>WNFO01003822.1_pt1 | contig 12914 bp, 7 predicted proteins | sample 5400251 | NCBI WGS metagenome assembly WNFO01 (sample SAMN13153354, study PRJNA577476) | soil metagenome | isolation source: 100 cm saprolite under Madrone tree | place: USA:California | collected 2016-06-14 | reverse complement strand
AATATCGGCTCTGGCAATGTTCTTAACGGCCTGGACAGCAACCTGAACCCAGGCATCTGCCGGCCTCCCTTGGCTTGGAGGTTACGATTCCCCCGATGGTTGCCGCTTGGGCGTTGGCGGCGAAGCTGAGGCAGCAGCATTCAATCCTAAATGCATGGCAGTTCCTGTTCGCGGCCGGACGGGGTGCCTTCCAGAGATAGCGAAACCGTTTCATATTTGGCACCGGCCTGACCTGCTTTACTCTCATTCTTCCAGTCTAGACTGACAATTCCATACAGGACACACAACGCGACAAAACCGAGCAGATACGTCGCACGCGGCTCGACGAGAACGCCGTTGAGTGACGCTATGACCATTGCACTCCAGAACGCGCATTCGATTGGCCAGGGCTTCGGAAATCGGGCGGCAGCAATCAAACCAGGACCGCTACAAATCGCGCCAATAAGAAGAAGGAGCCCAATCTTGGTCATTAAACTGTAGAGGACAAACCCAGGGTGCATTTTGATCGTATGAAATACTTCACTTCTCACAACCCTCTCATATGCGGACGAGGGATAAAGTGCATCTGGGTCGATTGTGCGGACCTTTTCAATCGCAAATTCGTCTGTATTCTTTAGACCATACTCATTGTTCAGGAATCCCAATCCTGTATAGACATTGTGCCAGGTGGGGTGGTATGGAACGGCAGGAACATAGTTGCGTTCCATTGTCAAAACAAATCGATCGCGATTGCGCAATACCCCGTGAAGGTAGAACTGGGGCATCAGGGCCCCGACAGAAAGAGCAAGAATCAAGGATATTTTACGGGATAGTTTTGGTTTGACATGGAAAAGAAGGATGATCACTGCGAATACCATGACCGGAGTGCCTGCTTGGAAGCGAAGGATATTAGCGACAGAGCAGCCAACACCCGTGACGAAAGCAAATAGATTGAGGAAAGGGTATTGCGGGCCGCCCCTGGCAAGACACAAAATCCATGGCACAAGAGCGACTACAATTCCCGATTGGACAACGTAGACATCGCCGTAACGCGCGCTGATTGCCGCAACGCCACAAAGGCCAAGTATTCCCCACAGACGATATGACTGGTGCCTGACCAACAGATAGAGCCCCGCTATGCCAACGAGCAGGGGAAAAGCAATCAGCGCTAGTATGAAAAGGTCGATACTTTTGTCGACTGATAAATGAAGGTATTTCACCACCTTGGGGATAACGTAATAGAGTCCAAGGTCGTCGGATTCACCGGCGGGAGTAAATCCAGCCCCATTGAAGCCGACTAGGGAGACTCCACTGCGCTCGTATCCAGCGACTGCCTGTTGTGCCAGCACAAAGCGCGTTGGCATAAGGCGAAACCGTGTGGGGGCCACGTCAGGAAGTGCCAGCGGCATGCTTGCACTGGGTCCGGTATCGAAGTTAGCGGCCCGGTTAGTTTTGGTCTTATCCAGGTCAACGCTGGCGTTTCCGAACGCAGAGTGAGAAAGCATGAAGACGCAAAAGATAACCAGTGATGGCGATAACCATGTTGCTCCTAGCAGCGTCCTTCGCTTTCTGCTTAAGTGGAGAACAGATGTTGGGATTGACATGAGATGCTCCAGATTAAGACAAAAGAGTTTCCGAACCGCCCTTTTTGCACGCGAATCGAACGGGAAAGGCGGCAGTTATCTAACCCTGCTCGCTCTGTCGATTCCCTCGTCATAGTGTGTTCAGTACAGAGCCTGGGTCGAACCAACCACCAGCAGCGTCGGCACGGGCATCGGCAATGCCGGCATCAGTGCCTTCGGCAACTTAAACCAATGCAACACCTTCAACGACTGCACTGTGTCTGATAACGGAAACGTATTTGTCTTAATTAACGACTTCGATGCCTTGCGTTCAGGCAAAGCCAGCCGCTATACCATCAACCGTGCCACCTATGCCGGTACAAACACGGTGGAAGCGGTGATCGAAATTCAGACGGTGCCTATCTGCCCCAATCTCGACAGGATCCTCAGTCTTCGCCGTGAGCGCCACGTTGGCGAATTCTTGTGCGCAACTCGGCAAGGGTTGCTGTCGTTGTGGAACTCGAGGAACCAGTTCCACTGGCCAGTGGTAGGATGGGCCCTTCCCCTCCCCTGCACCCGGCAACGTTCCAGTAATATCATAAATACCCGCGCCGCTATTGTTCGAGCCCACGTCGGTGCCTAAGCCGTAGTCCCGATGCGTCCATGGTGAGAAATCCCCGGTAGAGAGGTCGCGGTTGAGATAAAACGATATTCCCGTTGATGGGTGTTCCCGATACTTGCGACCAAGTTCGCGACGATGAACGATAGAAGCGCGAGAATGGTGTACTTCAAAGTATTCCCCGCCACTTCCCGGACGCGACTGACGTCCCGGCGGTTGTTGAGGACTGCGCGCATGAAGTATTGGGACAAGCCAATGCGCGACCGAGCGGGGGGCCGACGGTTCAAGCACCCCCATCAGCCGGCAGTGGTGTAGTTGGAACACCAATCGCTGGGTCCCTCAGGAAATTCGTTTGAGGGAGAACCTTGCCCACGGCCGCTCGAGAACCAATATATTGTTTCCACCACAACACGAAGTTCAGCAGTGCCCACCCTCTTTTCTGCAGGAAGGGCGCGACTCCCTGAAACTGAAAAATATCTGTGTCTCTGCAAAAGTCCTTCATCTCTTTCGCAACATACTCTCCGAACTTGGTGTAATACCACTCGTACATGGGAACGCCGAAACCTTGTTTCTTCCGGTCGATAAGCTCGTCTGGGATTATCCCCCTGACCGCCTTCTTCAAAATGTATTTGAGTACGCCGTCTGTGGTCTTTACGGCTGCAGGAATGCTCATGGCCAGCTCTACAAGCATGTGGTCGAGAAATGGGACGCGGGCTTCCAGACTCACCGCCATACTCATCTTGTCAACGCGCATGAGTAGGAGTTCCGGTAATCTCAGATTCAAATCGAGGTAGGTCATCCAATTCAAGGGCGATGGCTCCCAAGCTTTCTCCTCGAAGCGCTGGCGAATCGGACGGAGGGCCTCCCAAGAACTGAACTCGGCGAATTTTTTACACAATCGTGGCGAGAGCAACTGCCGCTTTTGTGAGTCGCAGAGCACCTCCGCTCCACCCCAGAATACTGGCCGATTCGACAGAGCTCTCCGCAGAATTTCACATGAAAACTGATGACGATAAGAGGCTCTTCTGAAGTGCTCCCCTCTCTCCACGAAACTGAGACCGGCAAGTCCCAAGTTTCTTAGGGCGTTTGGAATTGGGAGCAAGCTGCCGTAGCGCTGCAGCCTCAGGGACTGCTGCCAGTACGGGTAGCCACAGAACAGTTCGTCGGAGCCTTCTCCCACCTGGCAAACGATAACCCCGGAGTCGCGAGCCAGCTTTGAAACATAGTAGACGGGCACGCAAACCGGGTCGGCCAGCGGTTCATCCTGATGTCGAATGATCAGAGGCAGAGAGTCGAGCAGGTCGTCTTCCCGCAGCAACAGCTCATGGTGGTCGGCGCTCACCGCGTGGGCCATCTTGCGGGCATAGTGAAGCTCGCTAGGATAGCTATCGTAATGTTTGTCATAGCCAATCGAAAAGGTTCTGACCGGCTGACCGTCACCCTCGGAAAACAGTGCGGCATTGGTGCTGGAGTCGATGCCTCCGGAGAGAAAGACGCCCACTGGCACATCACTGATCTTGCGGAGCTTAACGGAAGTGCGCAGCTCTGACAGTATGCGTTCGGCAATCTCCGCCTCAGAAACATTCGTCAATGGTTGCGTGTGATCCAAAACATCCCAGTACCGGCATTCTTGGACTTGACCGTCTTCGTTCACTCTCAACCATGTCCCTGGGGCGAGCTTCTGGATGCCCGAAAAGAGGGTGAGTGGCGCCGGCGTGGCGTTGAACGACAAATAGTAATAAAGTGCCTCCTCATTGACACCACGTTGCTGCTCGTTGTCCTCCAACAGCGCCTTGATTTCTGAAGCGAAAGTGATACGTCCATGGTGAATGCTGTAGTACAGCGGCTTCACTCCGATGCGGTCACGAATCAACCATAGCTGACGCTGTTTCGCGTCCCACAGCGCAATGGCAAACATGCCGCGAAACTTTTGAAGGCAGTCGATACCCCATTCCTCGAATGCATGCAGGATCACTTCAGTGTCAGAATGGTCAGTCTTCCAGCGGTGTCCGCCGCGTCTCTCCAGTTCGGCACGAATTTCGGCGTGGTTGTAAATTTCGCCGTTGAAAACCACCCGTAGTGTGCCGTCCTCGTTACTCATCGGCTGCATGGCTCTTTCCGATAGGTCGATGATCGCCAAACGACGAAACCCCAGGCCAAGCCGCCGATCAGGCGAGACAAAGATTCCGGCGCCGTCCGGGCCGCGGTGTGCCATCACATCCCGCATGCGCGTCAGATAGGGCTCCGAGACCCGGAAAGCACTGTTAGTGAAAGAAACTACTCCGACTATTCCGCACATCAGCAGCCCTCCTCAAACAACATGCTAGATCCTAGAAACTCCTCAAGCTTCCGAGCGCTCCCACATTGCCGCGATGATCCTCGATTCGAGTCGGGAGAGAACTTGGAAGACGGCTCCCTTGAACTTGATAGCTAAACTAATTCTTCAGACGACTCACTCAATCGCGCTTCGAATCTGTCTGTGCCCAGCGCAGGGCAACATGGCCTTGCCAAAGTCTTGACCATCGAGCAGGCGACGAAAGAGACTGGCCACTTCTCTGGCGCGGACGTCCCATGTGCAGTCCCGAACAGCGTCTTGTCGCAACTGGCGCTCGCGAGGCGTATCGCAGGAAAGTGCTTCGTCAACGAATCGGATGAATTCATCGATCGAGCGGTAGATTCTCACGCCCGGCGTTTGCAGGTACTCGTAAAGCGGAGAAATGACGACGGGCTTGCCGGTTGCGAGGTATTCACGCACCTTAATTGCACTTCCGTAGCTGGTAAATACGTTGTGCTGATTCCAGGGCAACACACACACGTCAATGTGACGGTAGTAGCGGGGAAGTTCGGAATAAGGCTTGGGGCCGAGGAAATGTATGTTAGGCGCGGACACCTGGATTACATTCGATTTCGAACCGATGAAAACCCAGTGCCAATCGGGACGCACCCTGGCCACGTGCTCTATTAGGGGTACATCCATCGTGTATGAGTCGGAAGCGCCTACGTATCCGAGCACCGGCCGAGGAATTGCGGCGATATCCGGAGGTGTCTCCGATGGCAGATTGGCAAAGCGCTCATAGTCGACTGCTTGCTCGAGGAAGTACCGGTGGTGGACCTCGGCTTCTTCATACAGCTTGCGCCCAGAATACATTACCACCGCGGCGCGCTGCTTCAGACGAGCGTCCATGTCGCGAATTACGGCACGCGACAGCGCGCTGTCTTCGTTGAAATCGTATTTGTCGGAAACCTGATAAACCAACAACTTGGCGCCGAGCGAGTTCACGAGGTCGGCGGCTGTAGGAATGGCGACCCACACGATTGGACGCCTCAGATTGAGAAAGAACATCACCAATCGGAGCTGGAGGACAAGCAACAGGCGATTCAAGGCGCGTACCACTGACCAGCCGTACAGCGGCACGTTTATCGGCGTCATCACCCATAGTCCCTCTGGCGCCTTGCGCAACCAGCGCAGATAGCTGCGAAACTTGCGCCGAATTTTTTGAAAGAAATCCGGATTGCCGATCGAAGGCAGGCCCATGGTGATGGAGTTCACGAACAGCACGCGATTGTGTTTGGCCAACCTCTTAAGGATGTGGTTCTTCGAATGGGGATGGTGGTACCACCAGTCCTCGCCCGCAAAACACACGATCGACTGACCGGAAAGCGGGCAGTCGGCAGACTGTGCGCCGGCTGCGACATCCCCTCCAGCCGGGACAGGCCTGAGTACGGAAGGAGTGGAGTTCATGCCTAGCAGACCCCCTCAGCGACTGCACCTCGAATCTTGGCTTCCTTTGCGAATTCGGATTGGTCGCTTGTCATGGCGGTCGCATCCGCCCACGAGATACGAGTGGTAATGCGCGCGGGAATTGCGGTATTTCCCCGGATGCGCACCTTCGTCGCTGGAATTGTTACGCCGTACGTAGTGCTGATGAGCGATGGCTGGACTGACCCCTGATGACCACTAAGTTTAGAGACGGTGAGCTGAACTTGCCGATCGCCGAGTATGCGGCACAAAACCCCGTTTTCTGCCACGGCTACTTCTGCGCTTCGATTAGGCGCAAGTTGAAGATTGAACTCGAAATCGTGAATGCCATCGCCCTCGAGTTCGTCTTCGATGACAAAGGCACGTTCGTCGTCAACAACGCGAATGGTTCGCGTGTGCGTTACTCCAAGCGAACGATATCCAGTGTGGGAGGCGCGCAGGAAGCACCCCCGCGCTTCTCTGCCTTCTTGTATCTGACTGACGGCCGCTTCGTTTCCGAGGATGAAAAGCCCGCGCGGGCCGGTATCGATGCGATTTTGTTCCGTACCACCGATCACCAGAGTATTGTGCGCGGCGGTGCTGCGGAACCGGTTTCGTGTTGTTACGTCGCGTCCGTAGCCGCCCGTGCCAGAGTCACAGAGGACTTCTTGACCGCCCACTCGCAAAACGAAGCTGAGCTTATCATTGTGGGTATGGCTGCCTTTGCCGAAGATCCCGTTCGGAATGGCGAAAAACAGGATTTCGGCTGACCCGTGTCGCAGAATGCCAATGCCCGACTTCGGAAGAACTCTCATCGGGCAAGCCGATCCGGGGTTGATCTGAGGGTCGGGGTAGGAGATTCGCGTGGAGTCAGTGAAACCGTACCACGCGGCATCGTCGCCGTCTCCGGCACCTTCGCCGAAAAGCCGTTGCCCTAGTCCAAGCAAATTGGGAACCCTCAGTGAATTCCTCTCTGGAACCGGGAGATGGATCATCTGCTGGATGTCGTCAACCAGCAGTTCCGTGCGGCCATCGTCGCAATCGCCCACCTGCGGTAATTGGCCGGAAGCGCTGGCGACTGTGTTGAGGAACCGGAACATCATCCTAAGGCGCTCGATGAACGCCGTAGCCGGAGCAGGGTGTTCGGTGCGCATCAGCAGCAGCGCGGTCGTAAAAAGCTGTGTGACCAACACCTGGTAACCAGTAGCGGCCTCGTAATCCCCGCCATCTTCGTATACCTGCTTTGCCATTTCGGCTTCGATTCGCTGCCGGTATTCGCGGCGCCTCGCTGTCATGCCCTCGCCATCGAGGAACATAGAAAGGCAGTAAAGCCCGACGATGTCACTCAGATAGTGATTGCTGGTCAATAAGTGCGAAAACTCAATGTTCGCTTCGATGTAAAGCAGATGCCGGCCGAGGGAACGGGTGACGGTTGTGAGCCAGGGTTGCTCCTCACGGCGAAACGGAGAAAGCAAATTCAATAGAAAACAGACGCTCATCGCGCGCAGCGCCGCCTCCATGGCAATCGTCCAATTGATGCCGACCCCGACGGGGTTCTTGGCAATCCAATCGGAAACCAGCTCTTTGACGGCCCCGCGGTATCGCTCGTCACGGGTCAGTACCCAGGCCTTCCCAAGCACGGGCAAGAATTGGAGGCGTGACAGTTCATCCGGAACCTTCGCATCCGAGCCATCGAACCGCATGCGATGGTGGTCTTCCAATGGAATCTGGGGCCAGTTCAAACCAGAGACGAAATCAACATTCCACATCGGTTGCCGACCCAGGTCCACCGTTCCATATCCCAGAAATGGAAACCGTCCTTCACAGACTTGATCCGCAAAAGCAATCAAAAGCTCTCGATTCGTGCTACTGAGAGTGGAAACGTTGGGCATGTAATAGGGAATATTGCGAAACGTTACCGGATAAGGTCGCAGCTCCAGTTGGGCTAGAATGCGTCTCTTTCCCCATCTCTTCCGAATCCGCCACGCCGCCTCCCGTGCCAGCAACAAGGGGGGCCCCATTTCAAGAATCTGGGACAAGGGTCGCATAACTATGTTGGCTTAAATACCGTTCTGATTCAGAGAACGGTTTTCACAATGTCTCGGCAAACCTTTCGTCCAACATGGGAAGATCACAAGCGCGGCAGACCTCACATTTGGTTCGAAAAAGCCACGGACGCATCTTCTCATTGTAGTCGTCAGGGAAAGGGCGCCGCCCCCGCAAACGATTCCAAGTGGCTTGCGCCACCCAGCTCTGAGTGATCGTGCTGGAAAAAATAAACCGCGCTAGGCGGAGCGGCTCGCGTTTCCAGTGTCGACTCGCAGAAGGAATGCGGGTCAACAGCTGGACGCAGATGACGTCCAGGTTGCCCTGAATTATCTCGGGGCGAAAAACATGGATTTCGCAACCATAACCTATGGTGACTGCATCGCCGCCCCACTCGCTGGCAAAGGAATGACGAAGAATGCTGCTCGATATTTCGATCTGCAGGATGGACTCCTGGCTAGGAGCTGCGCAGCGCTGGACGCGCGGAGTGGCAGATTTCATGCTGATGGTGAAGTAGGGATTTTCTCGGATATCGGAAACCCTAAGCGAGAACTCAATCTTGCTCAAAACTTGCGGGTCGAAGACTCCCATCCTGAGTTCGAGATTTTTCAGGAGTTCTTTTTCGAGGACATGGACTTCGGCCTCTGTCAGCCAATGTTCCTTTTCGAGAGCCGCAATTTCCTCCTTGTACTGATCCTCTATCAAGTGACTAAGACTGGCCGCCCGCAACTTAGCGCGATAAGGCGAAAACGGCTTCAGCTGGTTATCGATCAGAACATCTCCTGGGTACATCACATGAATCTGGGGCGTCTCTGGAGAATCGCCGTAGATCTCGCGATAATACTCCGGAATCCGAGAACGCGGAAAGCGCCTTCCGTTGATCCATCTCTGATTGGGGCGTAGTAAGGCAAAGTCCGCCGCGAACGGTACCGCAACCCTCGGATTCAAGGCATGGACGATGCGGCAGAATGAGTGAACAAACATCTGTTCTCTCGCTTCTGCAATCTCCAGGTCGTTCTTCCCCGGACAGTGAATTGTGTTGGGGAAATAGCTGGCTCCGCCAAATCCGCAGAACACAGTATCTATGCGGGGCCAACGCTCCAGAATGTGTTGGACGAAAACATCGGCAATTCTCGGCGGGTGTGAATGTAGGGCGTCATTGACATTTACTAAGACGTGACTATTACTTTCGATTATGATAATGCTATCGAGGTTGTTTACGACATAGGTTACTGTCGTGTCTGGCGTGACTCGGATAGTCTTGTCCGTGGGTGCTTCCGTCACATCCAGAAAGCCTAATTCGTTCAAGTAAGGCTTGATGCCTCCATACCACATATATGGATAGAACACACGGGCCGACTTGGGAAGTTTCTCGACCGTCGGAGGATGGAAGTGGTCCTCGTGCCCATGCGAGAACAAAACTACCTGGCAATCGTCTAGAATTCTAGTGTTGACGGGCCTAGGAAATACGTTCCACTGGCCGCAGTAGGCGGGGCCGTGGAACCAGGGATCGGTCACGATCTTCAAGTCTCCAGTGTCAATCGACAAACAGGCGTGACTCACGTATTCGATCTTCATTCCCTGTTTCCCCAAACGCAATCATGATTTGAACAAACTGCCGATGTATCCGACTCACGCAGAAACCTTCGTGATCAGAGCCGCTCTCTGTCTTGTTGCGAGTCAGATCCTGCCCAAGGCGAAATCACCTACTCCCGAGCACGTGCGCCGACTCAAAGGCGTCCGATGCATGGCCGACCTTGAGCTTCCGAACTAATAAAAGAGCAAAATGCGCCGCTCAGCCGTTAGGTTCTCAGCTGCCGGCGTGAATTGAGGGGAGGTTCTGTCAATCGTTGCCCTTGTTCCAGATCCTCGGAACTTGCGTTAAGTCGCTTAACTGCTGCCGCCACTGGTGCTTCAATGCCTCGCTGCATTACTGGAAATCACATTGGCTGCAAGTTCGGGGCACGAACCGCCGCCGGTTGTGCGGCATAGAAACGTTTCCAAACGACGGCGCAAACGATTAGAAACATCAGGAAATAGGAAACAGAGGAAACAACCGACGTGCCGGCTATTCCATAGCGCGGGATGGCCCAGAAATTCAGAGCGACGTTGATGACTGTATCCACGATCCAAGCCACGACGATGACCCGTGGAAAGCCCTCGCTGTTCAGCAGTTGAACCATCACCGTTTCAATTCCCAAGAAATAGATCCCGGGCATGAGCCAAACGAAAGGTGAGACTGCTGCGAGGAATTTTCGTCCGAATGCGATAGAGATGATGGGAGAGGCGGCCCACGCGGCGATCAAAACTGCCGGCAGCATCAGAGCGGCGGTCACGAGAACGGCCTTGTTGGCCAGCCGCAACTTCGCTTCTTTCTCTTTTATGGCAGACAGCTTGGGGAACAACAGCAATCCTATGACGACTGGAAATAGCATGGTGTTCTCGGAGAGGACTTGGCTGATCGAATAGTATCCGGCTTCTGTAGCGCCGAGCATGTACTTGACCATGAGCAGGTCAATTCGGAGCACAAGAAAACCGAAGAATGCAATCATGTATGCATTCATCCCAACTCCGATGGTCTGACAAAAAGCCGACCAAGACGGCGCAGGGGGTTTCACCGAAACCCGTCTCAGGCTCAGCAGGGCGCAAAGAAAACTGAGCATGACAGACAACAAAGTGATGCCAAAAAACACTTCCACGGCGCCAGTGTGATTCAATGCGAAGACACACATCAAAAGGAGCGCTAGGAGTTTGCCGCCGCACTCAATCTGGTTATACGCTCTTACTTGGTTGACACCGAGCAGCAGTCCTTGGGTGAGCATGTAACCCAAACTGACGGGGATCGAAACGAGCGCGAGCAACAATAGCGTACCGTGGAGGGGAGACAACTTCGGCCAAAACGCAAAGCCAAGGGCGCCCACAACCGCGAGTACGCAAGCTACCAAAACGACTGCTAACGTGTTGCCAATGAGCGCGGGAAGCAGGGACCGGTCTTTTGCAACATAGTAGACGTTGGACGCATGCAAGCCAACATTGCCGAACTGCACGCCGAGAGCACTTACGGTGGCGGCCACTGCATAGAACCCGCGCCCCGTAGGACCGAGTTCTCGAGCGATGACGACCGTGGTGGCGAACATTATGGCTACAATCAGCACGCGGGTGCCGTAGGTCTCCAAAACATCGCGGCGAAGCTCGGAGCCTGCGGCTAGCCGCCACAGATGAGCTAAGGCGGCCGATAGTTTAGCTTTCATCAAGGATCCTGGTTTGCAAGGTTTGTAGTGCGGGATGGGGGCGGACCCACAGCAACATGGGTACGCAGAGCGGATCCGGGTGGAGCCAGCGGATTATCAGGGTGATATGAGAGAACACGTTTGGCATTTTGTCGCCACGTGTAACGCGCCAGAGCGACTTCCATGGCGCTGCGTCCGAGTTCCCTGCGCAATTGTGTATCGGCGGCAAGGCGCTGGATGGCCTCCGCCAGCTCACCCGGATCGCCCGGCCTGACCAGCAACGCGGTTCTACCGTGTTCTAGCACATCAGCAATTTGGTCCAAGGCACTCGCGACAATCGCCTTGCCCATCGCCATGTATTCGAATAGTTTGGTGGGCGAGCCAAAGAAAGGGCTGCCATCTGGCATGGGAACGTGCGGCGAAACCAGAACGTCGGCGGCATCGAGGTAGTTACGGACAGTGTTGTGCGGAATCGCTCCGGTGAAGCTGACCAGGCGGAGGTGCACGTATGGCTCAAGCGCATTCCGCAAGTCGGGAGCCAGCGGCCCGTCTCCCACCAGAAGGAACTTCAATTGGATGCCCGCGGGCCGGTCTTCGTCGTGCAACGCCCGAATCGCCTGTTCGAGCACACTGACTCCGTGCCAGTAACTAAATGTGCCGACAAAGCAGACGACAATGTCTTCTGGCTGTAGCCCTAAGGCCTCGCGCAGTTCGGCGCCGCCGCAGTGGGGATGGAACCATCCGGGATCGACCCCATTCGGATTCACCAGGATGCGTTCTCCCGGCACTCCCATCTCCAGCAGTTGTTGCTTCAACGGCTTGGAGACAACAACGATCAACGACGCTGCCTTGAGCGACACCTTCTCGCACAGCCTGAGCCACGGGGAGAAGCGCGCCGGGTCCCAGTACTTGGCCATCCAAACCTCTGAGGCGTTGTATTCGAGCACCAAAGGAATTCCCACCCAGCGCGACAGCAGCGCCCCGGCAAACAGAAATCTTCCGTGCCTCTGATACAGCAGGCGCACCCTCGTTCCGGCGAGCAACCTGCGTGCCGCGGCCACGAACCGAAGATTGTAGGACAAGATGGCCGCCTCGCGGCACAGGCAGAGGCGGCGAGAGCCCTGGACGTGGTGCACATCACACGCGGTCTCTACCGGCCGCCCAGAAAATACCGTCAAGCGCGCGCCTTCCCGAACCAGACCTGAAAGGAAACCGGTGACGTGAGTCAGCGCTCCGCCTGGGGCATCGAGACCTGTTGGTGAGGGGTAGAGGTAGGCCAGGTCCAGCTGGCCTTGGCGCGCTTGCGGCTTAGTCGCGAGCATGAGCCACAACCGAAATAACTCCAAGCCGATCCAGGTGAAAGCCAGCACGATCGCGTCGCTCAGGGCGGCAACGAGGGTTCGCGGCAATAAGGCGAAGAACCCGGCTCGGGTGGTCACCTCAAACGATCCGGCAGAGTCCGCCAGGACGGTTTCCCGGCAGCGATGCACAAGCGTTGTCCACCGGAAAAGCATCGGCTCCCTGAGCGATTCGAGCGAATCCGTGAAGATCACAAATGCTTCGCCTTCGAGCTGTCGCAATTTCTCTAGTTGGCTCCTCCAACGGCTCTCGCGCAGCTCCTTCTTCGACAGAATCACCGTCTGGCACGCGGGGTAGTGGCGCCCGACGAATGCGAGCGCATCCCTTGCCTCACCCGCCAGAACGAGCAGGAAAACTTTTGCAGGTTGGCTCATTGGCGA
>WNFO01003821.1_pt1 | contig 12916 bp, 12 predicted proteins | sample 5400251 | NCBI WGS metagenome assembly WNFO01 (sample SAMN13153354, study PRJNA577476) | soil metagenome | isolation source: 100 cm saprolite under Madrone tree | place: USA:California | collected 2016-06-14 | reverse complement strand
CGGCTTGACGGCGCTGCGCGGAGATGTTGTTCAACAAACTGCCGTAGGCGCCGACGAGGACGACAAAATCCTGGTCGTATACCGAGTAAGAGAGGAAATAAGGCGCTTGCTCGGTCTTACCAAGTTCGGAGGTGGCGCGGGCGAGTTCCGTCTGCATAGCTTTGAGGACGGGATCGCTTGCTGTAGCTGCGGCGGCCGGCAAGGAAGAGGCTTTGTCGTTCGCGGCGAGGGCCGACGGCGCGGCGGAGAGTTGCGCCGCGAGGGCGCAGCAGGCGGCGACGCGCAGGAATTCGGCGGCGCGGGCATGCAGATTGCCGCGTGTTCGTGAAGATTCAGAAATAGTCATGAAAAATAAGCTCCAGTGATGCGATCCATCAAAGAGTGTCCAAAGGCAATCCAATGGCGCAGAAGGCGAGTATGCCTTAGAGGTACGTCGCACGCAAATTACGGGTGTCCAAAGCGTTCTCCGGATTTGAGCCGGGCGCCATTTGCAAATTCGAGCGCAGAAACTCGTTTGCGTCCCTCCAGTTGGACGGCGAGGAGACGCAAAAGGGTTGCGCCGCCGGAGACGACAAGCAATTCATCGCCTTCCAGGAGCAAGGTGCCCGGAGGGGTGTCGCTCTTTTTGTTAGACACCGGCTCGGCCCAGAGGTGGCAAGAATTTCCACGAAAAATGCTGTGGGATCCCGGCCAGGGAGTGAAACCGCGCATGCGATTGTAGACTTCCGTTGCGGTGCGGTTCCAATCGATGCGGCCATCGTCTCTTTTGAGCATGGGGGCGAGAGTAGCCTGGGAATGATCTTGCGGGCGGGGAGTGATTCTTCCGGCGGCGAGGCCGCGCAGAGTTTCCACCATCAGCGGAGCGCCAGCTTCGGAGAGACGAGTGGAAAGCTCAGGCGCGGTTTCTGTTGCGCCGATTTCGAGCTCACGCTGCAAGAGGACGTCGCCGGTGTCTATGCCGGCGTCAATGCGCATGGTGGTGAGGCCGGTTTGCGTTTTGCCATTGACGATGGCCCAGTTGATGGGTGCGGCGCCGCGGTATTTCGGGAGAAGGGAAGCGTGAAGATTGATCCAGCCGTATTTCGGGATTGGCAGCAGGCGCACGGGGATGATTTGGCCGTAAGCGATGATGACGATGAAGTCGGGCGAATAGCTTTGCAAGAGTTGGTGGACTTCGGGCGCGCGGATTTTTTCGGGTTGATGGACGGTGAGGCTGGCGGCAAGAGCGATTTCTTTTACGGGGGAGGAAGAAATTTGGTTGCCGCGGCCGCGCGGGCGGTCCGGCTGGGTGAAGACGGCCACGAGTTCGAAGTCGGGTTGCGCGAGGAGGTGCTTGAGTGTAGGAACGGCGAATTGGGGAGTGCCACAGAAAAGGATGCGCATCTTTACGCCTCTGCGGCCGCCAACGGGCCGGCTGCGGCGCTTACCACTCGCCCTGTTTCCGGAGCTTTTTGATTTTGCGCTTGATGAGGTCGCGCTTTAGCATGCTGAGATGCTGGAGAAAAAGAACGCCGTTGAGGTGATCGATCTCATGGCAGAAAGCGCGGGCGAGAAGATTTTCGCCGCGAATTTCGTAGAATTCGCCCTTGGCGTTCTGGGCCTTGACGGTGACAAATTGCGGACGGATGACGTAGCCACGGAAGCCGGGAATGGAGAGGCAGCCTTCTTCCTCGCGGACTTCTCCCTCGGCGTGAATGATTTCGGGATTTGCGAGCACAATCTTGGCTTCGGGATTTTTTCCGCCGGTGACGTCGATCACAGTGAGGCGAAGGCTTAAACCGATTTGCGGCGCGGCGAGGCCCACGCCTTGCGCGGCGTACATGGAAGCGAACATGTCATCGACGAGTTGCTCCATTTCCGCGTCAAATTTCTTGATGGGCGCGCCAGGCTTTTCGAGGATGGGGTCGCCGTACTTGACGATCGGATAAATCTTGACGGGCTTCGCCGGTGTTTCGGGCGCCGCAACCGTGGCGGTTTCTTGTGCTCCGGAGGCGGCCGAAGGCAGTGGCTTAGAACTCGTCGATTTGTCGGGCATAGTTGTCGAAATTCCGCCGCGTCTCGGCGAGGGAGTCTCCTCCAAATTTTTGCAGAAAAGCATCGGCTAACACAAGTGCGACCATGGCTTCGCCGGCGACTCCCGCGGCGGGAACGACGCACCAGTCGGAGCGCTCGTAGGCGGCCTGCACCGGTTCCTTGGTGACTAGGTCGGCGGTGCCGAGCGCGCGGCGGAGGGTGGAGATCGGTTTCAGATAGCCGCGGACGATGACGTCTTCGCCGTTGGTCATGCCGCCTTCGAGGCCGCCGGCGCGATTCGAAGAGCGGCGGAAGCGGCGCGCAGGTTTGTCGTAGGAAATTTCGTCCTGGACTTCGCTGCCGAAGGAGCCAGCGGCGGTCACACCGGCGCCGATCTCGACTCCTTTCACGGCCTGAATGCTCATGACGGCTTGCGCGAGCTTGCCATCGAGTTTTTCGTCCCATTGGGCGTGGCTGCCGAGGCCGACGGGAACGTGGTGCGCGACGACTTCAAAGATTCCGCCGACGGTGTCGCCGGCTTTCAGGGCGGCGTCCACTTCGGCTTTCATTTTTGCTTCGGTTGCAGAATCCACGCAGCGCAGCGGGGATTCCAGGTTGCCGCTGATGGCGCGAATTTCTTCCCACGCTGCAGCGCGGTCGATCTTCACGTGGCCGACTTGAACGGTATGGCTGGCGATTTGGGCGCCGAGTTCGCGGAGGAATAATTTTGCGAAAGCTCCAGCGGCCACGCGCGCGGCGGTTTCGCGGGCGGAGGCGCGCTCGAGAATGTAACGCGCATCGTGATAGTTGAATTTTTGCGCGCCTGCCAGATCGGCGTGGCCGGGACGGGGCGCGACGAGTTTTTTCGTGCCGGGATCATCTTCGGAGGCTTCGACGGGGAGGATTTTTTCCCAATTGGCCCAGTCGCGGTTTTCGATGCGTAGAGCGACGGGCGCGCCGATGGTTTTTCCGTGGCGCACTCCGGCAAAGATTTCTGCCTGATCCTTCTCGATTTTCTGGCGGCCGCCGCGGCCGTAGCCAAGCTGGCGGCGGTGCAACTCCTGATTGATGAATTCGACGTCGATGGGGAGCTGCGCGGGCAGGCCGGAGACAAACGCCAGCAGTGCTTGTCCGTGCGATTCACCAGCGGTGTAAAAACGCAGCATTGCTCTCTGCACCCTCAGAAGCCCATCGTTGCCGTTGTAAAAGCAATCAGTGTAACGGCAGCATTGCTGCCCGTCCAGTTGCTCAAGGACGTAGCGAGGAAGTTTCCGACTTGCGCGTTCATAAGGTACTCAGAACTCGGCGACTGCTACTTTGGAGTCGCGGCAAATTGCTGCCCAGAACAGTGCCGTTTGCGCGCATCGAAGTGGTTCGGATTGTCGTAGCTGGTGGGGGACGGAGCGATGTCCCAATGAGGAATCTGCTGGACCTCCGCTGAATATTTTCCCGGGGGTATGTGAATGCGGAACCAGCCGTCCCGGTCGCTTGTCGCCTTAAATGTCTTTCCGTTGCCACGAATGATGATTTCTATGCCCCGTATGTGCATCCCGGAGTCCGGAATACCCGAAAAGGAGATACGGCCCTCGATTGCAGCGTCTTTCGGAATTTCCAGTCTACGCAAGTCTCGAATGACCTCCTGAGCGTCCGACTCCAACGAGGAGTTGCCGCAGTTGGTGATTGTAAGGCGTCCATTCTCCTCGTCTGCGAAGAGCAAATACTTTTTGGCGACGTCCAAAGGAAAACTCCCACTGCTGTTTTCTGTGAACACCTCGAACGTTTTTCCTCGGGGTCCTCGAAACAACTCTTGCACAGTCAGCTCGTACAGCCAGCCATCTACGCCTGCCGCTCCCTGCGGGGGCGCAGCTCGCACCGCAATGACCGTGCCGACAAAGACCACTTTACTATTCAAAAATTCGCAGACCAATGTTGGGACAGGTTGGAAACAGTACGCGAGGCTTGGGGATGTGCAATAAAGCAACGCGCAAGCCAGCGCAATCAGCCTTAGTACGACGGACCAAGGGAGCCGCAAGCAATCCTTCTTATGCATGATATGTCTTAATTCTAGTACATATTGCCGCCGGACAAGTCAGTGTCTCGAACGCGTCTCACGCTGGTACCCGATCAAAGGATTTCCGGGAACTGGCGCACGGCCAGGATATAGCAGTGCAGTAACGAACATTTGTGCGAGGCGACGGCTATTCGAAGCGGAGGGCGACAAGCGGGCTGACGCGGGTGGCGCGGCGGGCTGGGATCCAGCAGGCGAGCAAGGCGACGGCGAAGAGCAGAGTGGCGACGGCGGCGAAGGTGATGGGATCGCTGGGCGTGACGCCGTAGAAGAGATCGGCGAGAAGGCGCGTGCCGGCGAAGGCGGCGGCTAGACCGACAACCAAGCCGACCCCGATAATGCCAAAGCCCTGGCGCAGGACCATTTTCAGGATGTCGCGCGGCGTGGCTCCAATGGCCATGCGTATTCCGATTTCATGGGTGCGCTGCGTTGCGGCGTAGGAAGCTACGCTGTAGACGCCAACGACGGCGAGGATGAGGCCCAGCAGGCCCATCGCGCCCGTAAATTGCGCGCCAAGGCGGTAGAAGAGGAAGCCGTTCACGCCCTGAAGCGCCTGATCCATCGTTTGCAATTCCGAGATGGAGAGATTGGGAGCGAGCGCGCGGATTTGCGACTGCACTTGCATGGCGAGATTTTCCGGCGGGACGGAAGTGCGAACGTGAAAAGTGCGAAGCGGGATGTAGGACTGGCTCAGCGGAAGATAGAAGTGCGGAGAAGGAGATTCGACCACGCCTCTGTATTTGCCGTCCTGAACAACGCCAACCACCTGGAGGAAGGGCCCAGTAGCGGCCTTGGCGCTGAAGCATTTTCCGATGGCGTCCTGATCAGGCCAGAATTGCTTGGCCATCGCCTGATTGATGATGGCGACGCCGGGGGACTTCTCATCGTCGGCATCGGTGAAAGCGCGGCCGCGGTGCACGGGGATCCGCAGAGTATCGAAATAAGCTGGTGTGACCATGTTGTATTGCACGCTGGGAGGTTGCTGGCCGGGATCGACGGGACGGCCTTCGATGTAGAGGGAATTGAACGAGCTCATGACGCCGAGCGGAACGCTGAAGGCTTGGGCGACGGAGACGACACCGGGGAGGCTGCGGAGGCGCGATTCGAGCTCACGATAGAAAGCGCGGCCCTGGGCTTCCTGATAGCCGACCTGCTGAACATCGAGAGAGAAATTCAAAACATTGCTGGGATTGAGGCCGAGATAGATGGTCTGGGCTTTGCCGAGGCTACGCATGAAAAGTCCGGCAACGATGAGCAATACCAGCGAGCTTGCGACCTGAGCGACAACGAGCGTGCCGCGCGCAAATTGACGGCGGCGGCCGTCGGAAGAGCCGCGGCCGCCTTCGTGAAGGACGGAACTGACATCGCGGCGAGCCACCCGAAGCGCGGGGAAAACTCCAACGATTACGCCAGTGGCGAGCGCCGCGCCGAGCGCGAAAAGATAGACGCGTGCATCAGGCATGAAGTTGAACTGAAGGGCAAGTCCGTGCCGAGAGACAGCGTGCTGAGATAGCGCGTGGCCCAAAAGGAGAGGAGCATGCCACCGCCCGCGCCGAGGAATGCCAGGAGAAGACTTTCCGTGAGGTACTGGCGGACGAGGCGAGCGCGGCCGGCGCCGAGAGCGGCACGGATGGCCATTTCACGCTGCCGCGCGGTAGCGCGAACCAGCAAAACATTGGTGACATTGAAGCAGGCCACGAGAAGAACGAGAGCGGCGAGGCCCATAAGGCGGCAGCGACGGCGGGAAGCGTGTTGTCTGGATCAGGGTCGGGACGGGCGAGTTTTTCCGGGAAGCCGAGGATGGAGATGCCTTTGTCCGTATCGGGATGCTGCTCGGCGATGCGGTTGGCGACAACATTGAGGGAAGCCTGGGCTTGCTTCAGAGTGATGCCCGGCTTGAGACGAACCACGAGAGAGAGCGAGCGGTCCGAGCGGCGAGTCCAGGTGTCCTGGACCAGCGAATCGTCTTTTGCAGACAGGTTCGCGCTGAGCGGGACGTAGAGGTCGGAATCGACGATGGAATAAGTGCCGTGGAATTCCTTGGGCGCCACACCGACGATGGTCGCGGGATGGTGGTTGATCTCGACGTGTTTACCAAGAACGGTTTGATCGCCGGCAAATCGTTTCTGCCAGTAAGAGAATCCGAGGATGACGATGGGATCGGAGCCCGGAGTTTGCCCTTCGGTGGGAAGAATCAAGCGGCCGAGAGCGGGCTGCACGCCAAGCACGGAGAAATAGTTGCTGGAGACGCGCGTGACAATGCAGTGGTCGCCGCGGTTATCGGCGGCGAGGCCGGCCAGAGTAATTTTGTAGGCGATGATATCGCTGAAGGAAGCGGATTGATCGCGGAGGTCCACATAATCGGGGTAGGAAAATTTCTGCAGGGAGTGATCCCCCGCCTGCTGCAGGCTGAGGACGGCGAGCTGCTCCGGGTCGGGAACCGGCATGGGCCGCAGGATGAAACCGTTCACTACGCTGAAGATGGAGGTGTTGACGGCGATGCCGAGGGAAAGCGTGACAACGGCGAGAGCGGCAAACCAGGGCGAATTGCGAAGCACGCGAAAGGCGTAGCGTAAATCCTGCCAGAAGGTTCCCATGGCGTCACCTCGCGGGACAGTCCTCAAAATCCAGGTGCAATGATGTTGCCCATCCCTCCGGAATACATATCTTATTGAAAGTTTATGGGTTATGGGTGGATCGCGGCGACGGCGGCCAAGGGGAGTGTGCGATTCCGGGACGCCTTTGTAGCGGAAGTGGACGCACTCGAAGGATGCAATGGACTCGGCGATATCGCTTACTTGACGTGCTCGTGCAGCACAGATAGGCTTTCGTTGCAGTTGATGCGCTGAGAGTCCGCGGCGCGAAGTCAACGCAAACAGGAACTCGTGGCAGACACTCCTTTCCAGGCCGCCGGTCGCGAAGGTAAAGACGAAAAAAGCATCTCCGTCGCTGGATTGTTGACGGATTCCGCCAAGAGGACCGTGGCGGCGGTGCAGGACTACGCGAAACTTTGCGGGCAGTCGGTCGCAAACATCTTCGTCGGTCCGCACTATTTGCAAGACACTTTGATACAAATGGATTTTATCGGGGCGGGATCAATGCCGATCATCCTGCTCGCGGGATTTTTTATCGGCGCGGTCATGGTGCTGCAGACCGGATCGCAATTCACGCGATTTGGGCAAAGCTCGCTGACCGGAGACGTAGTGGCCATCGCGCTGGTGCGAGAATTGGGTCCGGCGTTTACAGGGTTGCTGGTGACGGGGCGCTGCGCCACAGGAATTGCGTCCGAGCTTGGCTCGATGCTGGTGACGGAGCAAGTGGACGCCATGCGGGCGATGGGGACGGATCCCAACCGTAAGCTGGTAGTGCCGCGCGTGCTGGCTTCGCTGCTCATGCTTCCTTTGCTGACGGCGATCATGGACTTCATCGGACTGCTGGGAGGCTGCGTCGCTTCCGTTTTTTCGCTGCGGCTGAGCGCGATCGAGTTCTGGCGGCGCGCCATTGATGCGCTGGATTTCGCGGACTTGATGCAGGGGTTTTCGAAACCCATCGTGTTCGGGTTTATCCTCGCCACGATCGGGTGCTACAAAGGGCTGACCGTGCGCGGGGGAACACAGGGCGTGGGACGCGCGACGACGCAGGCAGCGGTGCTGGGCTCGATTCTAATTATTGTTGCCGATGCTTTCCTTACGAAGATCGCATTGTTCCTTGCCGACAAAGTCTTTTAGTGGAGACGCGCTCCGCGAACGCGTTCGCGGAAATCCGCGGCGACCGGCGGCACAATTCCCGCTATAATCAGGGCGCATGCGATGAGCGGCGCCGTCACAGTTCCCTCCGATTCCCGTCCAGCCATCCAATTCGAGGATGTACGCATAGGCTTCGATGAAGGAGATATTTTTCGAGGCGTGTCGTTTCGCGTGCAGCCGCGCGAGACGATGATTTTGCTGGGCGAGACGGGCACCGGCAAGACGCTGACGCTGAAGCTGGCCGCCGGGCTGCTGGCGCCCTCCGGAGGCGTGGTGCGCGCGCTGGGACAAGAAATTTCGAGGATGGAAGAGCGGGACCTGCTGAACTTCCGTCGCAAAGTCGGATTTGTTTTCCAAGAGGGCGCACTCTTCGATTCGATGACGGTGGCGGAGAACGTGGCGTACCGCTTGCGCGAGGACCGAATCGCGGAGGAGGAAATTGAGCCGCGCGTGCTGGAGGTGCTGCGGTTTGTGGAACTGGAGCAAACGCTCGAGATGCTGCCATCGGAATTGTCCGGTGGAATGCGGCGGCGCGTTTCGATCGCGCGGGCGCTGATCAACCGGCCTCCGATTGTGCTGTACGATTCCCCGACGGCGGGGCTGGATCCAGTGACATCGCAGACGATCATCACACTGATCCTGCGGCTGCGCGATGTTTACGGGGTAACGGCGCTGCTGGCCACGCACCGTTTGCAGGACGGTTTTGCGCTGGCGAATTTTCATTTCGATGCGGAAGACAAGCGGGTGGTGGCAAACACGCAGAACGGAAACGCCAGCAGGGCGGCGCACACAGCGGGCACGCGCTTCCTGGTGTACCGCGACGGAGGAATTTATTTCGAGGGGGAAGCTGAAGAGATTGCAAATTCCAAGGATTCTTATTTGAAACGATTTCTCGTGTGATAGTGCGGTAGTCTGATTCGCGGAACAGAGGGAGGGAAGCAGAAATGGCGTATCGCAAACAACTCACCTGGACGGAATTGCGAGTGGGACTTTTCGTGCTCGTCGGGCTGTTCGTGCTGGGAGCGGGAATTTTCTACGTCACCGCGCCGGGAATTCTGGGGCCAAAGTATCAGCTAAAGACGTTCTTGCCGGAAGTGTCGGGGCTTTCGAATGGGGCGCCGGTGCGGCTGGATGGGGTGGAAGTCGGGAATGTGGATGCGATCAAGATCGTGCCGCGGGGCAAGGACAAGGTGGCGGACAAGAACAGGAATATCGAAGTGGACATGCGCGTGGACAAGAAATATCGCGAGTACATCCTTGGGGATTCCACGGCCAGCCTGGTGACGGAAGGCCTGTTGGGCAATCGCTATGTAAACCTCACCCGCGGCATCTCGGGGCTGCCGATTGCCGACAACGGGGAAATTAAGGGGGCGGAAGAGAAAGCGATGAAGGAAGTGGTGGAACGGAGCGCGGAAGTGCTCGGTAATCTTTCGGCGCTTTCGGAAAACGTGCAGGCGTTGATTCAAGGCGTCAGGGAAGGAAAAGGTTCCCTCGGAAAACTGCTTACCGACGACCAAGCCTACCGGCATCTGAACAGCATCCTGGCCAAGGGCGATGAGATGATCAGCAGCGTTCAAGCGGGGCAGGGGACGCTGGGGAAGCTGGTGGCTTCGGACGAGATGTACACAAAGGTGGACAAGGGATTGGACAACGTGAACGTGATCCTGGCGGATGTACGCGCGCAGAAGGGAACTATCGGAAAACTGATGTATGACCCGACTTTGTACGATCGTGCGAAAGAAGCCATCACGAACGGAAACGCGATGATCGGCGATGTGCGGAGCGGAAAAGGAACGCTGGGAAAACTTGCGACGGACGAAACGCTCTACAACAAGATGCGCGACACCAGCAGCAATCTGGCGGCGGCCACGGCGAAGCTAAATGAAAATACAACCACGGCCGGCAAAATGTTTTCCGACCCAAAGTTGTACGACAATCTGACGGCGCTGACCGGAGACATGCGTCTGCTCATCGGGGATTTCCGCAAGAATCCGAAGAAATTCCTGCACATCAAGATCACGCTCTTTTAAGCGGGTTACTGGGAAAACGGGCGGGACAAGTGTGAGTTTAGTTCCTCGTTAGAAGCACTCGAAAAGTAAGGCGCCGGAATGTTTTGGGTGGAGGTTCTTTGGGCATCTTCGCCGAATGCCCCCCTGAACGACAGTTTTGACTTACTTGGCAGCCTGTTGAGAACACGGCGACCATTTTGCCGGCAACGGCGGTTGTGTTGTAATGCCACAGTAACAAATCGGGCTTAGTGTCAGACGGATGAGCAGGTTCACGCGAACAGAATGACTGAAATCCCAGACGTTTTGCAAAAGCCGCCGCGGGCCGAGCCGGCGAAATCCACACTTCCGCAACCGGGGCGGCCGGTACCGAGCCGCGCGTATCCGGGAGCACTTATCGTTGTGGAAGGCACGGACGGATCAGGAAAAAGCACGCAACTTTATTTGCTGAAGCGCTGGCTGGAAATCGGCGGCTACCGGCTGCACTTCACGGAGTGGAATTCTTCGCCACTGGTGAAATCAGCGACGCGGCGCGGAAAACAGCGGCGGCTGCTGACGCCGGCGACTTTTTCACTTCTGCACGCGGCGGATTTTGCCGACCGTTGCGAACGGCAAATCATGCCGCTGCTGCAGGGTGATTACCTCGTGCTGGCGGATCGCTATATTTATACGGCGTTTGCGCGGGATGCGGCGCGCGGTTGCCCGCCGCGCTGGCTGCGGAACCTGTACCGCTTCGCGCCGATTCCAGACATCACGTTTTATTTTCGCGCGCCGCTGGACGTGGCGGTGCACCGGATTCTCAGCGGGCGCCCGAAATTGAAATATTATGAAGCGGGGATGGACCTGGGCATGTCGTACGACCGGTCGGAGAGTTTCCGGTTGTTCCAGGCGCGGATCCTGGAAGAGTACGACAAGATGGTGGACTCCGATAATTTCGTGGTGCTGGATGGGACGTTGCCGGTGAATAAGCTGCAAAAGCAGATGCGCGACATCGTGGCGTCCAAGATCGATCTGAAGCGCTTCGCCCCGCGCGCGCAGGAGTCGGAGTGACCATGCCCGACCAGGAAAAGGACAAGACACCCGCGGCGGCAATTACAGCCGAAATTCCCGCGGTGCCGCCCGCGAAGGCGCCCTCAGCAACGGAAGAAGTCTCCGCGCAATATTTCTTCGGCGAGCCGCTGGTGGGATTCGACCCGAGCGAAATTACCGGGAGCCTGGTGGTCATCGAGGGCATGGATGGTTCCGGGCGCTCGACACAGATTGCCCTGCTGCAGGAGTGGCTTGAATCGGAAGGATTTGCGGTACAGACGAGCGGGCTGCGCCGTTCGAATCTGGTGGGACGGGACATCGATGAGTTGCTTGCAAAAAATGCGGTGACGCGGCTGACGCTGGCGCTAATGTATGCGACGGATTTCTTCGATCAGGTGGAGCATCGCATCCTGCCGGCGCTGCGCTCCGGAACGGTGGTTCTTGCGGATCGATTCATATTCACGCTGATCGCGCGCGGCGTGGTGCGCGGGATCAATCGAGATTACATGGGCGGACTGTACGCCATGGCGTTGCGCCCGCACCTGACGTTCTGGCTGAACGTCAGGCCGGAGACGGCGTTTGGCCGCGAGTTCAAGAAAGCGCAAGCGATCAGCTATTGGGAGGCGGGGCGGGACATGTCGCTTTCTCACGATCTGTACTGGTCCTTTATCCGCTACCAGACGATGATCAAACGCGAATTCGAAGTGATGGCCAAGCGGCACGGATTTATCGAGCTGGACGGCGAGGCCAGCGTTTCCACCGTGAACAAGCAACTGCGCCAGCGCATCGGCGAACAGCTGGGGATTCGCAGTACGAAATACACTCCTTCAGCGGCTCTTGCGCATCTCTGGCGGTAGATTCCGAAATGCCTGAGCCGGTTCACATTGCCGCCATCGACGCCGGCTCCAACGCTCTGCGCTTGTCTGTAGCCCGCGCCTATTCCGCGCTGGATATCGAACCCGTACACGACGAACGGTACTCGCTGCGGCTGGGCGAGGGCGTTTTCGTGCGACACCGCTTCAGCGAAGAGGTTTTCAAGAAAGCCGCAAAGGCTTTCCGGCATTTCCACGAAGTGATGGATGAATTCGGAGTGACACGGTACCGGGCCGTGGCGACGAGCGCGACACGCGAAGCACAAAACCGCAAGGCGTTCGTTCGAACCATCAGGAAAAACTCGGGCATGGTGCTGGAAGTGATCAGCGCCGCGGAGGAATCGCGGCTGGGCAGGGAAGCGGTGCTGGCGGCGAGCGGGCCGGAGGCGCCGCGCTGCATTGTGGACCTGGGCGGCGGGAGCCTGGAAGTCAGCATCCTGCGGGACCATGCGGTGGAGCAAGCCGCGCAGATACCGGTTGGAACGGTCCGGTTGCTGACGACGCTGAATCTTCCCGGTGTGATCCGCCCCGCGGAGGGAGAACAAGTGCGGCGGTACGTGCGCGCGCTGCTGGAATCGAAACTGGCGCCGCGGCCAAACCTGGGAGAGAGCATGGCAGTGGCGCTTGGTGGAAACGCAGAAAGTCTGGCGAGCGTCGCGCCGGGGCCACGGCAGCAGGGTTTGTCGACGATGGAGCTGTCGCTTTTACGCGCGCGGCTCCCGGACATCTTGAGGTGCGACGTTCGTGCGCGCATGAAGGCTTACGCCGTGCGGCGCGACCGCGCCGATGTGATGGGGATTGCGGCGATCACGTTCATTACCCTCGGGCGATATTTGAATTTGCGCACATTTGCGATACCCGGCGTTGGCGTACGCGAGGGAGTGCTGCAGGATATCGCGCGGGAGGCTTTTTCGCGCAAAGAGCCGCACCGCTACAACGCCGCGGCGCGGCAGCTCATCGTGGGGACGCGAAGTTTTGCGCGGCGGCTTGGATACGATCCGCAGCATGCGGAACACGTGCGGGAGCTGAGCATTCTTCTGTTCGACCAGTTGCAAGCGGTGCATCATCTTCCCACGCAGTCGCGCGTGCTGCTGGAAGCCGGGGCCTTGCTGCATGACACCGGGCACATGATCGGGCACCGCGGGCATCACAAGCACGGGGAATATCTGGCGCTGAATGGGG
>WNFO01017566.1_pt1 | contig 12918 bp, 10 predicted proteins | sample 5400251 | NCBI WGS metagenome assembly WNFO01 (sample SAMN13153354, study PRJNA577476) | soil metagenome | isolation source: 100 cm saprolite under Madrone tree | place: USA:California | collected 2016-06-14 | reverse complement strand
TTCAGAGCTTCCTCGCGGAATCTCGTTCCGAGATTCGCCAAGGTCTCGGCAGCAACAACTGGGTGGTCAACGGTGCCCACACCGCCACTGGCAAGCCGCTGCTCGCCAACGACACTCACCTTGAACTCTCCATCCCGTCCATTTGGTATGAGATTCATCTCACGGCTCCCGGCTGGAACGTGAAGGGCTTCACCCTGCCCGGCGCGCCGATGATTATCATCGGCCACAACGACCGCATCGCCTGGGGCTTCACCAACAATGGCGCCGACGTTCAGGATCTTTACGTCGAGACGTTCAATCCCGCCTCGTCCGATGAGTATCGGGTAAAGGGCGCTTGGACAAAGGCGCAAATCATCGACGAGACGATCCGCATCAAAGGCCAGCAGGACGAACACCTTAAAGTCACCATTACGCGCCACGGCCCGATTGTTCATCGCGATGGTGACAAAGCCTACGCAATGCGCTGGACTGCGACGGAACCCGGCGGACTCGCCAACAGCTACAATTGGCTCGGCAAAGCCCGCAATTGGAAAGAATTTCGCGAAACCATGAAGCGCGTCTGGGGCCCGGGACAGAACGCGGTATACGCGGACGTCGAGGGCAATATCGGATACGTGATGGCCGCGCGCGTCCCAGTTCGAAAGAAGGGTCACGGCGAAGCCCCCGTTCCGGGAGACACGGACGACTATGAATGGACCGGCTATATTCCTTTTGACCAGCTCCCGCAAGCACTCAAAAAGTGCAAACCGACACTTACAGCTATCCCCATGTATTTCTTGCGGATCAATTATCAGCAGCCGCGAGAACAGTAAAGCCGAAAGACCTGCGCGCTCAGAAGCTTATCGAAGGCCTGAAAGACTGGAACGGAATCGCTGACGCCGACTCTCCAGAAGTTTCATTTCTTCACGCAGCGCGCCGGGCGGCGCTCGACCTCCTCCTCGAGCCGTTTCTGGGAAAAGACACCAATCTTTATCAGTGGCGGAGCACCACGTTCCTGCAAAAAACTCTCACCGATCGGCCCGCGAAGTGGTTGCCTCCTGCCTATAAGAACTATCGAGGATTGGGCGTGGAAACGTTTCAACTCCCTGGACATGTTCCATCCAATTGGCCACGAAGGATTGTTGAAGCGCTTCCTCAGTGTCACTGACAAACCTCAATCCGGAACGCAGTACAGCGTGCGCGCAGCCATGAAAACTCACGGCCCGGCGATGCGTTTTGTCGGCAACCCCGGGAATTGGGATGAATCCATTCTGCTCCTCCCCGCGGGGCAATCCGGCCAGCCTGGCAGCAGCCATTACTCCGATCAGTTTTCCTTTTGGTACGAAGGCAAGCCCATTTTCGCGCCATTCAGCGATGCGGCAGAAGCGAAGGCGCGAAAACACACACTCACGCTAAAGCCTGGACCTTGATCCCATACAGCGCCCATGCCTGAACTCCCGGAAGTGGAGGCTGTTGTTCGCACGCTCCGCCCTCTCGTCAAGGGACGCCGAATCCGCTGCATTCACGTCTTTCACCCTATCGCCACAAAACCGCAAGCCGCTTCGCTTGTAAGCCGCCGAGCTGAGGGCCGCCGCATCCGCATCGTCAATCGCAAAGGCAAATATGTCCTTCTCGTCTTGGACCGCGGCCTGCTCACCATGCACTTTAAACTCGATGGCCAACTCCTCTGCGTGCACGTGGATGTCGCTCTCGAACTGGACAAGGGTGTTCTAGGTTTCGCCGATCGCCGCCACTTCGGCCGCGTTCACTACTGGGAATCCGTCGATGCTTGCCCTGGCCTGAAGGTCCTCGGCATCGATGCGCTTTCGAGCGATTTCACCGCGAATCGTCTCGCTAAATTGCTCGCCACTTCAAAGCGCCCCTTGAAAGACTTCCTGCTGGACCAATCCCGCATCGCCGGTCTTGGCAACATCTACTCCTGCGAATCGCTGTGGCACGCTCGTCTTGACCCTCGCCGCCGCGCCAACACCTTGCAACTGGAGGAAACCCGCCGCCTGCACAAAGCAATTGTGTCCGTTCTCTCGCGTGCCTTAGAATGTTGCTTGCATCCGGCGCCCAATTTCCGCGATCCGGAGTGGTGGTTCCAGGGATTGGAGAGTATTCTTCGCGTGTACGGCCGCGAAGGGAAACCTTGCCGCCGCTGTGGCGAACCGATTCGGCGCAGGGCGCAGGGCGGCCGGTCAACTTACTACTGCGGGCGTTGCCAGGAATAAGCGTCTCTACTCTCTAAAGGATACGGGCCGATCGCGTGAATTTACCTGCTCCCAAAAAACCTGAACCCTCGAAAAAGCCCGATTTTGAGCGCTCGCTCGCCCGCCTCGAGGAAGTCGTCCGCCGCCTGGAAAGTCCGCAGCTCTCCCTGGACGATGCGATGAAGCTGTTCGAAGAGGGCGTAGCGCTCTCCCGCGAGTGCCAGAAGCAACTGGAGGAAGCCGAGGGTCGAGTCGAAATCCTCCTGAAGAAAGCGGATGGCAGGCTGGTGGCCGAGCCCTTCGATCCCGAGCGGGAGAGTGAATCGTGACGAGCTCCCACCGCCCGCTGCCCGCCAATTCCCTTTAGCGATGAAACTTCCCCCATTCTTCGAAGAGGACCGCCTCACCGTCGATGCCGCTCTGGAGCGCCTCCTTCCGTTGGCAACGGCGCAACCCTCTTCCATTCATACGGCGATGCGTTACAGCGTCTTCGCTGGTGGAAAGCGAATTCGCCCCATCCTGTGTCTGGAGACGGCGCGCGTTTTCGCCAGCGATGTTACGCCCGCGCTTCATCCCGCCTGCGCCATCGAATTCATCCACACCTACTCTTTGATTCACGATGACTTGCCGGCGCTGGACAACGATGACCTTCGCCGCGGCAAGCCCACGTGCCACAAAAAATTCGGCGAAGCCATCGCCATTCTCGCCGGCGACGCTCTCTTGACGCTCGCTTTCGAAACCATCGGTGCGACGCCAGCCGCGGCGGAGCGCCGCGCCGCTATCCTCACAGAAGTTGCGTCTGCCGCTGGCACGATCAATGGAATGGTCGGCGGCCAGGTCGCGGACGTCGAAGCCGAAGGAAAGCCCGTCGATCCGCAGATGCTCGAGTACATACATCGCTCGAAAACCGCTGCGCTCATCCGCGCCTCCATTACCGCTGGTGCCCTGTGCGCTGGGGCAGGCTCCGACGATGTAGCGCGCCTGCGACGTTTTGGCGAAACCATTGGGTGGGCTTTCCAGGTCACGGATGACATTCTTGACGTCGAGGAATCCTCAGCTGCTCTGGGGAAAACTGCAGGCAAAGACATGGCGCAACAAAAGGCAACCTATCCCGCAGTTTACGGCTTGGAGCGGTCTCATCAGATCGCCAATGACCTCGCGACCAGGGCCATCGCCGAACTCGCTCCCTACGCGGATCGCGCCGCGCGCCTCCGCGAGATTGCCGAATTCCTTGTGCTTCGCCGCGCCTAATTGTCGACCATCTCATGAAACCAAAAGTAGCTCGCAAACGGCTCGATCTTCTTCTCGTCGAACGCGGCTGCGCCGGCTCGCCTCAGAAAGCCATAGCCATGATTCTCGCCGGGGAAGTTCTCGTGGACGGCCGGCGAGCGGAGAAGGCTGGTATAGCTATCGCCCAAGACGCGCGCATCGAAATCATTAGCCGTGTGCAGAAGTTCGTCAGCCGTGGCGGACTAAAGCTGGAAGGCGCGCTCAAAGACTTTGCGATTGACCCAACCGGCTCTGTTTGCCTGGACATCGGCTCTTCGAACGGAGGCTTCACCGATTGCCTGCTCCAGCACGGCGCGGAGCGCGTCTACTCAGTGGACGTAAACGTGGAACAGCTTGACTGGAAGCTGCGGCAAAATCCTCGCGTCATTCCCATCGAGCGGAACGCCCGCGAACTTCGGGCCGCAGATCTGCCCGAAAGCGTCGACCTCGTTGTGATAGATGTCTCTTTCATCTCGGTTCGCAAGGTAATTGCGCCCGCGGTTGCGGTGACAAGGCCCCAGGTCATTTTTTTGATCCTCATCAAGCCTCAATTCGAATTGCGCCGCGAAGAGATTGCCCGCGGCGGAATCGTGGAGGACGGGAAGCTTCACGATCAAGCCATTCTGTCTGTGCGCAAATATGTTGAATCGATTGGTCTCGACTGCCTCGGAGTTCGCCCCAGCCGCCTCCTGGGCGCCGAAGGTAATCAGGAGTACTTTCTCCACGCACGCAAAAAGTCCCTGGAGTAGAATCGCCTACACACATGCGCTCTGGACAATCCTTTCAAACCATTGGCATCATTTCTCGTCCTCGCCGTTCGAATCTTGTCGTTGTTGTTCCGCCGTTGTTGAAATGGCTCGCTGCGCGCGGCATACAAACTTTCATCGATGAAGAAACCGCTAATTCTCTGCCGGAGGGTTCGAAAGGTCAGCCCCGCCAGCGTGTGGCGGACGCGTCTCAACTTCTCCTCGTACTCGGCGGCGACGGCACCATGCTCGCCGCCGCCCATCTCGCCGCCCCTCGTGGCATTCCGATCCTTCCCATCAATATGGGCAGCCTGGGCTTCCTTACCAGCTTCACGCTGGAAGAGCTGCACCCCGCCCTCGAGGATACGCTGGAGGGCCGCTTTTCTCTCAGCGAACGCGTCATGATCGGCGTGGAGCTCGAGCGCGCTGGCAAAGTGATCGATAATCAGCGCGTGTTAAACGAGGTAGTGATCAACAAAGGCGCCCTCGCCCGCATGATCGAGCTTCAGCTTGCTGTTGACGGCGAATTTGTCTGCCGCTATCGCGCCGACGGCTTGATCGTAGCGAGCCCAACCGGCTCGACCGCCTATTCCCTTTCCGCCGGTGGACCCATCGTGCATCCCGCTGTGGAATCCTTTGTAATCACACCCATCTGTCCGCACACTCTGAGTGACCGCCCCTTGGTAATCCGCGACTCCTCCTGCGTTGTGCTGAAGCTCTCTGGGGACACCGAGTCCGTTTTTCTGACCCTCGACGGGCAGCGCGGCATCCCATTGCAGCCCACCGATCTTGTCCGCGTAACCCGCGCGAAAGAAGTGCTGAAGCTCATTCAGCCGGCAAAGAAATCGTATTTCGAGATTCTGCGCAACAAGCTGAAATGGGGCGAAGCGTAGCCAAGAAGCCGGAGAAAACTACCCAAGTACGTCAGTACGCAATAGATCGTTGAGAGTCTCGCGCCGCCGAATCAGCCGAAACCGTTTGCCCTCCACCAAGACTTCTGCGGGACGGCGCCGCGCATTGTAATTCGACGCCTGCGACATTCCATACGCCCCCGCAGCCCAAATCGCCAGCAGATCGCCCGCCTTCACTTCCCCGAGTGGCCAATCCCGCAAAAAACAATCGCCCGTTTCGCAAACGGGCCCAACAATATCCACTCGCTTGCGACGCGCATCATCTTCCTTCCCCTTCCGCGTAATTTTCGTAATCGGATGAATCGCTCCGTAGAGCGCCGGCCGCATCAAGTCGTTCATCGCCGAGTCCACCACCACAAACGTCTTGCCTCGATTCGTTTTCGTGTACACGACGCGCGTCAAAAGAATACCTGCCGGGGCGATGATCGACCGCCCTGGCTCCAACAAAAGGTGCACGCCAAGCTTTCGTACCATCTGTGAAACCAGCCGCGCGTACTCCCTTCGCGATGGTGGCTCCTGATCGGAGTAGCGCACTCCCAACCCGCCTCCCACATCCAGGTAGCGCAAATCGATTCGCGCGTGTCGCAGCTCTCCAACAAATCCCGCCAGCCGCTGCAGTGCCCTCCGGAATGGAGCCAGCGTCGTAATCTGCGAGCCGATATGCGCGCTGATTCCCTGCCAGCGAATCCATTTCGAATCCTGATGCGCCAGGTAAAGCCGTTTTGCCTCCGACCAATCCAGCCCAAATTTATGTTCGTGTCGCCCGGTTGCGATGTGCGGATGCCCCCCGGCTTGCACATCGGGATTCACACGAATCGCCGCCGCGGGTGGCTTGCCTCCCCGTCCCGCAAGTCGCGCCGCCTCCTCGATTAAAATCTCCAGCTCGGCATCAGATTCAGCATTGAACAATAAAATGCCCGCGCGTCCACTTCGCCCACGCGCTCGATAGTTCAGCGCCTCACGAATTTCATGCCGGTCCTTGCCCACTCCAGAGAAAACGATGCGATCTCCGCGCACGCCGATGCGCTGCAAGTGGTGCAGCTCTCCGCCGGACACGATGTCAAATCCGCTTCCCATCTCGGCCAGATGTTTCAGGATGGACAGATTTCCGTTGGACTTCACCGCAAAGCACAAAGTATGCGGCAGCGCGCCAAGGCCCTTGTGCAATTCCATGTAAGCATCATCGATCGCGGCGCGGCTATAAACATACGTGGGCGTGCCAAACTTCTGCGCAACGGATTCCAGTGGCGCCTTCTCACACACCACTTCTTCGACGCTCGTGTTCCGCGCCCCGCTCTTCACCCAAGCAAAATGCGGCGTGAAAGTAGCCGGATCCACGTATTTAGTTTTGCGTGAAGTCGAATCGTTCGACTGGCTCATCGCACTTTTGCGACCACTAATGTCCGGTCATCCGCAAGCGGAGCGCCCTGCGTGAACCAATCCACTTCGCGCAGGATCACATCCGCGATTTCCGGCGCGGACGCTTCATGGTGCTGTTCGATCAGCTTCATAATCCGTGTCGCGCCGAAGAACTGGTTTTCGCTGTTCATGGTCTCCGCGATTCCGTCTGAGTGAAATACAAGAATGTTTCCCGCTTCGAGCGTAACTCCCCATTCGTCATAGTTCACATCTTCAAAAATGCCCATCGGAAATCCCGTCAGCTCAATCTTTCCGCACCGGCCATCTTTGTAGAGCAGCGGCTGCGATTGCCCGGCGTTTGCCACTCGCAGTTTCTGCCGCCCTTTTTGCCACGTGGCAAAGCACGCCGTCATGAACCGCCCCTCGATGCGCCGCTCGCCCACCAATTGGTTCATTTGCTTCAGCATTTCCGCCGGTTGCAATTTTTGTGGCGCCAAGCTCCGCATAATTCCGATCGCCACCGCTCCATAGAGCGCCGCCGCCGTTCCTTTACCGCTCACGTCTCCCAATGCAATCCCCAGTTGCTGTGGGCCATAGCGCAAAAACTCGTAAAGGTCCCCGCACACTTCCCGCGCCGAAAGGTACCGCGCCGCCATCTCCAATCCATAATCTTCCGTCGGAACCGGTCGCAGCAGCGCGCCTTGAATTCTCTTCGCCGCCTGCAAATCCCGCTCCAGCCTCGCCTCGTCCCGCGCCAATTGTTCGTACAGCCGCGCATTCTCCAGCGAAACCGCCAGGTTCGCCGCCAGAATCGAAAGCGTCTGCACGTGATCCTCGGTAAAATAATTCGGTTGCGGGCTCTCCAAATCCAGCACGCCAATCACTTTCCCTTTGTGCAGCATCGGAATCGCCAGTTCCGAACGCGTCTCCGGATTCACCAGCACGTACCGCGGATCCACCGTCACGTCCGGCACAAGAACGGGCTCCTTCAGCGTTGCCGCCGCGCCAACGATCCCCTCGCTCGGGGTCGCTCTCAGCTTTCCCTGCACGTGACGCCCATGCTTCACGTCCACCCGGTGGCGAAAGATCTTTTGCTCTTCGTCATACAGCATGATGCTCAGAATTTGATAATCAATCACTCGCTTGGTTTGTTCGGCCGCGCGGCGCAGCAGTTCTTCGACCTCCAGAATCGCCCCCGTCTCGCGCCCCACTTCGCTCAACAACAAAAGCGTATCCGCCTGTGCCCGCACTTTCTGAAACAGCCGCGCGTTCTCAATCGCTACCGCCAGCCGGCTGGCCAGCAGCGTTAAAATATTCTGCTGGTCCCTCGTAAAGTAATCGAGGTGCCGGCTCTGAATATCCAGCACGCCGACACACTTTCCCTGCAGCATCAGCGGCACGGCCAGTTCAGACTGTACGCTGTCAATCGCATTGATATACCGCGCATCCTTGGAAGTATCGCTGACTCGCACGGAGTGGCCTTCCTCGCCGATTTCTGCCAGCGTGGAAAGGACCTCGGCGGAGATCTCCGCTCCGCCGCTCAACGCGGTTGCTGTCGTATGTTCATCCGTGTGATTCATGAAGCCAGATTATTATAGCAGGCGCCTGTAGGACCTGCCTGGCGCCTACCCTAATCTTCCGCCGGTTTTTTTTTCAAACCCGGGCCAAGCAACAGCACGCCGACATAGGGCAAATTTCTGTAACGCTCGGCGTAATCCAGCCCGTACCCGACCACAAACTCGTTGGGAATGGAAAATCCGACATAATCCGCGTGTACCGCCGCGATCCGCCGCTCCGGTTTGTCCAGCAGAACCGCCACGCGCAGATGCTTCGGCTTGCGCTGCTGGAACAGCCTCAGCAGGTATTGCAGCGTCATTCCCGTATCAAGGATGTCCTCGACAACGATCACCGTTTTCCCCTCGATGCTGGAGTCCAAGTCCCGCGTCAACCGCACTTGCCCCGACGAATGTGTCTTTTGCCCGTAACTCGACACCGCGATGAAGTCGAAAGAAACTTCCCCAGGAATATTCCTTGCGAGGTCGGTCAGAAAAAAAACCCCGCCCTTCAGAACGCTAACCAGGTGCAGCGGTTCGCCAGGAAAATCCTTCCGGATTTCCCGAGCGAGCGCCATAATCCTTCTTTGAATCCGGCCGCCCGTAATCAGGACTCGCACGCGCTCCCGCGGCGCTCCAGAACTTTGCTGCCTGCCTTTCTTGCGTTTCGGCATCCTTTTCCTCGAACGTGGCACCGAGACTCTAGCGCACGCGCGTCCTGCGGGCAAGGCGCACTTGTAACGCTCCATTCTTCGAGCCTTCATACAGCCTCAACCTGTGTTCCTTACTCTTAGGGCCGCTGCTTACATTGGTAGTTACATTCCATTCTCGGTACTGGCGTGCATTGAAATTGTTGCTTCGAGTGCGCCAAAGTTTTCCACAGGTTCCGCTTCAAATGCATGCGATTCCTGTGGTAAATGTTAACAACTTAATTCGAGTGGACTTGCTTCGATTTTTGCTTGCGAGGGTGTGCGCCTATCGGGTTCATGTGGCCTCCCCCCGACCCTGGGGGCTTCAAGGCGACGCATCACCAGAGCGAAGTATGCAATTTGAGTCAGGAGGACTCTCTATGGAACCGAGTCGCAGGTGGACCTGGTTGTCGCTGTGTTGTTTGGCACTTATCGGACTGCTGGAAATGGGCGGATTTGCGCCAGTTTGGGCGCAGTCGGGCACTGGGACGATTACGGGTACGCTTTCAGACACGCAGAGGGCAAGCATCCCCAGTGCGACCGTGATTGTCCGAAACATTGACACAGGCATCGACCGTACTTTGACAACCAACGACGCCGGCATTTACGTAGCGGCCTTTCTGCAACCTGGCCGGTATGAAATTCATGCGTCAAAGAACGGCTTTGCCACTGTCGTTCGGCAAGGCTTGAATCTTCAGGTTGGCCAGACACTCGCGATCGATATCGAACTGCCCATCAAAGCGGCGCAGGACACGGTGACCGTGACCGGCGAATCGCCCGTCCTCGATACCGAGAAGACCGACACTTCACAGGTCGTGAGCCAGACACTGGTGCAGAATTTGCCCATCAACGGCCGTCGCTGGGACAGCTTCGTGCTTCTCACCCCGGGCGTGACCAACGACGGCGGATTTGGGCTCGTCAGCTACCGAGGAATCTCAGGCATTTATAACGAGAATTCTGTCGATGGCGCGAACAACAATCAAGCCTTCTTCTCCGAAGCGCGCGGTCGCACTCGCATCGCTTATGTGTATAGCATGGACACGATCAAGGAATTCCAGGTCAGTGCCAGCAATTACAGCGCGGAATTTGGCCAAGCCGCGGGCGGCGTGGTCAATGCCGTCACGAAATCTGGCACGAACACGATCCATGGCGATTTGTTTTATTACTTGCGCTATCCTTCTCTCAACGCTCTCGATCCAATCAATAAGGCCAGCAGCATCACTCATAACTTGCCCTTCACTCAGCCCGTGCACCAGCAGCAGCAGTTCGGGGGCAGCGTCGGCGGACCGATCATCAAGGATAAGTTTTTCTATTTTCTGACCTATGACGGCTCGCGCAAAGTCTTCCCAATCACATACACAACCAGCGGTTCCTCATCGCTGGTCACGGCGAATTGCCCCAGTGGCGCATCCCCTGCACAATGCGCCGCCGCATTCAGTTTCATAAATTCGACCTTGGGGAACTTCCCCCGCACGGGCAACCAGGACGTTTATTTCGCTAAGCTCGATTACCAACTGAATCCAACCAATCGTCTTAGTGCGAATTTCAACTTCCAGAACTGGCGATCGCCTAACGGGGTCATCACTGGAGCCACAAGGACCAACGACTCGCTGACAACCAACGGGAATGACTTGGTGCACAGCCGTTTTCTCGTGGCGGACTGGAACTCGACGATTTCGTCCTCCTTGGTCAATGACTTTCGCTTCCAATGGGGCCGCGATTTCGAATTCGAAAGCGCAAATTTCTCCGGGCCCAATGTAAGCGTCTCCGGAATTACGGCCTACGGCATGCCGAACTCTTTACCTCGTACTGCTTTCCCGGACGAGCATCGCTGGCAGTTCACCGATGTCGTGTCCTATGTCCGGGGGCGGCACGCTCTTAAAGCCGGGATTGACGTAAGTCCCATACACGAGCTCCTGATCAACTTGTTCCAGGGCGGTGGGATCTACAGTTATTCGGGCAACTCAGCGACGGCGCTCAGGAATTGGATCGCCGACGCTTACGGTGTACAAGCTACTCCAACTGATACTCTGATCGGAAAGCACTACAGCAACTTCACACAGGCGACGGATCCGATTACGGGTGTTGGGAAGGACGACTTCTGGAACACCGACGTCGCCTGGTTTGTCGAGGATACCTGGAAGCTCCGCCCGAATCTCACCTTGAATCTTGGGGTCCGCTATGATTTGCAGCTAATTCCTCAGCCCCCAAAACCGAACACGGCCACCCCCCTACTGACGCTCTACACTTCAAGGATCAACACCGACAAGAACAATTTCGCGCCCCGGATTGGCATCTCGTGGTCACCCATGAAAAACACCGTCGTTCGGGCCGGCTACGGCATATTTTATGCCAAGACGACCAACAGTACGTTTTACACGTCACGCGTGGAAAACGGCGTATTCCAGCAAACCTTCAGTTGCGGGCCGACGTCCACATGTGCGCCGACCTTCCCGAACATCATTTTCCCGGCGCCGGGTGCGGCCTTGCAAGCCCCGTTCTCAGGGGCACTGACGCCACAAGTCGTGAACACAAACCCACCGGCTACGTCGCAACTTTCCCGCGGACTCAGTGCGGATTTCGTCAACCCTCTCGTCCACGAGGGGGAACTTGGCATTGAGCGCCAGTTGCCGGGGAACATGAGCGTCTCCGCAACCTATCTGTTCAGCCGCGGTCTGCGCTTGCCGGTATTCGTGGACACAAACTTGGCAGCCGCCACGACAACCAAGACCTACGACGTCACTAATGCGACCGGAGCGACACAGCAACAGATAACGGTTCCGTTCTACACTTCCCGGATCGACACGCAGACTGGCATCATCCTCACAGGGTTCAGCACTCTGAACTCCTGGTATCACGGGGTCGTCTTTTCCGTTCGCAAACCCTTCAGCAACGGTATCGAATTGCTCGCGAACTACACCCTGAGCAAGGCCATCGACAACGGGCAAGTGATCGGCACGAACGGCACGTTCAACGGGACAGATACGCCCCTTGATCCGAGGAATCAGAAGCAGGAGAACTCCCTGTCGGATCTAGACCAGCGACACCGTTTCGTTACCAGCCTCTATTGGGTCCCGCCGTTCAGCAAGATTTCGAACAAACCCACGCGTCTCCTTCTGAACGGCTTCTCGTTCGGCGGCATCGTGACTATCGCATCAGGGAATCCGGCGACGGGCTTCATCAGCGGCTCTCCCTCCTGCGGACTTGGCGCTGATTTTGGCGTGACGTGCGGGGAAGTCAGCAGCTTTGGCGGCTTCACGGGGGGGCGTATTCCGCAAGTTGGCCGTAACACGTTCACCGCTCCAACGACGTTACGCACCGTGGATTTTCGCATTTCGAGGGATATTTCCATCCATGAGCGTTTCAAGCTGCAATTCAACGGCGAGGCGTTCAACCTCTTCAACCACACGAACTTCACGAGTGTGCTCACAAATGCCGTCAACTACACAAAGGTTGGGGCACCGAATTGCACGGCCACAAATGATTGCTTGGTTGCGAGAACAGACTTCTTGCAGCCCAGCGCAGCCGGAAACAATCTTTACGGGGCGCGTCAGTTGCAAGTCTCGGCAAAGCTGATCTTTTAATTTCGCTTCGGCCAGGATTCGGCGCGTAAACCCACGGCGGCTTGTGAAAACAAGCCGCCGTTTTCTTGTGCAAGTCCAGTAACCTAAACCTGGACGGCAGTTCTTCGCTCTTTCGTGGACGCGTGGCCCTAACAAAGAAACCGAGGGCGAATTGGGTTCCCAGCCCATCGGTTGCCGTTTGCCCCAACCAGGTCGGGAAGGCCTGTGTTTTGATTTTGCTCTTTTCTTATTCGTCCCTCGTCCTAGAATGCCGTTCAACCCGCCCCAGCAACCGTTCGACCCTCAATTTCTGCCATTTAATGCAAAACGCTTAACAACTTAATTAGGCCATGCTATTCTCTCCCGTGTTTGTGACGCTACATCTCCGATTTGCTCTGCCTCCTCGGGAGCCTCATTTTCCGGCATCTGCCGCGACCGCGTCGTGGGCAATTTCTACAGAGCCTAACTGCCGGCCGTCACCCAACAATTCCCGTTCTGGAACGCAATTCGCGACTCCCAACACTCCCACTACGCTCAAGTTCTTTCTTTTCACATTCTTACGCACTCTTTTGCAGTTTTTTGCACCTGCGAAAAACTCAACTCTTTTATTTTCAAGCAATTCCGCACTCTTTACCC
>WNFO01003818.1_pt1 | contig 12918 bp, 17 predicted proteins | sample 5400251 | NCBI WGS metagenome assembly WNFO01 (sample SAMN13153354, study PRJNA577476) | soil metagenome | isolation source: 100 cm saprolite under Madrone tree | place: USA:California | collected 2016-06-14 | reverse complement strand
TTCATGGTGACAGTGCGAATAAGAGCTTACTCTGGTAGTGACATCTTCTGTAGGTTCGTGAAGAAGTCGCTTTTAAGGATCGTCGAGGCCGATAAGATACTCCCAGAACGGTTAGTGACAACGTTCGTGACTTCGTCCGGCAGCGCGATACCATCGGCTAAGTCGACACGATTCAGTGGTTTCAGGGCATCGATCCCCTCCGCTCGCAGCTCTTTCTCGAATGTCTTGATTACTGATGATAACAATCAGCAACGATTTCCCGGGTTCAGAACTTGCACCTTACCTGGGAAGTTATTCACGAAGGCTTCAAAAGTCTGGTACGTCTGTAGGGTATCCGGCTCTGTGGACTGTAAGAATGCCTGGAAAACGATGAGCTCGAAGTATCGCCGCAGACTTTGAAGGCCTTTGAATCATGAGAGGAACGTCTGACCACCAATAGGGGTGAAACTGACCTCTTTGCGCTAATGACCGCTTTTCACGTTGATCCGTAACCTGTTCTGCACGAATACGAGCTTCCTCGATCGAGTCGCGTAGATTGAGGACTTCAGCACATTGATCTATAGCATCATCCACCGCCGCCTTAACCGCGGGGCCTTTGCGAATGACACGGAGCAAATCTAGGGAAACGTTAACACTTGAAAGAGGAGATGGGGGTCGCATAACGGCCATACTGTTGATGACTGGATATGATTGTCGCCGAATGGGAGGATCGCCAGATCCCATGTCGGGAATTAACCCATGTGTCGCAAGCGAGAGACGACGCTTCCTGATTCGGGGACTCGACGGCACGAACGCGGGATTTGCAAGCCACTGCTGGAGCAGAACAAGGATTATCTGATAAGATCTTGACGTCAGTGTATGTGTGGGCACCTCTTTCGCCAGTTCACACCCACAGAAGTCAAGGTGCTGCGCCCGCGCCCCAACTGATCATTGACAACTATCGGAGTGTGGGTCATATTCTGGCCTAGCATTACGGCGATGAGCTCGCCGAAGTCAGAAAAATCGGGAGAGCGTTCTGCAGTAATAGGCACGCGGCGATAAAAGACGTCGATATCGTCGTAAGATGCCTTGCAAGCAGACATCACATCTTTCATGACAGCCACGTTTCCGGGGAGAACTTCTTCCCATACTGGAATCACGGAGCCATCCGGGGTTTCGGTGTGCAAAAGCAGCCTAAGATCTTCGTAATCGAACAAGGAGACGGGCAGGGAAGTGACATGCGTACTTTCCGCCGAATGAATGTAGCTCGGAAACGACATCGTCTCGCAGACGATCCTCTAAAACTTCCAGCCGCTCCGCTGAGATACCACCATAATCTTGCCAAAATCGTCAGAAACTACAGTTCATCCCAGAAAAGAAAATCCAAACCTTTCATATTGCGCAGGGAGAATCGTTCCCGCCTCAAACAGTACGGCGCATCATTTACATATACGATCGGCTCCTCGCGTAGAGTCACCCACGCGATGCGTCCCGCCTCAGGATGTGCTAGCTTTATACGATCTATGACCTCGTCTATAGCTTCAATAGTGGGTTGTCCGAGAGCATAAATATTTGTGCCTGGAATATTGCGGAAATTAATTGCCCCGCGCATCTCAAACGACACGTGTTGTGACTCGGAAAGCCACCGATCAGACTTGAGTAGCGTGCTTGTCCCAACTGATCAGCGATGGCGCAGCCTAAAACTTGGAATTTACCTACCCCTCTCGCAAGATGATGCCACTCCGATTCTGCGCGATAGGCTATGAAGGTCCAACGACACACTGGTCAGCGAAAATGCGTACCTTTACGACGTGGTCAGAGTACTCGTCGCCTAAGACTTGACCTCCAGAAATGGCGACATCGTTCGTCTGTCCACGTACTAGAGACCGCTGAGGACTAGACTTCGAAAGAGCGGAAAGGTCATTGACGGGCGAGAAGATGCTCAGGCGCGTGCCAAATGACTGGCGAAGAAACAGGACCTGACTGAAATATTCGTGGGAATGAGCGAGTGGAACAAATAAGTAAGCATTCGTGGACCTACTTGTAAATTTCGGTCCTTGCCTACAACCCGACGATGATAAGCAACTCGCGGGGCATTCCGAAAGAGAAGAAAAACCTTAAGCCAGCCTGAAAATGTCTGGGAAAAGTCGTGCTGCACCTCGACGAAGCTCGCAAAGGCGATGATAAAGAAACTACTCTTGAGTGTGAGACTCGGCGGAGACACCTTAGCGGCACTATTTCACGTACTATTTCTCCAAGGCCTTGCCTGCTTTCTGAAGAAGCGAGTTGCCATTGGGCTCTTCGAGGCTACTGAGCGAATACTTGATCCTATGAACTAATATGTCTTCTCTCAAATTGACAACATGGTCACCTGCCCTGAACATTAATCCACACGTTGAAAGTGCATGGTTCAGCACGTACAACTATCTATCACTTTGTCCACCAACTTTTTTGTCTTCAGTCCGTCGTCCAAGCATCCCAGCAAGCTTAGAATTATGCTATAGTGACCCATATGTGCTTTGCGCAAATCATCGAGTAGCGACGAATTAGTTAATAATAGGTCAATTACATAGTGCGACGGGCCACTGTGAAGAGTCTGCTGAAGGATGTTGGTTAGACGCAAGAGCGAGCGATTGAGGTCTTGTTGTGCATTCGCTTGCTCGAGCGCTTGGCGGATTTTTACCTCGCTAAGCAGGCTCTGTGTAGGTGTCTGCAAGAGAGTATCAGCACTATTCAATGGACGTGCGAGGTAAACGTACTGCGTGTCCGCTGGGCTGAATAAAGTGCGATTCCGAAGGTCAGCATGAACCGCAGAATATGGCTTTAACTGACAGTAGTGACCCCACTGGCCGGGTTCGACAGATGAGGTGAACTCGAAAATTTCGTCGCATACGGGTCCGGCTGGCCACGCAATATAAGTTGTCTGCGACGCACAACACAGGCGGCAGACATTGCAAATGTCGTCCGCACGGCACCCATGCCACAAGAGACGACTACGGAAGTCCGGAGTGGATCCGCATTCTTGATAACCCGTAAGTATGCATCGACATAGTTACCCTATTCAACCATGAGATTAGTCATGAAGGGAAATGGATGGTCAAGAACGCATACGTCGATTGGGCGATCGGGAGAAATCGGTATGCTAAATCGAATTGAATAACAGGCCCATAAGTCGACTATATACTCACCGATGATACTGATCACTTTATTTTAAGCATTTAGAGTAGCTCATAAAGCAGCGCTCACCTCCACATGCCAGCCTTCGCTTTTCATGTATTCCCAAAGCTCTCGAGAAGTTCTGACATTGTTTGAGTCTACAGCTGTCCAAGTAGGCAGAATGGCGCCATCGCCGTCCTCGATTGCTAAGACATCTATTAAAAGATCATACGATAGGTATACAGCCAAACTCTTTACCTATCTCATTGTGCGTCAACAAGAGACCGCCAAACCTGCATAACAGAAAACACAATATAGTGCATATCACAAGTCCCATTAGGCGCATGAGACAACCGCACCTAACGCCTTCAGCGAGAATGTCATTCTTGAGTCGTTGTTCGATTGCCTCAATGTTCTCTGGCCGATCTGAGAGATGTAGCGTATTTCTTGGCTCAGATGAGTCCCGAAGGACAAAAGGGCGTCCTGATATATATACTGATTGCCCAGAGACACGTAAGGAAAGTTTCACGGGGTGAGGGAGGTGCAGACAACGGTATTACCAATGGGCTCCTCTCGTGTTGAGATCCAGATGACATGCGACGGAGATGTCTCAGTGGGACGTGCTCTAAGAATAGAGAGGATGGCCCTCAGTCCTTGAGATCGCGGTTGAGCAGCGCCAAACACGTTCAGGCTGCCAACTCTGGGCGCGCGGAAGTTTGGAGCACCATGAATGTTCAGGTCAAGATCGAGTGCTCGCCCTGTATGCGGGTCAACGGAGGGCACAAGTAGGTTGGTCCGCGGCTCACCTGAAGGATAGTGGTCTGTCTTGAGAATAAACCCCCGAGACAGAACGCTCCCCGACCTTGTCTTGACGATGGAGGGTGCAGACCTGTGGAGGTGGGGCATCAAATCCAAGACAGAAACAGGAGAATCGTCACGTTCCGGGTTCGGGTTCGCATACGGTGGTGAGCTTTTGGACCTCTGTATTATAGGAAATGGGGAAGCCGAGGTACGGATGGGCTGCGACATCAGTGACGATGAATGCAGTTTGGGGGCAAGCTTTAAAGGCAATGTGACGGGCGATTCGGTATCACCTGCTTGTGAAAACTCCGCTTTATCCATCGAAGTTGCGGTATTTTCGAGCAGCGGCGCTTACTACTAGTGGATGGTCCGAGGTAAATGTAAGCGATTATCACGGACCGGCCTCTCCGTGCCAGATCACCACCTTGGTGGCTTGGTTAGAAAACACCTTGAGGAGCACTGTACGACGCCACGGCGGCTCTGTGCCAGGTGGGTACAATATGCAATTTCCTCCGAGCACTTTCATCGGAGAGAAGTTCACGCCAACTGTCTCCTCTCGGAGTCCCCAGTATGTCTCCACTGTGTTTAGCGTATTACTGTTCTGGTCACGGTGTGTATGGCATTTCCATAATCTATATATGTTCCAACAAAGTCCCTAGGCTTCGGGCATGCGACGCGGGTATCGGCCTTTGCCCGTCATCTGCTCTCCCTCGAAGAGTCACACACGGTCTATATCGTATCCTCCGCTCCAAAACACGTCTTTGCTACAGCTATAGCTCTGGGAGCTATATACCGTAACGCAGAGATTGACCCAGTTATCCTTCAACCATTAGCGTTCGTCTATTCTCAAAATTTCGCGCTTGATTTCTGATAGATTTTTCTATGCTCCCAGATACCATGTAGATAGACAGAAGAGCATCTGCGTTCTAGAATCTTTCCTGAGCAAGAAAGAGAAAAAGGTAGAAGAGGAAGACAGATGGTTACGAGACATTAAGGCAGATTGTGTTTTAAGTGATGCTGCCTTTCTTGCATTGTACGCAACATGTTTCTTCCCTGTCGCTTTAAGACCAGGATGATTCTTATTATTTTCAAAGTCTTGCAGCCCATAAGGCTCGCATCCCGTCAGTGCTGATCACCAATTTCACCTTTGATTCTATTTATAGCCTCCTCTCCATTTCCTTCCTTGAGCAATCCCCCCCACAACACCTCCTGGTCGACCCGAATAATTTTACACACCAGCATGATTACCCTGAGCGTGACACTCCGATACCAGAAGAAACCCTTTCTCCCTTGGTCCAACAGATATTTGAGGGCTATCGCCATGCCGATATGCTCCTGATACTTCCGGGTGCCATCCCGATTCCTTCCTTTAGTATTTTCCCATCACTCCCAGCAACTCAGTGGATCAACCCTAGTTCGCGTGTTTTCGAGTCTGAGGTAGTCAGCCATCTCGTTCAAGATCCGCACGCATATACCCTTCATCCGTCGATCCCCTTTCCTCGTACTCAACCTGATGTTTCTCTCCTTAAAAAACCCAAACAACGAAGTGCCCACCTCGCACCACTACTTGTCCGTCCTCCCAGCGATGATGTCTATACCCAGAAGGGCCGCTCTCGCTTTCTTTCCTCTCTCGGAGTTTCGGAAGATCTTCACGATCCCATCGTCACCAAGATCCTGGTCGTATCGTTCGGTGGTCAGGTATTCCACAAGCCATCTAGGAGCCACACTCCATCTCGGCCGGCGTCACCCAGCCGGCCTTATCTCGAGCATGAAGACAAGCTAAAATCGAACAGCTTTTCTCGTGAATTGTCACAAGAGCTAAACTTACTCTCCAGGGTGGATGGCCCAGGGACGCCGGGACAGGTTTTTGGATTGTCGCATATATTTGTCCCTGGTGCACCAGCGCCGGCAGCGATGCTGAGTCCGACAATCCCCTCCGTCACTACCATACCCCCAACGCCGATCCTCGGTGAATCCTCGCACGAGAGTGTCCCCATGGAGCAAGAGAATGCAGACGTCCGCAGTTTAATGTTACCTGACACATCATGGATCGCGGTCGTGTGTGGCGTCGCAGATTCACGCGAGTGGCAGATAAGACAACGCAATTCTGGCACCGACGGAGAAATCTCAGGAGAAGAAGATAATGACTTACCCGAAGGATTTTACATCGCCCCGAGAGACGTGTATATGCCCGACCTTATGGCCGTTGCCGACGTCTTGCTGGGCAAGCTTGTATGTCTCACCCCCGCATATTACACACCGACTTGCAGTTCCACTGACACCTCATAGGGTTACGGAACGGTCTCTGAATGTGTTGATTCGTGCACACCCTTCATATATGGTGAGTGAAGACACTGTTTCAGCGGCGTTGCCCACACATCCTTGACATTTCTCTCTAAAGTGTCGCGGCCGCTCTTCGTCGAGGAACACGGCCTGCGCCTCTTACTCGAGCGTGAAGGCGTCGGCGTGGAAATGTCGCGAGATGCATATGAGGCAGGCGAGTGGGCCAGTGCCGTATCGGATGCGTGGCGTGCAGGCTCGAGGCGCAAATTAGAACGTCGTGCGGGGAAGCATGCACCGGACAGGCGTGCTCAGGGCTTAAAAATGGCGAAGGATGTAATAGCCTGGGTAAATGAGTGGGTGGCAGCATCAAATTTGACTGAAACTTAGAAGGTAGGCCAAGCGACAATACCGCGACAGATTGAACTCGGATGCGTGCCGATGAAGGACTGGAGCTAATAAATAAATTATACAGTACGGTTTTCTAGAGTATCACTGTAGGATTTGGCTATAGTATTGTGAAGCCAAACTCAATGTATCTTTATTAGCAAAGAGAATACTCGCGGATTCCCTCCTCAAGATGCCAATTGGTGTCGGCAAGCCTTTAATTGGCTTCATTCTGGTATCTCCTCTTATCGCACTGTAACCTTGTCGTGTCATCTCGCCGCACATCAGATCGCGTTCTCATTCTCCGCTCTAGACAACTCAAGCTGCCTCCCCGCCGCGCTCTCGTCCTGACAGCGTTGACTCTCGCCTTTTAGCCCGTACTCTGCCAATTTTCGCTTATACACCCTGTCTCCCTGTTTGCTTTGCTGTAGCAGAATGTAGCCTTCGCATTTTTTTCTCAAGAGCGTCAAGGTTGCGGTATTGGCGTCCGGGCCGTCGCGCCCCGCTCCACTTGAAAGGATGACAGATTATATAATTCTATCGTGTTGTTCAATCAACCACGCAGTTGCAATCAGTCGGTCTCCAAGCCTCCGCACTCTGATCAGTAAAAATCGGTCTGCTATCAAATTGCTGTAACTCATACCCTTATTCAGCCTTTACTGCCGGAAGAAAATGCACACTATTTCGCAGACACAGGAAGTCGGACTCGGAATCCACTGGCAATAGTAATTTCAAATGAATTTTCGATGTGGCTGTGTCCTCGTGCACCGCCAACATCAGCGACCACCGGGGATTTTTGCAGCTGGCCCGCCCAAACAGCTGTTCAAAGCAGCGGTAGGGGTGGCATGACGACGAGGCGGCCAAGTGTCGGTGTCATTTCACTTCGGCGACCCGTCTCACCTCTGCTTTTTTTATCTTGTTTAAGCCGCTTCGGATGCAACACGCATTGGACGCACGTCGGTGAGTATTGAGTGAAATAAGTTCAATTGAAGGTACCAAAGGGGTAACAACTATTTGTTTCACGAATGGCTTCTAGGTTCCCCTCTGTCTGGCATTGTTGGAGGTTAGCCACATGCCATTGGCCGCTCTTGTTCATTTTCTGATATTGGGTGGGACTATCTTGGTTCGCAATCCTTGGGATCCAGGGCCTCACCACCGGAGCTTCTCATAATCAACGCCGGAAGGAGAAAGCACACCATACGCCCTCTGCCCTAGACATCGGTGATTTTACTCAACTCCTGCCGGGGCGCAGGTGCACCAGTTGCGAAATCTGTTATTCATTCAATGAACGTTCACCCACCGGACCTGGTGTATTTCATAGGAACAGCGGCCATACTATCAATGGTTAGTTGGCCAGGTTTTCTCTCTGATAGGGGTCATGATACGAAGGCCCACGCGCAGAACGCGTATCAAGGACCAGGGGTGCGCTCATTACGCTCATTAATTTTGAGCCAAGGCGGACAATTGTCCGTGCGACGGTCCTTGCATCATGCCACGATGCAGTGCCTCTCGATCACACAGTCAGGGACATTTGTTGTCCTTGTCGCCAGGGAAGCCCTCTTCGCCATCGAAGAGGGTCCATTCCATCAGCGTTCGTCTGATTCCACGAGGGCGGCTGCAAACCGAACCAGATACTTTATCCCTTTCTCCGACAAGATCAATCATTTCGTCCAACTTTGGCCTTGGCATTCCAGCAACCCGTTATCTCGTGCTTTCTGTCTCTCCGCGCCCGAACTTAATCATGGCCCCCTATTGTCCCGGTTCCTGCTATGATGGAGGGAAGAAACCTACTGGGTAGCTATTACCCTTTCCCCTGGCGACTCTCTCACACGCTGTCATACACGCATGGCTCACTGCAATGACAACTTCGAAGCAGCAGCCCCTCAGAGCTTTGCCTTGCACCATCTCAACCTACCTCCCAACGCCGGGTTTCAAGTTACTGTGTCTAAATCCCCGACCCCTAACCAAGCCAGCGATGTTGGCTCGTACCTGAGCGGTAGCTCAACCATCAACAATAGCCATCGCCCAGCCATCGCCCTCGTAACCTCCCCCCACGGCTCCCCTGTATTTATGCGACCTCGGCGGGTACGCCGCAGAACAATGGACTTGCGTGCGAATACAGCAGTTTTGCCGTTAGTGTTGGTATACATTGTACGCCACGGGTTTTGGGCGATCTGCGACACGTTTCCGTATGCGCCGCCTGAGCAATGTATTCATTAAAACGATGTTCAATACACGGGTACGTGGACAAGGCCACCACCCGCAAATGTCGCGCACGTATCAATGCAAGACGCTCACTCATTCGGGATAGCTTCTAGACAAGATCCTATATTCCTGTTCTGTAATATGGGCCCAGCCTCCAGTCGAAGAATAGCAGAGTTTACCCAGAAGGATACGACGCTTTCTAATATCTGGTGGACAGTGGCGACTAGGGTATAGGGAAGACAACCGGACGCCATGCCAAACAGCACTTTCCAGCCATGCAACGGACGACCACGAGTTGACGTCGTTGAGCTCTCACTATCGTCGATTGAAGTTGCTTGTCTGAGGCTTAGGGAGCCGCAAGAATCCCGCAGTAACTTGTGCATTATTTCTCAGCACGCGACGTTGCACGGAGTGCTGCTGCCAGAGGTGTACATTGAGACTGTGCATCGGCGTCGGGAATCGTGATATAATTGACAATCATGATCGCGAAACTTTCTCAAGTCGCTTATCCGCTGCATTTGTCTGTAGTCCGAAGAACGCAGATGCAGAACATGTCGTCAGGACTGCGTAGAAAACAATACGGAAGACACCGTGCGTTTCATGTCCCCATGTGAAAGAGCACGAGTTCAAAAAGCTAATTCCGTGTGCAGAGTGGCAGAAGTGTGTGGGCACCCATACAGTGCACTTCACAGAGTGTGCTTAAGCCCGCCAGCATGTCACAATGCACGTGGTGGAGCAGGCACCGAATAAACCCTCCTCTGTTGATCGTTTGCCACGTCTATGGAGCCAGTCATTTTTCCAGATGTGAACCAACATTCTAGATGCACAGGGCACGGAACTACGTGGCTCACTGCGGAGATGGGAATGAGGTGCGTTGCCATGACTCACGAATGAGACCTAGCACGGAACGAGGGAAAGATCATCATTCACTCTCGGCAAACCGTTCTACTGGAGGATCGTCCCCACGGTTCGCTCCGATTTTTGGTTGGTTGCCCAGCCATTTTTCACGCATGTGCACGCAGTTACCGTAATGCGCGTCTGAGTTCTGAAGCATTCCCAGCGCTTTTCGATGGGGGTTTATCCCCTAAGTGGCATAAACGAGACCCTGCCCAGGGTTATTCGTTTTCAAATGATCATTCTCCTTCCATCCTTCCTTCCTTCTAGGTAGTGCTAAGCGACAAGGGAGTTTGTTGTGTGATTGTAGCAGGCACACCATTCGCTTCTTTTTCAGTGAATCCGGTAACTTCACATTGTTCACTCGCCGTTCTTTTGTAAACAAAAACGATCATCGGAAAACTCCGCTTACACACGCACAGCCGAACAGCACGGGGTGCTGTGCCGTAAATTTCGGAACCGTTCGGGCAAGCCGGGGGGGGGACTCATTCGTTCGTGTAGGGACTTGACCCTTGAGCGAACCCCCTGCCAATCGCCGGTGAGAATCAATCGTCCGTTTGGCCATATGACTGGAGTGAGTCGTCTCGAATGGGAACGCGAAGACGGGGGCGTGACTTACCGAATGAACTGCGGTCGGGACTTCATCTGCCCTGAACGCAGGATGCATTAACTGCAGTTACTGTGGTAGGCTTTTTTTTGCATCATTTATCGGTATCATACTGCATCGCCCCCTTCCCCCTACCCCTCAATACTCGCCCTCCCCCGCCCCTCTCGGAGCCACAACCCCCATGGTTCATCGTCCGATCCATCATAATCGCGACGGCTGCTCGCCCCAACTTATCATATTCAGCGATGAGGCTGTCCACCCAAAGTGATCGATGTGATTTACCTCCGATTCCGTCGCAACTTCGCGGTCATCGTTCCCCGGGCTGTCGAAGAAAGGGCTGTCCAGGGGTTATGCTGTGTGTACTGCTGCTGCCATGTCCAAATTCTAGTTGATCGGTGGCCCCATGTGACGGACGATCTTATCCCACCCATGTCACTTGTCACCTATTTTTTTCTTCCCGTCGTCGGTAATCTCACGGAATTATGGCTGGTCTGGTCTCTTTACTACATGTCCAATGTTCGACCCCTGGTGGCGATTGTCTAACTTATGTGTGTCATTTTCCATTCTACCCTCATGCCGGGCCAGATCTCCCAGGGGCGGGTTCTTAGCCGACGGCCACGACATCCCCAAAAGAAACTGACGATTCCCATGCGCGCGCTACGTTAGGGGCCCAGGGAGTCCGAGCCCGGACTCGGCCCAACAGCAACCCTTCCATCTTCAGGCAATGGATAGCACCAATACAACATAGAAGGATTCCTGTGTCAAATACGCATGTACTAAATTCTGATGGTTCCAGGCTAGAATTGTCGTAATTCACACACGCGGCCACCTGGGATATGCTGAAATACATCATCACACCTCGTTCATTCTAGGTAGCATGCGGTGTCCCACAACAATATACAAATTTACACCTCGTTGGATTTTCGGACAAGAAACCAGTGCGGATCAACATCAGCATCAACAGCCACAACAAGGGAGAAGAGCAAAATAGAGAAGAACAACAAAACAGAGAAGCACAACAAGAACCACTTTGGGATAGCAAATATGACCATAGTCGAGCAACCAGGCTAGACCATGGATCATCACATCATTCGACCGTAATAATCCCCCCACGAAGTAGAAGGGCGAAGGGGAAAGAGAGGGGAAGTCATCCTGTGCTTTCCGAGACCGAAGTGCAGCTCGGTTTGCAACAGAGCACTACACTTGCGCCGTTTTTTAATCTATTCTGAGTGGCCCGGTGCGCTGAGGGGATGGAAGCGCAGGGACGGGCCTCACAGGTTGTGGGGAGTGAGTCGTTGACTTCGTTGTGCGAGGCAAAGCCATAGCAGTGGGGGGTGGTCCCAAGAGGCGCGAGACCGTCCACGGCAGCTCATACCGTGCCAGACCTGCGAGGTTGACGTAGCGGGCAATCTCTAGGTGAAGTGTAGGGTAATATGTCGTTGACGCCTTGCGCGCGATCTGCGAGGTTTTTTAGTATCGGGGACGGGCTGAGCCACAGAGGCAGGCGGATGGTATTTACCAGGAGAATTCGCTCGATGCCAGAGAGGAAGATATCAGTATGGAGCTGGTAAGTGGATAGTTCATGTTCCCTCGGCAGGTTAAGCTCCTGTGCTGCCTTGGCGAACGCGTTCAATAGGCGCAAGTGCATCGTCTATAGACAACCCCGTGCCCCCGTGCCCCGGTCATCTATCCATTTCTGTGATATCAGATGAAGAAAACACACGTACCAGATAGGACATTGCCTCAAACTCGACACCGCCAGTCATGCCGCCCGGGGCTCGGGGTTTTTCGACACGCGCTTCATCGGTTTCGGACAGAACCCAGATGGTGTTGTTCGGGTGACAGAAGATCCAGAAATAGTCGCGACAAGTATCGGATAGCTCCTGCAGATACGTCTTGTAGATACGCGGGCGATGCAGAGCGTCGATGAACTCGTGAGGCGAAAGTGGGACCTCTGGCGCCTCCACGGCTCGTGGAGCGGGTATCAGTAGGAGGGCACGGACAAGCGAATAGAGCGACTGATGCGGATGAGGAAGGGTGATTGTGTGGCGGGGGCTTGTCTCCCATACTTCGCGCCTTGGCGGAACAGATCCGACTGAGGGGAGGGACGAAGGGGGATAGAGCTCGAATAGAATCATGAGCAGATCGACGATGAGCTGCCTTGTCGCGACATCGCCAGGTTTCTTGTCGGAGTAAAGGAGAGTAACCAGCTGTGCGAATGGAGTGGGACAGGAGCTGCGAAGTGCAAAGCACCCGATCTCAGAGGTAGACAGTGCCTTTAGACAACGAAGGAGCTCGTGCAGTAGTTGATCGTCGTGTTGTTCCTCCCTGGAGATAACAGTTCGGATACAAAACAAGGGCTAGTAGGAACAATAACACAGGCGTACCGCCATTCAACCTCAAGTAGCTCATTGAGTCGAGTAAGCAAAGCGGAGTAGCCACCCGCTTTTAGAAAATCCTGGGACCAGCTGCACAAACGCCCCAGCACCAAAACACTCGTCAGCACCCATACAACAGCAGCATGCATCGCAAAAAACTGCCATCACTCACCTGGCCGCTTCATTCCGTAGGAACAATCGTAGCTTCTTTACTACATCGACCTCGAGTTC
>WNFO01003815.1_pt1 | contig 12920 bp, 9 predicted proteins | sample 5400251 | NCBI WGS metagenome assembly WNFO01 (sample SAMN13153354, study PRJNA577476) | soil metagenome | isolation source: 100 cm saprolite under Madrone tree | place: USA:California | collected 2016-06-14 | reverse complement strand
GGTGTAAGAAATCAGCGGGCGTCCGAGAATCGGAACCAGCGGTTTCAAGAAACTCTCGTCCGCGCCGCGCAACCGCGAACCCGACCCTGCCATTAAGATTGCGGCTTCAGCAATCCGAGTCCGCTGAGAGAACAATATCGATCTTTGCTGGGGCATCATATCCCGTAATATTTTTTCAGTCCCCAGATGCGAACGCGCTGAGGCAGAAATCGGAAAATGAGCGGCGCAATCTTCGACTGGAAAGCATCGCCGACGGTCACCCGGGGCGGCGGATTTGTTGCGTCGATAACTTTGAGAATATGCTCCGCGACCAAGTCGGGTGTCGGCGCCGCTTTCATGTTGCGATCGACCGTCTCCCAGGTTTTCGCCAGCTTTGCTTCGTATTGCGGATTGTGTTGTGAGGCTTTGATCACGGCGTCATTAAACGCAGTGCAGATATCGCCTGGTTGAAGATCGACGATGCGCACTTTGGAAGCCGGCAGTTCGAGTTGGATCGACATGGTGAAAGCAGCCATGGCGGCTTTAGCCGCGTTGTATGCCGCCATGAATGGCACCGGCAAACGCGAAGCGAGCGACGTAATGTTGATGATTAAACCTTGTCCGCGCGCTTGCATCGCATTCAGGGCCAGGCGCATCAATTGCAGGTGTCCGAACACGAGCACTTGAAACTGGTCAGCGATTTCCCCGTAAGAAAGATTTTCCGCCGGGCCGAAATGGCCGCTGCCGGCGTTATTGATTGCGACATCAAAATGGCCCGCTTCGGACAGCGCACTCTTGAAAGCGTCGCCGATTGAATTGGGATCGGACAAATCGAGCCGCACCGGATGCAATTGCGGTAGTTGCGGGATGTGATCGAGGTCGCGCGACGTGCCCCAGACCTCGTCTCCGCGCGCCGCGAGAGATTTTGCGATCGCGAGGCCGATGCCGGAGCTCGCTCCGGTCAGAAAAATTCTTTTCGTCGTGAACGCGCTCTCTCGCACCTTTTTTTCTTTTGCTTATCGTGTGTCGACTTGCCAGCAAATGAATTGGGCACTGACGAGTTCCACCTTGACGTTCGGATATATGTCTCGGATAACAGGAAAATCACGTGCAACGCAAGCGCCGATCAGAGGTGGCATAGGTGGATGGCCGCGCATTTCATCAACCGTGTATGGTTTCACTGGGAATCGGCAGTTCCCATGAAAGAGATAGAAGGAATCCCACAGTAAATCTCCTCCTGGCTTTTCCGCTTTGATCAGGACCGTCTTCGTTCCCGCTCGTTGGAGTTGGCCCAGTTTTTCTGCGATCAGCTTTTCGTCGCCCGCATTTTTTCGCGCGTGGTTGATCTGAATGGTTGCGTGGACAAATCCTGCTGTTAACAGCACCACAAGAGCTGCGATCATTCGAACGCAAACCGCCGGCCGCTGCCCGAAGAATCTATACAAAACCAGCGCCAGCAAAAAACAGAGACATGGAACAATCGGTACGATGTAGCGAACACTGCGAAAATTGGAGACGACCGCCAGCCCAATCACTGCCAGACTGACGATTGAGATTTCCCGCGCCGCCGCGCGCGATCGTTCTTTTTTTGAAAGGAGAATGACGAACGCGGCCAAAAACGAAAGCAAACCACAGGCGCCTCCGAGCCTGCCCAAGCCAATTGGAATTTCAAAGTACGGTCGCGTGCCTAGTTTGGTTGCCCCCGTCCAGACAACGACTTCCTCGTGAAAGACATGACTGACGGACATCCCATACTTTGTGATTTGAATTAGTGGCCAAATTGCCATGGCCGCGATGGCCAGAACCATACTGGCAAGGAGCCAGGGGCTTCGCAGCTTGGCACGTTCGACGGGAGACGTCATCCACACTGAGACGATCAACACCCAGACCAAAAAAGGCAGCGGGAATTTTTGCAAGCTTCCAAGCAAGCAGGTGGCTGCCACCCCTAACCACCAAACGGGCCGATTTCGCGCGAGCTGGGCAAGAACAATCGCCATGGTTGTAAAAAAGGCCAGACCGGCATCCAGAAGGCCGCGGCTCGCTTCCCTAGAAAATAACGGACATGAAGCGAGAACCGCGACGCTGAGGGGGAGGAGCCACGGCCGGTTAGGCTCAACCAGGAAAACCAACCAGCCGAGAGCAACCATGGTGAGGCCGCCGTAAAGAAGCGGCCAGATGCGAACAGCCAACGTTCGGTTCTGAAGCCGCGGCAGCGTCAGAGCCGTCAACCAGTACTGCAAAGGGGGCTTTTCGAACGACCGCTGAAAGTTGTAATGGACCACCCACGGCTCGGTGTCTAGCATCTCTCGCGTCCGTTCGGCCGTGAACAACTCATCTGTATTGGTGAGAATTCCCCTTGGTATCTCAAAGCCGAGCCAGCCTAAAACACAAAGAATCACGGCGACCGCCGCGGCAATGGCACGTTTACGTTGTGTCCGAATAGCGTAACCGGAATCAATGATCTGCTCGGTAGGCGGGTTAGCGAGATCGATTCCATTCATATGTCGAAGAACGTGATCCATTCACTGCAAGACCGTTCTTGCAAGTGTGGATGAGGTCAATCTCCGAATCGCTCGAAAGAGTAACCTAGCAATGTGGCCGACAGGAACTGCCGCTCGATTTGTCCGATCATAGTTCCCTCGAGCAAGCATTCGGCACAGCGCTTTTTGAGGAAGGATCTCGAACTTCCGGATGGGATTTGATGATCGCGCGCGCGCGCGCCCGGGTGCGGTTGATCCAGTTCCGATTGGCAAAAGCAGCGGACATTTCAGTTTCTTATCCGATCACGATTGCAGAACATCGAGAGCCTTTCTCCAACGTTTCAGGCTCGTAACTCTAGGCCTTGCAGCCGGTTTCAAGATTTCGTGGGACTTCGAGAACCCGAAGAGCGGTCAAACTGTGATTTATCGGAACGCCCGAAAACGGGACGAGAGCTCGCCCCGGGAACGAAAATGCGTTTCATGAATGACGCTCGATCAAAAACAACGACAGAAAATGGTGCTTGGTGTGAATGATTATGGAACGCTGAAAGGCGGCCAGCGGCACGCGTTGCCATCCTGTTGGCAAAAGAAGCTTGGCATCATCGGTGTAAACGGCAGTCGCATTTTTCAAGATTTCGGGCAAGTCGCGCGGGGGAGGAACGTCCCGGAATGTTTTGAACTCGGGCGCGTACCATTCGACATGACGCCTGGCATAGACGAAGAGCAACGCAACGTTGCCGCGTTGTGAGGGCGGATAGAGTTTCTCAAGATAACGCACCAAGCGCGTGGATGGCGATTCTTCGCGGTGATTCTGGATCGCCGCCGGGAGCGTGACGTAGAGAAGCAAAGCTGGCAGCGCCAGCGCAATCGAATTCCATGGGGGGCGCACGCGTAAGAACCCGCGCGTCAGGGCGATTAACAAGAGCGGAAAAATGACGAGGTAATACCGCTGACTCGCGGCGAGACAAACAAAGATGATTGCAAAGTGCATGATCGCCCAAGGTGCATGGAATCGCCAAAACTTTCGATCTGCCGGTTCCTGGTGTGAAAATAGGTAAGCGGCAAATCCGAAAACCACGATGAGGGCTCCGATCGCAAGAACAGTGAACGACTGGAGAAACCCGAATCCAATTCCGAACCATCCGAGCGTATGTTGAGCAACGCGTGTTGCAAGATAGTGCGGGCTCCAATCGCCCGCGCCGAGAAAAGTGTGCGGCTTGTCAAGGCGCCATCGCCATTGGCCGTAGACGAGGTTCGGATAAACGAGCCACGCGGGAACATCAGGCCGCAACCGCGCTTGCAAATACCACATAGGCAAGAGCCATGCCAGACAGCCCGCGATCAAAGCACCCGTGCCAAAGATCGACCCGCTTCGCGCCCAAAGGCAGCCGGTTGAATCAATCAGGCTGGGTCGGCCAGCTCCTTCTGTTTGCGCTCTTTTCTCAATCATGCTCCTCGGGTTGAAGGAGCTGTTTTGCTTCGCCGCGTTCGGCGACATCTTCACCGTGGCGGCGCGTTGTCTCAGGGAGAGGAGAAGAATAACGAAGACCACGCCAATCAGTTGCGGTCGCGCGCCGGCGGCGGCCGCTCCGAAAAGAGAAGTCGCCAGCAGAGCCGAACGTCCTCCGCGGTGCACGAAACAAAGTCCGGCAAATAACTCCATGCTAAGAAAGCCGGCCGCGAGACTGTCCGTTAACACTTTGGTCGCCGTCATCCAAACAGCCGGCGTAATCGCAAGGCAAGTCGCGACCCACCACCCAAGTCGCTCGGTAAATTGGAGCCGGATAATCAAAAACCACGCGGCAATAAAAAGCGCGCCACCCAGAGCGGATACAAAATGCAATGAAAGCTCAGGGCTGGCGCCGAAAACCTTTACGCCAATCCAGCCGAGGAAGATGAACAATGGGTAACCGGGTGGATGTGGTTGGTGTTCCCAGATATTGAATTCGCGAACGCCCATCGCGAATTGCACTGAATCGAATTCATCAAGCCCCGGAGAGCGCGTAATGAAGTAAGTCGCAAAGGCAGCGAGGAAAATTAGCGCAGCCTTGATGAACGCGGGCCAATCGAGTAGGTCCGCCATGTACGTATCTTCCTTCATTTTATCCCGGAAATATTGCTCGATCATCTCGATGCGCATGGATTCCACAAGATTTCAATGATGTAAGCGGCAGTACTAAGTGCCCCAGGCGCGTCCTGTTTATAAGACATCGGCTTGATAAGGAGCTCCATTTTTTTGAGGAAGGGAGCGCATCCTATATAAGCGGACCGCGCCTACGGCGCTGCATTTTTGAAACCGTTGAAATGCGCTATAATCAGCCTCCTTGACTCCGAGTTTACGTCGCTGGGCCAGTCTCACTTTAAGCCGTGGTTCGCCGCGAGACCATCGTGAGCGCCGGTCACGCGGCGTCTTTCAAGGAACCGCGTCCGGTCTAGCCGGGCGCATTCTCGTAATTATTGTCAGTGTTATCTCGGTTCCGCTCACGATCGGATATCTGGGCAGCGAGCGCTATGGCGCGTGGGTGACCATCGCCAGCGTCCTGACGTTTTTGAGCATTACGGATTTCGGCTTGGCCGCCAGTCTTACGAACGCGCTGGGTAAAGCCCAGGCCGAAAACGCACATGATGTCGGGCGGCGCTACGTTTCGTCAGCGTTGTTCATGTTGTCGTCGATTGCGCTTATCATCCTCATTTTCGGGAGCGCGTTCGCGCCGCGCATCACATCATTTCTGTTTCCCCATCTGCAATCACCTCTGGCGCGTGCTGAGATCGTTCCCGCGATGACGATTGCCTTGTCGATCTTCGCGCTTAATCTTCCGCTGCTCATCCCTGCGCGCATACTGGCGGCGCATCAAGAAAGCGCGCTGGCCAATCTTTGGAACATGGCGGGAAGTCTCGGCAATCTCGTCGCGCTTCTCGGCGTAATCTGGTTTAGAGGCGGGCTTCCCTGGCTCGTGTTCGGCTGCTTCGGGTTCGGCTTGCTTACGAATATTACCTGCGCAGCCTGGTTGTTCGCTTTTCACAAGCCGTGGCTATCCCCCAAATTCCTGGCGATCGACCCGGCCTTTGCCAAGACTCTTTTCGGTGACGGTTGGAAATTTTTCGTGATCGGGATCGGGTGGATGATCAATTGGCAAACCGACAACATGGTGATCGCGCATTTTCTCGGGGCCGCGCAAGTGACTCCCTACGCGGTCACCTTCAGCCTATTCGCTTTGGCGACGGGGCTTCAGACACTTGCCTATCCATCGCTTTGGCCGGCTTACACCGAAGCGTTTGCCCAACGCGACTTCGAGTGGATCCGGCAGACCGTGCGTTCCAATTTCAAGTTCAGTTTCCTTAGCACGCTTGCGGTTGTCGGCCTGCTTAGCATCTTCGCCGGCGACATCATTCGCTTCTGGGCGGGCGCGGTCGCAGTGCCGCCGTTTTCGGTGATCGTCTGGATGGCGCTTTGGCGGCTCATGCTGGCGACGCTTTTGGTCGGCAGTTGCCTGCTCAACGCCACCGGTCATCTCAAAGGCATGACGATTTACGGCACCATCACCGCGCTCTTGAATCTCACATTGTCGATCTTACTGGCGAGGAAATATGGAATCACCGGCGTTATCGCCGGGACAGTCATCGCCTATGCGGTCGCCAATTATATTCCGGCATTTTTGGAGGTCAGAAGCGTGCTTCGAAAAATGTCCCTTCCATAAATGAAAGTGCTCATCGATGTGACCAGCTCGTGCCGGTCCGTCCAAAACACGGGGATGCCGAGAATGACGCGCAAGATTTTCGCGGAGCTGGCGGGCCGCGCCATAGTAGGACGAAGGCGGACTCAATGTATCAAGCTGGTACAGCCCATTTCCTGGAACAACATTGGCGACTTTTATCAAGAGCTTGGCGAACCGGAACACCGATTTCTCGCGCGCCCGTTCGAGGTCCGCTCATGGGCAACGGCAAGACCGGAATGGCGTGGCCACGACCCCATCACCGAGGGTTTGCGTTTGATCTCACGGCCGCGCATTCGTCTCGAAGACGAAGTGAAAGCCGGCGATGTTTTTCTCGTGCCGGACATTTATCGCGATCTTCGCCGCAATGCGTTGCCGGATTTTCTCAAACGAACTCCGGCGCGCACCATCGCGATTTTCCACGATGCGACGGATTTGCGGCTCACCTCCGTCTATCACAATCGAGGACGGAGATCGCGTCCTTACATCGAATCGCTCGCACTCTTCGACCTCGTGCTTTGTGTTTCGGAGGAAGCCCGCGACGATCTGCGTTTCCTTTGGAAAGAGTACGGTTGCACGGCGACTGAAACGTGCGTGGAACCCTGGCCGGGCGAATTGGACGGCGCCGTGCACCAGCCCGATGGCGATGGGCGAAGCAATCTCGTTGTTTATGTCAGTTCTTTTCACGCCCGGAAAAACCATCTTACCTTGTTGCGCGCAGCCGAAAAATTGTGGCAGCAGGGATTATCGTTTGAGCTGCATCTCATCGGACGAAACGTCGGACTGCCGTTGAACAAAATCGTGCGGCAAATTTGGAACCTACGGCTGGGCGGTCGCCCTCTCCGCTGGCTGCGGCATGTCGATGACGAAACACTGTTGCGCGAGTATCGCGATTGCCGGTTCACTGTTTATCCATCGTTGATGGAGGGTTACGGACTGCCTATCGTAGAAAGTCTTTTGCATGGCAAGCCATGCATTTGCGGCAGCAACGGCGCGCTCGGAGAAGTCGCCCGCGGCGGCGGATGTTTGATTGTCGATCAAACGAGTGAAGACGCCCTCGCGGCTGGGATCAAAGAATTGCTGACCAATCAGGGCACTTACGCGCGATTATGTGTTGAAGCGCGGGCCAGAAAATTCCGGTCGTGGGCGGATTATATCGACCGACTGCTCGACCATCTGAGGCATCCGCGGTTAGCGGCGTCCATGTCCGCTGGTTTAGGCGCCTAAACTTCGCTGGCCGCGAGGGTGGCTGGCGATGATGCGGCCATCCTGCATCTCGTGAATCCAATCGCACGCTTCTGCGATGACAGGATTATGCGTGGCGAGGAGCAATGCCTTCTGACCCTGCTGCACGATATTTTGCAATAGCTCAAAGGCGCGTTCCGAATTAGCCGTGTCGAGGTTGCCGGTCGGTTCGTCGGCCAGAATCACGCGCGGATCGTTCGCCAGCGCGCGCGCGATGGCCACGCGCTGTTGCTCACCGCCGGAGAGATGGCGACTGGGACGGCGCAGTTTGTCGCCGAGTCCAACTGCTCCGAGTAAAACCGCGGCGCGCTCACGCATCGCCTCATCGGAGAGCCGCCCGAGCCGGCGCATCGGTATCATGACGTTTTCCTGGGCGCTGAAGTCTTCCATCAGGAAATGGAATTGAAAAATGAATCCGATGAGCTGGTTGCGTTTCCGCGCCAGTTCGTCATCGCCCAGATGCGACATGGCTTCCGATTCGATTGAAACGCGGCCGGCATCGGGCGGATCGAGCAGACCGAGAATGTAGAGCAATGTGCTCTTGCCGCAGCCGGACGGGCCGACGACGGCGTGGATGCTGCCGGGCTCGAGGTCGAGTGAGACGCCGCGCAATGCGTGCACGCGCGATTCCTCTTCGCCCAAATAGCGCTCAATCGCTTGGCAACTAAGGCAGACGCTCCCGTTCATACGCTTGACCCGCGCAATGTGACGACTGGCGCCAGTTCAGCCGCGCGGCGCGCCGGGACATAACTGGCGATGAACACGGCCACGATCGCAAGAACTGTCGCCCAGAAATAATGTCGCCAATCCCATGTCACCAAAAAGTGATTGGCATAGAGCAGGCCGCGAATCCGAATGGGAATATGTCCCACTCCCCAGGTCATTAAAGCGCCGAGCAAACAGCCCAGCATAGATCCGGCCGCGGCGACAAGCGCACCCTGCCACAAAAAAATCGCGCTGATATCGATCCGCCGGTAACCCATCGAGCGCAAAATTGCGATCTCTTTGACCTTGGCGAGGACCGACATGGTGAGCACGTTAAAAATACCGAAACCGGCGAGCAAGATGATGAGCGAGACAGTGATGGCGGCCGATACCCGCAACATCAGAAAAAGCTGCAACGTGGATTCCTCGCGTTCCTGCCAACTGGTGGAAACGTGCTGAAATAGGTTTTCGAAATGATTGGCCAGAGCCGGCGCGCGATCCGGGTCACGCAGCTTATAAATGATCATCGACGCGCCAAACGGTTTTTGCAGCAGGGTTTGTGCGACCCTGGCGTGCGAGTAAATACGAGTCGAATCAATCGAGCCGACGCCGGCGCGGGCGATGGCTGCGACGGTGAAACGCCAATACTCACCGCCGGGCGAAAGCAATTGCACCGTGTCGCCGATATCGACGCCGAGTTCCTCGGCCAGCCGGGAGCCGACGATGACCGAGCTAGTATTATTTCGAAAATCATCGAAGCTGCCCGCAATCAATTCGTGCAGAAGGTCCGTGGTTTGCGAGTGAAGAACGGGATCAATTCCAAAAAGATCGACCGTCGCATTTTCGAATCCGGCGCGCGCGCTGAGTTGCCCGCGCAGGACCGGTGAACAGGAAACGACGTTGGAGAAGCGCCGGCTCACCCGCATGATTTGATTCGCGTCGGTGATACCCTCGAAGTAAAGGCGGTGGGCCGCGTTTGTGTTTGAACTTTTGGCAGCGACCATGAGGGCTTTGTAGCGCGGGCGGAAACGGGACCGGATGACGAGCGCGCCGTTGCTGCCAATGGTCGAGTCGATGAAATAGCGCGCGAAGCCTTGCGTCTGAGCCTGAGTGCAAATGAAAATCCCGACCCCGAAGACAACGCCGCTCAGGCTGAGCAGCAAAGCGCGTTTGCGATGGCTCAAGAAGCGCAAGGCAATGTAAAGCGGCGGGCTCACGGTTGCTGTCTTCCGCGCGGCAGGTCGATCATTCGTTGGCGGACCGGCTCTCCCGGGTGCAACCGATCCTGATCTGAGACGACTACGTGATCACCCAGTGAGAGGCCACTCATCGCTTCCGCGAAATCCAGCGTCCGATATCCGACTTGGACGGTGCGAGAACGCACGGTGCCGTGTTTTACGATCAATGCTTGATCGACCAGGAGAGCGCGCGCCGGCACGAGCAAGACATTTTCGTGCGTGCCGGTGATGATGTTCATTTCGCCGGTCATCCCGGCCATCAAATTGTCGGGCGCATTTTCCAGCTCGAGCACAATCGTGTAGCGCTGGGTGGTCGGGTCGGCCGCAGGCTGGATGGAGGTGACGTGCGCGGTGAAGCCCCTGGTTCGATAAGCATATAATTGCAACGCCGCCTTCATTCCCGGTTTCACTTCGCCCACGTCCTCTTCGTTCACTTCGCCGCGGACGTAATTTTTGCGCGAGGAGACAGTGAAAAGTTCATTGCCATCCGCGACCAGCTCGCCATCGATAGTCTGGATGCTGGTGAGAAGCCCGTCGATCGGTGAACGAATCTCGGAGTTCTTCATCTGCGCTTCGAGTTTTTTGCAGGTGGCATCGAGCGTCTCGAGATTCTGTTCCCGCTCGATCCGCTCGGTTTCCACGCTGCTGCGCAATCGATTGGCTTCGCTCTTCGCTCGCGCATATTCGACGGCCGGCACGTTGCCTGATGCCGCCACTTTCTCGAGCCGTTGGAGGTTGTCTTCCGCTGCCTTGAGTAGTTCCGAAGAAGGGACCGGGAGTTTGGCGCGTTCTGTTGCTGCCTGGAGGTCGGCACGCGCTTGCTTCAGTTGCCGGGCGGTTGTTTCGTCAGCGATGGTGGCTAGCAATTGGCCTTTCTCTACGCTTTTCCCGATGGCCCCACGGCCGGCGGCGAAAGGATCGGCCAACGTGATGAATCCCGAGTTCTGCGCCCGAACGTGAACGACAAATGCCGGCTCGATTCGCACTGTCCCATAAACGGCGGCGATGGCGGTACCGCGACGCACTGTAGCCACCTCCGCTACTGGCATCACAAAGTAATAGACCAGCGCCAGAAGAAGCGCGACCAGCGCCCCACCGCCCCACAAAACTCTCTTTGATTCCGGCAACTTCAACTGCTGGAACTAATGCACGTTTTGAGCGGTGTCGTCCGAAAATTGAAAATAGCGCCCAGTGGCGCGGTCCCATTCGGCGGCGGCGAGATTGTGCTGATAAGTGGCGTCGAGCAATCCGCTTTTGGTTTCCAGAAAGCCGTTTTGCGTCAGCCGGTATTCGAGTTGCGAGGCGAGACCTCCCGCCAGATTTTGCGCTACGACGAGTGCACTCTGCTCCGCGGCAGCGGAAGCCGCCGCGAGCGATTGATGCCGCGTCTCGGTCGCCTCCAGATCGCGGTGGATGCGCAAGAGCTCGCGGCCCACGTTCGCTTCCAATTTGCGGCAAGTAAGTTCGTTCATCTCGCGCGTTGCCCGCTGCTTCATCGCCGCGCCTGCCACTTTGCCGTTGTCGATAACGCTCCATGTGTAAGCGCCGCCAGCCCGAATTTGCGAAGAGATGTCGTCCGTCCGGCGTGAGGTACCTTCCCGGTGAATCCCCGTGACCGGAATATATTCACCAGAAATCCTGGCCTCGACCGCGGGATAATAACCTGCTTCGATAATGCGCAGATCTTCGTTGGCAGCGCGGGCAAAGAGGCGGGCGAGTTTGAGATCAGCTCGTCGTTCCATTGCCGTGGCCGTTTCCGAATTGAGATCGACAATCATCGGCGTGAATGTCAGCTCGCCGTCGGGATCGGGCAGCGTCGCCTCCGGCCCGAGATCGCGGCCCATCGCCTCGGCCAATTTCAGCCGCGCTTCCGCGTAAGCGCGGTGCGCGCTCTCGATTTGTGAATCAAGCTCGCGAGCTTGCACAGTCGCGCCCGTGAAGGCGCTGCGATCAATCAACCCGGCTTCGTAACGATCTTTCTGACTAACAGCATTTTCTTCCAATCGTCGCCGCTGGTCCTGGCGGATCGATTGCAGGGTGCGATTGTAGAGCGCGTCATAAAAAGCCTGCCGGGCCGCGTGAAGTTGTTCCACCACACTAACGTTTAGTTGCTGCTGTGCGATTAAAACATCGACATCTCCGCGACGGCGCGACGGCGGAATAGCGGCGTTGAACAAAGCCTGAGTAAACGATCCGTGCACAAAGCCGAACCCTTTCGTTCCGCTTTCGCCCGCGCGATGTCCGCCCTGCACGCCGGCGGGCACTCGCAATTTTGCGTCGGGCCACATGATGAAACGAAGGACGAGTCGCTTCCCGGCCGCTTCTTCGAAATGCGCTTTCGCTTGTTGGATGGCGGGATTCTTTTCCAGCGTGATTTGAAGAAGAGTGTCCAGCGTTACTCCCCGGGCGGCAGACGAGATCGACAGGAAAGAAGCGCCCACGAGCGCGATGGCAAGACGGATTGATTTCATTGCTCGCTCAACTTTGCTGGCGGCCGCGCCACATCAAAAACTTGCGTGGCATCGCGATCGCGGCCCGGCCCGTTCTTGACGCTCGGCTCGAAATCGAGTGCTTCCGGACGGGAGGCGCAAGCGCGGACCAGCCGCGCCAGCCCCACGTTGTGCAAATAGATTGCGCTTAATCGTGTGGTGCGCGTCCGCGTTACATCGGATGCTGCTTGCAAGATGTCGAGCTGTGTTCCTAATCCGGCCGCGAGATTGGCTTTGGCGCTCTCGAGAGTTTCATCGGCGGTCTGGACATTTTTGGTCTCGGATTCGAGCACGCGATCAGCCTGTTGCAGATCAAAAAACGCGCTCCGAACTTCTGAAGCAACCGCGCGCCGCGCCGCCTCGAGCGCCTGAACGGTTGCTTCGCGCCGGGCCCGCGTGGCCTGAAGGCGCCCTTTGGTGGCAAACCCATCGAACACGTGCCAGGTCGCGTTTATCCCCACCAAATAGCCATGATTAAACTCGCGACCCACCTCCGGGTCGCGCTCGTTGTAAAGTTCGTAGGCGGAGAAAAATTCCACGTGCGGCCGCAGTTCGCTTCGGTCCAGGGTGTATTGACGATCTTCGATCTCGATATCTTTTTGCCGCGCCTTAATTACCGGCCGGCTCGTATCCGCTCGGGCGAGGCATTCGTTTAGATCGGGATGGCGCGGGTGGTATTGCAATTGGCCCGAAATTTCAAAGGGCGCTCGCTCGGAATCGGGCGGGAAATTGATCCCGAGAAGGTCTCCCAGACGCAGGTAGGAATTTTTCAGTTGCGTCTGCGCGTCGATCAACTCCGGGCGCTCGTTGGCCAGCGCCACTTCGGCGCGCTGCACGTTCAACGTGCCGACGATCCCGGCGCTCAGCCTTTCCTGTTGCGTCTTCAGTTCCTCCTCCAGAACCCGCACGGAATTTTCGCGCACGTTAATCTTCGCGCGATTCAAGAGGAGCTCGGAAAACGCGTTCCGCACATCCATCACCACGCGATTGGCGATTTCCTGGAACTCGTAATCCTGCTTCTCGATGTTTAAGCGCGCGATTGCCACCTGGCTGGTGACTGCGCCGCCGGTG
>WNFO01030610.1_pt1 | contig 12922 bp, 15 predicted proteins | sample 5400251 | NCBI WGS metagenome assembly WNFO01 (sample SAMN13153354, study PRJNA577476) | soil metagenome | isolation source: 100 cm saprolite under Madrone tree | place: USA:California | collected 2016-06-14 | reverse complement strand
CGCCCGCTACCGCAGGCGGTTCTGACTTCATTATGCGGTCGCGCAGCAGCTTGAAATTTATGTGACGATCGTTGTCCATTAATCAACTTGGTGGCACAGACTTCAGTCTGTGATTAGTGTTCCAAACTCGATCCACAGACTAAAGTCTGTGCCACTACCGATGACAGGTCGAACAGCTGGTCAAAACGTTCGGTTCCTGAATGTGATACTGCTTCTTCAGATTCATGCCTTCGGCGATCTCCTGCTTCGTGCCATTTCGCGCCCGCCATTCCATGTCGAAAATCTTTTCTTTCGGTCGGACGAAATTCTCCGGGGCGCGATGACATTCGAGACACCACTCCATCTGCAGCGAACTAGCTTGCGACACTACCGGCATCTGATCGATCCGGCCATGACAGGTCGAACAGCCGACGCCTTTGTTAACGTGAATTGCGTGATTGAAATATGCGAAGTCCGGCAAATCGTGAACGCGCACCCACTCCAAAGGTTTGCCCGTCTTGAAACTTGCGCGCACCGGTTCCAGATAAGGGCTGTCCGCCCAGATCTGTTTGTGGCAATTCATGCACACGGCCGTCGCCGGAATTCCGGCCGAAGCGGCAGTCTCGACCGACGTGTGGCAATAGCGGCAATCGATACCATCGTCGCCTACGTGATGCTTATGACTGAATTGGATTGGCTGCTGGCGCTCGATCCACTGGCCGGTGTTCCAACCTGAGCGAGTGATCTCTGCCGCGACCCAGAGGGCTGCGAACAGAATGAAGACGGCGCCGTAAATCGTGGCCCGCGCCAGATAGTTCGTGCTGTGACGGAAAATCTGTGGCATTCGCCGTTGATAAAAGTGCTCGCTGGCGGACGTACTTGTCCGCGCATCGTTGCCAACAGACGGAACAAGTCCCGTCTCTAACGCTTTCGGAAAAACTGTTCTCAGTTGTTAAGCTGGTACCGGGTACTTTAGCGAGATGGGCAGATTTTTTCAAACCAAAGAGCGAAAAAGTGATGACGGCCAGTGATTAAGTGTTAGCATGACGGCTCAACGAAATGTTCATAGGTCACTATGCAGTCGGATTAGCGGCAAAAAAACTAGCGCCCCGCGCATCACTCGGTGCGTTGATAGCGGCGCCGATCCTGCTCGATCTTCTCTGGCCGATTTTTCTGCTGCTGGGATGGGAACACGTCTCCGTCGACCCTAACCCCAATCCATTCCTGCGCCTTATTTTCGATTCTTATCCAATTTCACATGGACTGGTGGCGGTCGCCGGTTGGGCCACGCTGTTCGCCGCGCTCTATTATGGCGTTACGCGTTACGCCACCGGCGCGATCGTGATCTGGGGAGGCGTGATCAGTCACTGGGTGATGGACTTTGTGGTCCACCGGCCGGATCTTCCGTTATATGCAGGCGGTACACGTTTGGTAGGACTTGGGCTGTGGAATCATCGCTGGGCCGCGATTGCGGTCGAGGTAGTTTTCTTCGCGGCCGGAACTTGGATTTATCTACGACAAACGAAGGCCAAAGATAAGATCGGCGTCTACGCCTTCTGGGGATTCGTGGTTTTCTTGCTGCTCGCGTATGCCGGAACGTCGTTCGGTCCAGCACCGCCCGCAAGCGTCAGGAAACTCGCACTCGTCACCCTCAGCACTGCTTTGCTCATACCCTGGGCGTGGTGGTTCGATCGGCACCGGGAACCGCGCGAAGGCTTGCCCTGAGTCTCTAAGAGGTCAAACTCGTGGCCGGCTGATCAAATTTATCAGAGCCACAAATAATGCCGCGCCGATAACCGACCAAATCACCGGAAAACGCATTCCACCCACAGGAATGATAAAGAGTTCCGGAAGATGGAAATAGCCGGCGATCCAGGAGCCCAACAGGGCGCCGATAAACCCCAGCGCAATCGAAACCAGACATCCGCCGTGTGAATATCCGGTAATGGCCTGGCCCAGCGCGCCGCAAACACCGGCGATCAAGAGCAGCAAGAGAATTTGAATCAACATGAAAGTCTCCCTTTGAAACTGTAGCGCAAGTTGATAACTTCCGGATCTGATTGCCGGCTTCCCCGGGACAGGCTAACAACATTCGCTACAAACATCTTCCAAATTTTCCGTCTAATAGCGTATAATCACCGCAGCTCGTTTGGCCGTGGGAACTCTCTCCCTGGTCAGTTAAGTCACCGCCCCGTTAGTCAAGAGCCCATCGATTGTGAATCTGAGTCAATCATCCTCGACGTCGCAGTTTGCGACGGCACCACTATTTCAACTTAGGAGTTAAGAATCATGTCGAAAGTTTTCTCAGTGCTTTTTATTATTGTCGCATCGTTTTCGATTGCGCTTTGCCAGGAACCGGCGCGAAACAATGACACTCAACCCAGCCATGGGGTCGCACCAAAAGTGCCGAATGGCATCGGTCGCGCCGATGTTCGCGTGTTTGACGAGAAGGGCAATCCTATCAGAAACGCCTACGTCAAACTAGAATCAACCCGCACGGACGGCTTTTTCTGCGAGAGCTGGGGCGAGACAGACGAGAACGGTGTCATTACGCTGCCGCCAATTCACATGGGTACTCTCAAGCTGAAGGTCAAAGCCAAAGGTTTTCGCCAGCAGGAGTTGGACGTGCCGGCAGATAACCTGGGTGATCCGGTACAGGTTACTTTGAAGAAAAAATAAGGACGCATCAGCAATTAACAGATTTCCGCGAGTGGCGAGACGATTTGTTCTTGCTGTTCGCGGATTCTCTTTTTCCGTGTCGCTCATCGTTCATGGGCCGCGATCGGATCTAGTACTAATTTGATCTTCGTGCTTTCTTACCCTTCGGGAAGAACGATCGCCCCTGCTTGGCAAGGCAATCCCTCAAACCAGGTTATCACCATCCCGCATTGATGGTTGGGCCTAACGCCGACTATCATTCGAGTCTGGAACGATTGCGACAATGAATTCTTCGCCATTTTATCTAACGCTCGAGCGCGCGCTCCGGCTGCGCGGAACCAGCATCGAAGACATCTCCCCGCCTGATGATCCGGTCGCGCGCCGCGTGCTTCACGATTACGGAGCAATGTTTGTTGGCACTGCCAGGGTCTCGCCTCCGCCACTCTGCGTGTTCACCAGCGACGATTCAGTGGAACGGTTTCAGCAAGAGGCGGGTCTGGCGCGGGCCACGATCGGGGATGCCCTTATTGAGTTGCAGCCGGCCGCGATGTCCGCAATGTTAGCCGCCTTAGCGGTTGCCCGGGCTGAAGGTCTGGAGATTTCTCCGCGCGATGGAGCCGAAGCTGCGCGCCGAAGTTATGGCGACACGGTGCGCCTGTGGAACTCGCGTTTTTTGCCGGCGCTGGATCACTGGACGCGTGCCGGCAGGTTAAGCGAGCAACAGGCTGAAAGGCTGCGTGGTCTGTCCGTTCATGAACAAGTGCCGGAAGTTCTTGAACTCGAGCGGGAAGGGATCTTTTTCAGCAAAGACTTGTCAAAGTCCGTGCTCTATTCGATCGCTGCGCCCGGAACTTCACAGCACATCGCGATGTTGGCCTTCGACGCCAATGAGTTTGCGGAACGAAGAGTCCGCGAGATTCTCGCGCAACACGGATGGTTCCAGACGGTCCTCAGCGATTTGCCGCACTTCACTTTTCTGGGCCTGGCAGAAGCGGAATTGCCAGGTCGCGGGTTGAAGAGTATCGAGGCCGACGGCCAAACTTTCTGGATTCCCGATGTGTGATGAATATAAGCCCGCTGGCATCCGACCTCTGGGCCTGGACATCTGAAACATGCGGCGCGAACCTAAGGCAGATACGAAAGGACGAAAACGTAATGAGTCGAGAAGAGGAATTTTCAGCAGGTGGCAAGGTGCAAATCAAAGCGGGACCGTTCCAGAATTTTACCGGAACGATTGCCTCAGTCGACCAGCACAGAGATCTGGTCAACGTGAAGATTGACATCTTTGGCAGGCCGGCGCCCCTTGAATTCAATTTCTCGGAAGTTGCACCGGCACCCAAGACCGGCAAAAACCGCCCCGGCAATCTCTCGCAATAGGGACCAATCTTTCGTTTGAGCATTTGTCCGTCCGGCACTCATCCGTTAACATTAGGGACCGATTCGTCGCCGCATAGCTGTCCGTGAATCAGCAATCCAATGATTAGAAGAGCTTGTTTAGCACTTATTATTTTGGTCTTTTCCGGGAGTGTCCTGGCGCAACCCGCCAAGCCCCCGGCCCCCTCTCCATCAAAGCCGCAGACACCTTCGGCCCAATCTCAAACCGCAGCGCCGTTTGAACTGTCCGAATATGGTGTCAGTCTGCAGCCGGATGCGCGTTTAATTATCGTAATGGCCGCGTTGGATGCTGCTGGTTTTGATCCTACGCTTCCGGGCCGAGAGCCATCCGCCTTTCGCAAACTGGTGCGAAAGGACCAAGCCAACCTCGACGCTGGTTTGCGAGAACGCCTCAAAGCTTTCTTCGATCACAATAAACTGCCGGAGCCGTCCACGCCTGCTGATCAGTCGGCGCGTTATGTTTCGTTGGCCTACGCTCTGGGCGCGCCGCCGTTCCTCGACGCGCCGGATCGTTCCGATGACTTGCCGGGCGGCGTTCTGGCGGTGCTCGACTTTGCGCCGCTGGTGCGCGAATTCTACAAAAGGTCGGGAATCGACGAGCGTCTGTCTTCATATATGCGCGCCTATCAGACGGAAGGCGATCGCCTGCGACAGCCCGCTGCCGAAATGGTGCGTTCGATCCTCTCTTATCTGCACACCCGTCCGATTACTACCACGAATGAGCGCGTACGTATCAAGAGTCCGGAAAAAAAGAAGAGCTCGAGTGTTGCTTATTCGACTCGAGTGCACGACCGGCGTTTTTATATAGTGCCGGATTTGCTGGCCGCACCGGGGACAATTAACTTTCGCGTGATTGCCGATTAACTTTCGCGTGATTGCCGACGATTATTACGCGATCGTTCCGGAAGGCACCGATCCGACTTCCTCTGAAATCCGTCGCGGCTATCTGCAATTCGTACTGGATCCGCTGGTGTTGAAGTTCAACAAGGAAATTTCAGCGCAACGAGATCAGATAAAGCTTCTGATCGATGCGCGCGCCAAAGAAGGCGCCACGGTATCACCCGACGTGTTCATAGTGATTTCCCGATCGCTGGTGGCGGCCGCCGATGCGCGTTACGAAGAATCAAACAGATTGGCCGCGGTCACGAATATTCAGCGCGCGCGTCTGCAACAAGCGAAAGACGAGGCCACGCGCCAGACCGTGGCTCGGCAATCGGAAGCCCGCCGCGCCGCGATTGCTGACGAAACAATCGCCCGATTGGCGGAAGAGTATGAAAACGGCGCGGTGCTGGATTTCTTTTTTGCCGATCGACTGCGCGACTTCCAGGGCTCGGGTTTTGATATCGCGAATTTCTTTGCGGAAATGATCGCCGGAATTGATCCCGCGCGCGAAGGCAAGCGGCTGACGGAGGTCAACACCGTTCGCGGTCGCGCGCTGGCCGCCCGCAAAGCGCATCCTCGTTACTCGTTGTGGTTGATCGATCCTGAAGCTGAGGCGCGTGAAGCTGTGAATGCCTCGACCAACTCGGCGCTGGTCAAGAGTCTGAGTGAAGTGGAAAAGCTGCTGCAAACACGCAACTATGAAGCGGCGGAAGCGCGTCTGAAGATGCTGGTGCTGGAGTATCCGCGCGAGCCGCGCCTTTTCTTTACCATGGCCCAGACGGCCAGTTTGTGGGCCCGCGATACCACCGATGATGAGTTGCAAGCCCAGCGACTGAATCGGGCGGTGGGCAACTATCGTATGGCCGTAGCTGCGGCGGGGCCCGACACCGACAAAGTACTGCTGTCACGCGCGCATGAAGCAATGGGCCGCATCCTGGCGTTCCTCGATAACAAAGACGAAGCCATGAAAGAATTCGAGGCGGCAATCAAGATTGGCGAGGTCACGGGGGGTGCTTATCGCGACGCGCTCGAGGGCAAAAGAAAACTCACTCAGCCCTGAACTCGAACGAGCCGAGTCTCAAAAAGAACGGCACACCGGCCTGGATGCCTGTGCGCCGTTCTTCTGTTTTTCCAGCTTCTCAGAATTTGAACTTCAGAACGAACTGCATCTGCCTGGATGAGCCTGAGTCACCAGTCGCAAAACCCGTGTTCGTTATCACGCCGAAACGTTGTGCTGCCTGCTTGAGCAACACGCCCAGGCTGGCCAAAATTGGTGTGGTTGAAGAGATCCGGGTGTAGGTTGTTTCGTGTGAGTTCGTGGATCGTATTGCCGCCACCAAACCAGCAAAAGCACTTCTGCGGAGGCCTGATAGCCTTAACCCAGCTTTAGAACCTGACGGCTCTCAAAAAAATCTCCCCACGCGCCCCCGGTCTTCTTCAGCAATCCCGGCGTGTTCTTGATCGTGAAGTCTGCGATCTTCACACCCTTTTCAACCTGCTTCCATGTCAGCGGCATCGAAACCGTGGCGCCGGGTTTGGCGCGGGCGCTGAAAACCGAAGCGATCGTTTTTCCCCGCGCGTTCTGCATCGCATCGACGTACACCTGCTGCTTCTCGCGCTTCGCGAGCGAGCGCTGCGTCGTCGCTATCTTTGGCGCCCGCCGAGCGACTTCGTTCGCGAGCGCCGTCGCAATCTCAGCGATTCTGCCGTAATCGTATTTCGGTTTTAGCGGTACGTAGATGTGTATGCCTGACGAGCCCGACGTCTTGGGAAAAGCCGGCAAGCCCAGTTCGTCCAAAACCTGCTTACAAACCAACGCGACCTCCAAAACGTTTTGCCAGGGCGCTGCTTTAGGATCGAGATCCAGCATCAGGTAATCCGGCTTGTCCAGATGCTTTGTCGTCGAATGCCACGGATGCTGTTCGATGGTCCCCAGATTTACAAAATGCAGCAGCGATCCGGTCGTGGTGTAAACCGCATAGTTCAACTCGCGGCCTTCCTGGTTCGTCAGGCGCACCGTTTTAAGAAAGGCGGGCGCGCTCTCCAGGTCCTGCTGAAAAAACATCGGGGCCTTAATTCCGCGCGGATAACGTTGCAGGATCGCCGGACGTTCTTTAAGAAAAGGCATCAGGTGTGAACTTATGTGGAGGTAATAGCTTAGTAGATCGAATTTCGTAAACTTCTCGTCCGGCCAATAAACGCGTTCCAAACTGGTTAGCGAAACACGTTCGCTTCCGATTTGCAGAACCAATCCGCCTTTCGGGTTTTTCAGTGCCAGGAATTCTTCCGGCGTGACCGCGGAACCGGTTTGTTGACGAGTGCGCTTGATGCCTTTCGGTTGCTTGGTCGTTCTCTTCTCATCCTGCGGCATATGTTTGTAGGTATTCTAACACTTGCGGTCATCTGCTCCGTATCTTCATTTTGGTGTGTTGTATTTGGTCAGAGGCCCAATGATTCAGCGCAATTCGTTGCCACACGGAATCGCTCGATACAGAACCGGGAGCGATAGCGACCGGATGGCGCCACTCAACCGCCTCCCTACAGTTGTCTTCCCTCGAAATTGAAAATGGCAAGTTGAATGTGGTATCGCTCCCGGTTCTGTCTCGGCTGCTCTGCTCCGGTGAGGGACGTCAACTCAGGATTTGAGATCTGAATCGGGCAATTACTTCCGGCGTTTAATCACGATATATGTACCAGCTCCCTTTGATTCTGCGGTAAAGAGTTGAGTGCGGAGACAACTGCATCCAAGCGCAAAAGGCCGCTTGTTCGAAAGTCATGCTGCAACCAGTCCCTCACGCAGCATTAACGGACGTAGTCGGATTTTCTCCCGCCGCAAACTTTTCCTTCCAGCGAATTTTCCCGGTCGCCTGCATTACGACAAACAGAGTGATGATTGAACCGATCGTAATGGCCAGCCCGGTGAATCTACCTATCACCAGACGCAGATATGAAACTACCAGAAACACAGACACTGCCGAGCAGATGCCGAATGCCAGATGAATCGAAACGTGATCGACCAGGTAAGCCAACAGCAGATGGAACGAAAAGAAGGCCGCGGCGAGAAAGAAGTAATTCATGGGATGCAATTCAATGCCGCGCAGGGTAGTAATGATTAGCATGAGAAAGAAAAAGAAGAACAGCGAGACCGGAGCAAAGAAACTGATGCGTCCCGCAAGCGGGCCCGGCTGTAGTTTCTCAGGCATGGTCATCGCAATCTGATAGCCTGAGACCAGGTTCTTGTAGTTCCAGTTCAAGACCCAGCCATTCGCCGTTTCGGTCTTTTCAGTGGGTGAAAGTGTGTTCTCGGGGAAATCGATATCTTTGAAGTTGGTAGTCATCTTCAGCGAAAAGTCGCGCACCTGAGCAACGTTTACGCCGACTGTCCGGGTCGGATCATAACCCGGGCTGTTCACTTCTGGATTGGCAAAGCTGTAATGCCAGTCGTTCAATCCCTGCGATTTGTATCCGACTTTCAGATTGGCAGTTTTCCCGGCCGCTACGTGCGCGGTCCCGCTGGCGCTGTTCTTCTCGTTCGTCAAACTGATTGGCACGTCATCAACGGTGAATACCAGATCGTCGTAAATCGCCTGAGCCGTGGGAAAATTCAGGGTGAAAGAGATCGTCCGATCTTTGTCACTCGGATTGCGGAACAAATAGGAGCCGTCAAAGCCAACTTTGTACGTGCTGTACCACAGCAGGCCCTTCTGTCTGTGCTCGAGGTTGAGATCGACATTCAGGTGACTGCTTTCCAGCGGCAGAATGGTGGTCACCTTCTCCTGCGTTACAACTTCTTTCTTCTGACCGTTCTCGGTAGTCACCTCCTTCTTCGGGACCATCTCATCGTAGGCGGCTACCGGCGGCAACTGATTCTGCGGCGCGCCCCAGGTCGATGCCACGCGAACCCCCGACGAACTGTCGGATGAGTACGTGCGTTGAAAAATCGTCGTCCCCAGGACGGCCCAGGCAACGGTCGTGCATAAAAAGATGAAAGCAATTGCGGCGATGCGTTTGAACATGGAAGTACTCCCTGGCGCGGATGCGTCGTTAGTTGGTCGAAATTGGAATGCCTCGAACACGTTTATTTAGATGGGTCCATTGTCGTCTCGCATTTGTCCGACGGCCACGTGGCCTCCCACAGATACAGTCTGCGCACATCTACATTGGGTTGGAGCTTCGATCTCATCCAGCTGAAACAGCGGGCTGTGAGACCGGACGCGGATCCATATCTGGAAACGAACCCCGCCCAAAGAACACATGCCAAGCCAACGAATTCAACAGAGGCAGGCGCATCAGGGCACATCCGATCTCGAGCAACGCCGGCGATTGCATATGAGCCATCATGCGTCGCATCCAGAGCCGCGAAATGAATCGTGCGCGAAACAATTCTCCGGAGTAATCGGCGAGCGCGGCTGGATCACCCGTTTGAAGATAATCGCCGGCCACCCGAGCAGCGAACGTTGAAAGCCGCATACAGGGATCAAGTCCGCCTGCGGTTAGCGGTGATACCGCCCCGGCGGCATCGCCGACCAACAGACCTTGATCGTTAGCAATACGCCGCAAGACTCCACCGACTGGTATGCGGCCGCCCCTTCGCTCGATGAGTCTGGCGTTGCTGAAATCGACGATGGCGTCCACGCTCACGCGAAACTCGCGTAGAGCTTTCATCGGATCGAAACGCGCCCGATAGCCACCGACGCCCAGGTGAACTTCTTCGCCGTCGTGTACCAGCCAGGCGAGGTAACCCGGGGCCAGGCAGGGATCAAAGAAACAATGAAACCTGGGCGGACCTTCAAGCGGTACGCCGGCCAGAACTTCTTCGACGCCGACGATCCACTCGCGATTGACTTCCAACCCGAGGTTGCGCGCCACCCGCGAATTCGCTCCGTCGGCGGCGATGATGTACCGAGTGCGTACTGAATGCGGGTGTCGCGAACTCTCAAGCCGAACAATCGCTTCATCTTTCAGCTGGTCGTGGTCAACATAGGTGGTGGCCGGCATCCACTCCACCCCGTTATGGACAGCATTGTCAAGAAACCTTTGATAGAGCGGACCCATGCGGCCCACCCGAAATTCGTCAAACGGGCTAACCAGGTTCAGAGACCTTCGCGCAGGCGAATAGAGTGTGACGTGTCGGACCGGCGGCCCCAGACAATCGGCGGGAAACGCAAAATCTTCCAACGTTCTCCGCACAAAAATCCCGGTGGTGTGAATCGATTGATCCAGGGCCGATTTTCGATCGATAAGCAGAATTCGATAGTTACGCTGGGCCAGTAAACGTGCCGCTTGCAGACCCGCGAGGCCGGCTCCCACCACAATTACGTCGTAGCTTTCCATTCCACAGAACCGAGGATCTTAAAGTTGGAATCTCGTCTTGCGGTGAAGTGGACTATTCTTGGTGACCAATGAGTGCTAGCAAATTCAGATTAGTGTTCATCGAAAGCCCTCTCTAATCATAGCAAAGCGCTTTGGTTGGCAAAGCTCAAGTCCAAAAAAATTTCCGCGCCGGGTCGCCTAGGACTTTCGCATTCGGCCAATCAGCGCTTCCATATGGTCGAGATAACGCTCCAGCGCCCGCCGCCCGGCCGCGGTCAAACTATATTCGGTCTTGGGCGTGCGGCCCGCGAAAGTCTTTGAACAATTGACGTATCCTGCTTCCTCGAGTTTGCGCGCGTGCACACTCAGATTGCCGTCAGTTGTCTTCACTGTGTGCTTGAGTTCTTTGAAAGTGAGCGAATCGTTGACCGCCAGAGCGCTAATGATTCCCAGACGCAGTCTCTCGTGAATCAAACGATCAATCTCGTGCGTGCTCCTGGGCGCACCTCCATGGACCCCGCGAAGTCGCTCCTTCTCGGTTTCTCCGGTTTTTACTTCGTGTCTCAGCGCCTTAGCCACCGTATTTCCTCGCGATAATTGTTCCGAAAATTATATGCAGACCGCCAAAGCCGACGGCCATCAGCCAATCGCCCCAGGCAGCCGGCGTGAACAGCCCAACTGCCCCCAGGACCATGAAGCAAATGCCCATCACGGGCACCACACTAACTGAAAACATTCCGCCGGTGACTACGCCGGTCCCATAGAGCAGCAGCCACATTCCGGGAATGGCTTTGGTCAATCCCGCTCGAAACAGGACTACGGTTAAAAGGGCGCCCACGACCATCGGCGGCGAAAGGCTGAAGGCGACCTTGCGGCCAGGACCTGAAAGCAAGGGAGTACCTAAAGCGCGCGCCTTTCGATCCATCAACCAACCGGCAATCAGCAATGAAATGATAGCTGCAGCCACCCAGATTTCCAGCCACCCGCGAGCGGTGGGCTGACGCGCTGCCAGATAGGTTGCCGCCAGTGCGGTCACGCCAATCGCCACCTGTCCCCAACCCGGCACTGCCGTAAAAGCAGAGGCCCGTTCCATCGTTTCCCGGATGTAGCGCAAATTATCCATTGCGCGGTCGTGGAGTGCGGGTGGTTGCGGCGATTTAGCCAGGCGAATCATCTCGCCGGTAAACTTATACCGGATTCTTCTGTTGTGTCAAGTACTTTGTGAAGCAAAGAAACATTCGATGGATTGAAGCGTGGCAGGACAAATAGTTGTGGGCTTCCCGAGATCAGATCGGTGGACTGTCGCCGGCGTCAATCGTTTCGATCAGCTTTCGCCAATCGGACCCGAGCCGGCTTTGCAGAATGCGCACGCAACGATTCCAGCGCAAAATCGCGTCGTCATTTCCATGGGGCCTGATTGCTTCGGCCTTTTCAAAGTAATCCAGCGCTTGCTCAAAAAGCGGCGCCACCGTGTATGGCGGGCGGCCCACGGCGAGCTGGGCCTTCGCTTGTCGCTCGTGAAGAATGCCGGCGTAATAGAGACGCTCATATTCGTTTCGCAAACTCTGGAAAATACTCTCTGCTTCGCTGTAACGATCAGACGAATTACCGGTGAATTGGTCGGTGATCGAAAGGCCGAGCAGACGAAGTGCTGTTTGATTCTCAGGGTCAGCAGCCAGAATGTCGCGGCAAATCGACTCGGCCTCGCCAGGCTCGTTTAGATTGCGGTACAGCTCGGCTTTCGAGATAGCTTCGGGAATGCCGTCCTTCGAGATAGGTTTTAGCTGAAGATCCACGTCAATCTCTCACTAAGACTTTCAGACTTCGACTTCGATGTCCGGGCCATCGACTCGAACGTTATATCGGGTTACGCCCTGGCCGGCCGGAGGACCGAGCACCGCACCGGTGGTGACATCAAACACTGCACCGTGCCAGGGACAAGTTACCTCAACACCTTCGACTGCGCCCTCACACAGCGGCCCGCCCACGTGCGTGCAAGTGTTGTCGATGGCGTGGAACGAACCACCGACGTTGAAGAGTGCAATCTCTTTACCGTTGACCTCAACCATCGTCGCCTGGCCGGCAGGAATGTCGTCGGTCCTGGCAACTTTTATGAACTCTGGCATTAAGACTCTCCGATTGTGCTTACTTCAATCCTTACTGTTAAGAGCTAGTATCATAGGGAGCGGCTTTAGTTCTCGGCGTAGAGGGTCAAGCGCGAGGCCCAGCGCCTCAAGCGTGAAAGCGCCCAGAAGGGTGCTGTCACCCTCTTCACCGAATATGACATCAGCGCCTCCAACTCGTTCTCCGTATCTGAACAGTGCTATACCCTTCTTGCGAACGATTTTCGATCCGTCAGCCAAACGAAACTGTTGTTCGGTTATTGGACTTATTCCCAGCCGCTCCAAGATCGGCACAGCAACAACGGAATAAATCGCGCCTGAATCGACCAGGAACTCGACCTTTTCGGTAGTCTCGGGCGTAGCCGGATTACCAACTTCAACTTCCAGAACCGTCAGGCCCATCAATAACTCCCTTGATAGTCTACTTCAGTGGAATCGCCGGCAAACGCTTAAGAGTGCGACTTGCTGGATCGATCGTGATCCCAACTGATTCCAACGCTGTGACACCGAGGATAGGTTCGACACCCTCAGGACCAAATATCGCACGTCCCGCTGTTATCTCTCCCATAAAC
>WNFO01003811.1_pt1 | contig 12925 bp, 12 predicted proteins | sample 5400251 | NCBI WGS metagenome assembly WNFO01 (sample SAMN13153354, study PRJNA577476) | soil metagenome | isolation source: 100 cm saprolite under Madrone tree | place: USA:California | collected 2016-06-14 | reverse complement strand
TTGGACGAGCGAGTCGATGAGCGCACGCGTGTCGCGCGAGAACTGCACGACACTCTGCTGCAAAGTTTTCATGGATTGTTGCTGCGCTTTCAGGCAGCTACTAATTTGCTGCCTGGGCGTCCGGCCGAGGCCAGAAAAACACTCGAGAGCGCTATCGATCAGGCCGCTCAAGCGATCACTGAGGGCCGGGATGCCGTACAGGGCTTGCGCTCATCCACGGTCGTGGCCAGCGATTTTGCGTTGACGATAAACACTTTGGGTCAAGAACTCGCGTCCGGTGAAACAAACCCAAATGCAACCGAGTTTCACGTGGATGTTGAAGGAACCCCGCAGAATCTCCATCCGATCCTCCGAGATGAAGTCTACCGGATTGCAGGGGAAGCAATGCGCAATGCCTTCAAGCACGCACAGGCGCAGCGGATCGAAGTGGAAATCCGGTATGACGAACGGCAGCTTCGGTTGCGGGTCCGAGATGACGGAAAGGGCATTGACGCAAAGCATGTTGATGGAGACGGCTACGCTGGGCACTACGGTTTGCGTGGCATGCGTGAACGCGCCAAGCTGATGGGAGGTAAGCTGGCTGTCTGGAGTGAGCTCGATTCTGGCACGGAGGTTGAGCTGAGCATTCCTGCCTCCCGTGCTTACGAGACATCTCCCGCTCGACGGCGTTCCTGGTTGACTGAAAAATTGTCGGGGAAGTTGGCTGGAAAAGACACGGAGATGGAGTCGTGAGTGGCGATGCCGGCCCGATAGGGATCCTGGCGGTCGACGACCATGCCCTCCTGCGCGAGGGGATCGCTGGGCTTGTGACTGGTCAATCGGACATGACTTTAGTCGCGCAAGCCTCGAATGGGCGGGAGGCGATCCACGAGTTCCGTACGCACCGTCCGGACATCACCTTGATGGACTTACAGATGCCAGAAATGAACGGTGTAGACGCGATAATCGCGATTCGCGGGGAATTTCCCGAGGCGCGAATCATTGTGCTGACTACCTACACGGGGGACGTGCAGGTATTGCGCGCGCTGAAGGCTGGAGCGCGGGCTTACCTGCTAAAAAATCTGTTGCATAAAGAACTGCTGGAAACGATCCGCGCGGTGCATGCCGGGAAAAAGACGCTGTCCCCTGAGGTGTCGTTTCAGCTTGCGGAGCATGCTACTGATGATGCGCTGACGCCGGCGGAAATACGTGTGCTGCGGCTGATTGCCGAGGGGAATGCCAACAAAGAGATTGCGGCGCGGCTTTCGGTGAGCGAAGAGACCGTCAAGGGGCAAGTCCGGAACATCCTCTCCAAATTGGGCGCCAACGACCGAACGCATGCCGCCATGATCGGCGTGAAGCGCGGAATCATCGAATTTTAGTTCACTCGAAATAGTGATTTGCGCGGGCCTTTTGGGGCTTCCGGTGTGCGTAGGGGTCTTTTAACCTTGAATTGCTTTGCGCCGATTATTCTCGACATTCGCGCACGGTACGCCCGGAGCCGGCCTACTATTGATGCGGCTGGTTGCTGGAACTGCATTAGTGGTTCATGGGGTCACCGAATTGCGGGGTGGGCTGGCGATCGGAGAAGCCATACTGCATGTGCTCGTGGTCGGTGTAGGAATACTGTTGCTCGCCGGTTTATGGACGCCCATGGCGGGAGCACTTACGGCGGTCATTGCGCTGTGGCACCCGTTCTCGCAAGCTGGAGGTCCGTGGATTAATATCCTGTTGGGAACGATCGGTGCCGCCCTGGCACTGCTCGGACCTGGGGCCTGGTCGGTCGATGCTCGCCTTTTTGGATGGAAGCGAATCGACATTCGAGACCGGCAGAGTTAGCTCTCACACACCTTTATCTCACCCACCCTTGAGAGGGGATTCCTTGGTCCAAAGGAGTGGCTGGAGTGCCCCAAAAGAGTGCCTACAGCGTTCCGAAATGCTTGATGGGGCGTCCCGATATGGTGTGCACGGCGACTCCATCCGGGGTTGTCCGCAGACGGGGCTGTCTCCACAATGTGAAATGAACAAAGGGGCTAACAAGCGTGCAACGTTCCTAGATTAGGACAACCCATGGCTAGCGTCGCAGTATTCATCGGAGATCCAAAGCAGTCTGAACAAAGACTCAAACACGAGAACGCCGCTCTGCGCCAAGAAGTCGATAAGGCATCAATGTACGACGACATCATCGGAACTTCTTCCGCCCTGCAGAAGGTACTCTCGCTTGTATCCAAGGTTGCTCCGACGGACGCTACCGTTATGGTCACCGGCGAAACCGGTACGGGTAAGGAACTCGTTGCTCGCGCCATCCATCGGCGGTGCCGGCGCTCCTCACGCGCTTTTATTAGCGTAAACTGCGCTGCTATCCCGCGCGACTTAATTGCCTCTGAGTTGTTTGGCCATGAGAAGGGCGCTTTCACTGGAGCGTTTCAGCGGCGGCTAGGCCGCTTTGAATTGGCGGAAGGAGGCACGATTTTTCTCGATGAAGTCGGAGAGCTCCCTGCCGAGACCCAGATCGCTCTTTTGCGTGTCCTCCAGGAACATGAATTTGAGCGCGTCGGCGGAACTCGGTCCATCCAAACGAATGTCCGCGTGATCGCTGCTACCAACCGCAATTTGCAGGCGGCCATCGCTGCTGGAAACTTTCGTAGCGACCTGTTTTACCGCCTCAGCGTTTTTCCGATTGAGATGCCTGCTCTGCGCGAACGACGGGAAGATATTCCCGCGCTGGTTGAGTACTTCATCGATCGTGCTGCGGGGAAACTGGGCAAGAACATACGCGGGGTGAACAGCAAGACCCTGGAGCTTTTTCAGTCGTACCCTTGGCCAGGTAATATTCGCGAACTCCAGAACGTCATCGAACGATCTGTCATCGTGTGCGAAACAGAGAATTTCTCGGTGGACGAGACCTGGCTTTCTCGGCAGCCTCTTGCAACCGAGTCGAAAAGCCAGTCTGAGCTCTCAGGAAGGCTTGCAGCTCAGGAAAAAGAGATGATCGAGGCTGCCTTGAGCGAAAGTGGAGGTCAGGTGTTCGGACCGTCCGGCGCGGCTGCCAAGCTGGGGATTCATCGATCAACCTTAGAATCGAAGATTGCCTCCCTGAAGATCAACAAGTATCGCTTCAAGATTGGAAACGACTGAAGAATAGTTAGCCGTTGGCGAGCGGGGTGGCGGGATTTGCTGTCACCGCAGGGACAATCTGATAGTCCGCGCGATAGACCAAATTGTGCAGATCGCTAGACGCGATGGCCCGGAGTATGGATAGTTGGGCCGCGGCATCCTCGTCGCTGAACACGTTCAGCGGCCAGTCTTGAACTGTCGTCCCTCGAAGATGAGGGTGGTGGAAGCCACGTCCGAAATAGGCTTGGAGCACTATTGGCTGGATCCCGGCTGCCCGTTGTTCAGGCCAGCTCAAGGCCCAGGATGCGTTCAGGTCTCCATCCGCTGTGCGTCGTAGTCCCGTCTCGGTAAGCTGCCCCGTGTCGAGCAGCAGGCTCGCATTCATTTCAGTGAGAACCTGCCGGGCAATGGGAGCCAGCAGTTGCACTGCCTTCTCGAAATGGGCTTCCTTCGCCTTTCGACTTGTGGAGCCGCCGTGTGTACCGTCCCGAAGATCCTCAAAATGGCGGATTAGGCTGGTGATATATGCGGGTATCGCGGCTTCTGGCATTGCCTACCTCCTCCTTCATTCGGCGATTAATCCCAGTTGCTTCTGCATAGTTAGGTTGTCCTCGATGTGCCAATTCTCAACGATGCGTCCGTCAACAATGCGATAGATGTCGGTGGCGATGAAATTGATGGTCTGCCCTCGCCCTTGGATCTGTTTGAAGTGTCCGGTGAAGTGACCGTGAAAGTGCAGGTGCACGACGACACGGTCGCCAGCCACGATCATCTGCTCAATATCGCAGCCCATGTCGGGGATCGCGGCGCGGATCACTTTCAAGGCTGCCAGCGGTCCGGTGAGTCCTTGCGGGCGTCCCGGCGGAAGTGTATTGTCGGTGAAGTTCGGCGCTAGCGCCGCTCGCGCAAGTCCTTCGTCGCCAGTATTCCAAAAGGTATCGTAGCGCCGTGTGGCGATAATTTGAGCGTCGACCTGTCCTCTGGACATACTGCGATCAACGATCAGGTTGTGCGGCTCAATCAGTGCGGTGTCAACTGAGAAGCGGCTTTGCGCGCTCAGAGCCACGACAAACAAAAGGGTGCTGATCAATGCCGCCGTTACCAGCGATACGTGACAGTTCTTCATCGGCACCTGCGATATTCCCCCTGGATTCGGTTGCGATTGAGCTGGCTTTATTCCTTTAGCTCCACACACCTAACTGCAGACGTCCTTCCAAAAGTAGTTGGAATCGAGGAATTCCAGCTTCTGCTTGATTCAGGAACAACTTAGCCGCTGGCTTTCTACGAGAAGAAACCTCATTCCAGATAGACCTGACCAAATCCAGTCGCGAATATTGTAGGAAGTTTCGGCAATTGCTGAAGTCTCGGACATTTCGCTAGCAGCTAACTCATGCATCTTAAGCACCTTGCGGTTGGAACTGTGATTGCCATCACAGGAGCATATGACTGTCTCTCGCTACGGCACAGGTAGGAATTTTTGAGAGAGGGAAGATGCTCAAGATCACCAGGGCAGCGAACGGAGAGGTGGCCTTTACGGTGAGCGGTCGAATGGACGCAGAAAACCTGGCCGAGTTGAAAACGCTGTTCAGCTCTGAAGCTAGCGGTCGCCGCATTACCTTGGACTTAAAAGAGCTAACCCTGGTGGACCAAGACGCTGTCCGTTTCCTTGGGCACTGCGAAGTCGACAACATCCAGCTCAAGAATTGCCCAGCATACATCCGCGAGTGGATCACGAGAGAACGAGGCCAAAGTTAGCAGCTCATCTGTCTAGCAGAACAGGAGTACGTCAATCGTTACGTTTCGTGGAATTGAAATTCACTGTCGTGTGCCAGCCGATTGCTGGGAACGCCAGGAAAGGAGACATCATGGCGACAGCAACGCAATTGGCTCTAATACAAGAATTGGACACGAAAATGCGAAGCCCTGCGTCACGCGAATTTGCGGATGCGCAGCGACAGAACACCTCGGGCCAGGACGAAGAAGCGGCGCTCGTCCTTGCCGCCAAACGTGGAGATGGACACGCATTTGAAATTCTCATTGAGCGTTACCAGCGAAGGATTCTAGCGGTTGCGCGACGCTTCGCCCGTATCCGAGAAGACGCGGAGGACATCGTCCAGCAGAGCTTCCAAAAAGCTTTCGTTCACTTGCACAAATTCGAAGGCAAATCTTCCTTCTCCACCTGGTTAACGCGGATTGCCATCAACGAAGCCCTTATGTGGCTGCGCAGAGGTCGCGGCCTACGCGAGGTATCGATCGACGATTTAAGCGGGAATGAAGAAACCGCAGTCCGCCTGGAGATGCCCGATTCACGCGCGGGTCCTGAGAGTGCCTTTTTACAGGACGAGCGGAGCCGAATTCTATCCGCGGCTATGGATAAGTTGACGCCAGGAACACGAAAAGCAATCGAGCTGCGAGAACTTGGTCAGTTATCCACAGAAGAAGCCGCTCGGGTCATGGGCCTCTCGGTCGCAGCGGTGAAAGGCCGAGTGTTCCATGGGCGGAAGAAATTGCACCAGGTATTGAAGCGCGAGTCCGCCTGGATGTCCGGGAGACAGATCTTGCAGGCGAGCCGTAAGGCGAATGGCCGCTCGCGCCATCAACTCGTCTGCAGTTCCTGTGACTAGAGGGGCGACAAGGGTGACTCGGGAGTCCCGACAACCCCATCGGGACTCGTGGCAACGAGGTTCTGGGGCACGCTACTGAGATCGAGAGCAATTCAATGACGAAAGGAAAGGACTCGGTATGACGTTGCAGGGCAAAAGCAAGAGGAATGAGACTTTGGAGGTTCGCGCAAGCTCGAGTCAGTCTCACGCAGAAGATACTTCCGCAAACCACAGACCCAGTCGCGAACAAATCAGGCTCCGAGCCTATGAAATCTATCTTGAGCGTGGCGGCCTCCCAGGCAATGAGCTTGATGATTGGCTGCAAGCCGAACGCGAACTCGAGCGTGCGACGCCGCCAAAAGCACACCGATTTTCGATCGAGGGAGCGGCTCAATGAAACGTCGTGACTTCATCAAAGATAGTGCCGTTTCAGCACTCGCGGTCGGTACGGCAGCTCACGCTTTCGAACTGGAAACTTTCGGCAGCGAAAGGTCCCCAACCTCGCTCCCGCAGGCGGAATCTAAAGGTTCTTTCTGGCCGGACGGAGCCCGCCTGGTCGTTTCCATATCGATGCAGATGGAAGCTGGCGCTCAGCCGCTGAGCGGAGCGGAAAGCCCAATGCCGAAACTTGATCCCATGTATCCCGATCTGCCGGCGGCCAAGTGGTACGAATACGGATTCAAAGAAGGTCTTCCGCGATTGTTGGAGATGTTTGACCGCCGAAAGGTCAAAGTTACCTCCCACATGGTGGGCGCAACGGTCGATCTCCACCCGGCTCTGGCCAAAGAGATCGTCCAGCGCGGGCACGAAGCGTCTGGCCACGGACAAACGTGGGCCGCGCAATATTCGATGACGCCGGAGCAGGAGCGCGAATCGTACAAGCAGAGCGCCGCGAGCATTGAGCGTGCAACAGGCACAAGGCCCTTGGGTTTCAATGCCTTCTGGCTTCGTGGCACGCCACATACGTTGAAGATTCTCCAAGAGCTCGACTTCATCTATCACATTGACGACGTGAGCCGGGACGAACCGTTCCTAATCAACGTGAAAGGAAAGCCGTTCGCCGTCGTCCCGTACACGTTGCACATGAATGACATCGTCGATTATGAATCGCGCTACTTCAGCACTCAGGAGTATGCCGGCGATCTAAAGGCAGAGTTCGACATGCTTTACGTCGAATCATCAACCCGTCGTCGCATGATGTCGGTGAGTGCGCATGATCGCATCGCGGGGCGCCCATCGCGCACTAAAGTTCTCGAAGAATTTATCGTTTACGCGCAGAACCATCCCGGAGTCGTCTTCATGCGAAAAGACGATATTGCACGCTTCGCGCTGAACAGCCCGCAAACCATTCGCGAAGGGATTTGATGAAAGCGAGGCGAGTTGCCAAGCATTCGACTACCGCTATGTTTGGGGGAAATCAAAATGAACATCACAAAACTACCGATCATCTCGCGTCGTAGGTTTATAGCAGTGGCGAGCTTCTCTGGCGCGGCTTTGCTCGTCTCACGTCAACTCCTCGCAGAAGAGGAGGGGATTGTGCCAACGATGATTAAGGAAGCGGCAGGCGCTAAGATCCAAGTCTATCCACTCCGGCGCAATGTCAGTGTTCTTGAGGGCTCCGGCGGCAACATCGCCGTCTTGACCGGTCGGAGCCGCAAACTTCTTGTCGACGCCGGTTTCACGGTCTCGCGGCCTCGGATCTCGGCCGCCCTGAATTCCCTCAACTCCGATCCGATCAAGCACCTCATCAACACTCACTGGCACTTCGATCACACTGACGGCAATGAATGGCTGCATTCAACCGGTGCAGCCATCATTGCGCACGAGAACACGCGGAAACGTCTTTCTGTCCGGACACGCGTCGAAGGGTGGAGTTACACCTTCCCGCCCGCACCTCCCGGAGCAATCCCCACCACGGTATTTGATGATGAGCACCGTCTTCATCTTAACGAGACGGGCATCCTCCTCAAGCACTATGCTCCCGCACACACGGACAGTGATATCTCCGTGACCTTTGAAGAGGCTGACATCATTCATGTCGGGGATACGTGGTGGAACGGGTTCTATCCCTTCATAGACTACTCGACTGGCGGCAGTATCAATGGAATGATTCACGCCACCGAACGCAACCTCTCTGTCGTCACCGACAAAACAATCATCATCCCGGGACATGGACCCGTGGGAGACAATGCCGGACTCACAGAATATCACGACATGCTTGTTGCTATTCGGAACAATGTGGCTGATCTCAAAAAGCAAGGTCGATCACTTACGGAAACGATCGGTGCCAAGCCTACGGCCGCCTACGACGCCAAGTGGGGACAATTCCTTATAACACCGGCTGTTTTCACGGGACTTGTGTATTCCGGAGTTTAACTCCCATAGATCAACCAATCCTAATTTCGAAAGGAATTTTTACATGTCTACTTCAGAAAAACCACTTCATATCGATATTCCAGTGAAGCTAGCAGAAGTGAAGGTGGCCTTCAGCGTCCCGGCCCTGATGTTCGAAGGGGATCTGCCGGCTTCTATATTCCACCTTCAGCTTATTGAGAACGACATCGCCGACTGGAACGCCAAGGCTGAGGTGATTGCGGTCTTTCACACGAATGCAGGCCACGTGACGTTGAACGACCAGGCGTACAACACCGAACGGATGGTGGCGACCGGCAATCCTTACAAGAAGCTCGTCGCAGACCTGATGAAACGCGGGGTGCAAATTGAGTTGTGTGGCGCCACGGCGAAAATTCACAAGTGGGGAAACGCAGACGTGCTTCCCGGAGTCAAGGTTAACACGGACGCGATGGCGAGAATGACGCAGCTCATTGAAGAAGGGTTCGTACAAATAACGGAATGAACCGAAGAAGGGTACCGGCAGGATAAGAGTCGCAGACTAGTAGTGACTTCCCGGCGGGCTCTGCGCGGTTTACTTTCCTCTTTTTCTATCAGAGAGCCCCGTGCGAATCATAGAAGGAAATGGATGAGCAACCACTCGATACACGCTGTTTCTAGTGAACAAGCTCGGGAAGACAAACAGTTACGGATCGCGTTGGTTGACTCCATGACACATGAACTGCGCGCACCACTGACTTCGATCAAAGCCTCCGTGACGGCGCTGCTTACAAATTCGCAGTTACAACCCTCGCAGCGTAACGAGCTTCTCATCGTGATCAACGAGGAGGCGGACCGGCTAAACCGGCTCGTCGGCGAGACAGTGGAGACTGCGCAACCCGGTAGCCCCGTGAAACTCGACCTGAAACCGCATGCGATTGAAGAAATCATAAACGCCGCAAGGGAAACTTGCAGGACGGCGCTGGGCCAGCGTTCGGTCTCGGTTCAGCTACCTCCCGGGTTGCCACTCGTGCGCGCGGACCGGAATTTCGCCAAGAAAGCGTTGGTGCAGCTGCTGGAAAACGCGGCCAAGTATTCGCCGCGCAATCAGCCGATCACTATAGCGGCCGAGTTGATCGGAACTTTTGTGATGACCAGCGTGGCCGACCAGGGCAGCGGTTGATTTTCGAGAAATTCTATCGTGGGAGGGACCACCGCCGCTTAATCCATGGAACTGGAATGGGATTGCCCATTGCGAATGCGATTATCAAGGCGCACGGTGGCTCGCTGAGGGTCACAAGCCAGCCGAGTTGCGGCTGCATCATTTCTTTCACTTTACAGATCGACTAGCACCGGTGCCATGAGCCAAGCGCATCATACGAAAATTCTCTCAGTAGTTCTTCTGGTGATGCTGCCCGCATCCGTCGTGCGGGGACAAGAAGAGCCGGCAACCCCCCTGACTTTGGAAGAAGCGGTTTCGCTTGCGCGATCGTACAACCGTGAGTTGAAACAGGCGGGACTGGAGATTCACAAACAGCAAGAAGCCTTTAGCGAAGCCAAGACGCAACTCTATCCGCGTTTTGATACTTACCTGCTCGCATCGGAACTTCTCACTCCACTGGACTTCACAATTAGATCTGGCACGTTCGGAACCTTCCCCGCTACAGGCCCGATTCCAGCGAACGACTCCATAATTCACACCCCTGCCCGTCCCGTTGCAATTACCTCCATTACGGCCACCCAGCCTCTCACCCAATTGTTTCGAATCAACCTTTCCATCAAGCAGCAGAAACTAGCAGCGGAGCTCAGTCAGCAGTCTTATCTTGAACGTGAGCAGGGGCTTGTGAACGAGGTTCGGCGTGCGTACTACGCGATCTTGCAATCCCAGAGCACACGCGAATCGCAGCGCGCTCTCCTTGCCTACCTTGAAGAGTTGCAGCAGCTCACCGGTCGACGCCTCCAACAAGAGGCAGTGCTAAAGGCTGACAGCCTTCGTATTACTGCCCAACGCGCAAAAGCTCTCTATCAACTTACCGTCATCGAAGACGCCCTGGCGGACCAGAAGGAGGGTCTGAACCGCCTGCTCGGCCGCGAGCTCCAGACGGAGTTTACGGCAGAGATGGTTCCCGCTTCGCTCCCTGAGGAATCGAGCTTGCCAGAAGCAAGGAAAAGCGCGATCGAGATGCGACCCGAGATTAAGGCCGAAACGATCAAGAAGGAAAGAGCCGCGTTAGAGACGAAAATCGAGAAGACCCGGTACATTCCGGATATTTCTATTCAAGCGAACTACGCCACAACTCCGAATATCTCCTTCCTCCCGCAGAACGTCGGTGCGGTTGGCGTGCTGTTGACTTGGCAACCCTGGGATTGGGGGCAGAAGCGTCACAACCTTGCCCAGAAGGTTGATGCCGAAAAGCAGGCACAACTTTCCATCGATAGTGTAAGAGATCAAGTTCTACAGGAAGTGGACTCAACATTTCGGCGGCTCCGAGAGGCGCGGGAGCTGCTCACCGCAGCACAGGCCCTACGAGATGCGGAAACCGAAAAGCTCCGCAACGAGATGGACGCCTATTCGCACCAGACGATTGTGTTGAGCAATCTCTTGCAGCAACAGTCCTCGGTTGCAAGTGCAGAGGATCAGTATCGACAAGGATTACTTGCGTTTTGGAGAGCGCGAGCAGATTTCGAACGAGCATTGGGTGAGGAGTAGTCCCATGAAGGTCGCCGTAAGTACCCTACGAAGAGGCCGAATATCAAGATTGGCCGGACTCTGCGCACTGATGGCAGCGATGACTGGCTGTCAGCGGGATAAGCAAATCTCTGCGAAATCTCCGGTACCTGTTCGTCTAGCGGAAGTAACGTTATATGCCTCTCCGGAAGGTCTGCGCTACTCGGCTTCCATCGTGCCCTTCGCACAGGCCGGCCTGTCATTCAAGTCTTCAGGCTATGTGACAAACATTCAACAGGTCGTCGGCGCAGACGGACGTCGCCGGGATATAGGTACGGGGGACTATGTTGTCCGCGGAGCTGTCCTTGCACAGATTCGTCAGCAGGACTTGAAGAATCAGGTTGACCAGGCAGAAGCCCAGGTAAGTCAAGCTATGGCCCAACACGTCCAGGCAGGGCAGGACTACGAGCGCGCGAAGGCGCTTTACGCCACACAGAGCCTAACCAGGCCTGATTTTGATCAGGCGCAAGCCAAATTTGATTCCACGCTCGCAGTTGTGAGCCAGGCCAACGCCGTTTTGCATCAAGCGCAATTGGCTCTGAACGACTCGGATCTCAAGGCGCCATTTTCCGGGTACATCCTTGCGCGCAACATTGAACTAGGAAATCTAGCAGCGCCCGCGAATACAGCCTTCACGATTGCTGACACCAGCGCGGTGAAAGTTAGCTTTGGTGTGCCGGAGTACGCATTGAAGAACCTGCATCTGGGGCAAGCGTTCATGATTCGCTTGCAAGATGACCCCAAGGGTTATCAAGGGCGGGTGACCAGTATTTCCCCGAATGCGGATGAGCGAAACCGGGTCTTCGCCATTGAAGTGACCGTGGCCAACCACGGCGGTCGTCTGAAGACCGGCATGATTGCCTCGCTAAGCCTCGGCGAAAGTTCCCGTTCATCGGCTCCTTCAGTTCCACTCAGCGCCATCGTTCCATACCCCTCGGAACCTGGTCGGTTTGCGGTGATGGTGGCGCAAGAACGCACTGGCAAATGGACAGCAAGGCTGCGCGAAGTACAGTTGGGCGCGACCCACGAGGGTTCGATTGCCGTCGTGGGAGTGCAACCCGGGGAGAAAGTGATCGCCGTCGGTGCCCAACTCTTGACGGATGGAGAACCCATCGAAGTCATCCCTTAGATTCCTTTGGTAGATGAGGCCATGGCACACAGAAGCGACCAGGATCGGATCGAAAAAACACGTAACCTCTCTAGGTTCTTCGTCGAGAACCCGCAGGTCTCTTGGGTTCTCCTCGTTGGCGTCCTCGTTTGGGGCTTGTTTGGCTACCATTCCATGCCACAACGAAAAGATCCTGACATCCCGGTGCGGGTGGCTGTGGCCTCCTGTTCATGGCCCGGAGCGACCGCGCAGCAAGTCGAGCAATTTGTCACCCGCGTGATTGAAGACGCCGTCGCCGAAAATAAGACCATCCATCCCGGAACAGCCGCCGACTATGGCATCCGTTCTGTCTCGATTCCCGGTTATGCCTACGTCTATGTGCAGCTTGCCGAGGACGTCTCGGACGTCAAACGGCAATTCAGTGACATCAACCTCAAGCTAAATGCTCTGAACGGCCAACTCCCTCCAGGCGCCGGCCCCATCTCGTTCCAAAGTGATTTTGGAGACACTGCCGCGCTGATGCTGACCATTGCCAGTCCAAAAGCGGACTCGGTCGAGATCGACATCCGCGCACGAGAGATTCAATCGGCTGTCCAGACTGCGCGGGCCGCGAAAAAATACAAGCAGCCAGGTGCGCCGGTTACCATCGTCTACTCGTTTCCGCAATCTCTTTCCTCGAACAAGATAATACGGGACGCCGCGCAACTCTTCGAGCAGCAGGCAGAACAAGGGGGAATCCTTCAGGTGCCCCAGTTAATCCAGGGGAGCGGATTTATCGCTGTCGATGGCGTCTCGACCGGAGACGACGCGTCGATCCATAGCTTCATCGAGGCTTTCTTTCACAAGCAATTGCAGCGATCCGAATTGCATCCCGACGCATGGGAACCAGTCATCATCCGTGATCCCCAGGAAACCCCCGAGCGATTGGCCAAGGTCGCGGGCGACAAATACAGCTACGCCGATCTTGACGACTTTTCGGACCTGATTGCTCGCACGGTTCAAGGTGCGCCGGAAACGTCCAAGGTGGAAAGGCGAGGCGTATTGCCGCAGGTGGTCTAC
>WNFO01008494.1_pt1 | contig 12926 bp, 16 predicted proteins | sample 5400251 | NCBI WGS metagenome assembly WNFO01 (sample SAMN13153354, study PRJNA577476) | soil metagenome | isolation source: 100 cm saprolite under Madrone tree | place: USA:California | collected 2016-06-14 | reverse complement strand
GGTTCCGTCCCCGTTTCCAGGGAATCCAAATGTGGCGCCTACGCGTCTTCATGAAGGAGATTGAGAATCTGCTGCCGGGTGACGCCACGAATCTCCACACGTTTGTTGCGCCCGTGTTCGCCGCTCTGGATTCTAACAGCGGATTTTGGGGTTTTCAAAAGATCGGCGAGAAAGGCAACCAGGGCTTCATTGGCGCGGTTTTCAACGGGCGGGGCGCAGAGGCGAATTTTCAACGCGCCACCGAGGGCGCCGGCGATTTCGTCTTTGCTGGCGCGCGGTTGGACGCGGACATTAAGGGTCAGCGTGCCGCGTGCCGGGTCTTCGGAAATTTCCAGGAAACTCATCTTTCACAAGACTAACAGGTGCCAGGGTATCCGGCTTTACCAGGCGCGTTCGTATTGAACCGGCGCCTTGAGCTTCGTGCCGAGTTCCTGTGCGGCGCGGCGGGGCCAGTAAGGATCGCGCAGCAGTTCCCTGGCGAGAAAGACAAGATCGGCCTGCTCGGTTGTCAGGATCGTCTCGACTTGCGCTGGGTCGGTCAGCATGCCTACGGTACCAGGCCGCCGCTCGATACATCCACCAGATCCACACCGAGACCCTTGAAACGTCTGCAAAGCTCGATGCTCTGCGGCAGATCCCAGCCGCCTTCTTTCCAATCGGTGGCGGAGATGCGCACGAAGACCGGCCATTTTTCAGGCCAGATTTCGCGAACAGCTTGCACAACACGCAGCGGAAATCGCGCGCGATTCTCAAAGCTGCCGCCATACTGGTCGGTACGGAAGTTGGAGAGCGGCGAGAGGAATTCGTGCGCCAGGTAGCCGTGCGCGGCGTGAATCTCGACGACCTGGAACCCCGCCGTCAGGGCGCGACGCGCGGCGACGCGAAAATCCTCGACGATCTGGTCAATTTCCCCGACGGTGAGTTCTTTTGGCTCCGGATAGTTGGTATCAAAGGCCACCGCGCTGGGGGCCACCGGAACCCAGCCACCTTCATTCGCTGGAACTTTGCTACCGCCCATCCACGGTGCAGCGGTGCTTCCCTTTCTGCCTGCGTGAGCGAGCTGCATCCCGGGGATCGCCCCTTGCTCCCACACAAAATCGGCGATGGCCTTCCACGACTCGACATGTGCGTCGAGATAGATGCCGGTGTCCCACGGCGAAATGCGGCCGATGGACTGCACCGCGGTCGCCTCGGTCATCACCAGCGCCGCGCCGCCAACGGCGCGACTGCCGAGATGAACGAGGTGCCAGCGGCCGGGATGCCCGTCCTTGGCCGAGTATTCGCACATCGGCGAAACGGCAATTCTGTTTTTCAACTGCAACTCCCGCAGCTGTAACGGCGTGAAAAGCGTCATAAGTTCTCCCAAACTTTCATTGAATTCACGATATTGGATTCAGGGATTCTTCGGGCGGGTACCAAAAATCGCCGTGCCGATGCGAACTTCCGTCGAACCTTCCAGAATGGCGGCCTCAAAATCGTGGGACATCCCCATGGACAGAGTGGGAAGGGGTCTTGCGATGCGCGCTTCCAACTTTTCCTTGAGTTTTCGCAGCGTGTCAAAAAAGGGGCGTACTTCGTCGGGATTTTCGCGAAGGGGCGGGATGCACATCAATCCGGCAAATTCGAGATGCGGAAGCGTGATCACACGTTCCGCCAGTTCGGGCAGGTCCGCTTCGGAGACGCCGCTCTTCGTATCTTCACCACCCATGTGCACCTCGATGAGGACACGAAGTTTTCCACCTGTTCCCTTCTCGCTCTGCGCGCGATCGAGGCGCTGCGCTAGCGACCAATCGTCGACCGAATCCACAGAGTGGAAGGCCTTCGCGGCGCGAGCGGCTTTGTTGCTCTGCAAATGGCCGATGAGATGCCAGGTAGCCTGGAGGTCGGCGACTGCGGCGAGTTTCCCCTCCCATTCCTGAACACGGTTCTCGCCAAAGTGGCGGAGCCCGGCATTAAAGGCTTCGTGAATCGCGTCCGCAGGGTGCGTTTTGGAAACGCCGATCAGAAGAATCTCTTCGGGTTTTCTGGAAGCGCGGCGCGCGGCCGCTTCGATCTTCCGGCGAACCTGTTGAAGATTTTCCCGGATTGTTGAGCTGGTCGCCATCGCAGTGCCGGTAAAATCCTAACACGCACCGGCGTCTTCTCTGCCGACGGTGCGGCGAACCCACCTGCGAGAGGACCATTGCAGGTCGCTCTCTCAGCCGATACACTGTGTGGCGCTGGTGGTCTGCCCCTACCAAGAATCGGAGACATGACAAGACGCGGATTGCTGATCGCTATCGAAGGAATCGACGGTAGCGGAAAACACACTCAGGCCAAACTTCTCGAACACTCACTCCAAGGCCTCGGCCACAAAGTTTATTTCACTGGATTTCCCCAGTACGAATCGTGGTTTGGGACCATGGTGGGAAAATTCCTGAACGGGGATTTCGGGCCGCTGGAGAGCGTGGACCCGCATTTCACCGCGATGCTATATGCGGGTGACCGGTTCGAAGCCAAGCCCCGGCTGGAATCGGCGCTCAACGAGGGGAAGATTGTGCTCGTTGACCGCTATATAGGCTCGAACCTCGCTCACCAGGTGGCGCTGGCGAAGCCGGAAAAGCGGGCAGAATTCCTTCGCTGGATCGAGCATCTGGAATATTCCATTTACGGCCTGCCGCGGGAAAATATGATCCTGTACCTGCGCGTGCCACCAAGCCAGGCACAGCAACTTGTGGCGCGGAAAAGCGAGCGGAAATACACTTCCGCGAAGCACGATATCCTGGAAAAAAACCTGCGGCATCTGGAAGACGCGGCGGAGATGTACGACATGATGTCGCGCAGCCGGCCGTGGGCCACGATTCAGTGCTACGATTCGGGGAACAACGGGCTGCGGCTGCCGGAAGATATCGCGAAGGAATGCCTGCAGGCCGTGAAACCCCTGCTGGAGAGCTGGAAAAAAGGCTGACCGATGGGCTTCTCCGAGTTTCTGGGCAACGAGGCGATGGTTGCCGCCCTCCGCGGCGCGTTGCGAGCGGAGCGCGTGCCTCACGCGATGCTGTTCACCGGGCCGCGAGGCGTGGGGAAATTCACACTGGCGCGAATGTTTGCCCAGGCCTCCAACTGTGAGCGGCTGAAGGACGACTTCTGCGGGGAATGCCCCACCTGCCAGCGCATCGGACAACTAGCTAATCTGGACGACTTGATCGCCCAGGGCCTCGCTGAGCGGGGCGAGAGCGCGGACGCGGCGACCGTGGAACGTGTGCCTTTGATTCTGCAGAGCCACCCAGACGTGTGGGTGATGGTGCCGGATCCGGTGAGACTGAAAAGCCCAGTGGTGCGGCCAGTGCTGCGCATCGGTCAGCTACGGGCGGTCCAGCGCGCGGCGTATTTTCAGCCGATGGGGCGGCGGCGCGTGTTTATTCTGGATGGCGCGGAGACGATGCGCAGCGACGTTTCGAATGTTTTCCTGAAAATTCTGGAGGAGCCGCCGGGTTCCGCGACACTGATTCTGACGGCGCCTTCGCCGTTCAACCTGCTGCCCACAATCGTTTCGCGCTGCATGCAATTTCATTTTGCGCCGCTGCCACAAGCCGAAGTCGAGAGCATTCTGAAGGCAAAGGGCAGCTTGAAACCAGCCGACATCAAGCTGGCCGCGCAACTCTCAGAGGGCAGTCCGGGACTGGCCAGCGAGATGAATGTGGAAGCCGTGGTGGAAAGGCGGCGTGCAATTCTACGGATTTTGGAACATGCCGCCCGGGGACAGGGATTTTCGCAGCTATTCGCGGCCACCAATCAACTCGCGAAGGATCGCGAATCGTCCTACGAGGATTTGCTGGGGGATTTTTACGGGCTGCTTTCCGACCTGCTGGAAATGAGTGCGGGATTGAAAGCGCCTCAGCTTCGCAATCCACATCTGGCAAAGGAACTTGGGGCGCTCGCACGCTCCGTAAACTCCGAGTGGGTGATGCGCGCGATCACTGGTGTTGACGAACTGGCCTCCGGAGCGCGCCGAAATCTTAACCGGCAGCTGGGCGTGGATGCGCTGGCCGTATCGCTTTCGACCGCTTCAGGTGTCTCCCCCACGCCACGTTAGGGCATCTATCTTTATTCCGTCTGCCGCGTCATAATAAACGAAACCCAACGCCCCCAATGTGCATCACACGGTAAGAAACTAGCCAATCTCGTTAAGGAGTAGTCATGGTGAACCGCCGCATGTACCGTCCCAACTTTGCGGACGTCAAGGAACAGGCGCCTCCCCGCGCCTTGCACAATAACAACAACGGGCCCGTTCCAAGCAAGAAGCCCGCGCCGCCAGAGGTAACGCACGCGGAGAACTTCTATTGGGTCAAGCAGATGCAAGGACGCACCTCGATGGTGGTGGTGCTGGAGACGGGGGAAGAGTTGCGCGGAGCAGTCGAGTGGTACGATCGCGATTGCATCAAACTGACTCGCAACGGCGCGCCGAATCTTATGGTCTTCAAGCGCTTCATCAAGTACGTGTATAAGGACGGAGAAGAGTCCGCACAGGGCGGCGACGAGTAAGCTTTACTTCCCCAGAGTATTAGCCCCGGCCGCCGAAAAGGTCAGCAAGGCCTTTGCCGCAAGTGTGCCCGTTTCGTTGAAAATCTCACATTCCGCGACAATAAAGTTGCGCCCCTTCCGCAACACGCGGGCATCCGCTGTCACGCGACCGCCCGGCACGGGTTCCAGATAATTAATTTTTAGTTCGAGCGTGGCAATTTCCACGCCTTTGGGAACCACGGTGTAGGCCGCGATTGCAGCGGTTGTGTCCGCCAGTGCGGCCAGGATGCCTCCGTGGACCACGCCGTGAATCTGTTTGTGGCGTGGGCGGACGTCCAGGCGGAAAATGGCGCGGCCGTCGTGCACGCTTTCCACGTCAAACCCGAGGAGTTCGGAGGATTTGCTCTCCTTCATCCGACGGCGAACCAGTTCGGTTACGTGCTTCTCTTCCGGGGTCATTTTTCGCGACATTCGAATCAGCCTCTTTCAGTAGGCGGTAACTCCGCCGTCCACGGGGATCACAGTTCCGGTCATCCACGAAGATTCCTCGGACGCAAGGAAGACCGTCAGGCCGGCGATGTCGGCAGGCTTTCCGAAGCGGCCCAGTGGGATCGAAGCCAGGCGGCTTTCGCGTGCTTGCTGGCCGACTTCGGTTTCGGCGAACAGATTTCGGGTCATATCGGACTCCACGATAGAAGGGCAAACGCAGTTCACGCGGATGTTGTCCTGCGCGTGATCGAGGGCCATGGCCTTTGTGAGCATGGATACTCCCCCTTTGGAGGCGCAGTAGGCGGCGCGGTCGCGGATGGCGACGATTCCTAAAACAGAACCCACATTGATGATGGAGCCGCCTCCTGCGCGGCGCATGGCGGGAAGCGCGGCACGAGACATCAGGAAGGGTCCTTTAACGTTGGTGGCCATCACGCGGTCCCAGTCCTCTTCCGTGATGTTTTCAACCGTGGAGACGCTAAGCGCTCCGGCATTATTGACCAGGACATTCACTTTTCCAAAGGCGTCTTCCGCAGACTTGACCACCCGCTGTGGGTCGGTAGCTTTGGTGACGTCACACTCGAGTGCTAGTGCGGAACAGCCCGCCTGCTGCAAGAGGTGAAGTGTCTCGTCCAGCTTTTCTTTCCTGCGGCCAGCCACGACGACCTGCGCCCCTTCACGGGCAAAGGCCAGGGCAATAGCCTGTCCGATTCCCGTTCCCCCACCTGTAATCACCGCACTTTTTCCGGCCAGGCGTGTCACGTTCTCACTCCCCCTTACGTCTAATCGGTGTACCATGCCGCAGGCAACATGGTACGCCAGTTTGGCGGACGAGTCGGTTCACACGTCACCTATGCGCATCGGTATCACAGGGTATCCCACCTACGGGGGGTCCGGGGTTGTAGCGACGGAACTTGGCCAGGAGCTGGCGGCCAGGGGACACGAGGTGCATTTCATTACCTATGCGCCGCCGATTCGGATGAACGCCAGCGATCCGCGGATTCACTTCCACCAGGCCGAGGTGGTTTCTTATCCCTTGTTCGACCACTCTCCCTATACGCTCTCGTTAGCCGTGAAAATGCTGGAAGTTTTTGAGAAGGAAGCGCTGGACATTCTGCATGTCCATTATGCGATACCGCATTCGGTGAGCGCGTTGCTGGCCCGGCAGATGGCTGCGCCGCGACGACTGCCGTTTATTACGACGCTGCATGGGACCGACATTACGCTGGTTGGCAATAACCCGAACTTTTTGCCCATCACCAAGTATTCGATTGAACAGAGCGACGGAGTGACTTCGATTTCCCGCTATTTGCTGCGGCAGACGGTTGCGGAATTTGGGATCAAGCGGCCGATCGAAGTGATTCCGAATTTTGTGAACTGTGATCTTTATGTTCGGAAGCCATACCCCAAGCTTCGGGCGGAGTGGGCTCCGGATGGCGAGCCAATTCTGATGCATCTTTCGAATTTCCGTCCGGTGAAGCGCATTTTGGACGCGGTCGAGATATTTGCCCTGGTGCGTGAGAAAATGCCGGCGAAGCTGGTGATGATCGGCGATGGGCCGGACCGGGAGCCGGCGGAAGCGCTGGCGCGCACTCGCGGAGTGGAAAAAGACGTACTGTTTTTGGGAAAGCAAAACGGGATCATAGAAAAGCTGGGACAGGCGGATTTGTTTCTGTTGCCTTCGAAGCTGGAATCGTTCGGACTCGCCGCGCTTGAGGCGATGGCCTGTGAAGTTCCGGTGATCGCCACGAATGTCGGCGGCGTCCCGGAAGTCATCGAGCATGGTGTGGATGGCTATCTGGTGGAACCCGGTGACGTCAGGACCGCTGCCAAGTATGCGATTGAGCTGCTTTCCCGCCCCGACCGCGGCCGCGAAATAGGGCAGCTAGCGCGCGTCAGTGCCAAGAGGAAATTCTGCGCCAACGATGTTATCCCCATGTACGAAAATTATTACGAGCAAGTCCTCGCCAGCGCCTACTCAGCAAAAGCCGCTCGCTAAGAAAACACTCTATTTGGACATTTGGGAGACATCCATCTCGGCCAGGGTCTTTACGTGGTTGAAGACTCGGTTGTGGATGCTATGGATGATCGCGTCGGTCCAAAGGCGCCAGTACATACCGGGCCACATTTTATTTTGGTAGGTGGTGGTGCCTTCAAGGCGGGTGCCGCCGTTTGGCAGCCGGACCAACACGAAGTCGGCGCGTTCCGGTTGGAAATCGTGGTCTTCCAGGTGGCGGACGCGGATGTTTTCGTAGGGCGATGTTTCTTTCATGAGCAGCGGTTCATCGGCGACCGAGAAGGCGAAGTGCTTGCCGGGCTCCCATACAAGAATCGGTTCCTTGAAACTCCCCGTGGAAAAACGGCATTCGCGGTCAGCGGTCAGGCCTTCCCCCTTGATCCGCGCTTCGATGGGATAGGCAATTCCCAACCGGAATGGCCATTCCGTGGCGGTGGCGAGCGGTGGAAATTCGATGAGCCGCTTCCAGACCACTTCAGGAGGCGCAGCGATCTCGATAGTTGTATGCACCTGGAACCGCGGAAGAGGTGGAGGCGCCGCGTGTTCGACTCCGAGCAAGACTGGGAGGGAGAGCAACATCATCGCGAACATGGAGGGCGTGGCCTGGGGCGAGTTTGCGCGCCCGTGGATGAGCATGGCCAGAAAGCCCCCAAAGATGGCCATTAACCAGGCCAGCGGGGCCGCCATCAAGAGACAGATGATTCCTTCGACCGCGATAGCGGTAATACCGGCACAGGTCAGTAGCAAAGAAAGTGAGACAACGCCGAGGACGTCTCCCGAATCCGCCTGCTGGTTGCGGTTATAAATCGCTACCGCCAGATAGCCCATCACAAACGGCAGGGAAATGAAGAGCGTCAGGCCGTAATTCCCTGCGAAGCGCAAGGTACCCCAAGTGAAAATAACTCCGAGGAGCCCGGTGATAACGACTGCGGCCAGGGCGCTTCCAGTGCGGGTTGTCGGCCAGTACGGGGAAATTGGCCGGGTTCCCTGCTCATCTCGGGCGTTCGGGGAAAGTCCGGCTTGCTGACCGGGCAACAGCATCAGCAGGCCAAAGAAGAGCAGGTTGATTATGGGAACGAAGAAGAGCAGGGTCAGCCACAACGGCTGGCCGGCGTCGCGGAGGCGCTTGACGGTCATGGTGATGCCGATCCAGATGAACGGGAGCGCGGTGATCAGCAGAACGGCGAGAAATTTCTTTTCAGAGGAAGAGAGTGGATAGAATTGCGTGGCGCGTTCCAGTGGGTCAAGGTAGTTCCAGACGCCCCAGCGAAAACCGCATTTGTAGGCGATGAAGCGGTCGAGATTGTGCTTGATGGCGAGGCCGCAAATTCCGAAGAGCGCATAGGTTCCGCGGTTGACTTTGCCATCCCATTGCCACAGGCTTCCGACTGTCATGGCCATGATTGCTCCTCGGAATAGAAATTTGCGGATTGCCTTATCCCTTGCGGGCTACGGAGCATTCGGTGTGGTTCGTGGCGGCGCACCTTCGTTGTTCGGCGACCCAGCCGTAGCCGGAGTGCAGCAACTTCATGGCGCCGGGGAGGTTTGCGAACCAGACTAACGGGCGCGCCCACCAGATTTCGCGCGCGACCGCGACGACCGCATCGGCGCCACCGTATTGTGCTCCGTCGGACAACAGGAATCGCAGTTCTCTCAGGAGGACTTCTTTTTTCATTCCGAGCAGCGCTCCGACGCGGGGATCCTGCAGCGGCGCCACGGCCATGCCGCGCCGCTCGAGAATCGGGGCGATCCAGCGCGCCATCCGGGTGCAGAATCCGCACTCGGCATCGAAAAAGAGCCAGCCTTTGGCGCGCCGGCCTTTGCCATCCGTATATTCATTCGCTAGGGAAATCATGGCCTGCCTTCTTCATCTACGGAACTTCGTTTCCTCTGTGCTCTCTGTTGTGAAATCCTTTTGTCCTCGCCTCTCAACCAACCTTCTTCTTGTCGCTCCCCAACAGGGTAATCACCTTGCCGCGCAACTTGCCCACGCCCTTCAGCGCGCCCATGGGCATGCGGAGAATCTCTTCGAACAAACCGCTCATGATGGTCAGGAAATCGAGCATGCTCTCCAGTCGCTCGCGGGTATAGGCGTCCCCGGCAGGCGCAGTCTTTAATTCCTGGACGCACTCGGTGAGGACTCGCAACGTAGGATCGATTTCGCGTCTCTTACGCTCTTCCGAGACGGTGCGGAAGATTTCCCAGACGTCTTTGGTGGATTCGAAATGATCGCGGCGGTCGCCAAGCACATGAACAACGCGCACGATGCCCCAACCCTGCAATTCGCGCAGACTGGTACTGACATTGGAGCGAGCCACGGAAAGAGTGGCTGAAATTTCGTCAGCGGGCACGGGGGCCGGGGAGAGAAATAGGAGGGCGTGGACCTGAGCGACAGTACGGTTGATGCCCCACTTGGTGCCCATTTCGCCCCAGTGAAGAATGAATTTCTGTGCTACGGGGGTGAGCGCTGTTTTAGTTGTGTCAGTCATTTCAGTCTCGACTGAACATACTGTATGAACGTGCGGATGTCAAGGGGAGTTTTTCAGGGCTCGGAATAGTTCGGGGACGTCGATGCGGATGGTGGTTCCCTGCCCTTCACTGCTTTCGATGTCGAGTTGAAAATCTTCGCCATAGAGAACTCGCAGGCGCTCGCGGACGTTGCTGAGGCCGATGCCTTCCACATAGACATGGGGCATTTTTTCTTCGGAGATGCCCACGCCGTTGTCGGCAATTTCGATTTGCAGGCGGCCGTTTTTGCTGGTGGTGCGAAGAAGGATGCGGCCGCCTTCGAGCTTGGGGGCAAGACCGTGCTTCAAGCTGTTTTCGACCATCGGCTGCAGCAACATGCTCGGGATGAAAGTTTCGAGGGTCACTTCGTCAATTTCTTTCACGATGTCCAGGTTGTCGTGGCCGAAACGGGCGACTTCGATATCGAGGTAGTCGTCGATGAAAGAAAGCTCTTCGCGCAGGGGCACAAAGGTTTCATGCTTGCGCAGCAGTCGGCGCAGGATATTGCTGAGTTTCAGCACAACGCCGCGCGCAGTATCGGGGTCGATGCGGATAAGCGCGGAAACGGTGTTGAGCGTGTTGAAAAGGAAGTGCGGATTGATCTGGCTCGAGAGAGCATCCATTCTGGCGCGCAGGAGGAGTTGCTGGTGGCGTTCGAGGTTCATCTCGATACGGGTGTTGTTCCAGATTTTCAGGGGCGAGGCCACGGACATCAGCGTGGCAATTACCACCAGGGCGAGTTGCCAGTTCCACTGAGGATCGATGGCGAAAAGCCACTTGGGCTTGGTTGCCTCGACGAGCGCGACGCGGCCGAGTTCGAGGCCGACGCAGGTCAGGAGCGGCAGCATCTCCCACATGATTTCGGTGTCGCGGATCATGCGCATCAGGGCTTTGGGAATATTCAGGAAGGTGAAGGGGCCGAAGTTCCAGAGCGCTTCCTTGTCGGGAATCACCTGGCGAATCAAGCCGCCGAGCAAACCCGCGGTCGCAGCTGCAGGCATGCCGAGCCATTCGTGAGCCATCAAAGCAGGGATGGTGATGATGGCCCCGCCGATGGGTCCCACAACGCGGCCGCCCAGCAAGCCAGTCAGGAAGGCGCCTTCGAGAGAGAGATCGGCGAAGCGGTAGTACGGGCTAACCAGACGCAAAGTGACGCCGACGATTAGAGGCGGGGTCATAAAGAGCATCAGCTTCAATTTCTGGTCGGCATCGCGCTCTTCGGTGAAGAGCACGCGGCGGAAGGTGTTCCAGCGGGCCAGCAGGGCGGCAATGGACGACGCGACACCCACTTTGAGGAGCAGTGTGAAGAGAAGTTCCCGGATTGAAAGCGTGGTGTCCATGGTGGTTGCCAGGCGCAGGCTAACGTTAGCCAATTCCCATTCTATTGTAATGAATCTCGCGTGGATTGCTGAGCCCTTCGTGCGGAAATAGCACTGCCTGCTATACTGAAGTTTTCCTATGGCAAAGAAATCCACGACTGGAAGGCCGAAGCAGGGACAGAAGGGGTCGCCGCGCGTAGCCGCTCGGGCCGTGCTTCCCACGAAGTTCGGGAAATTCTCAATTTACGGGTTCGAGGGTCGCGGGCCGCAAGAAGAGGCTGTGGCATTGGTGCGAGGGAAATTGAACGGCCGAGTGGCGCCACTGGTGCGCGTGCATTCTCAGTGTCTGACCGGGGATGTGCTGACTTCGCTTCGTTGCGACTGCCGGGCACAACTGGAGCTTTCACTGAAGAAAATTTCAGAAGCGCCGTCCGGCATTTTGCTGTACCTGCCCCAGGAAGGGCGCGGCATCGGGCTGATGAACAAGTTGCGCGCTTATGAATTGCAGGACGGCGGGATGGATACCGTGGAGGCTAACGAGTCGCTGGGCTTCGCGGCGGACGCGAGGGAATATGAATTCCCCGCGAAGATTTTGAAGAAACTGGGCGCGACGCGCATCCGGTTGCTCTCCAATAACCCCGATAAGATTCGGCAGCTCGAGTCTGCGGGCATTCGCGTGGTGGAGCGCGTTCCGTGCCAGCCGAGGCTGTCGAAGATTTCGCGGGCTTACCTGCAAACCAAAAAACGTAAGATGGGGCACTTGCTCGAGGGCGTTTAGTTCTCCAGCGAAATCCGCATAGGAGGCACCGTGACGCCGGTCATTCAGCAAACGGTACGTTTCCGCGCTACTCCTCGCACGCTTTTCGCAATGTATCTCGATTCAAAGAAACATTCGAAGTCCACCGGCATGTCCGCCCGGATCAGCCGCAAGGCGAGCGGCCGTTTTCGCGCGTTTGATGGAAAGTTGGAAGGCAAGAATCTGCTGATTGTTCCGGGCAGGCAAATCGTTCAGCTTTGGCGCGCGACACATTGGAGGAAAGAGGATTGGTCGATCCTGGTCCTCACGTTCAGTCGAGTAGCTGCCGGCGCGCAGATCGATCTCGTGCACGTGGGAGTGCCGCTTTACGATCACAAGGGAGTGCGGGAAGAGTGGCCGAAATACTACTGGAAGCCCTGGAAGAAGTATTTGGCGAAGTGAGTATCGCGGAAGATGGGTTAGCGCGAGTGGTGGTGGCCGAGTTTGGCGGTGGGGCTGAAGCCGTAAAACCTGACGCTTGCCTGCGGCAGGCTTCGCTTCCGCGTTCAAAAGTAAGAGTTAGCCGCCGCCGACGAATTGGACTATTTCCAGGCGGTCGCCTGGGGCTACGCGGGTTTCTTCCCATTTGGTTTTCGGCAGGATCTCGAGGTTGTACTCGATCGCTACGCGGCCGGGGTTGAGTCCCAGGTGGTCCAGAAGGGCGCGCACACTGGTGCCGGGCGGCAATTGTTTCGCTTCGCCATTGACTTGAAGCTGAATTACTTCGGCCATAGCCTCATCATACTGCAGGAACGCGGGGCTTCGCACGCAGAGAAAAGCGGAGGAGCGCGCTGGTCTTGTTCGCTTCCGCGCGAATCACCAGAGCGGGCTCAGCGCCAGTAAGCTTGGGCATCTCGAAGCAGATTGTCGCTTGGCCATCGTCTCCGGTCTGGCTGGAAAAAGGTGACTGACCGCTGCCTTCAATTTCGGCGCTTACGCTTGCGCCAGATATGTTCGCTCCGCCTTCCTCTTTGACGACCAGATGAAGCGTGGCCTGTTTTCCCGCCAACCAGGAGCGAGCGTTCAGAAGCTCCAGGACCAATTTCGCCGGCGGCACGACTGCGGCGGGAGGCTTCTCCTCCTTCGCGCGGGCTTGATCGGAATGTCCCGGAGCCGCATTTGCTGAAGCCGAAGTAGGTTGAGGTATCGCCAATTGCAATTCGCCGTTGCGGATCGCGTCAAGGACCGCCCGGTGCTGCTCGTCAACGCGAAGTTTCAACGCCTGCTGATTGTCTTCATTTAGAGGGAGCAGATCGTGGTAGTTATTCGTGCGGCGATGGAGGACGCGGCCCAG
>WNFO01004668.1_pt1 | contig 12929 bp, 10 predicted proteins | sample 5400251 | NCBI WGS metagenome assembly WNFO01 (sample SAMN13153354, study PRJNA577476) | soil metagenome | isolation source: 100 cm saprolite under Madrone tree | place: USA:California | collected 2016-06-14 | reverse complement strand
CCGATCCAGCGCGGTGTGATCGAGAGTCTGGGGCTGGGGGATCTCACCAAACTGAAGATCTCTTAATACAAACAGTTCTCGCGTGAGGTTCGTGGACGAACCTGGAGGTTTCGACCGAAACGTAGTCGGTCGTTTGTGCTTCTGTGCTCAGACAAACACTTAGATATCGCGAAGTAGAAAAGGAAATTGTGCGATGAATGAAACAAAAACCAATCAGTTATTCAGCCCTGTTGAAATCGGCTCGACTCGCCTGAAACATCGAGTCGTGATGGCTCCTCTTACGCGCTCACGCTCCGGGCAGCCGGACGGTATCCCGAGCGATCTCATGCTGGAATACTACTCTCAGCGAGCATCGGACGGTGGGCTCATCATTGCTGAGGCCGCGCAACTCAGCATCCCGAGTCGCGGATGGCATGGCGCGCCCGGAATGTACTCCGCGGCGCACGTCGACGGGTGGAAAAAGATCGTCGACGTCGTTCACGCAAAGGGTGGGCGTATTTTCGCGCAACTGTGGCACCCGGGACGCTTCTCTCACGTCACGCTCACGGAGGGAGCGACGCCCGTTTCGTCTTCCGTGGATCCCGGATACTGGCAAGACCCGTCGCGTTTCGTGTCTACTCCTATGGGTTGGATACAGCCCTCTCCCCATCGTGCTCTTGAAAAATCTGAGATTCCCCGCCTTTTGAATGAGTTTAGTAAAGCCGTCGAGCATGCGAAAGCAGCGGGCTTCGATGGCGTCGAAGTGCATGCAGGGAACGGTTATCTGATTGACCAGTTCCTTCAGGATGGCAGCAACAAACGAACCGACGAGTATGGTGGCTCGATTGAGAACCGCTGCCGTCTTCTTTTTGAAGCGGTTGGGGCAATGGTTTCTGCCTGGGCGAGCGACCGCATCAGCGTCCGGATAACGCCAAGCGGTACGTTCAACGCGATGTCCGACTCCAACCCGGAAGCTCTGCATGCTCATGTCGTTGAAGGCTTGAACCGGTTTGGACTTGCCTATTTGCATATCATCGAGCCCCGGATGAGCGGGTCTCTCATGATCAAAGAAAATCAGTCTCCGGTGGCCTCGCAGCGGGCACGAAGGATCTTCAAGGGGAAGATCATCGCTAACGGCGGATTTGAACCGGACACGGCCGCGGCCGCTGTTGCGCAGGGTGACGCCGACGCAATCGCATTCGGTCGTTACTTCGTTTCAAACCCTGACCTTCCAAAGCGGATTCGCGAGGGCCTTCCTCTGGCGGCTTATGACCGGGATACGTTCTATACCTTCGACGCAAAGGGGTACACGGACTATCCGTTTTATAACGGTGCAGCCGCAGCCTGAGCCCCGCTGGTTTGCGCGACGACCTAGATCGACGGCCAATAAGGAATCTTTGAATACAAGTGAGGGACCTTGAACGAAACATCGACAGCGTTAGAGCCTCAGTCCAGCCCGACTTCAAGCAAGCGCAGTGGCACGTTTTGGGTGCGCGGCGCGGTCGTTACGGTGGTTGTAATAGGCGGTGCGATTTTCCTCGGCCCACGCCTTACGACCAAATCTAGTGGTCACGCGGTTGCTCCGCCCCCACTCACTGTCGACGTCAGCGTACCGGTCGAACGGAAGATCGGAACGAGACTGGAGTTCTTGGGCCAATTCTCGGCAGTGGAACGCGTTGAATTGCGGGCGCAGGTCGGCGGCACGCTCACTCAAATTGGCTTTAAGGACGGCGATGTCGTTCGCAAGGGCGACCTGTTGTTCGAGATCGATCCCACGCCATATGAAATCAAATTGAGCGAAGCCAAGGCGCAATTGGAGAGTTCGCATTCTCGTTTGGATCTCGCATCTCGCGAACTATTGCGCGCGGAAACACTCAAGCAAACCGATGCCGGGTCCATCCAAAACGTTGATCAGCGAGCTGCTGAAAAACGAACGGCTCAAGCAGCCGTGAGCGAAGCGGAGGCTCTTGTCCGCGACGCACAGTTCGACCTAGTTCACTGTCGCATCGCGGCACCGTTTACCGGACGCATGGGCTCGCATCTCGTCTCGGTCGGGAATCTCGTGTCCGGAAGTCGGGCGGGCAACAGTCCCACGACCTTGCTGGCAACACTCGTCTCGCTCAACCCAATCTATTTGAACTTTGACATGAGCGAAGCTGACTACATGGCTTTTCTGCGGGAGCGAAAGCAACAGAAACGCTCTCTCGCTGACCGAGTCGAGGTCTCCTTGAGCGACGAGACCACTTTTGATCGACAGGGAACACTCAACTTCGTCGATAACGCGCTTGATCGCTCCAGCGGGACCATTCATGCACGCGCCACGATGCCGAATGGCGATCTCCTATTGACTCCCGGCGGGTTCGCTCGCGTCCGACTGGCGCTGTCGACCCCCGCGTCGGTCCTGCTCGTTCCGGATGATTCCGTAGTGGCGGATCAATCGGACCACATTGTCTTAACGGTTGGGCCGAACAATGTCGTGGCTGCAAAGAAAGTTCAGTTGGGCGATCTTCGCTATGGCTTGCGGGTGATTCGCTCGGGCCTGGAGCCTTCCGACAAAGTTATCATCGGCGGCATCCCGATTGCTGCGCCAGGATCGAAAGTGTCACCGCACGATGGATCGATTCAACTCGGAGTTGATAAGGGAAGGAACCAAGTTAAGCCATGAAGCTAACACATTTCTTCATCGACCATCCGCGTTTCGCGGCGGTGATCAACATCTTCTTTACCTTATTCGGCCTGGCGGCAATGGTGGCTCTGCCGATCGCGCAGTATCCGAACATTGTCCCCCCGACCATCCAAATCACCACTGCGTATCCTGGCGCCTCGGCTGATACGGTCGCTCGTACTGTCGCGACCCCGCTCGAGCAAGCGATCAACGGCGTCGAGAATATGGACTACATCACCAGCCAGTCGACCGGGGATGGCAACATCACCATCACCGTGACCTTCAAGATCGGCTCCGATGTGAACCTCGCGCAGATGCTCACGAACAATCGTGTGCAGGACACTCTGTCACGCTTGCCTGATCCAGTTCAGCGTATTGGCGTCAAGGTCCAGAAGGTGATCCCCGCATATCTGCTCGGGATCTTCCCCTATTCTCCTCATGGTACGCGCAGTGTCGAATACATTTCGAACTACATGACTCTTCGCGTGAAGGACGAGATCGCGCGACTCCCCGGGGTGGGCGGACTGTTTTCCTTGGGGGAGCGGCAGTTCGCGATGCGCATCTGGATCGATCCGAACAAAGCAGCCGCACATTATATTAGTGCCAGCGACATCCTGACCGCATTGCGGGCACAGAACGAGCAAGTATCGGCAGGTGTTCTGAACCAACCTCCGGTTTCCACCAATGCAGCGTATCAGATCAACGTCGAGGCCCTCGGACGGCTCACGACGCCCGACCAGTTTGGCGACATCATCGTTAAGTCGGACGACCAGGGTCGCGTCACTCGCATTCGAGATATTGGCCGCGTCGAGCTCGGCTCGGCCGACTACAACAGCATTTCGTATACGGATCGCTACCCATCGAACCCCTTCTGGGCCTTTGCTGTGCCTGGATCGAACGTGGTTCAGGTCGAGCACGAGGTCCTCGCGAAGTTCGATGAACTCAAGAAAAAGTTCCCCTCGGATATCGAGAACATCAACATCTACGATCCGACGACCTTCGTCAGCAGATCTGTCAAAGAAGTCCAGACCACGATCCTGATCGCTATCGCACTTGTAATTGGTGTCGTCTACGTCTTCCTGCAAAGCTGGCGCGCGACGATCATTCCGGTGGTCGCGATCCCCGTCTCCCTGATTGGCAGTTTCAGTCTCCTTGCGGCGCTAGGCATCAGTATCAACAACCTTTCGCTCTTCGGGTTGGTACTGGCGGTCGGCATTGTGGTCGATGACGCCATCGTCGTCGTGGAAAATGTCGAACGTAACATGGCGCTGGGGATGTCGCCGAAGGAAGCGGCGCATCACACGATGGACGAAGTGTCCGGCGCCTTGATCGCGATCGCTCTGACGCTTTGCGCAGTGTTCATTCCTTCCGTCTTCATTTCCGGGATCTCAGGGCTGTTCTTCAAGCAATTCGCGACCACGATTGCCGCGTCGACCGTGATCTCGTGTGCGGTCTCGTTGACGTTGAGCCCAGCGCTTTGCGCAGTGCTTCTAAAGCCTCATCAAGGCGAAGGTCATGTTGAGCAGCGCGGGTTCACGCGCCTCATAGAACCGGTTTTCCGTCGTTTCAACAAGAGCTTCGAATCGCTGTCGAATAACTATGGGCACATAACCAGCCGATTCGTCCGTGTGACCGGGATTATCGTGCTCGTCTATGTCGGGCTGATCTCGCTCACGGCGCTCCAGTTTTCGCGAATGAGCACGGGTTTCATCCCGGAACAGGACATCGGTTATTTGGCCGCCATTGTGCAGCTGCCGCCGGGTTCGAGTCTGGCTCGCACAGACCAGGTTGTCCGTCAGGCGAATGACATCATCCTCTCGACGCCGGGCGTTGATCACACCTCGGTCACATCGGGGTTCGACGTGACGACGGGCACCATCTCGTCCAACACGGGCACGCTCTATCTCGCCCTGCCGTCACTCTACGGGAAACATTTCCGGGGCGGGGACGCAGCGTCGATGTTGCAGACGCTCAGGAAGCGACTTTCGGTCATCAAGGATGCGAATGTTGCCGTGATCATGCCGCCGCCGGTTCAGGGGCTCGGGTCCGCCGGAGGATTCAAAATGATGGTCGAGGATCGCGGTGGCCTTGGGCCGGATGCTCTTGCCAAGGCAACCAACGCGCTAGTCGCGGAAGCTAATAAGGATAAGTCGCTGGCAGGAGCCTTCACCCTCTTCAATGCGGGCACGCCATCCATTTACGCCGACATAGATCGGCTCAAAGCGGAGAAGGTCGGCGTAACCCCGGATGCTGTGTTCTCCACGCTTCAGCTCTATCTTGGTTCGCAATATGTGAACGACTTCAACTATCTCGGACGAACCTACCAGGTATACGCTCAGGGCGATCAGGCTTTCCGGCAGACACCGGAAGACATTACCCAGCTCAAGGTCCGCAATGCCACGGGCGAAATGGTTCCGCTTGGTACCGTCGCGGTCTTAAGGGAGCGGACCGCGCCCTATCGTATTCCGAGATACAACCTCTATCCTGCGGCCGAGGTCCTTGGTGGCGCGGCGCCGGGAGTCTCATCCGGAGCCTCCATGCAGCGCATGGAAGAGATCGCCGCGCGGGTGCTTCCGCCGGGGATTACCTTCGAGTGGACCGACCTCTCTCACCAACAGAAGCAACAGGGCATTCCCACATTGGCGATTTTCGGGGCCTCCGCTGTATTCGTCTTTCTGGTCCTCGCGGCTCAGTACGAGAGTTGGAAGATGCCACTGTCGATCGTGCTGATCGTGCCCATGTGCCTTCTGGCATCCGCTACGGGCTTGCGCCTTCGGAGCATGCCAATCGACATCCTTGCTCAAATCGGATTTGTGGTGCTGGTTGGCTTGGCTGCGAAGAACGCGATCTTGATCGTGGAGTTTGCCAGGCAGCGGGAGGTGGTGGAAAAGGTTGCTCCCGAGTGGGCCGCCGCCCATGCCGCGCGAACCCGGCTTCGCCCCATCCTGATGACTTCATTCGCGTTCATCCTGGGCGTGGCCCCGCTTGCGGTGGCAACCGGAGCGGGCGCAGAAATGCGTCAATCCCTTGGAACGGCGGTGTTGTTTGGGATGGTGGGAGTTACGATTTTCGGTCTTATCTTCACGCCCGCATTCTATACGCTCGTTCGCAAGCTTGGCCGGAGGGATGCATGAGCCGTGACTATCCCCTGGCCTCGAAAGCAGGCTTGAGCGGCTTGGTGCTAAGCACTCTGCTGGCAGGGTGCTCGGTTGGACCTAAGTATAAGGCTCCAACGCCCGCTCTAACGCCATTTCACAACTCTGTCGATGCTTCCGCTGCAGCGAATGCATCCCCGCCGCCGCTCGACCGTTGGTGGACTGGGTTCAACGATCCAATGTTGGAGACGGTCGTACAACGCGCTTTGAACAACAATTTGGATCTAGCTGCAGCTCTTGCGCGGGTAGATCAGGCGCGTGCAGCAGCCGCGGGAGCTGGTGCTCGGCTCCTGCCGACCGCCGATTTCGGCGCCACGGCGACTGCCGAACGGCAGAGCCGAGTGGGGAATTTGGGAACCATCGCCGGGGGTTTTCCGACATTTAGACGCGACATACATGAGTACGCGCTTGGCCCTGCCGCAAGTTGGGAGATCGACCTCGCCGGCGGACTTCGTCATGGTGGCGCGGCCGCACGAGACGAGCTACAGGCTGCGCAGGCGATTCAGGCCGGAACGCGCGTGACCGTAGCGGCAGATGCAGCCGACGCGTACTTGCAAATTCGCGGATATCAGACCCGCCTCGCGGTTGCCAAGAACCAGATTGCGACTGACGAACACCTCGTCCAACTGGTGCGCAATCGTTATGACGCCGGCGCCGCTTCCAAGCGGGAGATCGCTCAAGCTGAAGCAGTTTTGGAACAAGCCCGCGGAATCGTGCCCGTGCTCCGCCTCTCTCTCGAGAAACAATTGAATCGCTTGGATGTGCTTATGGGAGCCCAACCAGGCACGTATGCACGTGAACTCGAAGCGGCAAGCGAGGTTCCATCGATCCCAGCAATTCCTGGCGACCAGCAGCCGATGGACGTGCTTCGGCGCAGACCGGATATCATCGCAGCAGAGCGACGGCTCGCCGCGTCGAACGAACGTATCGGTGCAGCCATTTCCGACTATTACCCAAAGATTTCCCTGTCTGGAGCGCTGGGGGTCGATAGCTTGAACTCCGGACATCTGTTCTCTTCCTCTGCTTTCCAGGCAGTCGGCGTTGGCGCTCTGCGCTGGCGGTTGCTTGATTTTGGCAAGATCAATGCCGAGGTAGCACAGGCGCGTGGTGCCAACGCGGAGGCTCTGGCAGTCTACCGTCAGGCAGTACTGCGAGCTGCCGAAGATGTCGAGGACTCCTTTTCGTTGCTCAGCCAAACGGAAGCGTATCGGTCGGAATTGCAGGCTCAGGTCCAAGCGCTTGTTCAGGCGCGTGATCTGTCTGAGCAGGCGTATCGGGCTGGGTCAATCACGCTTACCGACGTCCTCGACGCAGACCGGCAACTGTTGGCTGCTCAGGACGAACTTGACGCCAGCAAAGCCGATTCCGCACGAGCGGCAGTAGTCGTCTTCCGGGCACTTGGCGGAGGTTGGGACGCACCTCACTGACCGATTTGCGCTGCGACCGATAGCAGAAACAGCGCGTCGTCATTTTCAGTCAGCGACGGCCAAGGCACTTCGCTCGAAGGGAGACGACAATGTTGGAGATGAGAGAAAAATGCGAACGCTGCGGACGTGATTTGCCCAGCAGCTCACAAGAAGCAATGATCTGCTCGTTCGAATGCACATTCTGCAGCCACTGCAGCAGGAACGACCTCAAAGGGGTGTGTCCGAATTGCGGGGGCTAACTGGTAAGGCGACCGACTCGGGTGCAAAAGCAACGCTAAGAAATCGCCTCTCCGGCGGTCGGAAATTCTCCAAGTAAGCGTTCGTATAGCTTCGCAAGCGATAGCGAAGGAGAGTTATCGGCTCGCACCAATTGCAGGTATGGCAGGAATTGCCTCAACTTTGGCAGTTCCGCAAGACAAAAGAGACCTAGAGTCGTCTTCGAAGGATGCTCGACGTGGTTCACCCGAGTTACATAGTTCACAGTGCGTATGTTCACGTCCATATCGGCGAGCCTCATCCGCATTCGTCACTAGCTCACTCTCAGTCGTGGTGGCGTTGTTTGAGCTGCCGGTCACATTGCGTGCGGAGCGACGACGAATATGGATCGAGCGTCCATTCACACGAATTTCCCATTCAGGCCTTCTTAGGAAAAGAGAGGTACGTTCGATGGCATCTAACAAGCCACTATCAAAGCAGAGCGTGAGTACTCCGTCGGGGCGCATCAGCTATACCGATCGAGGTACCGGGCCGGCCGCGCTGTTCGTGCACGGCGTGCTGTTGAACGGCTATCTCTGGCGTCATCAGCAAGAGGCGTTTTCCGATATACGGCGGACCATCGCAGTTGATCTCTTGGCGCATGGCAACACGGAAATCGGCCCCAATCAGGATGTATCGGTTACTGCGAATGCGAAAATGCTTGCCGAGTTTCTCGACGCCCTGGCCATCGATAAGGTGGATATCGTCGGAAATGACAGCGGCGGCGGAATCTGTCAGATATTTTGCGCTCTCTATCCAGAACGCGTTCGAAGCCTCACGCTTACCAATTGCGACACGCACGATAACTGGCCGCCGGTAGCATTCCAGCCCTTTGTGGCAATGGTGAAAGCCGGCGGATTGCGCAAAACGCTCGACGCCATGCTGTCGAACAAGGCGATCTACCGTTCTCCCGACGCTTTGGGTCCGGCCTATGAGCACCCCGAGAAATTGTCGGATGACACAATCGAAAGGTATCTCCGCCCGCTGGTTGCTACTGAGCAGCGCACCCGTGATCTGGAACGTTTTGTCAACGCGTTCGACAACAAACATACCGTCGAGATCGAGCCGAAACTAAAGACGTTAAAGGCACCCACTCTGATCATCTGGGGAACCGATGACGTCTACTTCGATGTGAAGTGGTCTCACTGGCTGAGCGAGACGATTCCGGGAACCAAGCGTCGGGTGGAATTTGAAGGCGCAAGAATCTTCTTTCCCGAAGAACGCCCCGAGGACTTCAACAAGGAACTGCGCGACTTCTGGAAGTAAACAGTGCAATGAGGCGCCGTTGGATTCATCTGTCGGCAGCTCCTTGCAATACCTGACGCCGGAGCGCTCCGTCTTTCGGTTTACACCTCGAAGTCCTAATGAATGACTCAGGAGAAAAAATGACAAGCCAGCTGCAGAAGGCCAAGAGTTTTCGCAAACTACATGTTCCGAGTGAACCGCTCATCCTATTTAATATCTGGGACCCAGGAAGTGCCACGGCGGTCGGAGAGGCGGGAGCCAAAGCTCTCGCTACGAGCAGCTGGGCCGTTTCCGAATCGAATGGATACACGGACGGTGAACATACGCCTCTCGCCTTCGTGATGGAAAACCTTCGCCGGATCGTCGAGGCGACGGACCTGCCGGTAACCGTAGATTTAGAGAGCGGTTACGGAGATACACCCAAGAAGGTGGGAGAGACGATCGGTCTTGCCTTAAAGGCGGGAGCGATCGGTTGCAATCTCGAAGACAGCTACCCGGAGAATGGCTCTCTTCGGAAAATAGCTCAGCAGGTACAGCGCATCCGACAGGCTCGCGAGAAAGCTGATGAGTCGAACGTTTCTTTCTTCATCAATGCGAGGACCGACGTCTTCATCCAGGTATCGCAAAAAGAACACAACGCATCACTGGTTGAGCGGGCGCTTGAGCGAGCAAACGCCTATGCAAAAGCTGGAGCGGATGGGCTTTTCGTGCCGGGGTTGGCGGATTTGGCTTTGATCGCCGATTTGACCAAGGATTCGCCCTTGCCAGTCAACATCATGGTCAGCCAGGACGCACCGTTAAATGCGCTCGCAAAGCGAGGTGTGGCCAGAGTGAGCTACGGGGCGGATCCCTATATCGCGACGATGAATGGTCTTCGGGAAGCCGCCCGCAAAGCGAAGCTCCGTTAGACGCACGGATGCGTCACAAGAACTAAACCTGAATACGGTACGGCCATGGCGTGCATACGCTGCGGTGGCTTTATGGAAAGACTTGGCGCATTCCCGATAAATTGCGAATGAACCTTTCTTACAAGCTCGTGAATTCTCCGGTCGGCGTGCTCAAGATCGTTGCGAGCGAAAAAGGCCTGGTAGCTATTCTTTGGGAAAACGACGATCCGCGGCGTGTTCGGCTCGGCGATCTCGTTGAAGAACCGCATCATCCTCTGCTCGTTCGAACGGAAAAGGAATTGAGGGAGTACTTCGCGGGAAAGAGGCAGACATTCTCGATACCTCTTGAGATGCGGGGAACGCGTTTTCAAAGACAGGTATGGGAGTTCTTGTTAGGTATTCCCTTTGGCGAAACATGCACTTACGGCGACATCGCGAAGCGACTTGGAAATCCCGCAGCCAGTCGGGCCGTGGGAGGGGCAAACCGTCGGAATCCGATTTCTATCGTTGTTCCGTGCCACCGAGTCGTCGGAGCGGCGGGTAACCTGACCGGTTTCGCCGGAGGCCTTGAAGTAAAAACGCACCTCTTGAAGCTGGAAACAACGAATGAAGAAATGATGCGTCTGCGGTGTCCACCGTCACGCGGCAATACAAATGAGCATTAAATGGAAATCGAAACGAGGATCACCTCCTGGGCTTGAGCAACTCTCGACCGAACGAGCGAAGCGAGGATTGTTACGCGACGCTCTACGGCGGAACGAGCAGCGCGATATGGCGTTTCGCCGCATGATCCTTTCTATTCCAGCTGGAAAAGTAAGTACCTACGGCGCCGTCGCCGCAGCGGCCGGCTATCCGCAGTACCACCGCGCCGTTGCACGTCTGTTACGCACCGGTCCCATTGATCAGTTGCCGTGGCATCGCGTCGTGGGTGTCGGCGGCGAGATAAAGCTGCGCGGCGCTGCTGCGCACGAGCAACGAGCACGCTTGAAGTTGGAGGGAGTTCAGTTCAGCGGGAAACGAGTAGACATGCAAAAGTTTAGACATCTACTCAAGCCCTGGGAAATCTATGGCTCATTGCTGTAGAACCTGGGTCGGCTCCAGTCCCCGTATCATTGCAACAAAGCGCATCGCCGGAACAACGGCGAAACGCGACTGGAGTGCCACGGCGCCTGCGTCACAAGCAGGGAACTGATCGGCCTTAGATCAAACTCCAGATGTTTCAATAACGTCGAGTCGAGTAGTTGTGTGTTGGTTCAGCCTGAAATGGAAAGATGGCGCTCTCCGTTAGTGAGTAATTCCACCCTTCGGGCGGAGATTTTCAAGGCATCGATACGACCACCGGGGCTATCCCCCAGCATGGTTGCGTCCCCGCAGAGCCCGCTTCCGTTTCGCCCGGCAAGATTATTGTAGCTCCCCCACGTCCATGCGTCTCAACTTTCGGATGCGCCGTCAACAGGAATTCTCGCTGACCAATTTCGGTCGTGAGCGTTGACCCTTGACAACGGTCGTACATGGCTGTATCATTCATGTATGAACAATGCTATCGCCTCCGCGCTGGTCCAAGCCGCTCACCGCGTCGAGTCACGCCTGGAGGAGGCATTAGCGGGCGTGGGGCTATCTATTGCGAAATTTGAGACGCTGTCTGTCTTGGTGAGCCAGGAACGACCTATTAGCCTCAGCGAGCTGGCCGCGAAGCTCGTCTGCGTGAAGTCCAATGTCACCCAGTTGGTCGACCGTCTCGAAACGGAGGGTCTGGTGAAAAGAGCCAATGATCCAGCCGACCGGAGGGCTATCCGCGCGGAAGTGACAGCGCTCGGACGGAAACGGCAGGCGGCCGGGACCCCGGTCGTCAATGCTGTGCTTCAAGATGTCGCCAACAAGCTGGCCGCAGTTAATTCCCAAAAGCTGAAACGCGCGCTGGACGCCATCCAGTGAGATTTTTTTGGCTCAGTTGGTTCATGTATGCATTATTCATCGCTGAACTACTCTCTTTAGAAGGGGTCGAGCCGGGTCGAGATTAGAAGGCAACAAGAAAACCAAATACAAAGTCAAACACTTTTTTGAGCACACTTCGCCGTCCACTCCGAAGAGTGGTCTTCCTTGTTCTTTGTTGACCTCTGCATCGACGACCACGGCTCGTTCCTAATCTAGCGATCGGTTTCAGTCCGACCCATACATCTCTTCGATCCGTACTTCGACCATGATTACTAGTTCAAACTCCCTTTACAGGGAGCGGGATGCCCAACCAAGTGGACGGCGTTCTACTTCACGCCATGTCCGGTTCCGAGCTGTCCCGCGTACGAACCGAACCCTAACGACGGTGAATACTCACAACCATTCCGCCACATCCAGTACAACTTAATCGCCAGTCTGCGCCCCATGGCTACCTTGGCAATGTTCTTGTGTCGACGCATCGCCAGGTGCATGTACCGACGTCTCCAGTCAGGATGAATGCGCGCTGCTGTTTGGGCCGCCTCCACCAACAAGAAGCGCAACAAGGAACTACCTTGCTTGCTGATATGTCCCAGTCGTTGCTTGCCAGCACTGGAGTCCTCACTCGGAATCATCCCCACGTAGGTGCCGATTTGCTTGCCGCGTTCGAACCGCGTCGGAGTTCCGATGATCAACACATAGGCGAGGGCCGTAAGTGAACCAACACCAGGATGCGTCATCAGCCGCAACACCTCGGGTCGCTTCCTGGCTTCCCGCTCGACCGCTGCGGTTAACTCCTCAATCGTCGGATTCATACGGTCGAGCAACTCCAGCAGCTCTTGCCGGCGTCGACTGGCCCAAGGAGCTAGCGCGAGCTTTTCTAACTGCGCTCGCCCCGATTCGCTGAATAGTTTTTTCTTCCAGCGATAGCCCTCGTTCATGGCCAACGCCTGCAACTGATTCATGATCCGTGTGCGCATCTGCACCATCCGATGCCGGTGCCACAGCAGTTGTCGGAGATCCCGATTCTCTGGGTTCGGTACCCAGACCTGCGGAAAGTTATTTTCCCGCATGAGCCTGAGTAGGAGCCGGGCGTCCTCACGGTCGTACTTCTGCTTCTTCACTCGCTTGGCTTTAATCTGTGCTGGATGGCCGATCCACAGCTCGAAACCCAATTCAGCCAGTAGTCGCTCGAACCAGCGTGAATATCCGGTAGCCTCCATTCCTACCCGCACGCAGATTCCTCGCTGCTTCAGGTCTCGATAGAATTTCTCAGCTTGCCCCTCACTGTGGTTCAGTTCCTGCTCACCACACTCACCTGTCTCTTCCACAAAAAATGCAATCGTCTGAAAGCTCGGGTGGTAATCTACGCCTATAATCATCA
>WNFO01003804.1_pt1 | contig 12931 bp, 12 predicted proteins | sample 5400251 | NCBI WGS metagenome assembly WNFO01 (sample SAMN13153354, study PRJNA577476) | soil metagenome | isolation source: 100 cm saprolite under Madrone tree | place: USA:California | collected 2016-06-14 | reverse complement strand
AGTACCGGTACCGCGACGCCATCGCCGGCCCCGAGACGCTCGTGGTGGCCGTCTCTCAGTCCGGTGAGACCGCGGACACCATCGGCGCGGTCAAGGCCGCCCGGCTCAAGGGCTGCCCGATCATCACGATCACCAACGCCGTCGGCTCCGCGCTTGCCCGCGAGGCGACCGGGACCATATATATGCACGCCGGCCCGGAGATCGGCGTGGCGTCTACGAAGGCGTTCTCCACGATGATCGTGGCGGTCTACCTGCTCGGCCTGTGGCTCGGCCGGCAGCGCGACGCCATCACCGCCGAGGACGTGCGCAAGCGCATCCGCGACCTGGTGGAGATCCCGCGGCTGGTCGAGCAGACGCTGGAGCTCGATACCAAGGTCGCCGCGCTGGCGCGTCATCTCAGCCACGCGACCGACTTCCTCTATCTCGGCCGCGGCGTCCAGTACCCGATCGCCCTTGAGGGCGCGCTGAAGCTGAAGGAGATCTCGTACATCCACGCCGAGGGGTACGCCGGGGGCGAGATGAAGCACGGGCCCATCGCGCTGATCGCCGACGGCCTCCCCGTCGTGGCCATTGCGCCGCGCGACGCCTCGTACGAGCGGATGCTCGGGAACATCGAAGAGGTCCGGGCGCGCGATGGCCAGGTGATCGCGATCGTCCACCAGGGCGACAAGCTCATCGCGTCGAAGGCCCAGCACGTCATTGAGATCCCGCCGGCGGCCGAGCTGCTGGCGCCGCTGATCACGGTGATCCCGCTCCAGCTCCTGGCCTATCACGTCTCGGTCCGCCGGGGCTGCGACGTGGACCAGCCACGTAACCTCGCGAAGTCGGTGACGGTGGAGTAGCGACGGACCGCCTCTTCTTCGGCATCGGTTCGCTCTCGGCGTTCATCGCCGTCGCCCTCGGTGCTTTCGCGGCTCACGGCCTTCGCGGCCGACTCACTTCCGACATGCTCGCCGTCTTCGAGACGGGTGTGCGCTATCACATGTTCCACGCGCTCGCGCTCTTCGCGGTGGCGTGGGAGTGCACGCGCGGCCCGGGCCAGGGCGCCATCATCGCCGGCTGGCTGTTCGTCGCCGGCACGATGATCTTCTCCGGCAGCCTGTACCTCCTGGCGATCAGCGGCTGGAGGTGGCTCGGCATGATCACCCCACTCGGCGGCCTGTGCTTCCTGGCCGGGTGGGTCGTCCTCGGGTGGAGGGCATTCAGCGCCGGGTAATTCCCGGTACAATGTGCCGGTGCCGGCAGGTCTGGAACGTCTCCTCGATGATCTGAACCCCGCGCAACGCGAAGCCGTCACCTACGGAGAAGGGCCGCTCCTCGTCCTCGCCGGCGCGGGCAGCGGCAAGACGCGGGTCATCGCCTACCGCATCGCGTGGCTGACCGCGTCCCAGGGCATGTCTCCGCGGAATCTCCTCGCCGTCACGTTCACCAACAAGGCCGCCGGCGAGATGGCCCGGCGAGTGGAGGGCCTGCTCCGGCCCGTCGGCGTCGGCGCGCCGCTCATCGCCACCTTCCACTCGGCGTGCGTGCGCATCCTCCGCCAGCACGGCAAGCACATCGGGCTGCCGTCGCACTTCACGATCTACGACGAGGACGACCGCCTCGCGCTCGTGAAGGAGTGCATGAAGGAGGGCGAGCTGGCCGAGCGGTCGTTCACGCCGAGCGGGGCCGTCCATCGGATCTCCTACATGAAGAACCAGATGATCAGCGTGGCGGATGCCCTCCGGGACGCGCGCGGTCCGTGGGAGAAGAAGGCGGCCCTCGTGTACTCGCGCTACGAGAAGCGCATGAAAGAGGTCGGCGCGGTGGACTTCGACGACCTGCTGCTCTGCACCGTGCGGCTGTACGAGACGGTGCCGGAAGCGCTCGCGTGGTACCGCGGACTCTGGCGCCACATGCTGGTGGACGAGTACCAGGACACGAACCGCGCGCAGTACAAGATGATCCGCCTGCTCACTGCCGAGCATCGGAACATCTGCGTCGTCGGCGATCCCGACCAGTCGATTTATAAGTTCCGCGGTGCCGACATCCGCAACGTGCTCGAGTTCGAGCAGGACTACCCCGGAACGAAAGTGGTCCGCCTCGAGCAGAACTACCGCTCGACGCAGCGGATCCTGTCGCTGGCCTCGGCCGTGATCGCGCACAACGTCCAGCGCAAGGACAAGACGCTGTGGACCGAGAACGCAGAAGGCGATACGGCGCGACTCTATCGGGCCTGGGACGAGCACGAGGAGTCGAACTTCGTCGCCCAGACGATCCTCACCGTGCGCGGCGAGGGGGTGCCGTGGCATGGCGTCGCCGTCTTCTACCGGACCAACGCCCAGTCGCGCGTGCTCGAAGACGCGCTGCGGCGGGCGCGCATCCCCTACGTCATCGTCGGTGGCGTCCGGTTCTACGAGCGACGAGAGATCAAGGACACGCTGGCGTACCTGCGGCTGCTCGTGAACCCGGCCGATGACGTGGCCTTCCGGCGCGCGGTCGGCGCTCCCACCCGCGGGATCGGCGCCACCACGCTGGCCCGGCTCGACGAGGTCGCGGCGCGCGACAGCAAGCCACTGCTCGCCCTCGCTGCCGAGCCTCCGCTCGACATCCGCGGCAAGGCCTCCCGCGGGCTCGAGGAGTTCGCCGGGCTCATCCGCAAGCTCGCGGCCGACCGGGCCGCGCTCCCGCCGCCCGCGCTGATCGACGTGCTCCTCAACGCCTCCGGTTATAGGAAGAGCCTCGAAGACGATCGCTCGCCCGAGTCCGAGGCGCGGCTGGAGAACCTCGAGGAGCTGATCGCCGCCGCCGAGGACTACACGCACGCCACGGAAGGCGCCACGCTGGAAGGCTTTCTCGATTCGGTCGCGCTGATGAGCGACATCGACGAGCTGAAGGACGCCGACTCGCGCGTCACGCTCATGACCCTCCACTCGGCCAAGGGCCTCGAGTTCCCCGCCGTCTTCCTCACGGGGCTCGAGGAGGGCGTGTTCCCCCATGCGCGGTCGCTCGAGGATCCCGAGGAGATCGAGGAAGAGCGGCGGCTCTGCTATGTTGGCGTCACGCGCGCCCGCGAGCGGCTCTACCTCACGTACGCGCTGCACCGGCGTGTCCACGGATATGGCGTGGGCGAGCCGTCGCGCTTCCTGCGCGAGATGCCGGAGGAGCACCTGACGTCGCTCAACGCGCGGCCGGAGCCGCGCGGCGGGGTCGTGTGCGAGCCGGACCCGACCTTCGGCGAGCCGCTCGGCGACGATCTGCCGTTTCGCGTGGGCGCGCGCGTTCGGCACGCGCGCTGGGGCGAGGGGATGGTCGTCGGCATCGAGAAGGAGGGCGGCGACACGATCGTCACCGTCCGCTTCGCCAGCGTTGGCCGGAAGCGGCTGTCGCTCCAGTACGCGCATCTGGAGGAGATGGACTGATGATCGGCGACAAGGACGTCGAGCACGTCGCCCGGCTCGCCCGGCTCGCGCTCACCGAGAGCGAGCGCGCGCGAATGCGCGAGCAGCTCTCGGCGATCCTCCAGTACATCGACAAGCTGAAGGCGGTCGACGTGGAGGGCGTGGAGCCGACCTCTCACGCCGTCCCGCTCCTCAACGTCATGCGCGACGACGAGCCCGCGCCGTGCTTGCCCCAGTCCGAGGCGCTCGCCAACGCTCCCGATCGCGTGGGCGAGTTCTTCCGGGTCCCGCGGATCATTGAAGACTGACGCGAAGCCCGACCCGACCCAGCTCACGATCCACGAGCTGGTCGACGCCTATCGGGCGGGATCCAGCACGCCGACCGCGGCGACCGAAGCCTATCTCGCCCGGATCGCCGCTCACGACGCCAAGGTCGGGGGCTATCTCACCGTCACGCGCGAGGAGGCGCTGGCCCAGGCGCACGCCGCCGACGAGCGATATCGGAAGGGCGTCCCGCGCGGGCCGCTCGACGGCGCGCCGTTCGCGATCAAGGACGTGTTCTGTACGCGCGGCATCCGCACCACGTGCGGGTCGAAGATCCTCGACGGGTTCGTTCCGCCCTACGACGCCACCGTGGTGACGAAGCTGAAGGAGGCGGGCGCCGTCGTGCTCGGCAAGACGAACATGGACGAGTTCGCGATGGGCTCGTCCACCGAGCATTCGGGATTCAAGCTCACGCGCAATCCGTGGGACCTCGCCCGCGTGCCCGGAGGGTCGTCAGGAGGCTCGGCGGCTGCGGTGGCCGGCGATCTCGCGGTGGCCGCGCTCGGGACGGATACCGGAGGATCGGTACGGCAGCCCGCGGCGTTCTGTGGCGTCGTCGGCCTGAAACCGACGTACGGCCGCGTCTCCCGCTACGGGCTCGTGGCGTTCGCCTCGTCGCTCGATCACGTCGGCCCGCTCACCCGCGACGTCCAGGACGCGGCGCTCGTGCTCGAGACGATCGCTGGCCTCGACCCGCACGACTCGACGTCGGTACCCGAGGCCGTGCCGCACTATGCCGCGGCGCTGACCGGCGACGTGCGGGGCATCAAGATCGGTGTGCCGAAGGAGTACTTCACGCCGGGCATGGACCCCGACGTGCAGCGCTCGGTGCGCGAGGCCATCGCGGTGCTCGAGAAGCTGGGCGCGGCCACCGAGGAGATCTCGCTGCCGATGACCGACTACGGGATTGCGGTGTACTACATCATCGCGCCGGCGGAGGCCTCGTCGAACCTCGCCCGCTACGACGGCGTGAAGTACGGGCTGCGCGTACCGGGCGGGAAAGACCTGATCGACATGGTGAGCCGCACGCGTGCGGCGGGTTTCGGCGCCGAGGTCAAGCGCCGGATCGTCCTCGGGACCTACGCGCTCTCGGCCGGCTATTACGACGCCTACTACGGCCGCGCCCAGAAGGTACGCACGCTGGTGCGCCGCGACTTCGAGCGCGCCTTCGCGAGGGTCGACCTGATCGTCGCTCCGACCACGCCCGGCGTCGCCTTCAGGCACGGCGAGAAGGAAGATCCGCTCTCCATGTACCTGAACGACGTCTTCACCGTGGGCGCCGACCTGGCCGGGCTGCCGGGCATTTCGGTCCGCTGCGGCTTCAGCGCGGCCGGACTGCCGATCGGGCTGCAGGTCATCGGCCGCGCCTTCGACGAGTCGCGCGTCCTGCGGGTCGCCCACGCCTACGAGCGGGCGACCTCCTGGCTCGAGAAGCGGCCGCGGCTGTGAGCACCATGCCCAAGAAAAGCTACGAAACCGTCATCGGGCTGGAGGTCCACGCCCAGCTCCTCACGCGCTCGAAGATGTTCTGCGGCTGCCCGACGTCGTTCGGCGCGGCGCCCAACGCGCAGACCTGCCCGGTGTGCCTCGGGATGCCCGGCGTCCTGCCCGTGATCAACCGGAGCGCGATCGAGTTCAGCGTGAAGACCGCGCTCGCGTTCGGCTGTCGCGTGAACCGCGCGTGCCGCTTCGCGCGCAAGCACTACTACTACCCCGACATGCCGAAGAACTATCAGATCAGCCAGTACGAGGAGCCGCTGGCCGAGGAAGGCTGGCTGGAGATCGAAGTCGGAGGCGGCGTCAAGCGCATCGGGATCCAGCGCCTGCACCTGGAGGAGGACGTCGGCAAGCTCGTGCACGAGGGGACGCTGGAGACGGCGCACGCGAGCCTGGTCGACTACAACCGCGCCGGCGTGCCGCTGATGGAGACGGTCTCGAAGCCCGAGCTGCGCTCGCCCGAGGAGGCCGCCGCCTATCTGCGCGCCTTCCGCGCCGTGCTCGTGTACCTCGGAGTGTGCGACGGCAACATGGAGGAACGCTCGCTCCGTTGCGACGCCAACATCTCACTGCGCGAGCGTGGCGCGAAAGAGCTTGGCACCAAGGTGGAGATCAAGAACCTGAACTCGTTCAGGAACGTCCAGCGGGCGCTCGAGTTCGAGGTGGAGCGGCAGGCCCGCGCGCTCGACGCCGGCGAGCGCATCGTGCAGGAGACGCGGTTGTGGGATGCCGACCGCGGCTACACGCGCTCGATGCGCTCGAAGGAGTACGCCCACGACTACCGTTACTTTCCCGAGCCCGATCTGGTGCCACTCGAGCTCGAGCCGAGCTTCATCGCCGAGATCCAGGCCAACTTGCCCGAGCTGCCGCGCGCCCGGCGCCAGCGCTTCGTGACCGAGTTCGGGCTTCCTCCCTACGACGCCGATGTACTGACTCAGACTCGAGCGCTGGCCGAGTATCAGGAGCAAGCGGCCACCGCACTCAGTAGGACGGCACCCGCTCTCACGCTCAGCCAGGCGGCGAAGAGCACGTCCAACTGGATCATGTCCGAGCTGCTCCGTGTGCTGCCCGGCGACGATGAAGCGGCGATCCGCGACGCCAAAATCACCCCCTCGCGGCTGGCTGGCTTGCTCGCGCTCATCGAGAACGGCACCATCAGCGGGAAGATCGCCAAGGACGTCTTCGAGAAGATGTTCCGCAGCGGTGACGACGCCGCCTCTATCGTGAAGCGTGAAGGGCTCACGCAGGTCGCCGACACTGGCGCGCTCGAGCGGATCGTGGACGACGTGCTCGCCGCCAATCCCCGGCCCGTCGACGATTTCAAGAAGGGACGAAGCGCCGCCAAAGGCGCGCTCGTCGGCCTCGTCATGAAGGCCACGCAGGGCAAGGCGAACCCCGGCCTCGTGAACTCCATCCTCGAGGAGAAGCTCTCGAAAGCCTGACGCGGGCGGCTATAATCGTCCCGTCCGCAAAATGATTGAGCTTCACCGGGTTTCTAAGATCTACGAAGTCGGTCCGGTCAAAGTGCCTGCCCTCAGCGACGTCACCTTCACCATCGACAAGGGGGAGTTCGTCGTCCTCAATGGCCCGAGCGGCGCGGGCAAGACGACCCTGATGCGTTTGCTCTACCGCGAAGAAGAGCCGACCGATGGTGAGGTCATAGTCCTCGGTCAGCCGCTGGCCGAGCTGACACCCCGTGAAGTCTCCGCCTTCCGCCGGACCATCGGCGTCGTCTTCCAGGACGCCAAGCTGCTGCCGGGACGGACGGTGTACGAGAACATCGCCTTCGTGCTGCGGGTCACTGGTGTGCCCCGCCGGGAGATCACGGCGCGCGCCTTCGAAGCGCTCCGCGCCGTCGGCCTGTCAGCGCGCGCGCAGGCCTATCCCGCCCAGCTCAGCCAGGGCGAGGCGCAGCGCGCCGCACTCGCACGCGCGATCGTCCGCAAGCAGGCCTTGCTGATCGCCGACGAGCCGACGGGAAACCTCGACGATGGAATGGCGGCCGAGGTCGTCAGCGTCATCAAGGACATCTGGGCCGGAGGGACGACGGTGATCCTGGCCACGCACCAGTCGCGTCTGGCCGCGGCCATGCGCCGGCGGACGCTGGTGCTCGAGGGCGGACGCCTGGTAAAGGACGAGGGCTAGGTGCTCGGCTTCCTCCTCAGCGAGGCGCTGCGTGACCTGCGCCGGGCCGGACGCGTCGCCCTCACCGCAGTCGTTCTCATCACGCTCTCGCTCGTGGCCCTGGGTGGCTTCTGGCTGCTCTCGGCCAACCTCGGACGTGCCGTCTCTGAGTGGAAGGATCGTGTTCGCGTCATCCTCTATCTCCGCCGCGAGCCCACATCGCTGGAGCAGGTCGTGCTGCTCGAGCGGGTGAAGGCGATCCCCAACGTCGCCGGCGCCCGTTACATCAGCAAGGCCGAGGCGCTGACGTCGCTCAAGCGCATGCTGGGCAAGGACGCGACGGTGGCCGACAACCTGCCGTCCAATCCCTTGCCCGCGTCGATCGAGGTCACGCCGACGTCGGGCGCGGCGACGCCCGAGGGCGCTCGCGTGCTGATCACCCGACTCGGCACGCTGCCCGAGGTCGAGGAAGTGGAAGGCAGCGTCGAGTGGGTGGAGCGGCTGTCAGACTGGCAGCGGCTCCTCGTCTCGATCGGCCTGGGCCTCGGCGCCACGCTGGCGCTGGCGGCGATCCTGACGGTGACCACGGCCACGACGCTGGTGCTGCATGCCCGGCGCGACGAGACCGAGATCATGAGGCTGGTCGGCGCGCCCGAAGCCGCCATCCGGCTGCCTCTGCTGCTCCAGGGCCTCATCCAGGGACTGCTGGGAGCCACACTCGCTCTGCTCGCGCTCGTCGTGTTCTACCGGCTGGCAGCCCCGAAGCTCGAGCCGCTCATGAGCATCACGGTGGGATTGCCGACCCTCGAGTTCCTCCCGACCTCGGCCGTCCTGCGCCTGCTGGCCGCGGGCGCCGCGCTCGGGGCCTTCGGAGGCTGGCTGGCGCGCGGACGGAGCGCGACGTGAAAGGTCGGGATCTCCTGGCGCTCGCCCTCGTCCTCGTGACCAGTGCGCTGCCGGTCGGCGCTCAGCCCAAGCGCGACGACCCGGTACAGGCCGAGCAGCGGAAGCTCCAGGAGACCCAGAACCAGCTCAAGCAGGAGCGGGAGAAGGCCGCCGAGGCCCGGCGCCGGGAGACGTCCTTGCTCGCGGAGATCGAGGACACGGAGCGCCGGCTTGCTCAGAAACAACGCGACGTGGCACGGCTCGATGACCGCATCAAACGGGCCCAGGCCGAGGTGGCGGCGCTTCGCGGCGACATCACCCGGCTCGAGAGCTATCGGTCCGAACAAGAAGAGTTTTTGGCCCGTCGGCTCCGTACGATTTACAAGATTCATGCCCAGGGCGCGGTACTCCCTGTCATCCTCAGCGGAGAAAGCCCCGTTCAGCGGGCCGCAACGATCAAGCATCTCGGGAGTTTAGCGGCTCTGGACGCCAGGATGATTCAAGAGTATCGTGTAACCTCCGACAGGCTCGCGGATCGAAAAGAGCGGGAGGAAGCACGGCGGAACGAGCTCGCGAGCCTTCGGGCCGAGGCCAAGAAGGAACAGGCCGAGGTCGACCGGGAGGCGGCTAAACGTAGACAGTTGCTTGCTAAAGTTCGCGACGAGCGAGCCTACCACGAACGGATGGTGGGCGAGCTCAGCGAGGCGGCGCGGCGGCTCGAAGCGTTCATCCGGGATCTCCAGGCCAAGCAGCGGAGGGTTGCAAAGGCACCACCGCCCACAGACGGCGCCCCGCCCCGAGTGGGATTCGGTACCCTCCGAGGTCGCTTGCCCTGGCCCACCGAGGGTCGGATCGTCGCGGCGTTCGGGCCGCAGGTGCACCCCCGCTTCGGAACGAAGACGTTCCGCAACGGGATCGACATCGAAGCGCAAGAGGGCACGGAGGTCAACGCGGTCTATGCCGGCAACGTGGTCTATACGGGATGGTTCAAGGGCTACGGGAATTTGATCATCCTCGACCACGGCAACGACTACTTCACGCTCTACGCCCACATTGCCGATATCCTGGTTAAGGAAGCTGACGAAGTGCGCCAGGGCCACCGTATTGGGACCGTGGGCGACACGGGCTCCCTGACGGGACCGAGTCTCTATTTCGAAGTTCGCTATCAGAGCAAGCCGCAGGACCCGGCCGAGTGGCTGCGGCAGCGAGGCTAAGCGGAGGAACCTCATGAAGAAGGCGTTCGTGATCAGCTCACTGCTCGTGGTGCTCACCCTCTCACTCGGGGGCACCGTTGCCAGCAAGAGCACCGATGGTAGCCCGACCTACGAGCAGCTTCGGCTTTTCACGGAGGTGCTCTCGATCGTCCAGAACCAGTACGTGGACGAGGTTCCTCCCAAGGACCTGATCTACAACGCCATCAAGGGCACGCTGCGCGGGCTCGATCCGCACTCGTCCTTCCTCGATCCGGAGAGCTACCGCGAGATGCAGGTGGAGACCTCCGGAAGCTTCGGCGGTCTCGGCATCGAGATCACGCTGCGCGACGACGTGTTGACGGTCGTGGCGCCCATCGAGGGCACGCCCGCCCATCGGGCTGGCCTCCATCCCGCCGACCGGATCGTGAAGATCGACGGCCTCGTGACCAAGGACATGCAGCTCTCCGACGCCGTGAAGCGCATGCGGGGCCGGCCGGGCAGCAAGGTCATCATCAGCGTCATCCGCGAGGGCTGGACCGAGCCGAAGGACTTCGAGATCACGCGGGAGCAGATCCGCGTGCAATCGGTGCGGACACACGACCTCGGCAACGGCATCGAATACATCCGCCTGCGGCAGTTCCAGGAGCAAACGTCCCACGACGTCGACGCGGCCCTGGAGAAGTTCGCCAAGAACGGCATGAAGGCGCTCGTCCTCGACCTCCGCAACAACCCCGGTGGTCTCCTCACCTCGGCGGTCGAGGTGACTGAGAAGTTCGTGGAAGACGGCAAGCTCGTCGTCTACACCGAGGGCCGTGTCCGCAACCAGAACATGCGCTTCTCGGCGCACGCCAAGAAGGCGTACGCGAACCTGCCCATAGTCGTCCTCGTCAACCAGGGCAGCGCCTCGGCGTCCGAGATCGTGGCCGGTGCGCTCCAGGACTACGGCCGCGCGGTGGTGGTGGGTACGCAGTCGTTCGGGAAGGGCTCGGTCCAGACCATCATCCCGCTCTCCGATGGCTCCGGGCTCCGGCTGACGACGGCCAAGTACTTCACGCCGAAGGGACGCTCCATCCACGGCAAGGGGATCACGCCCGACATCGTGGTCGAGGCGCCCAAGCCGCCGGCGGACCAGAAGCCGCAGCCGCCCGCGCTCGATCCGATGGAGGATCTCAAGAAGGACGTGCAGCTGCAGCGCGCGCTCGAGATCATCAAGGCGATGCGCGTGCTCGAGCACCGTTTCAATGGCAGCGCGCAGGCTCAGACGGCGCCTCAGGCCACGCAGGTTCGATAGCGCAGTCGCGCCGGGGGCAGGATGATCGTCCTCGGCATTGAAAGCTCGTGTGACGAGACGGCGGCCGCGGTCCTCACCGACGGCCGCCGTATTGTTTCCAGCGTCGTGGCCTCTCAGGACGCGATTCACGCGCCCTACGGCGGCGTGGTTCCCGAGCTGGCCTCACGTCGGCACCTCGAGGTCATCACGCCCGTCATCGCCCAGGCCCTCCGCGACGCCGGTGTGACGCTGGCCGATCTCGACGGCATCGCCGTGACCCAGGGGCCGGGACTCGTGGGCTCGCTCCTGATCGGCTGCTCGGTGGCCAAGTCGCTCGCCTGGGTGCACAAGAAGCCGCTGGTCGGCGTGAACCACCTCGAGGGCCACATCTACGCCTCGTTCCTCACCGAGGATCCGCCCGAGCACCCGTTCCTGGCCCTGGTCGTCTCGGGTGGTCACACGGCGCTCTACCACGCGAAGCGACCACGCGAGTACGGCCTGGTCGGGCAGACGCGCGACGACGCCGCCGGCGAGGCGTTCGACAAGGTGGCGAAGCTCCTGGGGCTCGGATTTCCCGGCGGCCCGATCATCCAAGAAACGGCCGAGCGCGGCGATCCCCGCTCGATCGCGTTTCCGCTCGCCCACATCACCGACGGCGCCCACGACTTCTCGTTCAGCGGCATCAAGACGTCGGTCTCGCTCTACGTGAAGGGTCACCGGCCACTCTCGGAGGCTCAGGTGGCTGACGTGGCGGCGTCGTTCCAGGCGGCCGTCGTGAAAATGCTGGTGCGCCGCACGCTCCGCGCCGCCCTCCACCTGGGGACGAAGCGCGTGGTCCTCACCGGCGGCGTCGCCGCCAACGGCCCGCTCCGCGCCGCGCTCGCGGCCGAGGCCGAGGAGCACGGCGTCCGCCTGCACATCCCGCCGCCTCGCCTCTGCACCGACAACGCGGCGATGATCGCCGCGGCCGGGACGGAGCGGCTGCGGGCCGGGGAGCGCGCGCCGCTCGGCATGAACGCGATCCCCGATCTGACCCTGGCGGCATGAATTTCGAGTCGGTGCTCGCCGGCCTTCCCGACGCCGTCATCGCCGTGGACGGCGCGCTCCACGTGGTCTTCTGGAACGCCGCGGCCGAAGAGCTCACGGGCCGCTCCGCGCGGCGGGCTCAGGGCCGCGTCCTGAAGGAGATCCTGCCCACGGGCTCGTCGCTCGTTCGTCGACTCACCGAGACGCTGGCCACCGGCGAGCATCGCTCCGAGGCGGACGGCGTGCTCGAGACCGTCGACAGCCGCACCGTCCCGGTCAGCATCGTGACGGCGCCGCTCTTCGCCCGGGACGGCACCGTGGAAGCCGCCGTCGGTGTCGTGCGCGACGTCTCGCGGATTCGCCAGCTCGAGGACGAAGTGCGGCGCGGCGAGACGCTGGCTGCTGCCGGACGCATGGCCGTCGGCGTCGCCCACGAGATCCGGAATCCCCTCGGCGCCATTCGCGGGGCGGTCCAGCTCCTCGCGCGCGAGCTGGGCGACGACCCGAGATGGCGCGAGTACACCGACGTGCTGACAAGGAAGTGGATCGCGTCAACCGGATCATCGAATCGCTGCTCGACCTGGGCCGGCCGGTGCAGCTCCGCCGCGCGCCGCTGAACCTGCACCAGCTCTTCGAGCGCGTGGCGCTCCTGCACGAGGGGACCGCGCGCGCGCGTGGCATCAGCTTCGTCCGGCGGTATGATCCAAGTCTGCCGCCGATCCTGGGCGACGAGGATCGGCTGCTCCAGCTCTTCCACAATCTCGTGGCCAACGCGATGGACGCGATGAAGCAAGGCGGACGGTTGACGCTGGCCACACGGGTGAGCATGAACGCGCTCTACGGCAAGATGGACGTCGGCACCGGCCAGCGCTCGATGGTGGAGGCCCAGGTGGCCGACGAGGGTACCGGCATCCCGGCCGACGTCCGGGCCAAGATCTTCGATCCGTTCTTCACGACCAAGGAGCGTGGCCTCGGTCTCGGCCTGGCCCTCTGCCATCGCATCGTCGAGGAGCACCAGGGCGCGATCCAGGTCGAGAGTGCCGAAGGCCGCGGCACCGCCGTGACCTGCTTCCTGCCCATCGCCCGCGCCTGATGGCCGCTCGTATCCTGATCGCCGACGACGAAGACAGCCTGCGCTGGGTCCTCGAGAAAGGCCTGCGCGGGGTCGGCTACGACGTGACGTCGGTGAAGGACGGCGAGGAGGCGGTGCGGGTCTTCGGGGCACAGCCCTT
>WNFO01006042.1_pt1 | contig 12934 bp, 13 predicted proteins | sample 5400251 | NCBI WGS metagenome assembly WNFO01 (sample SAMN13153354, study PRJNA577476) | soil metagenome | isolation source: 100 cm saprolite under Madrone tree | place: USA:California | collected 2016-06-14 | reverse complement strand
TACCCACACCCTTGATCCGAAAGAGTTCCCTTTGGGCACCGTATGCGTCAAGTACTCGGGAAATGGCGGGCAATGCGCTCAATATGACTTCACCGGGAGTTCCAGCGGCCCGAACGGCGTGCCCGTCAAGAACAAAGATTATAAGGGGCTGATAACTCTCACACTCAGTTACATTAATTCGGGTTCCCAGACAGTTCGCAATCCTGCTTTTGGCCATGCGCCTGGCGACAACGCCACCGCGGTCTATAGCGAGGACTTCCTGGCGGTCTATTCCTCGTCGCCGACGTCTGACCCGACCATGGGAGGGAAACTTCCGGGTCTATCGAGCGTAGCCGCCCTCGACGAACCTTTCACCGAGACCGACACCTTCTGCGGCTTCGAGTCTGCCCCGGTGGAGGGTAATTCATTGCAAGAAGGGGAGCAAATTGAAGTAGCATTCCGGTTGGCTGCCGGTGTCAGCGGTAGCTGCACCCCCCCGGCTGGTATCCGGGACAAGACGGCGCTTTTCTCGGTTTGGACGACGGGCACCAACGGAGATGTTGTTTTCCAGTCGATCCAAGTCAAGGAAGAAGGAAATAAATTCCATTGGGACAGCAAGAATGGACTGAACGAACTCGATTTGAGCACGGTAGGGCTTGCGCCGGGGACATACACCATCACCGTGCGGTCCCTCAAGTTCCCTCCGCAGGATATCAACTTCACGGTAGGACCATAGACTAGGGAAGGAGTAAGACGGGCCAGACCAACAAGCGTCTGGCTCCGCAATCCAGATTCCTAGGGTTTCTCGACGGATTGCGAGGAAATGGAGTTCAAATCCCGGCGCTGGAGGATGCTATCACTGCCTGATTCCTGGCGGATGATTTCCACAATTCGCTTGGCCGCCGCATAGTGAGGTGCCGCTTCGGCGCTCCCGCTTCCCGACAACTCAAGGGTCCGCCCGAGCAAGTAGTGGCTCCGAGCAAGCAGGACCTGTAAGCCCAGCTTTTCACTCGTATTCAGCGATGTCTCGAGTGCCTTCTTAGCCGCGGAATACTGACGCGCGTTCAGGAGAGCCTCGGCCAAGGCAAGCGTAGCCTCCGTGGAGACATGTTTTAGCCCCGCAGCGTCGGCTTCCTGAATCAAGGCCTTCAGAGGAGCAATGGCCGCTTGGTTGCGCTTCTCTTCCACAACGCACTTCGCCGCGTTGAATTTCGACAGCAGGACCACATCCTTCTCAACATTGCCCGAGCTTGCCGCACGGGCCTGCGAGAACAGATCTGCCGCGGACTTGATGTCGCCGCGATAATAGAAAGTATCGCCTTGGAAATTCAGAATCTGTGCCACCAGCGTCTTGTTCTGCAATCCCTTCGCGAGGGCCATAGCCTCGGTCAAATTTTTCTGCGCCTCGTCGTAACGTCCTACCTGGCTGAGTGAGTTTCCGTATCCGCTCAAAATTTCCGCCATCCAGAAACTGCGGTCCTGCAATTGCCGGAATATCTTCAAGGCTTCTTCTTTGGATTTGAGCGCCGCGCCGTACCGTCCCTGATACTCAAATATGGTTCCCATGCTGTAAGATTGGATCGCGGCGCCATTCTTGTCACCGGAGCGGCGAAAGAGTTCAAGTGCCTTGAGGTGGTAATCCAGGCTTTGGCCGTAGTCGCCAGCTTTGAGGGAAGCTTCGCCGAGATTGTGAAGGGTCTCTCCCACTTGACTGGGAACGTTGGCCTTTTTGCGGAGTTCCAGCGCCCGCTCATAGTAGGTCAGCGCATCACTGGGCTGGCCTTTGACGAGATATACATCCCCGATGTTGTTCAGGCAGACGGCCTGGCTATCCTCGTTGCCAACATCCCGTTGGATTTGCAACGATTCCTTGTAGGCCTTCAACGCCGCCTCATAACGGCTGCGTTCTCTGTAGAGCTCGCCAAGATTGTTCAGCGTGACACCGAGCCCCTTCCTATCGCCGATTTCGCGTTGAAGTTTCACCGCCTCGACGTAGCTTTTGTAGGCCTCGTCCGGCTTCCCAGTGCTGGACTGAATTCGAGCGATATTCCCGAGGGTCAACGCGACTCCCGGCTTTTGTCCTAAGCTGCGCTTGATCCCCAGCGATTCCTGGTAATTGCGCATCGCATCGGCTGGCTTATCCAATTGTTCGTAAGCAGCTCCCATGGCATTCAAAATTGTGGCTTTACCGTCGGGGTTATCCAGTTCAACCGCCAGACTGAGTCCGCGGTTCAGGTAATCGAGAGAGCCCTTTGGATTGCTGCTTCTGATTTCCACGCGGCCGGCGGCCAGCAAGGCATCGACGTGTTTAGGATCGATGGCGAGCACCTTGGCCAGTTCTGCGCGCGCTTTATCGTACGCGCCAGTCGATTCGTAGAGTCCGCCTAGATGGAAGCGGACATCCGGATCTTCAGGCGAGACTTTTTCCAGATTCTCGTAAGACTCGATCGCTTTGTGATAATCATTCGTAACTTGCGCGTAGTTTGCTTGAATCAAATATCGTTCCGGCGCGGGAAGTTTGTCGCTCAGGTCCACTGCTTTCTGCGAATATTCCTTGGCCTTGTCGTCATTTCTAAGGCTGCTGTAAGTTTGCCCCAGCCGCGAATAAGCAAGTGCGAATTGCGGATCGTCCTTCACCGAAGCTTCAAAACGTTTCGCAGCTTCCAGATGATTTCCCTGCCGCGCCAGCTCCAACCCTTCGTTGTAAGTACGCAGCGCCGGCAAGGAGTTGGATGATGGGCGGAAGGACTTGGCGCGCAACTCTTGCTACACATCGGACGACAGCGAAAGATTTTCTTGAATCGTTTGTGCCAATTGCGCGATGGCCGGCAGCAGCGCTTTCTCGTTGTCCGCTTCTGTCTTTACTGAAATTGGTGCACGCTGGTGCTTCAGGTCGCGAACTGTAGCGTCAATTCGAATCTTGTCTTCGAACTTCGCGTACTGTCCCCACACTATCGTATCGGCATTGCTGAACTCCGCGATGCGCACCATCGTGGTGGGATCGATATCGCTGCCGGGAGAAATCTGCAAATCGGAAAGCACCTGATGCAAACGATCGGGAGAAATCGTGCGCAGTTGCGCGGACTGCCCTACATCCGTGCTCAACATATCCGCCAGAATCGATCCCAGCCAGTCCAATCGAGCGTCGCCCGAGCCGTTCCGGAAAGGTAGAATCGCCAGCGTCACCTGGGGACCAGCCGCTACCTTCGTTGCCGGTTTCGACGTGAGTTTGCCGCTGAGCAACAATCCACCGACGACCACCGCTACGGCCAGCGCACTCGTCGCAATCCACTTCCAGGGAACCTCACGCGGCGGAACTGGTATCGGCCTCGCGATAGAAGCAAGCGTTGGCTGCTTCCCTTCCCACGCATCCAGATCCGATAAAATTTCCTGCGCGTTCTGATAGCGCGCATTCAAATCGCGCTCCAGGCACTTGCCCACAATGTCGCTCAGTGCTTTGGGGATGGATGTGTCTAACTCTGCGGCCGGGACTGCACGCTCTTGGTTTCGTTTCAGCAAGCTGGCCATCGCCGTGTCCGCTTTGTACGGCATCTTTCCAGTCAACAGCTCATAAAAAATCAGTCCCAGGCTAAAGATGTCCGACCGTCCGTCGAGATGGCTGCCCATTGCCTGTTCCGGCGACATGTATTCGATTGTCCCCAGCAGCGCGCCCGATTGCGTCATCCCACCGGACTCTAGCGAACGCGCCAGCCCAAAATCCATCACCAGGATGCGTCCCTGTTTGTCCTGCATAATGTTTTGCGGCTTCAAATCGCGATGAATAATTCCAACCGCGTGTGCCGCCTCGAGCGCCAGGCACACCTGCCGCATAATCTCCACCGCCCGCTCGGGAGCCAGCTTGCCTTCGTCCAACAGCAGCTTGCGCAGGTCGCATCCTTCCACAAACTCCATGGTGATGAACTTCACGCCGTCAACTTCAGACAAATCGTAGATACGAATGACGTTTCGGTGCGTCACTTGCCGCGCCGTAAGCAATTCCTGCTTGAAGCGCGCCAGGATCGTGGGGTTGGCAGCCATGTCCGGCCGAATCAGCTTCAACGCAACCAGGTGGTCCACTTCGCGATCGAGCGCCTTGTAAACCGTGCCCATGCCTCCTTCGCCCAGCACGTTCCAGATCTCATAGCGGTTGCCGAGCACGTCTCCCGGCTGCAGATGATCTCGATTCGGAAAAATATTCGAAAGGTGTGCCTTTCCGGGGCCAGGAGACGGAGAAGCGTCAACAAACGTTACGTCGCCAGCGGAGTCGTCCGGACCGGGCAGTGGCGTGGGCGCGGCCTTGCCCGCCTTTTCCTTTTCTCGTGGAAGTGGAAGATCGCTGCCGGAACTTTCGCCCTTCGCCGGAGTGCGCAGACCGAGCGGCCCGACGTTGGCATTCTCAGGGCCGGTCTTGTTTGGCTTGGCGTCTTTCATATAATTACTACGCGTTGAATTAACGGACCTATAACTGTAGTGAGTCCTGACGGAAAATTTGCGCTTCTGTTTAGGTCAGTATATACCGACAGGAACGTCTCGCCACACATCCGTTTCAAACGTTTCACCTCCCTTTCTTGCCTCGAAAGGGCTCCTCCAGGCACGCATCGACCCTGTGGCAATGCAGCATCGCGCCAACTTGACCGCGCCTGTTTCTACCCCTAAACTGTTAATTCCACAGTGATTCATTTTTTCGATGCGATGAATTTTTCCTTCGGCCCGGCGGCCACCCGCTGGGCTGCGCTATTTTAGGGCGCAATCCTACACGCGAGGCTGGAATGATTGACGGTCCCATTCAGGAAGGTCTTACTTTTGACGATGTGCTGCTGGTGCCGGGCAAAAGCTCGGTGCTTCCCGTCGAAGTAGAAACGCAAACGAATTTCACGCGCAAGCTGAAAATCAACGTGCCCCTGGTATCGGCGGCCATGGACACGGTGACGGAATCGCGTCTGGCCATCGCCATGGCTCGCCAGGGCGGAATCGGCCTGATTCACCGCAACATGCCGATCGACCGCCAGGCTGAAGAGGTCGACCGCGTAAAGCGTTCCGAATCCGGCATGATCGTGGACCCGGTAACGATTTCGCCGGATATCACTGTGCGCCAGGCTCTCGAAATCATGACCAAGTACCGCATCTCCGGTCTTCCTGTGACTCGCGGCACTCGCCTGACAGGAATTCTTACCAACCGCGATCTGCGTTTTGAAAAAGACCACACGCAGCTGGTCAGCGCGGTGATGACTAAAGATAATCTGGTAACTGTTGCGGTAGGTACGACTCTGGAAGAAGCGGAAAAAATTCTTCAGAGGCATCGCATCGAAAAACTCTTGGTAGTGGACCAGGATTTCAATTTGAAAGGCTTGATCACCGTAAAAGACATTCAGAAAAAACTGGAATATCCGCGGGCGTCCAAGGATAGCCAGGGGCGATTGATCACCGGTGCCGCCGTCGGCGCGACCGGCGATTTTCTGGAACGCGCTATCGAAATGTCGAAAGCGAAGGCGGATGTACTGGCGATCGATACCGCTCATGGCCACACCGCAAAAGTAATGGACGCGATCAAAACAATTCGCCAGCGTTTGCCGGAAATGCAAATCGTCGCTGGCAACGTCGCAACGTTCGAAGCGGCGAAAGATCTGATCGCCCTCGAAATCGACGGCCTGAAAGTCGGTATCGGGCCAGGATCGATTTGCACTACCCGCGTCGTAACCGGCGCCGGAGTTCCACAACTTACGGCGATTATCGAAGCGTCACGCGCGGCGCACGGCACTCAAGTGCCGATCATCGCCGATGGCGGCATCAAATATTCCGGCGACATCACCAAAGCTCTCGCTGCGGGAGCGTCCTGCGTAATGATCGGCAGTCTTTTCGCCGGTACTGAAGAATCGCCCGGCGAAACAATTTTGTTTCAGGGCCGCACTTTCAAATCCTATCGCGGCATGGGCTCCATCGGAGCCATGGCTGCGGGTTCCGATCGCTACAGCGTAGTCCAAGAGTTGGACGACAGCGGCAAGTCCGTTCCTGAGGGCGTGGAAGGCCGCGTTGCGTACAAAGGCCCACTCGGCGCGCTGACCGATCAACTTGTTGGCGGCCTGAAAAGCGGAATGGGTTACGTAGGCGCGCGCACACTGCAGGAATTAAGCGAGAAAAGCCGGTTCGTGCGCATCACCGCTGCCGGCCTGCGCGAATCGCACGTGCACGATGTCATCATCACGCGCGAAGCTCCGAACTATAGAATGGAATAGCGCGTGCAATCCGTGATTTTTCACCAGACGTCCACTTGCCGTGATGACGCCAGGCAAGAACGGGCACGGCATGCCGTGCCCCGACGCGAAGCTCGCACAGCGGCCCAGGGAGAACAAAAAATTGCCTGAACAACCGTGGCGCAATCCGCGTCCGGCACCGAACTTGGACGAAATCCGTCAGCGTGTGCCGACCAAAAATTTTCTGCCGCTGTTTTTGCGTTCTTGGTGGCCGGCATTGTTGTGGGCAGGAATTATTTTTTCTCTTTCCACGGATTCGTTCTCGTCTCAGCATACCGCCACCATTTTTTTCCCGATTTTTCACTGGATGATGCCGTCGCTCACTCTTGGGCAGTTCGAGCCGATTCACTTTTTCATCCGCAAGTCGGCACATTTCACGGAATATTTCATTTTCTGTGTACTGTTGTTTCGCGGAGTTCGCGCCGACCGCACCGGCTGGCGCTGGACTTGGGCGCTTGCGGCTCTTTCCATCGCAGCAGGCTATTCCGCGCTCGACGAAGTTCATCAAGCCTTCGTAGCATCACGCACCGCATCGCCGTGGGATTCCCTGTTAGATGCCTTCGGCGCATTCGTGGCCACTGTGGCGCTGTTCCTGTGGTTCCGGTTCCGCAAGACTAAGACAAAGGTGGCGGGCTGAAGCCCGCCGCCGGGCCGCCGATACAGAATGAGGCAGCGGCGGCTTGCGGCTTCGACTGGTTCTTCCTTTTTGGGCTTTTCTTTTTCCTGCTTTGTTTCCCTTGGATTCGTGACCGACGGGTTCGAGGATGACGGCTCTGTGCACGATTTCGCTCAACAGTTTTTGGTGACGCCAATGGGAGGGGATGATTCGCGTTTAAGCTTTGGTGTTGCTGCAACCGAGCACAACCAGGAGTGGCTGTGCTACTGAAACCTCACTTCGAAAGCGCACGCCTGACGGAACAATCCGGTTACCAGCCGAAGAGATTCGCGAAGCGGGGGGCTATGCGTTTGATTCGTTCGCGATATTCCTGTGAGTCAGGATCAGGGCAGTTGAGCGCGGCGGCGCAGAATGCTGCAGGCGGGAGGTAATGATGATCCCGGATGTAATGGAGAATCAGATTTGGCGCGCAGTATACTGCGCTGTCGTCCGGGATGAAAATTTCCGAAGACCCCAGATAGAGAGTCCGTCCACGGTACTTAAAAACTGGTTGCCCGGAGGCCGGCCGAAGAAAACAAATACCAAGATTGCATTCGTGGTATCCGCAAGCATCGACGAGCGGTTTTTGCGCGAGATCAACAAGCCGCTGCAAAATTGCGCTTTCGATTTTTCCCTTTGTGCAGGGATGCCCAGACCACAAATAGCCGACGCTTTTCACGGGACCGGAATCGAATAAATCGGGAACGTAGGGCACGGCACGGGGAAGGATACTACAGCCATGATTCGCCAGAAACGCGAGAAGCGATACTAGACTAGAAATCCTAACCATCGGCAAAAAGGAAAACCCGGTCTGCTAACGCAGACCGGATGGCAAAGTTTGGTGGATATGGGAGAAGAGCTTTAACTAGCTGGCGGCTTCGACTGGTTCTTCCTTCTTGGTCTTTTCCTTTTCTTTCTTTTCTTTTTTCTTGAATTCGTAGCCGACCAGTTCGAGGATGGCGACTTTAGCGCCATCACCGACGCGGTTGCCAGCGGAAATGATACGGGTGTAGCCGCCCGCGCGATCGGCGAATTTGGGCGCGATCTCGCTGAACAGCTTTTTGGTGACAGCGGGCGTCATGATGTAGGCGGCGGCCTGGCGGCGCGATTGCAGCGTGTCGCGCTTGCCGAAGGTGATCATTTTTTCGGCCACGGGACGCGCAGCTTTGGCGCGGGTCAGAGTGGTGGTGATGCGGCCATGTTCGAATAAGTTGGTGACCAGGTTGCGCAAAGTCGCGCGGCGATGCCACGGGTTGCGGCCGAGTTTTGAGCCTGATTTCAGGTGTCGCATGTGTTGATCTTCTCCGTAAACTTTTTTAGGCTCTGCTGCCTAGCCTCTTGAGCCGCACCTCGGGTCAGCGGTAGTGTTGCTGCAACCGTCGACAGCCTGAAGGCTGTGCCACTAAAACCGGCGGAGCAGCGGCGCGTAAAGCCTACAAACCCAAGTTCTCTTCGGTGGTGGGCGCAGCGGTCTGGCTCGGCAATGGCGGCCAGATGATGCGTCCGTGTTCATCGAACTTCATGCCCAACGCGAGGCCCATCTTCACCAGTATATCTTTGATCTCGTTGAGCGACTTGCGGCCAAAGTTCTTGGTCTTGAGCATTTCGTTTTCGCTCTTCTGCACCAGTTCGCGAATGGTCTGAATGTTCGCGTTCTTCAGACAGTTGTAGGAGCGGACGGAAAGTTCAAGCTCTTCGACCGAGCGGTCGAGATGTTCGAGGCGCGGGTCGTTGGCCATTTCGACGGGAGCTTCGACCACGTCGGTCGGCTCTTCGAAATTGATGAAGATGCTCATGTGGTCCTTGACGAGCTTGGCGGCGAGGCCAATCGCGTCATTCGGCGTGATGGCGCCGTTTGTCCACACTTCGAGCATCAGCTTTTCGTAATCGGTCATCTGGCCGAGACGAGCCGACTCGACGGAGTAGTTGACTTTGCGCACCGGGGAGTGAACGCTGTCCACCGGAATGTAGCCGATGGGCAGATCTTCATCGTAGTTGCGGTCGGCAGCGACATAGCCGCGGCCGTTCTTGACGCGCATTTCGATTTGCAGCTTGCCACCTTCGCTGACAGTGGCGATGTACACGCTCTTGTCGAGCACCGCGAAATCGGCGTCTTCTTCGATTTGCGCGGAGGTGACTGGACCCGGCTGCTCGACGTTGACGTAAATCGTTTTGGGCAGATCGGTGTTCAACTTGATCGGCACCTGCTTCAAGTTGAGGATGATATCCGTCGCGTCCTCGACCACGCCGGCGATCGACGAAAATTCGTGCAACACGCCTTCAATCTTGACGGCGGTGATGGCCGCTCCTTCGATGGAGCTGAGCAGCGCACGGCGCAAAGTATTGCCTACCGTGGTACCCCAGCCGCGTTCAAACGGCTGCGCGGAAAAACGCGCGTACTTCTCGGTCAATGATTCCAGTTCTGGCGCAAGCCGCTTCGGCTTCTGAAAACCCTTCCACATATTGTTCCTTCCTTCTGGAAGCCGCTGCTGGCGGCTTCCCATACCGCTAAAGACTTAAAGACTTGTTCGTTACTTCGAATACAGCTCGACGATCAGTTGTTCATTGATGGGCGGCGTCTGCACATCTTCACGCCGCGGCAGAGCCACCACTTTGGCCTTGAATTGTTCGCGGTCCTGTTCGAGCCACGGCACGCTGCTCTGGCTTTGTGCAACGTTCCGCGCTTCCAATACCATCGCGTTCTGGTGCATCTTCTCTTTGATGGCAATTTCTTCGCCGACGTTAATCTGGTAGGAAGGGATATTCACCTTCTTGCCGGAAATGCGCACGTGACCGTGCAGAACAAGCTGGCGAGCCTGCGAACGCGAGGACGCCAGGCCCGCGCGCCACACCACGTTATCGAGGCGGCGTTCCAGCATGATGATCAGATTTTCGCCGGTGGGGCCCTTGACCCGTTCGGCTTTTTCGAAATAGTTGCGGAACTGACGCTCCAGCAACCCGTAGGTGCGCTTTACTTTTTGCTTTTCGCGCAACTGCAGGCCGTAGCCGGCAATTTTTGCCCGGCGCGACTGCCCGTGCTGACCGGGAACGAAGTTGCGCTTTTCAATGGCGCACTTCTCGGTAAAGCACCGCAGACCCTTCAGGAACAACTTTTGCGCCTCACGGCGGCAAAGGCGACAAACTGCTTCACGATGTCTTGCCAACTTCTTTTCTCCCTTCCCAATTCCTTCTGAACTTTTAATAGCGCGCGAATACTTAACTACGCGCTTAATTTCTGACACCGCCGCACAGCCAAGATTGTGCTACCAAGAAATCAGACGCGGCGGCGCTTCGGCGGACGGCAGCCGTTGTGGGGAATCGGCGTAACGTCGCGAATGACTACGATGTGCAATCCTGCAGCAGCCAGAGCGCGCACGGCGGATTCGCGGCCGGAGCCGGGACCCTGCACGCGAACTTCGCAGCTCTTCATGCTGTACTGATCGCGCGCGTTGCCGGCGGCGTTCAGCGAAGCCTGCTGCGCGGCGTAGGGTGTGCCCTTGCGCGAGCCTTTGAAACCGATCGCTCCCGCCGAGGACCAGCACAACGAATTCTTTCTTGCGTTTAGCCGGCGCTGCACCCGGTTTCCCGGCGGCTCCTGGTTTCCCAGGTTGCGCATCAGGCGCTGTATTCTGCTGCTCTTTTGCCACGTTTCACTCCGTTTCGTCTAAAGCCGAATCTAAAAACCTTGCCCAGCAAGGGCGCAGCATACTGCGCCCCTTACACAATCAGCTGAAAACTAGCCCTTCTTGCCCTTGACCTGCTTCTTGGCAGCGACCGCTCCGCGCCGCGGACCCTTGCGAGTGCGTGCGTTGGTGTGCGTGCGCTGACCGCGAACCGGCAGGTTGCGGCGATGACGTACCCCGCGATAGGCCTGAATTTCAATCAGACGGCGGATGTTCATCTGGATCTCTTTGCGGAGATCGCCTTCGACGCGGCCTTCCTGCTCAATGGCCTGGCGAAGCTTGTTCACTTCGTCCTCGGTAAGGTCGCGGATCTTTTTCGTGAAATCCACGCCGACCTTCTCCGCGAGCTTCTTTGCGCGCACTTGTCCGATGCCATAGATCGCCGTCAAACCGACCCAAAGGCGCTTATTCACCGGAAGATCAACACCTGCGATACGTGCCATGACTTCTCCTGTTCCCTCGAGAGCAGCTCCGATAAACCCGCTGCTACAGCTTAAATCCAAAGGCACCGGTCTAAAGACCGGCCACTAAGAAACCAAAGAACTATCCTTGCCGCTGTTTGTGTTTCGGGTTCGTGCAAATTACCCGGACCACGCCACGGCGATGGATGACCTTACATTTGTCGCAAATCTTTTTTACCGATGCTCGTACTTTCATGTTGCCCGACTCCCTCTTACGCCCGCCTCGTTAAGGCGGCCGCTACGAAACCTGCCGGATAAAGCCCGGCACTCAACTGCAACCCAACATGGCCACCTGCAGGTGGCCGCTACGAAACCCGCTATTTGTAGCGGTAGACGATTCTGCCGCGGGTTAAGTCGTACGGCGAACGCTCTACTGCCACTTTGTCGCCGGCCAAAATGCGAATGAAGTTCTTGCGCATCTTGCCGGAAACGTGCGCGAGAACCTGGTGCTTGTTTTCCAGTTCGACCCGGAACATCGCGTTCGGGAGAGGTTCGATCACGGTTGCCATGACCTCAATGGCATCCTCTTTCGAGTTTCCCGAGTCGTTCTTTTTCTTGTCGTCTTCTGGTCTTGCCATAAGCTCCCGAAATCTGTCGCGTAAAACAAACCGAACCGGAAAACCACCGGTCTAAAAGACCGGCCGCTACAAACCACAAAATCAAAACCGCCGTAACGTCTGCAAGGCCGCTACAAAAAGCAAACTACCACGATGGGCCGGTTACTTCTCTGGGCCGCGTGAGAATCAGCGGACCGTTTGAAGTCACCGCTACGGTGTGCTCGAAATGCGCCGAAGGACTGCCATCGGCGGTTTCCGCCACCCATTCGTCGCGCATGCGAACTTCATGGCCACCTGCATTCACCATGGGTTCGACTGCGATGACCATGCCTTCCTGCAAACGGGCGCCACGGCCAGGTTCACCGTAGTTCGGCAGATTAGGCTCGTCGTGCATCTTGGTGCCGATGCCGTGCCCGACGAACTCGCGTACTACCGAAAAACCGTTCTGCTCGACCAGACTCTGCACCGCATGGCCAACATCACCGAGGCGGTTGCCCGCGTGCATCTTTTCGATGGCGCGGTCGAGCGAGTCGCGCGTCACATCCAGCAGCCTTTGCAGCTCCGGTTTGATCTTGCCGACCGCAACCGTTACCGCCGAATCCGCGAAGTATCCATCCACTTCCATCCCGAAGTCGATGGAGACGATGTCGCCTTCCTTCAACTTGCGCTTCGGCGACGGAATCCCGTGAACGATCTCGCTGTTCACCGACGTGCAAAGCACGCAAGGATATCCGCGATACCCTTTGAAAGCCGAGTGCCCGGGTTTGCCGGCGATTTTCTCCTCGGCCAGTTTCTCGAGGTCCATCGTCGTCATACCAGGCCGCACACTGGCCCGCAGCGTGTCCAGCACCTCATGCACGATTAAACCCGCACGGTGCATCTTTTCAATTTCGTCTGCGCTGCGCAGATGTATCGCCATCTTCGTTATCTGAGGCCCTTATCGGGTCTCGCGAACAAAATCCAGAATGCTCTTAGCCACTTCATCGACACTTTTTGAAGCGTCGATGTCGCGGAGCCTGCCGAGCCGCCGGTAATACGCAGCCAGCGGAGCGGTTTGCTTCTCATACGCCGCGAGCCTGGGTCCGACGATTTCTTCCCGGTCGTCGGGGCGCTGCTCCAGTTCGCCGCCGTCAGTGTCGCAACGGCCTTCGTTCTTTGGCGGACGCTCGTAGACGTTATAAATTTCTCCGCCTACTTTGCACGTTCGCCGTCCAGTGATGCGCCGCAAAAGCAACGCGGGATCGATCACCATGTGCACAACCAGCGGCGGCTTGAAGCCGTGCTGCTTGAGCAATTCACCGAGCCACTGCGCCTGAGCCACGGTCCGCGGAAATCCGTCGAACACGAA
>WNFO01003801.1_pt1 | contig 12936 bp, 8 predicted proteins | sample 5400251 | NCBI WGS metagenome assembly WNFO01 (sample SAMN13153354, study PRJNA577476) | soil metagenome | isolation source: 100 cm saprolite under Madrone tree | place: USA:California | collected 2016-06-14 | reverse complement strand
GAAGTAATCGTTCTGACTGGTGCAGGCCCGAAAACTTGCCGGCTCATCGGACAACAAGGCGCCACGTTTGAGTTCGAAACTGATATGGGCGAGCCCGTGGTGGCGGGGGAACTGGCAATTGAAACGATGTGGGTCCGGGCGGTTGGGACGAAAGTGTCGATGGGCAATCCACATTTTGTGATTTTCGTAGATGGATTTCAGGAAGGATGGCAGCGGCAGGCGGCTCTGATCGCGACTCAACCGGCATTTCCCGAAGGCACGAACGTGGAATATGTCGTGGTGCGCGGACCAAGTGAAATTGAAATCCGGCTCTTCGAGCGGGGCGTAGGAGAGACCCTGTCCTCGGGAACTGGTTCCTGCGCTGCGGCGGTGGCGGCGATTTCCAGCCGCCGGGTTGTGTCTCCGGTGAAGGTCATTGCTCCCGGAGGCGGCCAGACGGTTCGCTGGGAAGGCCGCGTTTTCCTGCAAGGTCCTGCAACGCTAATCTGCCGGGGAGAGTTCTTCATTTAAGATCGGACAACATGGTTCCCACTCCCCGACTTTCGCGCATCAAGCCGCCAGCGCTCCGCGCGGGAGATAAGGTTGGGATTGTCGCACCGGCCTCAAACATCAAACGTGAATTGCTTGAGCAAGGCAGCGCGGCGCTCCGTCGTATGGGGTATGAGCCCCTGTACTCCGATTCGATCATGGAACGGGACTTGTATTTTGCTGGATCAGTGGAGCGGCGGGCCCGGGAACTGGAAGAGATGTTCGAGCGCGAGGACGTGCGAGCCATCATCTGCGCCCGTGGCGGCTACGGATCGAACTATCTGTTGAACGCGCTCGACCTGAGAAAGATCGCCGCGCATCCCAAGATTTTCGTCGGCTACAGCGACCTGACGAGTCTGCTGACGTGCTTCGCGGACTCCGCCAAGTTGGTGACGTTTCACGGGCCCATGGTCACCAAGGATTTCGCAAGTGACGACGGCGTGGACATAGCCTCGTGGACGGCGGCGTTGAGCGGGGCGGCCGGGTGGGAGATCGGAGCGGGCTCCGGAGCGCGATCGATGGTCCAGGGACAAGCAGAAGGCATTCTGTATGGGGGGTGTCTGTCAATCCTGGTCGCATCGCTGGGGACGCCGAACGAGATTCGCACGGAAGGCACGATCTTGTTTCTGGAAGACGTTGCCGCCAAGCCCTTCCAGATCGATCGCCTGCTGATGCAGTTGAAGCTGGCTGGGAAGTTAAACGGAGTGCGCGGTATTGTCTTTGGCGAAATGCTGGACTGCCGACAGAGCGCTGACCAGGACTACACACTGGAAGAGGTCGTGCTGCGGGTGGTTCGCGATCTGAAGATTCCAGTGGCATTTGGGCTGAGGTCGGGACATGTCTCACTCGCCAACGTCACGCTGCCGATTGGAGTGCAAGCGCGGTTGGAAGTTGGAGACGAAGTGCAGCTGCGGATTTTGGAGTCGGCAACCGAGAAATCTTAACCACGGGGGACACGGGTCACAGAGAAGTGCTGGGCTAGTAACTACTTACTAAGATGCACGCCAACCTAAAGCACGTCCACCTGATCGGCATCTGCGGTACCGCGATGGCGTCGCTCGCCGGAATGCTGAAGCAGCGCGGATTTCACGTCACTGGATCAGATGCCGCGGCCTATCCGCCCATGTCGACGTTTCTTGAGTCGCTGAGCATTCCCCTGGCACAGCCTTTTGCTGAAGGTAATTTGAAACCGCGGCCCGATCTCGTAGTAGTCGGGAATGCCATCTCGCGGGGAAATGCGGAACTGGAGCACGTGCTCGACGAGCGCATCTCGTTCTGTTCTCTCCCGCAAATTCTGCACGATGAATTTCTGGTCGGTAAGGAAGTGCTGGTTGTCGCGGGCACACACGGCAAGACGACAACCACCTCCATGCTGGCATGGATTTTCGAAACGGCGGGACTGCGGCCATCGTTTCTCATTGGCGGAATCGCCGAAAACTTCGGCAGCAGTTTCGGACTTGGCGAAGGCCGCTACTTCCTGCTCGAAGGCGACGAATACGACACGGCGTTCTTCGACAAAGGCCCAAAGTTCCTGCACTACTTTCCCGATGCAGTCATCCTCACATCCGTCGAATTCGACCACGCCGATATCTACAAAGATCTGGACGCTGTGGAAACTGCCTTCAAGCGGCTCGTGAATCTGGTGCCGCGTCGCGGACGGGTCATTGCATTCGACACCGGGGAGAGTGTCGAGCGGTGCTTGCAGCCGGCCCTCTGTCCGGTAGAACGCTACGGTTCGACGGGGCGTGCAACCTGGCAGATTGCGAATCTCAAGCTCGGCGCAGAAAGAACCTCGTGGTCGGTGCTGTGCGAAGGAAAGCGCTTGGCAGAATTCGAATTTCCACTGGCGGGTGAATACAACGTCTGGAACGCAACCGCAGCGGCGGCACTGGCGGCGGACTACGGAGTTCCGAGAGAAGTGATCGGAGAGGCTCTTCGATCTTTCCAGAGCGTGAAGCGGCGCTTGGAGATAAAGGCGCATGTCAACGGAATCACCATCATTGACGATTTCGCGCATCATCCCACGGCGATCGGGCAGACGCTCCAGGCGCTGCGCTCGCGTTATCCAGCAGCGCGCCTGTGGGCCCTGCTGGAGCCGCGCTCGAACACCATGCGGCGCAACGTGCTACAGCAGGCGCTTGCGGGTAGCCTGGCGCTCGCGGACGAAGTGATCGTGGCGAATGTTTTCAAGTCGGAAGCGATTCCGGAAGCGGAGCGCCTTGACCTGAATCGCGTAGTGGAAGAAATCCAAAAGCGGGGTCGTAGGGCCCGAATCCTGGCCGATGCAGATGCCATCGTTAGCGTGATCGCACCCGAGCTGCGATCGGGCGATGTGGTTGCCATCCTGTCTAATGGCGGATTCGGCGGCATCTATGAGAAGCTGCCAGAGCGTCTGCGCAGGCTAGGGGTCGGGGCATAGAAATATATCATCATCGGTTCGAAGGTAGCGCCGCCGTCCCGGCGGCTGTCGTGGGGGCGTCCCGCCCACACACGCGAGGGGCCCTCGCGACAGCCGGCAAGATGCCGGCGCTACAAGTTTCTTAGCGCCGTTTAAGGAGACATGTTCCGCACCATCCTCATGCTGGCGTTCTGGGCCGGAGCACTGCCCTTCGCGGCTCTGATCGGAATTCCATGGACGTATCTCACCAATGACGTAAGTTTCCTGTACCGCATGTGCATGTGGGCGGCATTTACGGGAGTGCGCATCGCCGGTGTCCGCGTGCAGACCGTGGGCTTGGAGAAGATCGATCCCGCGCGCAGTTACATCTTCATGTCCAATCACATCTCGAATCTTGACCCGCCCATTACTTTGCCACTGATCCCTCGACGGACCTCCGTCATGGTGAAGAAGGAATTATTCAGCTACCCGATTCTGGGCAAGATCATGCAGATCGGGTCACTGGTGCCCGTCGACCGCGCAAATCGCGATGCAGGTATCTCCGCAGTGCGCGAAGCAGTCAAAGCAATCCAGGAGGGGCTCAACATGACGATCTACATTGAAGGCAAGCGTTCCTTCGATGGCCGCCTGCTGCCCTTCAAGAAGGGCCCGTTCTATCTCGCGGAGGAATGTAAAGTTCCGGTGGTTCCGATCACCATCTCTGGCACGCAGGAAGTGATGCCCAAGGCGCGTTTTGCAATCCAGCCGGGAACAGTGACAGTGCAATTTCATGATCCGATTGAGCCCGCGGATTTCGGCGACCGCGACTACTTAATGACGAAAGTGCGGGATGTGATCAGCGGGGGTTGCCGCAGGAGCTAAGGACAGTTAGTAGCGTATAGTAGCGTAGCCGATAATCTCCCTAAAAGTTAATGGCTGGAACCCAAGCGGGGTGCGGCATTCCCGTGCCCACAGCCCAGGAATACATTTGCATGAACCCCTTGACAATCTGATGCGAGAGTAGCAGGATTCCCCGCAATAACCCGCGACCAGGGCCCTCACACACCACAGGAGGAACACGATGATTGTCCCAGCCGTATGTACCTTCTTTCTCGCAGCCTTGCTGGCGCTCCCTTTGGCGGCAGCAAATGATGCGAACGTTCCAACCCAGCACAACGAAGCGACGGTGGCCCAACTCCAGGCGGAGATGGCTTCCGGCAAACTCACCTCGGTGCAGTTAACCAAGGAATACATCGCGCGCATCGTCGCGCTGGACCAGGATGGACCGGGGGTCAACTCAGTGATCGAGTTGAATCCCGACGCGCTGGAAATGGCGCGCACCGCTGACGTGCTGCGCAGGCACGGAGTCGTGCTCGGCCCGTTGCACGGAATACCGGTGCTGCTCAAAGACAACGTCGACACCGGCGACATGATGCAGACCACGGCGGGCTCGTTCGCTCTGCTCGGAAGGCCGGCGCTTCAAGACTCCACAGTTGCCGCCAACCTGCGTGCGGGCGGCGCGGTCATCCTGGGAAAAACGAACCTGTCGGAATGGGCGAACTTCCGCTCCTTCGAATCGGTTAGCGGTTGGTCAGGCCGGGGAGGGCAGACGAACAATCCCTATGGCATCAATCGCAATCCCTGCGGCTCCAGTTCCGGCTCGGGCGCGGCGGCATCGGCGAACTTCGCCGCTGTGTCATTCGGGACGGAGACGGATGGCAGCATCGTGTGCCCTGCCAACGCGAACGGAGTTGTCGGCATCAAGCCGACCGTAGGCCTAACCAGTCGTGCTGGCATCGTGCCCATCTCCCACACACAAGATACTTTCGGTCCGCACGGCCGCACCGTGGCCGACGCAGCGGTGGCCCTGGGCGTGGTGCAGAGTCGCAGTTATGATGGCCGCGATCCCGCGACCGCCGGAGTTCCCCTGGGATGGCAGGGCCGCTTTACGCGACCAACAAACATTCCGATCGAGTACACGCAATTTCTCAACAAGCACGGGCTCCAAGGAGCGCGAATCGGCGTCACCCGGGTCGGACTCAATGGCTTCGACCCATTCGTCCCCACGCCGCCGCTCATACTGGCACAATTCGAGGCCGCTCTCGAAGCAATGGCTAATGCGGGAGCTACGATCATCGACCTTGACGCCGCCGGGTTCACGTTCGCTACAGCTGACGGCGAGTTTCTTGTGCTCTGCTTCGAGTTCCGAAATGACCTTAGGGCTTACTTCGCCACTCGTGCGGGAGTGCCCATGGCGGGCAAAACCTTGACCGACGCCATCGCTTACAACAACGCCCACGCGAAGGCCGAGATGCCATTTTTTAATCAGGATATTTGGGATCTCTGTGATGCGCTGGCGCCGGGACCGGACGACCCGCAGCCGATCTTCGGCGGAATGACGTACAACCAGGCACTTGCTATCGACCAGAACGCCGGAGTCAACGGCATCGACGCCGCGTTGAGTCAATTCCATCTCGACGCAGTGGTCAGCGCCACCGACAATCCTGCCTGGGCCACCGATCTGATCTTCGGCGATCACTTCATTTTCGGCACCTCGGGGCTTGCGGCCGGGCCCGGTTATCCCATCGTGCAGGTTCCGGCGGGTATGGTGTTCGGCGCGCCACTCGGCGTCAGCTTCTTCGGAACCGCGTTCAGCGAGCCCACGCTCATCAAGCTTGCTTCCGGGTTCGAGGCCGTTACCCAGGTGCGCAAGCACAACCTGCCTACGTTCGCCCGGACGGTGCCATTCGACCACATCTCCGGTACCACGTTGACGCCACCGCATCTCCGCAATGTGCCACCGGCAGAGAGCCGAAACCCGGCGGCTCCGAACGGCGAGAAAGGGCAGTCAGGAAAGGAGCTCAGGCGGCCCCACCACTTGTGATTCTGTCTTGGATCTAATGGTAGAAAGGGGGCGCAGCTTTGAAGTGCGCCCTCCGCATTTGTCAAACCAAAAATCAGACGCGCGCGGCTCGGAAACGCGTAGAGCGCCTCAACCTCTATCCGAAATCTTTCTCACCGCCCTGGCAATCTCTGGCAGCCTCCGGAATGCCGCCGAGCACTTCAACCACAGCTTATTATCGATCGCGGGATAGCCACTGACGGTCGCGCCGGATGGTACATCGTTAGGGATGCCACTCTGGGCGGTGGCGATCGCGCCGTCCCCGATCTTGCAGTGTCCCGCGACTCCAACTTGTCCGGCGAGGACCACGTTGTTTCCAACGTCGGTGCTCCCGGCCAGGCCGACTTGCGCGCACAGCAGCGTGTCGGTACCCACAGTGCAGCCGTGGCCAACCTGAACCATGTTGTCGACCTTGGCGCCGCGCGCGATGCGAGTCTCGCCGATACTGGCGCGATCGATGCAACTATTGGCTTGCACTTCGACCTCGTCTTCCAGCACAGCCGTGCCCGATTGAACGATCTTGTGCCAGTGACCGGAATCGTCCTTGGCAAAGCCAAACCCATCGCAACCTACGACCACTCCGTTCTGAAGCAGCACGTTGTCTCCAAGCCGGCAGAATTCGCGCACCACGGCATGGGCGTGCGCAAAGAAATTGTTGCCAATCTTCGCGCCCCGATAAATAACGACATGAGCGAGCAGGACAGCGTTGTCTCCAATCTCGACGTCCTCGTCGATAACGACAAAGGGACCGATGTGGGCGTTCTTTCCTACTTTTGCCGCCCGATGAACCACTGCCGTAGGCTGAACGCCGGGCGCATACTGCGGCGGCGAGTAGAAAAGTTGGAGCGCTTTTGCCCATGCCAAATAAGGATTCTTGCTGCGCAGCATCGCTGACGAAATAGCCGGGAAGTCCTCGGCAACAATCACAGCGGAAGCCTTCGTGGTCTTCGCAGCAGCGGCGTATTTGGGATTCGAGACGAACGTAAGTTGGCCGGGGCCAGCTTGTTCAATGCTGGCGACGCCGGTGATGTCGATGTCAGCTGAACCGTTCTCGATGCGAGCATGCAGAGCAGAAGCAATGGCTATGAGTTTCATGGCGGAGTCTCGGGGAATTGTAAAGGATCAGGTGTCAGGTCTTAGGTATTAGGTCTCAGGAAAGGCTCCCAACGCATAGAGATTGTAGGAGCAACGGAAAAGCTTTTAACCGCGGAGGTCGCGAAGAACTCGCAAAGGACGGAAAGAAGAGCGTGTGGTTTCCTCAGACCTTTAGACCCGCCACCTGCTCTTCACGGTTCAAACAGCGTAACTTGCCGCGTGTCCGGCGGACCCTTGCGGCGACGCCTGGCAGCCCCAATCACAGCGATCACCGTCACCGAGGTCAACGACGCGCGCGGCACGAACACACGCTGCGTGTTCGACCGGAGGTCGGGAGGGTTGATCAGAAATCCTTCGGCTGGATTCTGGGCCAAATCGTTGGGCATGATGCCTTCGATCACTTCGTTATCCTTGAACTTGAGGCGTACCCACAAGCCTTCGGTTCGCGGCCGGGTCGTGAAGGTCTTCCGACTCATGACCTCGGAATCCGAAAACTCGCGAACAAAATAAACGGCCTTGATGTCCCGCAAGTCCACCGCCACCACATTGCCGGAGGTATTGAGCAACTCCAACTTGCCATCGACCACAAAATTCGACGGGGACACATAGCCGCTGACGGAGTCGCGATCGGCTTTCCGTACAATGACTTTCTTGTGGGTCGAGGGCATAGGGGGCCGGACGCTTTCAAAGTCCGCGCGGAGAGCGGAGTCCGCTGCGCAGTTTGAAGGCTGCCAGTGGGATTCTCGCACTTTCCTGCCGGATTGGGCGAGTTTGTCCGTTCACAGTAGCCAAACGGTAAACCTTTGTGTTATTTTCTGTTGCTTGCCGTAATTCAGGGCTCACTGTATAACTCTAATGTCTAGAGAGAGTTAGATTCTGCTGGCAGGGCGGTCTCATCAGGTCCCAATACGCCCACCTGTGGAAATCTTGTGAATAATGCCCCGCTCCAGCCCCGGCACGGCGACTAGGAAGGCATGGCCGATTACATCTACACCCTGGAGACCCGGCTTTCGCCGGACCAGCAAAAAGCAGTCACCCTGGTACAGGACATCGCCAAAGCGGCGGACATGAACCTTTACCTCACCGGTGGCGCCATTCGCGACATTATTACCGGCTTCCCCATCCGCGATCTGGATTTCACCGTTCAGGGGAATGCACTCAAGTTACAGAAAGATCTGGAGCGCGCCGGCGCGGTGGTTGGCGACGCTGACAATGAGACCAAATCCCTCCTGCTGACGTTGCGCGGCAACGTGCGCGCTGAGATCGCCATGGCTCGCTCGGAACGCTACGAAAAGACCGGCAAGCCTCCGCACATTTTGCCCGCCACCATCATCGAGGATCTGCGGCGGCGCGATTTCACCGTCAACGCCATGGCTCTGTCCCTCAATGAGGGATCGCGCGGTTTGTTGATGGATCCGTTCAATGGCGCCGCCGATATTGAGGCCAAGCTGCTGCGCGTGCTGCACAACTACGCATTTCTGGAAGATCCGTCACGCTTGATCCGCGCCACGCGCTTTGCGGCTCGCTTTCACTGGCCGATGGAGGAGCGCACCCAGCAGCGTTACGACGCCGCCAAGGAGAACGGTTACATCGAATATCTCCGGCATTCGGCCGTCGGCCACGAGATCGAGCAGCTTGCCTATGAGGACGATCCTCTCAACATCCTGAAGGTGTACGAAAAAGAGGGATGGCTGAAGGTGCTGAACGCTCATTGGAGTTCAGCCAAGGCGGACACCGTCGGCCTGGGCGCGCTGATGAAGACTCGTCAGCAGATGAACGAGCTAGGGTATTCGCCCGACGTCGCCCCGGCTGTTCTCCATTTCCTGAGCGCACGCCTGGGCGACAAAGATGTAGCCGAGATCCGCAAAGCAATTCCTCGCAAAGATCTGGTTGAGGCCTGGAAGGATCTTGAGGATCACGCGAAAGATCTGGCCAAGCGGTTATCGGGCAAGGAGGCAGCGACGCCGTCGCGAACCTGGCAGCTGTTGTCGTCGGCGCGGCCGGAGATGGTTCTGTTCCTCGCGGTCACCGCGCGCCAACAGGCCGTCGTCCAGAAGATTAAGAACTTCTTCACCAAGTGGCGTCAGGTGCAGCAAAAGGTTCCGCTCCCGGAGATGACCGAACTGCGCATCACTCCACAGCTGCCGGCCTATCCCAAGATCGCCAACGATGTCTTCCTCATGCTGTTGGACGGAAAGCTGCGCTCGCGAACTGAGACTTTGAAGTTCCTGAAACCGCTCGCGCCCCCGCCCCCGCCACCTCCGCCGCCACCGCCCGCGAAACGAGGACGTGGCAAAGCCGCCGCCGCTGCCGCAGCAGCTACCGTTGCTCCCGCCAAACCAGGCGTCAAGGGTAAGGGAAAAGCAGCAGTAACAGCAGCGCCGGTTGCGTCTCCGCCGAAGCAAGAAGTTGCGCCGAAGCCCGCAGTAGCCGCCAAAGGCAAACCGGACAAAGCACCGGCCAAGCCCGAGAAAGCTTCTGCCAAGAAGGCCTTGAGCAAGCCCGCCAAGCCTGCAGCGAAGGCCAAGCCCGCCGCCAAAGTAAAGAGCAAATCCAAGGCAAGCAAACCCAAGGCCAAGAAAAAGCGCTAGCTCAGCCGGACTCCAGCCGCGAAGCGGCGCAAGATTAAAGCCCACGGCGGAAGCCGTGGGTAGAGAGTGGGAATTGATTCAGCCCCGAAGGGGCGAAAGACCATTGGCGGCACAGATTCCGTCGTGCGACACCTACTTTTCGGGACCGCCGTCAGGAATTTTTTACGGCGACGAAATAGTCTTCCGGGTAGAGATAATCCTCGCCCAGCTCGTCCACGACACGAATCAAATGATTTGCGGCAGCCTTGCCGTCCGGGACGACCTCATATGTCTTTCGCAGTTTGAGCGCGGCAGGATTCTCGTCATTACGTACGCACATGACGAATCGCCGAGAACGCTTCTGCGTCCCCGATGTGGATACGCCCGATTTTGATCTCCGGCGCGCCATTGCCGCGCGATTTTTACTTGTCAATTTCACTGAAAGCATCCTACCACCGCCCCAGGATTGCACCATTCTCCGGCGTTGCGCATCTTCGCCAAGCCGCTAGAATAGAAGCTAGAACCAATGTCCGCCCCTGTTCCCCAATGAGCGATCAATTCGTCCACCTGCATCTCCATACCGATTACTCGCTTCTTGACGGCGCCTGCGACGTCGAAAAGCTCGTCCATCGCGTGAAAGAGCTCGGGATGCCGGCCGTGGCTATGACCGATCACGGCAATATTTTTGGAGCCGTGCATTTCGTCAATGCGGCACACAAAGAAGGCGTCAAACCCATCGTCGGATGCGAACTATATGTCTGCAAGAAAGACGATCACAACATTCAGCGCACTCCGCCCGAAGGCGATACCTACAACCACCTGCTGGTTCTGGCCGAGAACGAGGAAGGCTATCGCAATCTGGTCAAGATCACCTCGGAAGCGTCGCTGCACGGCTTCTACTACAAACCGCGCGTCAGCAAGAAATTTCTGGCCGAGCATTCCAAGGGATTGATTGGACTCTCCGGCTGCCTCAAAGGCGAAGTTGCCGAGCGCCTGATGGAGAACAACTACGACGCCGCGCGCGCGGCGGCTGGTTTCTATCGCGATCTCTTCGGTAAAGAGAATTTCTTTCTTGAGATCCAGGACCAGGGGCTGCAACCGGAGCATCGCATTCGTTCCGGGCTGCTCCAGCTAGAGAAAGATCTGGCCCTGCCGCTCGTTGCTACTAACGACAGCCACTATCTCTGCGAAGAAGACGCCCACGCGCAAGATGTCATGGTCTGCATCCAGACCGGCAAGTCCATTCAGGATAAGAACCGGATGAAGTTCGAGGGCACGCAGTTTTTCGTCAAGAGTCACGAGGAGATGTACCGCGTCTTCAAGGACTCTCCCGAAGTGCTCTCGCGCACTCTCGATATCGCCGAGCGTTGCAGTCTCCGGTTGGAGAAAGTGCCGACCCCGTTCCCCCATTTCGAAGTTCCCGACGGATTCACGATCGACACTTACTTCGAGCACATTACCAGGCAAGGATTCGCGCGGCGATTGGACGTCCTGCGCGGCCTCTCGGAGCAGGGCCGGCTGAAGCATCCGCTCTCTGACTACGAACAGCGTCTGGCGCGCGAGCTGGCGATCATTCAGCAGATGAAGTTCTCCGGCTATTTCCTGATCGTGTGGGACTTCATCCGCTATGCGAGAGAACGCAACATCCCCGTAGGTCCGGGCCGCGGGTCAGCCGCCGGCGCTCTGGTCGCCTATTCCCTAGGCATTACCGATATTGATCCACTCCAGCATGCGCTCCTGTTCGAACGCTTTCTCAACCCCGAGCGCATTTCGCTGCCTGACATCGACATCGATTTCTGCATGAACCGGCGCGGCGAAGTAATCAATTACGTCACCGAAAAATATGGCCGCGAAAACGTGGCGCAGATCATCACCTTCGGGACCATGGCGGCGAAGGCCGCGATCAAAGACGTCGGCCGCGCCATGGATATGCCGTACACCGATGTGGATCGCATCGCCAAGATGGTTCCGACCACGCTCAACATCAAGCTCGACGACGCAATCAAAGGATCAGCACAAATGCAGGAGGCATACGACAAAGATCCGCAGGTGCGGCAGCTGCTGGACACCGCCAGGAAACTGGAAGGGTTGGTTCGCAACTCGGGCGTGCACGCAGCGGGCGTAGTGATTTCGCCCCGGCCTCTGATCGAACTGGTGCCGCTGCACAAGACCAAGAACGACGAAATCGTCACCGCCTTCGACATGGTCGCGATCGAGAAAATGGGCCTGCTCAAGATGGACTTCCTTGGGCTGACAACGCTGACAATTCTCGATGACACGCTCAAGCTGATCGCCCAGACGCAAGGGAAAGACGCGGGCGGGGGCGCCCGCGCTACACTCGCCACGCTCGATGACATCCCCCTCGAAGACCAGGAAACCTACGAAAAAGTCTTTCACAGCGGACTCACCTCGGGCGTATTCCAGTTTGAATCGCACGGCATGCGAGACGTTCTTCGCCGCTACCGCCCGAACTCGATTGAGGACCTGACCGCCTTGAACGCGCTCTACCGTCCCGGTCCGATCCAGGGCGGCATGATTGACGATTTCGTCGAGCGCAAGCATGGACGCAGGAGAGTTGAATACGAACTGCCCGAATTGAAAGAGATTCTCGAGGAGACCCTCGGCGTCATCGTCTATCAGGAGCAGGTAATGCAGATCGCCAACCGCCTCGCCGGCTATTCGCTGGGAGATGCGGACTTACTGCGCCGGGCCATGGGGAAGAAGAAACCGGAAGAAATGGCGGCCCAGCGCGAACGTTTTGTGCAGGGTGCGGTAAAGAATGGTTACCCGCCAAAGAAGATCGAAAAAATCTTTGATCTGATGGCGCAGTTCGCCGGATATGGCTTCAACAAGTCGCATTCCGCGGCATACGCTCTTCTCGCGTATCACACTGCTTATTTGAAGACGCACCACCCGTTCGAGTTCATGGCAGCTTTGTTGACCTCAGTCACGGGCAGTACCGACGACGTGGTGAAGTACATCAACGAGTGCCGCGAGATGGGGATCGCCGTCGAGCCACCGGATATCAACGTCAGCGATGCCAACTTTACTCCGCATGGACAGGCGATCCGCTTCGGACTGGCGGCGGTGAAGAATGTCGGCGGCAATGCGATCGAATCGACGGTCGGAGCGCGCAAAAAGCTCGGCCGCAATTTCCGTTCGCTTTTTGAATTCTGCGAAGAAGTGGATCTTCGGCTTCTCAACAAGCGCGTGCTCGAGTCGCTGATCAAAAGCGGAGCCATGGATTCTCTCGGCCGCCGTGCGCAACTCATGCAGGCGCTCGACAAAGCCATCGACCGCGCCCAGAAGACCCAACGGGACGCCGAATCCGGCCAGCACGGGCTCTTCGGCGTATTCGCGGACGAGCCCGCCCCGCACGACAACAATGCTCTTCCCGATACTCCGGACTGGGATGAGCACACGCGCCTGGCCGCCGAGAAAGAGATTCTAGGATTTTTCATCAC
>WNFO01029740.1_pt1 | contig 12938 bp, 10 predicted proteins | sample 5400251 | NCBI WGS metagenome assembly WNFO01 (sample SAMN13153354, study PRJNA577476) | soil metagenome | isolation source: 100 cm saprolite under Madrone tree | place: USA:California | collected 2016-06-14 | reverse complement strand
CTACCCCTCACGCCCCTCCCACTCCTCCGGCCACGATTTGGACCGACCCAGCCTCATTTACGCCAGTGAATCCTGCCGGCGCAGCCGTAGATAGCGACCCTCTTGACGTGACGACCTACAAAGGAGACCCGGTCGCGAAAACGGGTCAATATGCGCTGGACAACGCCGATTTGTTCAATTTGTTGTGTATCCCGGAAGATTCGTTGGGGGTTGGATTGCCCGACGGGATTTACACAAATGCTTTGCCGTACTGCGTAACGCGGCGCGCGATGCTGCTGGTCGACCCACCGGTAGCGTGGAAAGTCCCGTCCACAATCGCGGCGAGTCAACTCAGCGCTTTCATAACTGCCAACAGCTTAAATGGAGACAACGCCCGGAATGCGGCGCTTTATTTTCCTCGAGTGGATGAGCTTGACCCGAATCTGAACGGTCAGCCGGACAGCTTTATCCCCTGCGGAATAATCGCCGGCGTTATGGCACGCACGGATACCCAGAGGGGAGTCTGGAAAGCTCCGGCAGGAATAGATGCATCTTTGAGCGGCACATCGGGATTGGTGGTGCCAATGATCGATACGGAAAATGGGCTGTTGAACCCTCTAGGGGTGAATTGCCTCCGTAATTTTCCCATCTATGGATCCGTCGTCTGGGGCGCACGCACGATGCGGGGAGCGGATGTCGCCGTCGACGAGTACAAGTACGTACCCGTCCGGAGGACCGTGCTGTACATCGAAGAGAGTCTCTACCGAGGAACAAAGTGGGTGGTGTTTGAGCCGAACGACGAGCCGCTGTGGGCGCAGATCTGATCCTTACAAAAACTTCAAGTTCCGCGTGAAATGGGATGGGCGCTACGTTGCCGGCATTTCCAAAGTGGGTCGATTAAAGCGCTCCACAGAAGTGGTCAAACATCGCGAGGGCGGAGACCCGAGCAGCTCTCGCAAGTCTCCGGGAAGAACAGAATTCGATGCGATTACGCTCGAACGCGGCGTAACTCACGACACGGAGTTCGAGAAATGGGCGAACAAAGTCTGGAACCTTGGCGCTGGTTTGGGAGCCGAGGTTTCTCTGAAGGATTTTCGCAAGGATGTGATTCTGGAGCTTTACAACGAAGCCGGACAACTGGCAATTGCGTACAAAATCTACCGCTGCTGGGTTTCCGAGTACCAGTCCCTGCCAGATCTAGACGCAAACGCGAACGCGGTCGCGATCCAACACATCAAGCTCGAGAATGAAGGCTGGGAACGCGATACGAGTGTAACGGAACCAACCGAGCCCACCTTCACAGTTGCAGTGCAATAAAGGGCTTAAAAACCAGAGGCTTCGATGCGTCCGCTCTCGGTCCAGGAAATGATTCGTGTCTGGGAAATAGGAGATTTGCGTTCGCCAATCGACCAGGCACTGCTGCTGCTCGAGGCGGGAGAGCCAGAAGCCTCAATTTTCGAACTTGCAAAGCTGCACGTTGGCGAGCGGGATCGGCGGTTGCTGCAGTTGCGGGAAAAGACGTTCGGCTCCCTTCTGTCCTGTTCCGTCGATTGTCCTTGGTGTTCCGAGGATTTGCAGTTTGAGTTGGAAACGCGTCAAGTCCTACACCCGCCGCCTCCGGAGCAAACAAGTTTGTTCACCGGAACAGCGGATGAATTTGTCATCACGTTTCGACTTCCAAACAGCGAGGACCTTGTGGATGCCGCGACCGCGGAGTCTCCGGAATTTAGCAAGCGCCGCATTCTGGAGCGGTGCTTATTGAACATACATAAGGATGAGGGCGAATTGCAGGTCGGGGACCTGCCCGAATCCACCATCGAGAAAATCAGCGTTCTCATGAGCAACTCCGATCCACAAGCTGAGACGCAGTTCGCCGTTCAGTGTCTTTCTTGCGGAAAAACGTGGCGGGTGGTTTTCGACGCCATTGCATTCTTCTGGAGAGAAATCTCGGTGCGTGCCCGGCGCGCACTGAGCGAAGTTCATGTTCTGGCTTCCGTTTACGGCTGGAACGAAGAGGAAATCCTGGGCATGACTGCCGTGCGGCGCGAATTCTATTTGCAGATGGTGAACGTGTGAGCGATTTCCTCACACGATTGATCGCGCGCAGTTCCGGTGAAAGACCCTTAGTCCGGCCGCGGATTGCCCCGGCCTTTTCGCAAGTGGCGGAGAGCGGACAACGAAGCCCGGCGGGTGAAGTCCTCCGCAACTCGCACGACAGACTGCCGGCGGTGGCTCCATTTCCCTTCGATCCGGTGCAACGAAAAGAAAGTTACAGGCGGCCAGAGGAGACTGAAAAGACACGATCATCAGACGCTGGCAAAGAGGTATCGCCAAACGCTCCCAGCTTGCAGGACTTTCCGGCTGGAAAAGAAAAGGCTCTGGAAGGCAGCGAGGAAAAAAGGGACAACGGATCGAGAGCGCCGAAACAGACCATCGTCGTGGCATCAACTCCGGTGCCTACAAGAGAGCGGGAAATTCACCAGCAACAGCTGGCTGAAGCTCCGAAGATTTTTCCTTTCCAGATGAAGGATGCGCCCGTTAATCCACTGCCGGATATCCGTCCATCGCAGGAGCAGCCACGGGGAGAACCGAGTGTGCCAGCAGCGCCACTTCAGCCTTCTATTCTCCAAGTGCCCCGACCTTCCAGAAAAAATCCTGAGGTACGCACTGAAGCTGCAAGAGAGCCGGCGGCGAATGAGCAAACGATTCAGGTGACCATTGGAAGAATCGAAGTGCATGCTTCGATTGCGGCCCCGAAATCTGCGAACAAAAAAAAACCAGCGAGCGCGATGAGCCTTGAAGAGTATCAGCGGCTCCGGAACCGCAGGAGCGCCGGATGAGCAACGCAAGCGTCATCGCTGCGGTCACAGGAGCGCTCGTCAACATCTTGACGAACCGGTTCAGCTCTGATCCTTCACTTTCTGGCGTGAACGTGACTTCGTTTCCGATTGACAAGGCGCGCAACGGGACAAATACCAACAGCAATCAGCTCAATTTGTATCTCTACCAGACGCTGCCGAATGCGGGTTGGAGAAATCTAGATTCGCCTGGCGTAGTCCGCCCGGGCGAGAACGGAAATCCTCCGCTCGCTCTAAACCTCTACTACCTGTTTACTTCGTTCGGAGTAGATAACAGCGAAATCTTGAGCCAGCGGATTCTGGGGGCAGCGATGAGCGTTCTTCACGACCGTCCATTGCTGGACGCAACGGATTTGAAGAGCGCGCTTCCAGGAATCGATCCGGGAGACCAAATCGAGCGCGTGCGATTCAGCCCGCAACCGCTCTCCCTCGAGGAAATCTCGAAACTGTGGACGGCTCTGCAAACTCAATATCGTTTGTCGACTACATATCTGGCGACCGTTGTACTGATCGATAGCCAGCAACCTGTGAGGAGCCCTCTTCCCGTTCTCGCGCGAGGCAAAGGTGATTTGGGCGTGTATTCCGTTCCATCCCCTTCTCCAGAGCTTTTGGATATTGTGCCTGCCGGCTCGCTGCCCAGCGCTCAACTGGGGACGAACCTTGGTTTCACCGGGGAAAACTTTGCAGGCGGCGGAATCATGGCACGCTTCTCAAATTCGCTGCTCAACGCTCCCATCGAAATCGCGCCGGCGGCAGGAGGATCGGATTCTGCTTTGGCTGTTCCTCTTCCGACCGTAGCCGCGGCGATGGCCACATGGATCCCGGGCATGTACCTTGCGTCTCTGGTGGTCAGGCGACCTCCTCTCCCCACTTGGATAACAAACGAAATCGCATTTGGATTGGCTCCGGCGATCACTCTAACCCCCACCACAGGTTCTCCTGGAACGCTGAACCTGACTGTAACGTGTTCGCCTCGCATCGACCAAAGGCAACGCGTGCTTCTCTTGTTTGGCGACCAGCAAATCGCTCCGCAGACGATGACCAATCCTGCGGATACGACAAAACCAACTTCGTTGACGTTCCTGGTGCCAGGCGTCGTAGCTTCGCCAAGCGCTTATCCAGTTCGCCTTCGCGTGGATGGCGTGGACAGCATGCCTTTCGTTGCGACGGGATCGCCGCCCAAATTTGCTTTTGATCCGAATCAGAGCGTGAAAGTGACATGAGCGAAACCGAAAAGTGGCAGGACGAAAACACGCGTTACCTTTCTGAAGCCATTGCGCAAGTGCGGCATGCTCTTGAAAAGTACGCACAGCGACATGTGAACACTGGCAGCTCACCTATCATTCCGGAAGTTGTCCCTCCGACTTTTTGGCAGCGGCTGATAGGCAAAACGTCAAGCAGCGCTCCGGCGGTTCGAGCGCTTCTGACGCCCCCTGGACAGGAGTCCGAAAAACCTGCTGCTGCGGCCGCGCCAGCAATGGATAAAACTGCGGAAGACGCGAAAGTGAGCCCTGCTTTGCCGATGCTGAGCCACCGTCTCGGCATGACAAGGTTTGAGGAACAGCTGATACTGCTCTGCTGTGCCGTAGAGCTGGATCCCGGAATTCCCTCATTATGCGCGCGCGCCCAAGACGATTCGACTCGCGCCTACCCTACTTTTGCCCTGGGTTTTTCCATTTTTGAAAATCCGGAATGGGAAGCTCTCTCTCCAGAGCGCCCTCTTCGATATTGGCGGTTGCTCGAGATCAATCAGCCGGGCTCGCAAGCATTGACGACCAGCGCGTTGCGCGCGGACGAGCGGATCGTAAATTTCGTAAAAGGTCTGAATCACCTCGACGACAGGCTTGCACCGCTGCTCTATCCGCTCGATGTTGTGAACCCCGCGGCCGCGCTCTCCGATTCGCAGCGAATGCAAGTCGACCGCATCCTGAAGCAACTGCGAGGGCCTCACAATACGACTTCAATTGTGCATTTGGCAGGCGAGGACAGCGTCAGTAAACAAGCGGTGGCGAGCGTAGTGGCTGCGCAGCTAGGCTTGCGGGCATTTCGCATTCCTGCGGGACAGCTTCCGGCTCATGCCGGTGAGCTCGAAACGCTGGCGCGTTTATGGTTTCGGGAGAGTTTACTGCTGCCGGTGGCTTTGTACGTTGACGCAACCGATCTCGCCGCCACGGATGCTCTCTCCGCGCAGGTCTCGAGGTTTTTGTCTCGAACGGACGGAATCATATTTCTGGATGCGAAGGATGCAGCGCCGAACCTCGCGCGCTCGGTCTACTCGGCGCCTGTGGAAAAGCCGAGCCATGTGGAACAGAGGAACGCCTGGGACGTGGCACTGGGGGAGGGAGCGGAAGGTGTCGGATCGGCGCTCGCGGAGCAATTTCATCTGAATCTTGATTCGATCCGGAAAATTTCTCAGGAAGTCCTGCAAGAAAGCTCGGGAAATGCTGCGGACCTGAAGAAGCGCGCTTGGGATGCGTGCGTCCGATACACGCGGCCGGGTGTGGAAAATCTCGCGCAATCGCTTGATCCACGCGCGACATGGGACGACATCGTACTGCCGGAAACTGAAATGTGTTTACTTCGGCAGATCGCCGCTCAGGTCGGTCATCGCAGCACGGTCTACCAGCAATGGGGATTCCGGGAGCAGATGAATCGCGGCTTCGGCATCTCGGCTCTGTTTGCAGGCGAAAGCGGCACCGGAAAGACCATGGCGGCTGAGGTGCTAGCCAACGATCTGCGCCTTCATTTGTGCCGGATCGATTTGTCCGCCGTCGTGAGCAAGTACATCGGCGAAACGGAAAAAAATCTGCGCAAACTGTTTGACGCGGCCGAGGACGGTGGCGCAATCCTTTTTTTTGACGAGGCGGATGCACTCTTCGGGAAACGCAGCGAAGTAAAGGACAGTCACGACCGCTACGCCAACATCGAAGTGAACTATCTCCTGCAGCGCATGGAGAGCTACCGCGGACTTGCGATTCTTGCCCGGTCGAGGGATTGGACTTCACGCGATTGGCGAAACTCTCGCTTACCGGTGGTGGCATCCGCTCGATCGCTGTAAATTCCGCATTCCTAGCGGCGAGCGAAGGGGTCCCAATCGCTATGCGGCACGTGCTGGATTGTGCGCGGAAGGAATTTTTCAAGCTGGAGCGTCCTGTGAACGAAGCGGATTTTCGTTTGCCGGTCGCACCTGCTTCTGCAATGAAGGCAATCGCGTGAATCTATACATTCACATCGATCGGCTTGTGCTGGAAGGCTTTGACTATTCGGCGGGCGACGTTGTCCGGTTTGAATCGGCGTTGAGCGCGGAACTAACCCGCCGCTTGAGTCTAAACGGCATTCCCGAAGAGTTGCGCAGCGGCGGAAGCGTGGACGCCCTAAGGCCGACGAATGTCTCTCTCCCACCGCAGCCAACGCCGGCACAATCGGGCCGTGCAATCGCGCTCGCAATTCACGGAGGGATCGGCAAGTGACCCGGGGGCTCATGTCCACGGCGAGCGAGGGAACGAGAGGTGCCATCGTCCCGGTCCATTTGTCTCCGGCAAGGAGTGGCGTCTTGCGGCGGAAGTGTGACTGCGGGAAGCACACCGGGGGCGGCGAATGCGAAGAATGCCAAAAAAAGAAGAGCGGCGATCCTTTGCTTCAGCGCTCGGCGTTGAATCCGGGCTCGGCTAGCGTTATTCCACCGGTCGTTCATGAAGTGCTGCGTTCTCCCGGCCAACCGTTGGATGCGGGAACGCGCGCATTCTTTGAGCCTAGATTTGGCCAAGATTTTTCTCGCGTGCGTGTACACACCAACGCCTTGGCCGCGGAATCGGCAAGTGCAGTTGGCGCCGCAGCATACGCGTACGGTAATAACGTCGTCTTCGGAAAGAACCAATTCTCCCCCGCTAGTCCAGCAGGTCGCGGCGTGCTTGCTCACGAATTGGCGCACGTCGCTCAAACACGAAGCGAAATTCCTAGTGGTGGGCCGCAGCGCGTCAGTTCTCCAAGTGACGCTTCCGAATCAGAGGCGCAAGCTATCGCGGAACGTGTGACGGTTCCAATGTCGCCGTCTTTGGAGCAGGATTGGAATTCTCCCAAAGCAACTACAGATGTGAGCCGCACATTATCGCGCCTAGTCGGTCCCGCGACGACTCATTGTGTTCCGGGAAAGCGCAGCCGGTGTGGTCATGGGCATTACCACGGGAACTGTGAATCAGGTCTACCAAAATCGTTTTGGACTGCCTCCCAAAAAAGGGGCGGGCTTCCTGAACCGGATCACTGGTCACGTAAACAAGACGCAAAATGATGCGATGCAAGGCGAGTTGGAAGGAATTGCCGATCGATTTGACAGGATAGATAAAAACTTCGGCAAGGTCCTGACTTACCGTTGCATCCATGGTCCAGTCAGCCTGGACGGCTGCGACACGCACTGCAAGGGCAGAGATGCTTCTGCATGCAAAGGTGTTCCGACCTTTTTCCTGTGTCCCAGCTTCTGGAAGCTGCCGGATTCGGCAAAGTCGACCCTGCTTATCCATGAAAGCTTTCACATGCTCTTCTTCGATGGCCACGGTGGGACAGGCGTAGGAAGAAATCTGAGACACGCCGAGTGCATGGCCAGCGCGGTATCTGACATTTTCAATTTGTCAGCGGGCACGCCAACGTGTCCATCGCCGCCGCAGTAGGAAGCAGAGGCTTGAAGCGCACGTGAGCACAGTCACACAACTCGCGAAAAAAGCAGCACCGGTCCCGGTTGTCAAATCGGGCCCTCAATCTGTGTTGCAGCGGAAATGTAACTGTGGGCGGCATTCCTCAAGCGGGGAATGCGAAGAGTGCAAGAAAAAGAAATCAGATGAAAAGCCCAAACGGGATCCTCTACTGCAGCGTTCGGCTGTGAATGGGGCTGCGCTGAACGGTCGGGGAACGAATGAATCTGCTGGAAATTGCTCTCCCCATCTCGTGCGCGAAGTACTGGGCTCTCCGGGACATCCCTTGGATGCGGTCACGCGCTCCTACTTCGAGCCACGCTTTGGAAAAGACTTCAGCCACGTTCGCGTACACGTCGATTCACGAGCGTCAGAGTCCGCGCATGGCCTGAACTCGCTCGCTTATTCGACGGGCGGCCATCTCGTATTTGCAGCGGGACAATACGACCCGAAAAGCTTGCGCGGCAGGCACTTGCTTGCCCACGAGCTAACCCACGTTGCCCAGCAAGCTCATTCGGTCACTTCGGATGCTTCAGCCGCAGAGCGCGCGGAGCTTCAGGCCGCCGAAAATTCGCGGCGGTATTCTGAACTTGGATCCTTGCCTTCCTTTGAACAGGCTCCTCACGGTGCAGTCCTGCTTCAGGACGCCAATACAGGCGGCGTAAAGCAATCGCCGATCACCTTTGCGCAATTCGAGGACGTTATGAAGCGCAAGTTCCGCGTCTCAAGCGTGCGCGTAGGCACTTTTGCCGACCAAGCCTTCGGCGACATGCAGCAATCGCAGTGGCAGCCCTGGCCGACGTCCTCCTCAATGGCGCCTTACGAACTGATTTTCTCGCCTACGACAAGGATTTTAATACTCCCCCGACGAAGGGCATAGATCACGTGATTCCAAATCCGGACACCGGCGCAAGTTTTAGCGCAGGCAAATTGGAGATTTTCGAAGGAGTCACGCGGGGGAATCGCATGCTGGATTTAAGCGGACATTTTCGATCACCCACTAAAGAACAGGCTGTCCGCAGAAATATCACCCACGAACTGGGGCATAGCGTCGTTGAGGAAGGGCTGGATCAGGGGAACGTTCGCCCCGGCGTCGATCCGGACATCATCGTGGACTACAAGCTTGCCGCTGGCTGGCTGAAGGGACCGCTGCCCAATGATCCGGTCCTCCTATATGACGCCGGTGACCCAGCCGTGCAGGCGGCGGTGGTCAATCACACTCCTTTCCCAATGGACAAGAGAATTCGTGAAGACAACCTGAGCTCGCCGTGGAAAGAACGTCCCCTGACCAAATACGGAACCACAAACGTGTCAGAAGACTTCGGTGAGGCTTTCATGGCCTACGTCAACGAGCCGGATGTGCTGAAAAAATTTGCCCCGCGACGATTCGAATTTATCGATTCTCGCAAGTCCAGGTGGCGCAGCAGGCTCGTAAATCCGAACCAGCCTGTCCCCGCTGGAAATCAGCAACAGCCAGGTGGAACTGCGCCCAAACAGAATCGAGGCAGCAATTTGCCGCTCCGCAAAGATTTCAACAAGGAGATAGAGAAATCCGCCGAAGACGTCGGATTGTGATCGGATTTAGGAAAGACACATGAGCTCAACAGCACAAACCGCAAAGACTATCGCGTTGGCGCCAGCCATTGCGGTGAACCGCCAGCCCGTGTTGCAACGGAAGTGCAGCTGCGGCCAGCACACAGCAAGCGGCGAGTGCGAAGAGTGTAAGAAAAAGAAAGAGTCCGGCGAATCGGGAGATCCCTTGTTGAGGCGATCCGCTTTCAGCCGCAACCCGGTTGGCGAAGTGCCTCCTTCTGTTCACAATGCCATTCGCTATCAGGGCCGGCCTCTCGACCAATCAATACGGACACGGCTCGAATCCAGTTTCCAATGCGAACTAAGCCGCGTACGAGTGCATTCCGACGAATCGGCGGCGCAAGCAGCGTCGGCGATAAATGCCAGAGCATTCACTCTTGGACAAAACATCTGGTTCGGCCGAAACGAATTCGCACCCCACTCCGCGGGCGGTTTTCATCTTCTAGCTCACGAAGTGGCCCACACAATTCAGCAGGGAAAGCAGTCGCCGACTGTGCAGCGCAGCCTCGCTATCGGCAGCGTGGATGACCCCTCGGAAGCGGCCGCGGACCGCGCCGCTGATGCGGCCATTGCTTCCAGCAGCGTCCCTCAACTTTTCAGCACTCCTCCGATGATCCGCCGGCGCAGGATTGAATACACCCCCGATCCAAACGTGCGGTACCTCGTCGAAGACGACAACAAGACCCGCTACAAAGTCATTCGTACCTACGAGTCGGTCGTGGTTGCGGATTCTCCCTCCGGCGCACCCAAAGTTAAGCCGGGAATCAACGCCAAAAATGTCTGGCTCACTCTTGAGTGGTGCAAGAACCAAAAGGTCCAAGCAGAAATCGGTGTCAACCTTCCGGAAGAGGTCAAGAATCTCGCGTCTCAGCTTTACAAGGCGATCGGGTCTGGTGCCAGCGCTTCAGACATCGCCAAAAACGCCAGTCTCAAGCCGTACCTTAACGTCACGATTACGCAGTCGAAGAGCTGGCAACTTGCTCCGGGAGTGCACCTCACCGTGAATGCTCACGGTGACGTCACTGGCGGCGGTGGACAGATTAAATTTCAAAAGGGACCGGTAAAAGCGGAACTTGGGGCGAGTTCGGAGAAAGTGGAGAGCACAGGACAGCAGGATAAACGCGTGACTGCAAACGTGATAATCGATCTCGATACGCCACCGCCAAAAGTGGATTGTCCAAAAGAAAAAGTCCACTTGGAGGACCGCCCAGTCTATAGCTGTGTGAAGGAATCGTTTGTGCCCCCACACGAGGAGAGCAAAGAAATCGAAAAACAGGTCCCTGACACAAGAGAACGTTACCTCTACTTCATCAAGTCTACGGACAACTTGAATCCCGATGTTGCTGGTGAAGGGGATCTAAACAAACTGAACTTGAGCGAACTCCGAAACGATCTTGGCAAGGGATTCAAAGTTTCCTCTATTACCGGCTTCACTTCACCGGAAGGCCCCATGAAACGAGCGGGAACTTTCGAGGGCAACAAGGCATTAGGGCTTCGACGGGCCAAAACGGCGTTGGGCATCGTGCGAGCCAACTGCATTCCCCGCAGTGACGAAGGGTGCTTCGCCGGGGACCCGGAGAAGATGCCCGTGGACGGCGGTGAACTCCATACCCTCGTGCAAAAAGGCAAGGAAGTGGAAGGTAAGCGCCTCGCGAGCCACGCCGTCGACGAATTTGAAGGCAAAGTTCCCAAGGAAACCAGTGATGTTGTGAACAACCCAGAAGAAACCCCGCAGCGATCACCTGAGCTGCAGAAATCGCTCGACAAACGGGCGACCCCAGAGCAGCAAGCGGAACTTGTCTTTCAAAAATTGCGCCGAGCCACCATCACATTGACTGGGACCCGGACTGTCAAAGAGACGAGCACGACACACGTCGCGGGGGCTTTTCAGAAAGCGGGGGACTGCCCCGAAGGCATAGCTGGCGAGACATTTCTTTCGGTTGAAGAGTCTTTGCGGGGAAACAATTGAAATGAACTCACAACAAACATGCCAAACCGCAAAGGCACATTCGTCGTGGGTCCCCGCTTGTCCGAATCAAGCCGCCCAACTTCTGCAAAGATCATCAGTCAACACCGGGGCCGGCACGCGCGTCCCACCAAGCGTCCATGAAACGCTTCGATCTCCCGGACAACCACTAGATGTGGCTACTCGCTCTTTCATGGAACCTCGTTTCGGCCGTGACTTTTCCAGCGTTCGCGTTCATTCCGACTCGCAAGCCGTCGAATCGGCACGCGGCGTAAACGCAAACGCGTACGCTGTTGGAAACCATATCGTTTTTGGCGCCGGAAAATACGCGCCGGATCAGAATGAAGGCAAGCATTTGATCGCGCACGAACTCGTCCACACGATTCAAACTGGAGCAGAATCAAGCGCGGAAGTCCACACAATCGGCACCCAAGACTCCGCGGAAAAGGAAGCGGACCGCGTCGCAAATTCGGTTCTCAAACAAGGCACAGTCCGGGACGAGATTGTACATTCCAATCAAGAAACCGCGTTGCGGCGCCAGCCCATCTATCCTCAAGACGCTGATAAAAGCCTTGATCCAAAGACTCCGCCGCTGGCCGGTCCATATCCAAATCCCAAGCCGCCCCCACCCCCGACTCCGCCAGTTGTCCCGTGTTTGATTAGCGCTGACTGCAAAAAAGCCATACCGGGGTCGGCTTGGGACTTTGGCAAAGCGGCCGACCAGAAACAAGCGGAAACAGAAAAAGAAATTAAGTCGGATCCAAAAAAAGCCAAGGCCTTGGGAAAGGCAAGACCGGCAACAAATCTCAAAGCATTCACTGACAAGGAAGATCCAAAAATTCTCGCCAAAATCTCTCAAGTACGTGTCCTGCCTGAGATGGAAGGCGCTGCGGGCGGCCAGGCTAGCGACTGCAACGGTAACGGTCCTCAGGCAGGAATGCCCGCACGCATTGAAGTACCAGACAAGCTGGAACGGCAAGCGGACCGATTCAACAACTCGAAAGAACCGAAGATCGATGAGTGGTCTCGGTTGGAGTGGAAGACCATGGCGCTGTCCACACTGGTGCACGAATCGGAGCACGTCGCATTTAACCAGGCTCCCCCAGTCAGCGCGGGTAGAACCACTAATTCGCAGTCGGTCTTTCAGTTCTCACCGGACACTTTCCTTTTTGAACTGGACGAGATGAATTCTTTGTTTACGGAGTACCCCGTCAGATACCGCGGAATCATGTCCGATGCCAAGAAGGACGCTGCGCAAAAAACGGCGGATGTAAAGGCTTGGATCACGGACTACGCGATCGGAAACGGCGATGAAGACCTTCGCGGGATGCTGAAGAAGCTTCGGTGTATTTCTCCGTGCGCTGACGTGAATAAAGCGGTGAAACAAGTCTTTGGCAAGCAATCGACCATTTGGACCGAAGAGCAAAGGAATCTCTTTGTTGGTGTCGTTTCCGATCCGAAACAAGGACTTGATTGGCCGAAGTAGCTGATCTCGTCCGCGAGTGTGACGTTGCCAGGTGTGAGGGAAAATGTCGAGCTTTCCAGGATCACCGAGAGTAGTAAAAGGCGGGCTGGTATTGATGGACCCGGACACTTCCGCGGTAATTCGTGTCATCGTCTTGCAATACAATCCGGACACCTTGTCCCGCACCCTGCAAGTACAGGGAGTTGGCGCGCAAGGCGACCGCAGCGAAGCTCTGCGCCTGAAGGGTCCCGCCGTCGAAACGATAAAAGTTGACGCGGAAATCGACGCAACCGATCAGCTGGAACAGGCCGACCAGAATTCCGATGCCCTGCAATTCGGCATACTGCCCCAACTCGCTGCTCTCGAAACAATCGTCTATCCATCGGTCTCTC
>WNFO01004936.1_pt1 | contig 12939 bp, 15 predicted proteins | sample 5400251 | NCBI WGS metagenome assembly WNFO01 (sample SAMN13153354, study PRJNA577476) | soil metagenome | isolation source: 100 cm saprolite under Madrone tree | place: USA:California | collected 2016-06-14 | reverse complement strand
TGACGGAGGCGGTACGCGCGGCGGTCAATTCGCGCTCCTCGATCTTCATCTATGGGGCGCCGGGCAACGGCAAGACCACCCTGGCGCGCCGGATTCCACGCCTGCTTGGAACCCCCATCGTCGTCCCGATGGCGCTCGACGTCGGAGGGGGCGAGGTGATGACGGTCTTCGACGGCGCGATCCACCGTTTGGAGGCGAACCAGCCCGCCGACCGCCGCTGGCGGCGCGTGTCGCGACCGCTCGTGCAAGTGGGTGGAGAGTTCCAGATCGAGATGTTCGACGCGACGTGGGAGGAGGGCAGTCGGACGTATGGCGCGCCGCTGCAGGTGAAGGCCAACGGCGGAGTGCTGCTCATCGACGACCTCGGACGGCAGCGGGTGTCGCCGAAACAGATCCTCGACCGATTGCTAGTCCCGCTCGAGCAGGAGATCGACTACATGAACCTGTCGGCCAGCGGCCGAAAGGTGGAGGTGCCGTTCTGGGCCCAGTTGGCGTTGTCCACCAACCTCAAGCCCGCCGAGCTGCTCGACGAGGCCTACCTGCGCCGGCTCGCATACAAGGTGCTGATGCCCGACCCGACCTGGGAGATGTGGACCCGAATCTTCGAGCGGGAGCGCGAGCGGCTCACGATCCCGCCCGACCCGACCGCGATCGACATGATCCGCCAGCTCTACGGCGGACGGCCACTGCGGGGCAACCACCCGCGTGACCTGCTCGAGCGCCTGGTGGATGTCTCGTCGGCGCGGGGCGTGCAGCCGCAGCTGACCCCGGAGCTCGTCGAGGCGGCCTGGCACACGCTGTTCGTCGCGAACTAAGCCTCGCTCGGAGCTGACATATGGCCTCGGTATACTTCTCGCTCGCCCCAACGCGGCGGTGGCGGAATGGCAGACGCGCTAGTTTCAGGAGCTAGTGTCCGCAAGGACGTGGAGGTTCAACTCCTCTCCGCCGCACCAGCACCCTGACTTGCATCCTAGTCGCCAGAATCTGCGGCAATGTACGAATCGTTCAGTTCGGGCGCTCCGTAGCATTGACAATGCATCATCGATTGGCCCTGGCTGTTCTGATTGCGGTCACGACCGCATGTGGTGTGACGTACCCCGGCGTCAGCATCCAATCGCCGGCGTCCAGTGCTCGCATGACCCTTCGATGCCTGCCCGCCCGCCCGCGCTGCCAGTGGGCGGCCTGGCGTTCGATGTCGATCGCGAGACTTTGGTTTTATTCGGTGGCTATTACCCCGATCACGCACGTGGTCCTGAGCCAGACGTGGGAGTGGAATGCGGCCGCTGGCTGGAAACAGCTCTACCCGGCGACCGTCCCCCCCGCACGAGGTATGACAGCAATGGCCTACGACGAAGCGCCAAGGGACCTCATCGATGGAAACGCAATAGAGATCTTCGCGTGGAACCGCGACGACTGGAAGCAACTGGCTTAGAACCCGACACCACCCAGCGGGTAGGCTGGGCCAATGTCTTCCTCGGCGGAAGTCGTCGACTGGCGACCGGGTCGGGCGGAGGCGACGATTTGGAACGTTGTCGCGCTTGTCCTGATCGCCCTTGGTCTTCCTCTGTTTGCTATGCCATCGGTCCTCAGACATGGGCCTGCGGGCGCGTCCTTCCGGATCGGACTCATCGAAATATTGGTGGTCGCGGCCCTAACCGCGCTTCTGCTTGTGGTGCACGAAGGGATCCACGGCCTGGTCATGCTCACATTCCGTGCGCGCCCAACTTTTGGCGCCGTGCTCGTCGGAGGCGCGATGCCGGCTCTCTACGCAACCTCAGTGGGCCATCGCTTCAGCCGCAGCCAATATCTGACTGTCGCCGCCACGCCCGCAGTCTTAATCTCGGTGGTCGGGTTCTTGTTGTGTTTTGGACCTTGGGGCGGTTACCTGATCGTGCCGCTGGCGATTCACCTCGGAGGTTGTGTCGGAGACCTTTTCGCGTGCGGGCGAGTGCTGCTTGAACGCCCAGGAACCGAGTTCGAGGATCTGCGAGACGGGATTCGCTTCCATCGCAAGCCGATCTGAACGCAGGTACAATACGTACCTCTGTGACGTATAGACTTAACGAATGGACGACAGGCCAGTCGTCTGGGATGCTGCCAACCGCAGACATCTGGCAGAGGATCATCCAGATCGGGCCATCTCGCTCGACGAGATGAAGGAGGTTCTGGCCGACGACCAGCGAATCGAGGTCTATATCGAGAAGCGCGATGCGCACCAGGTCATCGGCCGAACAAATACAGGGCGCTGGCTCGTCGTGATCTGGATCGACCAGCCAACGGGCCGATATCCGATCCACGTGCGGCAAGCATCAAAGCGAATCATTCGGAGGATCAACAAATGAAGGCAAAGCCGACACGGAGGCCGTTTTCGGACCCGTTTGACGATTTGAGCGATGAGGCCTTTGAGCGCGAGGTCCTTGAAGCCCTGGATCAGGCGACCACGAAGATCTCACTTCGGGTTCCCAACGATCTCCTTGGCCGCACCAAACAGGTGGCCGAAAACCGGGGCGTCCCGTACCAGTCGCTCATGAAAGCTCTGATCGACCAGGGCGTGAAACGCCTTGAGCGCGTCCCGGCGCGCGGCAAGCGTGGCCGCCAGTGACCCGATTAGAGGGCGACGCTAGTAGGTAAGCTCGTAGATGACGTGCGCCGTCGGTACCCGGATCTGCATTGCCGGCCGCTGGCGAAATGAGGCCCCCTCGACGTACGGATTCGTGATCGTCTCAGAGCTCAGCTTGTAGCCGAGCAACTCCAGGCGTTCCGCGTCTCTCTGGTACTCGCCGACGGTCCAGTAGGTGCGCTCGACGAACTCAGGTCGGGGGTTGCGATTCTTGAGCCGCCTCGCAGCCAGCGCCAGGATCGCATTCCTTAAAGGACCGCCAATATCAATGCTTCCTTGCATCGGTGACGAGCTTAGCGCTCGATACACTGGCGTTTCGTGGGTGCCGGCACAGTCGACCAGGTGCGCACGCTGTACCGAACCCTGCTCTTCTTCGCCGCCGTTTCGCTTCTCATCCTCGTCGCTGGGCTGGTGGAGTTCGCCTACTTCGAGCCCGCGGGCCGGCACACAGGCCTCAAGGCAACGATCGCAGGCGTGTACGTGTACGACCCGGACAAGAAGGCGACCGTCGGCCCTGACCGCAACTCCTTCCCGCGCACGGTTCAGTTCGCTGCCGTGGTCGACTGGTCATCGCTGCCCAAGAATGTCGTTGTCGACGCGCGCTGGTATGACGGCTTCGGGAACGTCGTCGGCAGCGTCGGTCCCGGTACGCCTGACCAGCTCGCGGGCCAGACGATCGTCCCGGTCAGGGTGCCGCCCGGCTTCAGCCACGACCTACCCGGCGACTACATCTTCGTCGTCGAGCGCTATGAGGGCGGCTTGCCGGTCGAGGTGATCGGCCGGCGCGTCGTCCTGGTGGAGAGGCAATGAGCGCGCTCACCGCGGCTCGCCGCGCGAATCCTCGTGCACGCCGGCCTGCACGCTATGCGATTGCGATCGCGATCGCCGTGGCGCTCAGCCTGGTGCTGGTCGCGAGCTCGATCCTCAACTACGTCTATCTCGACACCGTCGCCGGCCGCACGTCGCTCTATGGATTGCTGGCCGTCGCCTTGATCGCGATGGGGACCTTCATCGGGGTGCGCGCCGCCGCCCGCGACCCAGCCGTGCGCCGGCGCGACTTCATCCGCGCGGCGGTGCTCCTCGGCCTCGCAGCCCTGCTCTGGTTGCTGCTGATCGACGTCTTCATATTCACGGACGCGGCCGGGCCCCAGGTGGCGGCGGTGTGTGCGCTCGCCTGCCTGCCCACGACCGCGTTCGGGCTGTGGGTCGTCCGCCGGATCGATCGCAACGAAAAGGAGCCGTGGCGCCTCGTCCTGGTCGCGGCGGCGTGGGGCGCGGTCGTGGCCACGAGCCTCGTCATCTGGGCTGAGAGCCTCTGGCAGGACATCGCCATCCGCACGCTGGTCCCCGGGCCCGGCTTCGACGTCTCGACCGCATTTTCCGCGGGCATCCTGGAAGAGCTGGCCAAGGGCTCCGCGGTGGTGCTGCTTTTCCTGGTCATGCGCAACGAGTTCGACGATGTGGTCGACGGGATCGTGTACGGAGCCGCGATCGGGCTCGGCTTCAACTTCATGGAGTCGGTGGCGTACATGACCAACCTCTACGCGATCTTCGCGCCCGACGGCGTGGGCGGATATGCGGCCGGGTTCCAGTGGTACGCGCGACAGGTGCTCGGCCTGTTTTTCGGGCACGCCACCTACACGGCGTTCGTGGGCGCGGGCGTCGGCATCGCACGCCAGCTGCCGACCACGCGCAAGAAGCTCATTGCGATCACGGCCGGATTCATCGTCGCCATCGCCGCGCATTTCTCGTGGGACGCCTGGATAAACCTCTTCCCGATCGTCCAGAACAATTTCTTGATCCTGGAGATCCACCTCCGCACCCTGATCATGACTGGCCCGTTCACCGCCGCCGTGGTCGCCCTCCTTCTGCTCGGACTGCACATCGAAAGCCAGGAGCTCGCGGATCAGTTCCGCAAGGAGGCCGCACTTGGCAGCGGGGCGATCATGCCTGAGGAGGTGCCGATTCTCATGAGCCCGTGGCGGCGCTTTCAGCAGCGGTTGCGCGCGCTGGGGCGCGGGGGCCTGCGCGCTTACATCCGCCTCGCGCGGCTACAGGCCGCGCAGGTCGACCTCGCCATGGAGCGGTGGCACCGTGAACGCCAGGAGGTCGATACCCCGCTCGAGGCCGAGCAGGAGCTGCGGAGCCAGGTGATCTCGCTGCGAAAGCAGCTCGCCGCCTAGCTCACCTGGAGGCGGGCAGCCGGCCCCAGAAGGCGCGGGCGAACGCGAGCACGAGGAGCATGGCGCCCGCCGACCAGGTGATCGCCGAAACGAGCGGATCGCTGAAGTCGGTGCCGCTGAGGACGGCGTGGAAGAAGGTGAGGGCGAAGGCGACGTAAGCGAGTCGATGCACCCACTTCCACAGCTCGACCGACATGCGCCTCTTCAGGTAAGACGTAACAGTGACGACCAGCAGCACGTCGACGGCCAGCGTGCCGAGCCCGATGCCCAGGGTCCCGTAAGTCGAATGAAAGGGCAGCACGAGGTCGATCAGCGCGATCCGAGAGGTCCGATCGAGCAGCAGCGCGGCGAGGTGCACAACCGCGAGCGGGATCCACAACACCGTCGTGTATTCGTGCAGCGAGCGCAGCGCCCGGTTGCTGCCGAGCCAGTCGAGCACCGCGGTGCGCAACGCGATGCCGGTCACCAGGGCCACGGCCAGGGCTGCGTAGGAGCCAAGCCCGGCCGCCCGCGAGAGCACCCAGAAGAACTGGTCGATCGTCATCAGCTCAACCACCACGCTTGCGCATGAGCCGCGCAGTACGCCGTGGCCAGGCCGGGACCGAGCAGGAGGGCGGTCTTGGCGACGACCTCTGCATCGCGCCCCGTGGCCGCCACCACCGATACCTCCTCCAAACCGCTTTGGGATGGGAGGCCAGTGCGCGGATCGATCAGGTGGTGAAGATCGCCCCACCGTCGCCTTCGCACGCTGCTGGTGGCGGCGCCCTGGTCGCGCAGCATCACGGTGACGCCAGCGAATCCGACCGGCCAGCCCTCGCCATTCGGTCCCGCGCCGGCTGCCCTCAGGTCGCCGCCGAGATTCGCGAGCGCGTTTGGTCCCAGACGGGCGGTCAGGCGGTCGGCCATCCAGCCCTTGGCGATGCCGCCGAGGTCGAGGCCGCAACCGACCTGCAGTCGCGCAAGTCCGCGCTGCAATGAAAGGACTTCATCCAGCTGCGGCGCCGGACGCGCGTCCTCGATCTTCGGTGTCGTCGCGCCCGCCGCCAGCGACCGCGTGTAGCCGATCGCGTGCATCGACGGCAGCACCGCCGCATTGACGAGTCCCGCGCTGAGCTGATACGCGCGCAGCGCCTCATGGAGCAAGGCCTCCATCTCCGTGCTGACGCGCACCCATTCGCCCTCCGCGCCGTTGAGCAGCGCCAGCTCGCTGCGGTCCGAGAAACGCGTGATGCGCGTGCCTAGCTCGCGCACCCAGAACTCTCCCTGCAAGAGCTGGGTGCTGGTCACACCCGCGCCGAACAGGCTGCAGCTCGTTCCGAGCGCCTCGAAATGGTGAGCTTCGACCGCGGGGCTAAGACGCATAGGTCGATGTCACCGGCTGGACGTCGCCCTGCCTGACGCCCGGCGTGATCGTGACCCCGCCGGCCTGCCCGCCCTGCTGTGACGCCAGCACCGTCGGCTGGAGGGGCGCGGACGGATTCTTGAGGTGGGCGGTCACGTACAGAGCCGAAGCCGCGGTCGTGCCCAACGTGAGCACCGTTGCCCCCAACTTGAGCAGGAACGGGCGCATGAGGCCCCTAAAGAGCCGCGACCGGCGCTTTCAGGAACGGAATCCGATCGAATGACGCGCCCAGGATCTGGTTCGAGTCCGCGCCGAGGTGTCCGCCCAGGATCTCCTGGTACACCGAGCGAAAGTCGACCGCGAACTTGAGGTTGCCGGTCGAGTCAAGACTCGTCAGGCTCGGCTCGGCGCCATAGAGGCCACCCTTCACCGGGTCGCCGATGAGCAGCAGCGGAGCCGCGGCCCCATGGTCGGTGCCGCCGCTCGCGTTCTCCTTGGGGCGCCGGCCGAACTCCGACCAGGTTGCGATCAGCACCTTGTCGGCTTTTCCGTGCGCGGCCAAGTCTTTGTAGAACGCGCTCACGGCCGAGTCCAGATATCCCATCAGGTCGTCGTGGCGGTTGAGCTCGGTGTAGTGCGTGTCGAAACCGCCCAGCGTCACGTGAAGCAGCTTGACCCCGGTGCCGGTGACGATGAGCTCGGCGGCCAGCTGCAAGGCGGCCGCGAGCTGGTTCTTGGACGAATAGACGAGCTGGACCTTGTCGGAGTAGTCCGCCATCGGCTGGTAGCTGGCCGACGACGTGCGTAGCGTGGCGATGGTGTCGTTCGCGGTGGCGATCGCGGTGTCGAAGAGAGCGCCGTAGATGCCGGGCGTGCCCTTGTACAGCGCGCCCACAGCCGCCTCGACCTCCGACCCGCCGCTGAACCCGAACGTCTTCTGGTTCTGGATCACGGTCATCGTCGCCTGCAGGTCGCGGAGCGCGCCGGGGACGTCGGTGGTCCCGCACGCGCAGCCGGTCAGCGGGTGGCCGTTGGAGTCGTAGGCCTTCGCGAGGGTGCGGCCGAGCCAGCCGTCGACCTGCCGCCGCGTAGGATCGCCGGTCTCCCAGATGCGGATCGACTCGAAGTGCGAGAAGGTCGGGTTGGGGTAGCCGACGCCCTGCACCATCGCGACCTTGCCCTGGTCCCACAGGCTTTTGATCCCGCCCAGGTTGTGGTTGAGGCCGAAATCCTTGGTCAGCGGCAACGCCTGCGACACCATCGGGCCGGCCAGCTTGGGTCGGAGATCGTGCAGGGTCGGGTCCGTGAGCGGAACCAGGGTGCGCAGGCCATCGTTGCCGCCCGCGAGCTGAATCATCACCAGCACGTTGTCGTTCGCCATGCCGTTCTGCTTGGCCGCGAAGACAGCGCGGGCAAAAGCATCGGGGACGGCGGCGTAGCCCGCGGCCAACCCGGCCGCGCCGGCTCCGAACACGAGGCCGGCCCTCAGGAAGTCGCGACGCTTGAGCTGGTTGATTCCGATCTCGTTGTTCATGTCACGTGCACCTACTTGAGCTGAAATTCCGGAGAAGCCAGGGTGACGAACCATCGCGTCCGCTCATCGGGCGCCTGGTTCAAAAGATTTGCGGTCTGAGGGCCGACCACCCCGTCGAGATGCGTTCGGGCCGCGTCGGTCGCGGATGGGAGCGAGCCCTTCGTCTGGGCGAGGGCGAGGGTGACGAAGTTGACCCGCTCGACGACGGTGTTGGAGGAGATCCACGCCGCGTTGTTGGGCCAGCCGTTGACGTCGGGCGGATCGAACAGGCTCTGGCCCATTCCCGAGCCGGCCGCGACGACGAGCTTCGAGAGAGTGGTCGCGCCCAGCGCCCGCGCGCCATGCACCATGAACTCGGTCGGCGACTTCAACAGCGCGCGATAGCTCGCATCGGCCGTGAACTCCGGGCTGGTGAAGACCGCGCGCATGAGCGTCTTCATGTCGTACTGGCTGCGCCGGAATGTGTCCCCCAACCGGGCGACGTATGAAGACGATGGCGAGCTCGTGACGAAATGCTGGGCGACCTTCGCCGCGATGAAGGGCGCGGTCGCCTTCTGCGCCAGGATGGCGTCGAGGACACCCTGGGTGTCGAGAGGACCGGTGTGGCCGAGGTACGTGACCGTCCCCTTGTACGCGCGTCTGGGGTTGAAGATCCCCGACCGCTGGGCGCTGTAGACCGGCAGCTTCTGGGTGACCATCTTGGCCTTGTCAACGGTGACGGTCGCAGTCGAGTCGGGCTGCGGTTGCTGCCAGCCGGCGAGGGCCTTGGCGCTCGACCGCACATCCTCCTCGGTGTAGTTGCCCGCGCCCATGGTGAAGAGCTCCATCAGCTCCCTCGAGTAGTTCTCGTTGGGGCTCTGACCGGTCGAGGTGGCGAGGTCGAGGTAGCGGAGCATCGCGGGGTCCGTGGTGACATCCGTGAGCATCGACCGGAGGTTGGTCATGCCCATACGCCGCCATGTGAGGTTCTGCCAGTACATGAACGTGTTGTTTCCGGTCTTGCGGTAGTCGCTGGTGAAATGCCCGTGCCAGAACAGGGTCATGCGCTCGGCGAACGGCGTGGGCGTGGTGAGCATGTGGCCGACCCACCACTGCTGGAGCTCGGGAACTCCGAATCTGCCGCCAGGCGTGGTCGCGGCGGCCAGCACCGGCGGTTCGGCGGGCTTGGTCTCGAGCAGCCGGTCGACGGTTTTGCTGTATCCGTCCGACAGGGCGGCGTCCAGCTGAGCCTGGGTGTAGCCAAAGCTGGTTCGCCGCAGCAGCTGCATCACGCGTGCCGATTCGCGGCCCAGCGGCGAGACCCAGTCAGTACCCGAGGCGGCGCCGGAATGGGAGAGGTTCTGGATCGTCCCGCCCAGAAGGCGCACGGCGCCCACGCCGACGCCGGTCGCGACGGCGGCTGCCATGGCCTGGCGCCGGGTGATTCCTTTGCGGACGGGAGGTGCTGCGTCAGCGACTGGTTCGGGAGCCCTCAGTGCCATGGCCCAATTCAACCCTGGCCGGGTCGGTCTGGCATCAGCCAGATGTGAAGAATTCGTAAGCACCCATGAATAGCGAAGCCGCCAACGCCCCTCGATGCCAGGACCGTCCGGGCACTTATGAGGCCTGGTACGTGACTGTCTGCGACCCTGCCGCTCGGCGCGGCTTCTGGCTCCGCTACACGATGATGAATCCTGCCTCGGGCGCGGCCGCGGAAGCGCAGTCGGCACTCTGGGCGTTTGCATTCGATCGCGACCACCCCGAGACGAACTGGGGCGGCAAGGTCACCTATCCCCTCCGCGCACTGCGGACATCCTCCCGGCCGTTCGGCTTGAGCCTCGAGGGCGCCGTGCTGGAGCGCGATGGCTGCTCGGGGCAGATCCACACCGAACGCGGCAGCGCGCGTTGGGACTTGACGTGGGAATCGCGCGAACCACCGTTTCCGTATCTCCGCCCGCGCTGGCAGGGTCTGTCGTCGGTCGCGAACATCGGCGCCCAGCCGGCGCTCAGCGTTTCCGGGACGGTCGAGGTGAACGGTCGGGTGCACCAGCTGGACGGCGCGAACGGCGGCCAGCAGCACACGTGGGGCTCGAGTCACGCGCTGGCGTGGAACTGGGGCTACGCGTCGGGCGCGGATTTCTGGGTGGCGGGTTCGACCTTGCGGGTGCGGTCGCGCCTCGGCCGCGTGCTCACTGGGACGGCCGCCGGTGCGCAGGCAGGCGAGCATCGCTTCCTGTTCAACGGTCCAGTCCAGGTCCTGCGGACTCGCGGTCCGATCTCGCCCGACGGGTGGCGAGCAACGGCGCGGCTTGGCGACCGCACGCTTGCCGTGGCGATCAAGCCTCGCGCCGAAGACCTGATCGGCGTGACGTATGCAGATCCCCGCGGGGGCAGCCGCTACTGCTACCACACGGAGGTGGCCGACCTCGAGCTCCGCCTGACGCGCGGATCAGACTTGCTCGCGCACGTCAACAGGCCCGCTTCCGCCGCCTTCGAGTACGCCTCGGAGACGCCGCTGGCGGGCATCCCGCTGACGATCTAGCCCAGCTCGGTCGCGAGGTGGCGGGCGCTGCGCGCGGCCAGCGCCATGATCGTGATCTGCGGGTTCACGTACGTCGAGCCAGGCAGGATGCTCGCGTCGGTGATGACCAGCCCAGGCAGGTCGTGCGCGCGTCCGAATTCGTCGACCACGGACGACCGCGCATCCTTGCCCATGCGGCAGGTCCCCATCGGGTGATAGGCGGAGAGCTTGAGGTCGGCCGAGCTCCATTTGCCGTCAGTTATCCAGCTGAGCTCTTCGCGCTTGCGGACTGCCGGCAAGCCGGGCAGCAGCGTGTGCACCTCCTGCGCTCCCGCAGCTAGATAGATCTCGGTCGTCAAACGAATGCCTTCCAGGGTCTTGCGCAGATCGTCTGGGCTCAGGTTGTAAGTGATGAGCAGACCGCCACCAGGTGTGGCGCGCACGCGGCCCGTGCCGCTGTCCGAGATGATCAGGCCCGCCGCTGCCGTCTGACGGTAGCGCGCGAGGAAGTCCTTCAGGTCGCTGCCCTTGCCGCCGACCCCCCCGGCGCTATAGCCGACGCCTGGCGGTGGATACGTGGCCTCGACCAGGATGCCGTCATGCAGCTTCTCGTCCACGAAGTAGCTCTGCATCACGCCCTTCCAAGCGTTCAGGTCGTGATCGAATACGCCCAGCACCCCGCAGCCCGGATGGATGCGAAGGTTGCGGCCGACCTGCCGGCTGGAGTTGGCGACGCCCTGCCGCTGGAGCAGGGCGGGCGTGTAGACCGCGCCCGCGGCGAGGACGACCCTCCGCGCGCGCACCTCGAATCGAGCGTCGCGCCGGACCGCTCCGGTCTCGGGGTCGACGATCGAGCCCCGCACGCCGACTGCGCGACCACCTTCGATGACGAGGCCGTCGACGCGACAGCCGCTGATGATCTGCGCACCGGCGCGCACCGCGAGCGGCAGGTAGGTGACATGCATTCCGAGCTTGGCATCGAGCGGACAGCCAAATGCGCAGACGCCGGAACCGTGGCACCCATGAGCGTTGCGCCGGATCGGTCCACCGCTGTAGCCGAGCTCGCGACGGCCCCTGTCCATGACCTCGCCGTTGGTGCCCATGATGTCGATGCCCACCGGCGCGACGCTCAAGGTTTCCTCGACGTCTTCGAAAAGGGGCTCGAGCTCCGATCGATTCATGCCCCATGCGTCGAGCACGAAGTCGGGGGTCCGAAAACAGGTGCCCGAGTTGATCAGAGTCGACCCGCCCACTCCGCGCCCGATCGGCAGCGAGATGGTCGGTACGCCGATGGTGAAGGTCAAGCCGTTGCCGCGGTAGAAACGTCGCAGGCGCTCCGGCGGCGAGCCTGTGAAATCGCGCCGGTCGAAATGCTCGCCCTCTTCGAGGACGATGACCTTCAGGCCCGACTCGGCCAGCTCCTTGGCGGCCACCGCGCCGCCGGCGCCGCTGCCGACGACAACCACGTCCGCAGTGTCGTAGAAGCCCTGGTCAGGTTGCATGACCTTGAGCTCGACCACGCCCGGGTCGCGCTCGACCTTCTTGTAGGGCTGCCCGTCGTATCCGATGAGCGGCTTGATGCGGTCGTCGGAGCAGAAGAACATGAGGATCAGCGCCTTGAGCGCGATGAGCGTTTCGCGGCGCTGGCGGATCTTCGATTTCTCGCAGTCCATTGCGTAGGCATCGCGCGCACCCGATCCCAGCAGCCGGAAGGGCCGCGCGTGCCGGCTTGCGATGGACGAGAGGTTGAACGCGGTCAGCATGAGGTCGACCGTTCGGCGGGTCCCCGGTGCGCACCGGTCCAGGTACGAATCGAGCTGCCCGGCAACGTTCACGTCGCTTGCCCCCGGCTCGAGGGCGCCGCCATGCGGGAGGATCGAATCGGCCAGCGCCGCCAGAGTCGCCCGCCGGGCGGCAGTCAGGGACATGCCGTGCGATTATGGCCTCGCGATCGCCACGAAGCGCTTGCGGCTGCTGCTCCGGATCTGGACGGTGATCTTCTTGCTGGGCGCCGTCGACTTCTTCGTCTTCCCTTATCTGACCGTCCGAATACTCAACTCCAGCGCGAGGTCGTTGGGAATGCACGAGGTCACGGCGTTGAACGGCGGCCAGGATTTCTGGCTCGCGCTGGCCGTGCCGTACATGATCCTGGTGGCGGCCTTCTCATGGATCGCGCAGCGAGGCACGCGCATCCAGGCCCAGCCGGTGCAGCTCCTCATGCTCGCGAAGGCTTCCAGCTCGCTCACCTCGCTGGCTCTTTTCCTTCTCGGCGGCTTTGCCTATCCGTTCCTCGCCAACTTCGTGGTGGACGGCGCCATCGTCCTCATCACCTACTGGTTTTATCGGGGGGCGCGTTCGGAGCTGGTTTTCCCACAGTAGGATCAGCGCGCGATGCCCAAGCGCGTTCCGATGGCGAGCATCGACGCCGCGTGGTTGGGGATGGAAGACCCCACCAACCTGATGATGGTCACCGGCGTGCTGGCCCTCGCCGGACCGGTGGAGCGCAGGCACTCGTCGCCACCGCGACGGGCGCGCTGCGGCGCTACATCGAACAGCGCGGCGGGCGCACCGCCGGGATCGCGATTCGCGCCTCGGTGCCCGTCAACCTCCGGCCGGCCGACCAGGCGCACAAGATGGGCAACGCATTCGGCCTTGTGTCCCTCACCCTGCCGATCGGGATCGCCGACCCGGCGCGGCGGCTGCGCGCGATCAAGAAGGAGATGGACGAGCTCAAGGTTTCGCCCGAGGCGCTGGTCTCGT
>WNFO01017560.1_pt1 | contig 12940 bp, 12 predicted proteins | sample 5400251 | NCBI WGS metagenome assembly WNFO01 (sample SAMN13153354, study PRJNA577476) | soil metagenome | isolation source: 100 cm saprolite under Madrone tree | place: USA:California | collected 2016-06-14 | reverse complement strand
GTGTTTGCACATCGGCAGAAACATTCAGCGTTTCTGGCAAAAAATACGCGTTCCCTGTGGCAGTCTCCTCCACTTCCCGCCGCTCCATCTTTCCATCAGCTGCTGGAACTTCTTTTACAGCTTTGAATTTGTATTGATATGGAATCCCAAGCACCGGCCCGATCACGTTCTGTTCCCTGCCCCATGAGGAGGTGATATCGGCCACCGCCTCGTTGCGCCGCTGCAATCGCTCCCTTAACACGCCGGTAATCATTGTCAGAGGAATCAGCAACACCAAGACGAGCGCGCCGACTCCGAGCAATTTGATTATGGTACTGTTACGCCGCCCAAACGACGGCTGAGATTTTGGTAACGGCGGCGGTGCTTGGACTTCGGGCATTCGGCGATGTTGAATCAACCAAATCGTTTACGCAATGAAGTTTATGACAAAGTCTCGTATTCACTCAACCAATTGAGACACGTTGCAATTTGGGACTCCGTTAGTTTCGGTTTCGCTATTGCCGGCGAATTTGCGCGGCCTCGCGCATGAAACTCGGATTTCGGATTATCTTAGTAGGGTTCTGCTGGGCTGAATCGCTTCGCACGAACAGCGACAAGCAATCAATCAAGCGCCTGCCGCGCCAATTAACGAGCTCCTGACTGATGCAATGCAGGCCGTGCTGCCCGCACAAAGCACGGAACAAATCAGCGCTCATGCCTGGGTTTCGATGATGCGCCCAATCGAGGATCTTTGCCTTGATCAACGGCTTGGCTAATACCTCCGGGAGCCGTTCGCGTGGCGTATCAACGTATTCGCCGAAATTGGAATGATGAATGAAACCTTTGCCTCCGATTTTCAATTTGATTCCGAGTTCGCGAAGGTACGCGTCCACTACGTCCCGGTTCGTATGCACGAAGGAATCGAAACTAAAAACAAAATCGACTGAAGCATCGGGGACCATCGCGAGTGAGCGACCATCATTGAGGTAACAACGCACGCGCGAATCAGCTGCGAAACGCTGGCGACACGCTTCGATGCATTCACTCGAGCGATCAACAATCCACAGGTTTTCGCAGTAATCTTTCAGATAGTGCGTCCATCGTCCGAAGCCGGGCGCAATTTCCAAAATCGTGGCCGTTGGCAGGAAATCGCGAATGCGCGGAAAAATTGTGCCCTTCCATTGCGCGGCGGAACTGCCCCAAGGTAGAGACCATTCCTCGCCCGCCTCTTTCCAATCGTACTTCATGGACTGGCTCACACCATAGACGACACGCAGTCATAAAAAAATGGCTGGGGGCGGAATCGAACCGCCGACACGTGGATTTTCAGTCCACTGCTCTGCCAACTGAGCTACCCAGCCGCGACCGACGTCGATTGCGACGTAGCTTGGGGTTGCCACTATGCAGCAATCCCGTTGCAGGGCAAGCCGTGTAGCTGACTGGAAACGCTCTCTCGGTTGAAACATTTCACAATGGCGCCCGCGAGCGGAAAGCGTCTAAGACTGCGAGATGATATACGGACGCCGCGACTCTCAGCACTCTTTGAAATCGCCCGCTGATTCGTGCGTCTCGATTGTAGTGCCGGATTCGTCAAATACGCGGATGATTGCCCTGCGCGAGCGCGTGCACGAGCGATACTTCGCATACGCGACCGCGTTGCGGACTGCGTCGGGTCCTGCATACCAGATTGGGCCGCGTTGGAGCCGCTCGCTGATTAGATCAAAGCCGTCCCGGTTCTCGCGGGGACGGATCTCGTAAACATCCTGGGCACGAGCGGGGAGCATCCGGCTGTTTGCGTCCCCCAAAAGCTTGTCTGATATGACCCTGACCAACCCAAGTCTGTCCTGGTCGGTGTGGTTAGCTTTCATACCGCCCATTTTCCAATCGTCTGAAGACCAGCAAAAGAAACATTCCTGTTAACTTTTGGCAATTCCGACCGACGTCGACGACGCGTCGTTCCTCGGGGGTTCTCACCATGCGGCAATCCCGCTGCAGGGCAAGGCCGCGTAGCGGACTCGAAACACTCTCGCGATTGAAAAATTTGCAGTTAGAATCGGCCGCATGAAGAAGATCATTTCCACGAACGAAGCGCCGGCGGCGATCGGCCCCTATTCGCAAGCGGTGCGCACCGGAAACTTCCTGTTTTGCAGTGGTCAGATTCCGCTCGATGCCAAAACCGGCCAAATCGTGTCCGGTGATATCGCCGCGCAGACCCGGCGAGTGTTGGACAACATCGCCGCCGTTTTACAAGCCGAGGGGCTCACTTTTGATAACGTGGTTAAGACCACGATTTTTCTGACTGATCTTGGCGATTTCCAGACGGTAAACGAGATTTACGGCTCGTACTTCAAGCAGAATCCTCCTGCTCGTTCGACTGTCCAAGTCTCTGCGCTACCCAAAGGCGCGAATGTGGAAATTGAAGTCATTGCCGTTTCCGAGCAGACCGAACAAACCGCGTATGACACGTCGGGCTAGCCTTAACTGTAGCGGCGGTCTCTGACCGCCAAATAAAACGTGCGACACTCAGAGAGTGCCGCTACAGAAGGAGAGAACATGAGCGAAGATCTCCTGGCGCTGTTCCGCAAGACCGGCGCGCTTTTGGATGGCCATTTCATTTTGCGCTCCGGCTTGCACAGCCGCCAGTATTTCCAATGCGCGATCCTCCTTCAGCACACGGAGATCGCTGCAAAAGTTTGCAAATGGCTCGCCGATAAACTGCGCAACTTTGATTGCGACGCAGTCATCTCCCCTGCTCTCGGCGGAATCATTGTCGGCCAGGAAGTCGGGCGTTCGTTAGGCAAGCGCCACATCTTTGTCGAAAAAGAGGACGGTAAACTTGCTTTGCGCCGTTTCCAAATTTCCCCGACGGAGAGATTCATCGTCGTCGAAGACGTCGTAACGCGCGGTGGACGCGTGCAGGAAACAATCGACATCGTCCGCACCCACGGCGGTGTCGTCCTGGCAGTCGGTGTGATTGTCGACCGCAGTGGCAAAACGAAACCGGACTTTGGTTGCCCGTTCGTCAGTTTAGTCGAAATGAATGTTGAGAACTTTTCCCCAGAAAATCTCCCGCCCGACCTTGCAAAAATCCCGGCCGTAAAACCGGGCAGTAAATAGAAAGCGGGCGCTCGCCGCGGCGAGCGCCTCTACAATTTTAACAACTCGCCGAGTGCTTTCGGGTCGGTCACCGGTGCTTTGCAGGTGAAATTTTCGCATACGTAGGCGGCTGGTTTGCCGTTCACGACCGACATGGCGCGGATGGCTTCATTTTTGTCGCCAAGAAATTTCTGGCCTTCACTGCCATCGGCCAAAAGGAGGATCGTGTTTGGTAAGAAATGGCGATGCACTTCCTTAATCAGCGCTTTGGTTTCCGGCGCATCCTTCTTCCCAGCGATCACGATCTGTCGGGGTTTGCTTAAGGAGTAATCGAGCGCAACCAGCATTTGCGGCATGGCGCTCGGGAAATTCGACAGCGTGGCTGCAAATGCGTCGATCGTTTTTTTGGCTCGCTCTGCTCCCGCAGCCGCGGTATCATCGCGAAACTGCGATAATCGCAAAAGATTCAGAGCTGCGACCGAACTGGCAGCTGGCTCGGCGCCGTCGTTATCGTCTTTCATCCGGAGAAACACACTGTCATCTTTGCCGCTCGTGCTGAAGTAGCCGCCGTTTTTCTCGTCGAAAAACAGGCGGTCCTGCGTCTCCTGCAACTGCGTCGCAAACTTCAGCCACTCGACATCGAACGAGGCTTCGTAAAGATCGAGAAGGGCATGGATAATGAATGCGTAATCGTCAGCGAACGCTTCAATATGGCTGCGAGCCCCGCGGTAATTGCGATAGAGTAATCTGTTCTTTTCTTCATAAAGATTTGCGCGCAGAAATTTGGCTGCGCGCGTTGCGATTTCCAAATAGCGCGGATCGTCGAGTAATTGCGCGGCGCGAGCGTAGGCAGAAATCATTAAGCCGTTCCAGGCGGCGATAATTTTGTCATCCAGGTGGGGCCGCGGACGTTTAGTGCGAACGGCAAACAATTTCTCGCGGCTTTGCGCGAGCGATTTCGAAATCTCCTCTTCACTTTTCTTAAAACGCTCTGCGGTCTCGGCGATGGTATGCCGTTTGATCAAAATGTTTTGTCCGCGGAATTCATCGTGCGGATCACTTCCTTCCGGCGCATTGCCGTGCGGTTGAACGCCGTAATGGAAATCGAAAATCTCAGCGGCATCGCCGAGCACGGCGTCGATTTCTTTTTTCGTCCAGATATAGAATACGCCTTCCTTGGTCTTGCTGTGGCCGGGATCGCCGATCCCGGCTACAACAGGGCTATCGGCATCTTCGGCGGAGAAAAAGCCGCCTTCCTTCGATGTCATGTCGCGAGCGACATAGTCGAGAATGTCGCGCGCGACTGCTTCATATTGCCGATCCCTCGTAATTTGGAACGCGTCAAGATAGGCGACAGTCAGCTGTGCCTGGTCATAGAGCATTTTCTCGAAGTGCGGCACGTGCCAGTAACGATCGACCGAGTAACGGTGAAAGCCGCCGCCCACGTGATCATGCATTCCGCCGGCCGCCATTTTACGCAGCGTCAACAAAGCCATTTCCAGCGCGTGTTTTCCGGATTCGCCCTTGGGATCGTGCACGTAGAATCGCGTGAGAAAATTCAGCGTCACTGGCCGCGGAAATTTCGGCGCATTACCGAAACCACCTTCCTTTGGATCGTAACTCCGATCGATCTGTTGGTAGGCGGCATCTAGAATTGCTGCGTCGATTTTGCTTTCGCTTGCTGGTCTTTCTTGCGATTCACGCAATGCCGCAACGATCTTTCCGCCCTGCTCAACAATTTTGTCGTGATTTTCTTTCCAGGCAGTTGCGATTCGCTCCAGGACTTTCTTGAAACCGGGCTGGCCATATCGGTCCTCCGGCGGAAAATAGGTTCCACCGACAAACGGCTTCAGTTCGGGCGTCAACCAAACGCTCATCGGCCAGCCGCCCCCGCCAGTCGTTGCCTGTACAAAGGTCATGTAAACACGGTCAACATCGGGACGCTCTTCCCGGTCCACCTTGATGTTGACGAACTCGCGATTCATGATCGCGGCGACTTCTTCGTTTTCGAACGATTCGTGCGCCATGACGTGGCACCAGTGGCAGGTGGAATAACCAACCGAGAGAAAAATCGGTTTATTTTCCCGACGCGCCTTGGCAAACGCTTCTTCGCCCCACGGATACCAATCGACCGGATTCTGTGCATGCTGGAGAAGGTATGGCGACTTCTCGTGCGAGAGTCGGTTTCTGTGCTCGCGTTTTTCTGTAGCGGCGCTTTCCGAGTGCCGGGGATCCTTCGGTGTCGGATCCGCATCGCTATGACTTGCTGCCATCAACCATGTTAACGCCAGAAATCCAAAGCGGAAGTGGCTTGTCATGCTGCGCAACGTTAAATGGTTAAAAGGCTGAAGCGTTGAAGCGTCAATTCGATGTGGCGCGCTAATATCACACTCTTGTCATTCCGACCGAAGCCGAGGAATCTCTGGCTGTTTTTGGCGGACACAATGAACGGTATTGCCGTAAGACTAGAGATGTCTCGACTCCGCTCGACATGACAAGCATGGACACGACACATCTGGTTCTTCTTTTTCTCGCAATCGGGCTGATCGCTTTTCTTTATTCGTCGGTCGGTCATGCCGGGGCATCCGGTTACATCGCGACGATGACCCTTTTCGGGCTGGCACCGACCGTCGTTCGTCCAACTGCGCTTGTTCTTAATATTCTCGTTGCATCGATTGGCACGTTCCAATTCTGGCGGGCTGGTCATTTTTCCTGGAAGTTGTTTTGGCCATTTGCGTTGCTTTCCATTCCCGCCGCATATGTCGGCGGCTACGTTCACTCCGTCACGGCCGATGGCGATAAGCGTCGGAGCAGGTCTCGGATTTCTTGCGGGGCTAACCGGAACTGGAGGCGGAATATTTCTGACCCCGCTCCTGCTGTTTTGCCGCTGGGCTAAGATCCGCCAAGCCGCAGCTGTTTCGGCGCTGTTCATTTGGGTCAACTCGATCGCCGGTTTGATCGGTTACTTTACAAAAGTTCGGTCCATCCCTTCGCTAGGCCTGATTCTTGCAGCGGCTGCGATTATCGGCGGCATCATCGGTTCGCATTTGGGCAGCAGGCGTCTTGCCGTCCGAGTGATTTCGCTTTTTCTGGCGACGGTGCTTCTTATTGCAGGAATGAAACTGATTCTTACGAGGTAGGGACGCCGCAGGTATCTGTTTGGCGCTGAAGGTGCCCCACCTCACGTCAAGCCTGGGGCAACGCCCCAGGATCCGTAACCCAGAACCGGCCAGCGCTGAAAGTGCGATTCACCTCATGGAATTGGATCGCGCTTTCAGCGCTGATTTGTAATGCGATCACATCCCTGGCGCGTTGCCCCAGGCTAACGACGGATGCTGCGCCGTTGGCGCTAAACGGGACCGGCGCGCGCGCCCCAACGCTACCCTAACTCCAGCTTCGGCGCGGTTTTCGGTGACCAGGGATTCACCTTGTAATCGGACGCGACGATCTGATCTGCGGAGACGCGCAAGAGCCGGCAAAACGCGGCGACATCCAGCCCGTGATGGCGTGGGCCAAACCTCGACAGGTTCCTCTCAGCGAGCCGGAAGAGGCGAACCGCGGGAGGCAAACGCCTGCTATGCTTCGCGTGCGACGGGTGTTCGAATCGCTTCTGAAGATGAACGAAAGCGCCGGCCGCCTGGATTAACCCTTTGAAATAGTCCGCATCGCGCGATTTGGTCTTGAGCCAAAGCTGCTCGAGAACGTCATGCGCCTCGTAATAACGTTGTTCGTTCCAGCAACGGAAAAACGCGCGATAAAAGGGGTGGTTTGCGACGTCTGTCTGGTGCGGATCAACATCGTCACCGGTCAGCTCGGTCACAAACTGCGAAATCCTCTCGCCTTTGTTCATGGAGCGCTTAATTTGCTCGCAGCTCAGAGAATGAGCAAACCAGCACTCAACAGCTCTCCCAAGGTAGAAGATCGCCCGCCTCAGGCTGGCGATTCCTGGCAACTAGCGTGGCTGCGCCACCATCGAAGATGACAGTCCTCACCCTGACCGTTTTGCTTGCCGCAATCGCAATCTTGATTTTCTGCTCCGCGCTGTTTTCCGGAGTGGAGACGGCGCTCTTCTCGCTCAAGCCGCATCAGTTGCGCCGTCTGGAAGCGAATCATGCCGGGCTCACGAAATTCATACAACTTTTCCGTGAAAATCCGCGGAGGGTTCTGAACGTTCTGCTGCTGGGAGACGGACTCGTGAACGTCGTGCTGGTCGTGTTGTGTCTTTTTTTCTTGTGGGAGGGCCCGCTGGCCGGGCGCATTCCGCAGTGGCTGGCTGGGATTCTGATCTTTGCCGTCGTAGTGCTGCTGTGTGATTTGGTTCCAAAGCTCCTGGCGCTTTCGGCACCCTACAGACTCTCAGCGATCAGCGCCCTGATGTTGCAGATAGCGATGCCGCTTCTCGATCGTATGGGCCGCGGACTCGAGACGGTCAGCGCTTATGTTGTCGATCTTCTCACGCCTGCGCATCTGCGCACTCGTGCGCGCTTGAGCGACGAGGAACTGGGGACCCTGGTTGAGATGGGCGAAGAAGAGGGCGCTTTGTATGAAGGCGAAGCGGAAATGATTCAGGAAATCATCAAGCTCGGTGACAAGACGGCAAAGGACTGCATGACCCCGCGCGTTGATAGTTTCATGCTGCCAGATGATTTGACGAACGAAGACGCGATCGTGCGGCTCAAGGAGAAACGTCATCGACGCGTCCCGGTTTATGCGGATACGCCTGATCAAATTCTTGGGCTCATCGATGTGAAACTGTTCCTGCTTGATGCATCGGAACATTACACCGAAAAACTTATCGCTCCCTCGTTTGTTCCCGAGACGATGCATGCGCTCGAGTTGCTCAAGCTTTTCGTGACTCACCCCCAGGGTATGGCAGTAGTGGTCGACGAATTTGGCGGTACCGAAGGGATTATCACCATGGAGGACATCGTCGAAGAAATCCTTAGCGACGCAGTGCCTGGAGACGATGTGGCTCTTTATATCGAGCCGCTCGGGAACGGTAAATTTCTCGTCAGCGGCAACGCGCGTCTGGACGATTTAAGCGAACATCTTGGTTTCCGAATTGACGCGGAAGGGATCGACACGATCGGCGGACTTGTTTTTACCCGCCTGGGTTATTTGCCGCCCTCCGGCACAAAACTCCAGATTCCGCGTCTTGCTATTACTGTGCGTCGCTCCGGGCGCAAACGGATCGAGGAAGTTCTGCTGGAGAAAACAACAGCGTTCGAGGCTGCGGCATGATCGTGGGATTCATTATTTTCTGTTGCTGGATTGTTTCGTTTTTCTTCAACGGAATTGAGAGCGGGCTACTCTCGATCGATCCAGTGCGGTTTCGGCAAAATTTGAAGCTCGGCCTACCAGCGGCCCGACGGCTGGATCGTCTGCTCAAACACCCGGAACGTTTGCTGGCGACCGTTTTGCTCTGCACGAATGCAGCCGACATACTTGGTCTGCTCCTGCTGACGCGTCAGCTGGTTCTGTCGTATGGCTACGCCGGCTATTTCTTCTCCATCGCAATCGCGCTTCCGGTTTATCTATTCCTGCTGCTGGTCTTGCCCAAATCGCTGTTCCGACGATTTCCCTTTCGCGCATTAGCCCAGCTTGCTGGTGTGCTGGAGCTCGCGTCGATGTTGTTTTCACCGTTGCTCGAATTCGGTGCGCGGCTTGGCAAGCTGGTCCTGCCGGCTCGTGCCGCGAAACACGCCCGGCTTTTTGCCGCGCGCGAAGAGCTAAAGCAGATCACCGCGGAAAGCGAGCGCGAGGGCTCGCTGACCGCGACCGAGCGCGCGATGATCCATAGCGTGGTTGATTTTCGCGGCGTCAAAGTTTGCGACGTGATGCTGCCCTTAGCGAAAGCCGTCGCGTTGCAGCCAGGCGCGTCAACCCAGGAAGCGCTGGAGCTCTCCGCTGCTTCCGATCTTGATCGTCTGCCGGTAGTTCCGCCGGAAGGCCAACCTACGGGACTGGTCAACATCCTCGACATCCTGCTCGACGAAGACGGAAACCGGCCGCTGGGGAACTATGTCCGGCGCATTGTAATCACTACCGAGCAGGAGCCCGCCTACCGGATTGTGCAGCAATTACGCGCTGCCCGGCTTGGCCTTGCCGCTGTCCTGGATCAAAAGAAAAGATTTCGCGGGATCGTTACCCTCGATGATTTGATTCGGCGGCTCGTTTCTTCGAGCGAGGCGCGGGTCTAATTATCCTCGACGGGCCAGCGTCTCCTCATCGCTCAAAATTCGCGCGCAACTCACCAGTGCGACGTGAGAGAAAGCTTGAGGAAAATTTCCCAACTGACGCTTGTGGCGCGGGTCGTACTCTTCTGAGAGAAGTCCGAGATCGTTGCGCAGGTCGAGCAGACGCTCGAACAATTGTCGCGCATCTTTTTTCCTGCCGAGGAGATGCCAACAATCAGCCAGCCAAAACGAGCAGGGAAGAAATACTCCTTCAGTGCCTGGCAATCCATCGACTCCGGTCTCCTGCGGTAGATAGCGTAGCACCAGGCCATCTTGCATTAGTTCGCGTTCAATTGCCTCGATCGTGCCGCGGACGCGCTCGTCAGTCGCTGGGAGAAACCCGGTGAGTGGCATTATAAGGAGACTTGCGTCCAGAGCATCAGACCCATAAACCTGCGTGAATGCCTTCTTCTCCGTGTTGTAGCCGCGGTCGCAAACTTCTGCGTGAATTTGATCCCGAATTTTTTTCCAGCGACCAAAGTGCTCGTTTGCCGCGCAGTCGCATTCCTCAACCAGCTTGATCGCGCGGTCGAACGCCACCCATGCCATCATTTTAGAGTGCGTAAAATGCTGGCGGCCGCCACGAACTTCCCAAATTCCTTCGTCCGGTTCCTGCCAGTGTGACTCCAGGAATTTTATGAGCTGGACCATCAGCGCCCAATCGGGTTCGGTCATTTTGATTCCGGCACGATCAGCCTGCCATATCGCAGCCAGCACCTCGCCATAAACATCGAGCTGAAACTGGTTTGAAGCTGCGTTACCAATGCGCACCGGCGTGGAGTTTTCATAACCTGACAGCCATGGAATCTCATACTCATCGAGACGGCGTTCGCCACGCACGCCGTAGATCATTTGCATTTGTGCCGGGCTCCCCGCGATGGCGCGCAGCAGCCATTGGCGCCAGGATGTGGCTTCGTCGCGATAGCCCGCGCCCAGTAACACCAGCAAAATGAGCGCCGCATCGCGCAACCAACAGTACCGATAATCCCAGTTACGTACGCCTCCTATTTGCTCTGGCAACGAAGTGGTAAGCGCCGCAACCAAACCGCCCGTTGGCGCATAGGTTAATCCTTTAAGCGTGATAAGTGAGCGCACCACAGCATCGCGCCACTTTCCCTTCGTTTGAAATTGTTTCGCCCAATCTCCCCAAAATTTCTCCGTGTCCCGCAAAGCGTGTTCAGCATGTATCTTTCTCGGCGGATCTGTGTGAGAAGCGAACCACGTAAGCACAAACGGGATGCGGTCACCTTTTGCTACAGTGAACTCGGCAACGGTGGTCAAATCTTTCCCGCACGTTTCAACCGGCGTTCGTAAGATCAACCCATCGGGCCCGGCAATTGCTTCGAGTCCGTCAAAACGCTTACGCCTCCGCACCCAAGGCACGATGTGCCCGTAATCGAAGCGAACGATCAATTCCATCTGCATCGGCACTTTGCCGCGCAAACCTTCAACGATGCGGATGATGTCTGGATTCTCGCCTCGCGGCGGCATAAAATCGATCAGGCGAACGGCGCCGCCATTGGTTTCAATTTCCGTTTCGAGAATTAGCGTTTCCCCGCGATAGCGGCGACGCGTACCTTCAACCTTCTCTTCCGGAAAAAAGCGCCAGTGTCCGTTTTCCGTACCGCCCAGCAGCGAGGCGAAGCACGCCGGTGAATCAAACCGGGGAAAGCAAAGCCAATCGACGCATCCGTCGCGACTCACCAGCGCGCCGGTCTGCGTATCGCTGAGAAACGCGTAGTCCTCGATCTTTGTTGTTTCCTTCGCCACCTAATTCTTCCTCTTCCTCTTAATCGTGCTCTTGCTCCTATTCCTACTCCTAGTCTCGTTCTGACTCTTATTCCGACTGCACTCCCTCTGAGTTCGCCAGTTTAGCGATTCCGTCACGCGTTAATCGGAATACGGTCCATTCATCCATCGGTTTGGCGCCGAGGGCGCGATAAAACTTGATGGCCGGTTCGTTCCAATCGAGCACGGCCCATTCCATTCGGCCGCAGCCGCGATCACACGCGATCTTCGCAAGCTCGACAAGCAATGCGCGACCATAACCTTTGCCGCGCTTTTCCGGCTTCACGAACAAATCTTCAAGATACAGGCCGGGTCGCCCCAGCCAGGTGGAAAAATTATGAAAGAAAACTGCGAACCCGACTGGCGATTTTTCCTCAAAAGCAAGGAGCACTTCCGCCGCCGGCCGTTCCCCAAACAAAACATCGACAAGCTGTTCTTCGGTTGCCGTGACTTCGTCCGGCGCGCGCTCGTACGTAGCCAAATCGCGAATCAGTTCCAAGATGATCGGCACGTCTTCCACGCCCGCCGGACGAATTTTGAAATCAGCAGGCATTTTCATTCTTGCTTGCGTGCATCGGCACTTGCAAGCGCACGCCCGATGCGATGTAAGCCTTCGGCAAACATTTCCGTATTCACGCCCATGCCAATGCGAAAGTGATCGGGCATTTCGAAAAAGCGGCCAGGAACTGCTGAGGTGTCGAACTCCGATCGCAGGCGCTCGAGAAAAGCGTCCGCGTTACTCCCGCGACTGCGGGACAATTGCAGGAACGCGGTCGTGCCCCACTTCGTCTCGACCGCGGAAACGGCTGGTTCTTGTTTGAGAAAATCGCGAAGCAATTTGCGATCTGCGTCCACGATCCGGCGCGCTCTTTCACGAAGCACATCGAGATGTTGGAACGCCGCCACGCTTAGCAGCTCGGCAGGATAAACCGCCGTGGCGCTGTAAAGATCATTCAGGCGCTTCATCTTCCATGCGAGATCCGGCTGCACGAGGATCCAGCCACATCGGAGACCGCTGACACCGTAAACTTTCGTCAAGCTGCTAGTAACTACGAACTCCGGCGCGAGATGGAATGACGTACGCGGCGTGCCCTCGTAAACCGCATCCAGATAGACTTCATCGACAAGCACGCAACGAAGAACTTCCTTCGGATCGACCGCCCAGCCGTTTTCCTCCGCACGGGTGAAACGCCGCACATTCGCTTGCAGGTAATTGGCGACATCAACGATTGGTCCATAAGCTGGATGCTCGATTAAGACTTCGTCGCCCAGCTCGATGATCGCTGCCATGGCGAGATGATTTGCCATGGATGTGCCCGCGGATTCTACGACGCATTCGGGATCGACTCCGTGATGCGCAGCGATGGCTCGCTGCAACGGAGCGTAGCCATAGCTGTTGTCGCCGTTAATTTCGAGCTCCTCCAGCTTGACTGGCAGCTCGCGAAGAGGAAATGGCGCGACGCCGCTGGTTGCGAGGTTAAAGCGCGCGCGGCTTTGCGTCTTCGACCAATGCATGTAGTCGGAATGCTTATGTCTCATGAATGCGCGCGTCTGAATTTGGTCCAAAAATAATAAACGGGGAGCGCAGTCAGCATGATGCACAGCGCGATCGCGCTATTGGTGGGCGAAGCGATGACAGCGCTTATGACGATGCCCGCACACGACACGACAAAAAGGAACGTCGTGAAAGGATGCCCCGGAGTGGAGTAAACAGCCATATCTGATCCGATCTGGCGCCGGCGCAAGATGAACAGCGCTGCCGCTGTCATTCCGAAAAAAATGAAATCGACGGTCACTTCAAAGTTCAAGATCTCGCCATACGTTCCCGAACAGGCGATGAT
>WNFO01014707.1_pt1 | contig 12945 bp, 13 predicted proteins | sample 5400251 | NCBI WGS metagenome assembly WNFO01 (sample SAMN13153354, study PRJNA577476) | soil metagenome | isolation source: 100 cm saprolite under Madrone tree | place: USA:California | collected 2016-06-14 | reverse complement strand
AAGCCCGGCCGGCAGGACGGAAGGGGTATGTGTTCGTGCGCGGCCGTCCTATTCGCGATCCGTTCATTCTCCGCGCCGCCGAGGCGGGCTATCGCTCGACGATCGCGCCCGGCGACCGGCCGTCGCTGCTGTTGTTTCTCGATCTGCCGGGCGACGCCGTGGACGTCAACGTCCATCCCGCCAAGCTCGAGGCGCGGTTTCGCGACAAGTTCTTCGTTGAAAAAGTAGTTGAGGAAGCCGTGCGAGAAGCGTTGGCACCTTTAGAGGCGGCGTTCCCGCTCAGCGGGGTTGGGGGCTCGGGGCTCGGGGCTGGGGTATTCGCGGGTGGGATTAGTGTACCACTCGAGCTTTTCTCAGCCCAATCCCTAGGCCCGAGCCCCGAGCCCCGAACACCGTCTCTCCTTCAGGTATTCGATACCTACATCATGTTCCAGACTGATGCGGGCGTTGCGATAGTGGATCAGCATTCAGCGCACGAGCGCGTGCTGTACGAGGACGTGATGCGCCAGCTCTCGGGTGACGGCGCGCCGGCGCAGCGTCTGCTGCTGCCGCTCACGCTCGACTTCGCCGCCGCCGAGCTCGATGCGATCGACGCCCATCGGGAGCTGCTCGCGCGTATCGGCTACGAGATCGAGCCGTTCTCCGGCCGCAGCATCGTCGTGCACACCGCGCCGAACCCGCATCCGCGTTTCGAGGCCGCCCGCTGCCTGCAGGAGCTCGTCGCCGATCTGGCGGGCGGGCGGTTTGGCGGCTGGCAGAATCGGTTGGAGCGCTTTGCCGCGACGTTCGCGTGCCGCGCGGCGATCAAGGCGGGACAGGCACTCGACGCCGACGAAATGCGCCAGCTCATCGTCCGCCTGCTCACGGCGACGCTCCCGGCGCATGACGTCCACGGCCGGCCCTCGATGGTTCAGTTGCCCAAAGAGGAGTTGGAACGCCGCTTTGGCCGCACCTAGTCCCCAGCCTCCAACCCCTACACCCGTTCTCGTAGGCCCCACCGGTGTCGGCAAAACTGCCGTCGCGGTTGCACTTGCCGCCCACACCCCCCTCACGGTGATCTCGGCCGATGCCCGCCAGGTGTATCGCGGGCTCGACATCGGGACGGCCAAGCCCGATCGCGAGACGCAGGCCCGCGTCCCGCATCGCGGGCTGGATCTGGTCGCTCCCGGAGAGCGGTACAGCGCGGGACGGTTCGCCCGGGATGCGGCGCGGTGGATTGCAGAAACGCGAGCGGCAAGCCGCGAGCCGATCGTGGTGGGCGGGACGGGGTTGTACATCCGTGCGCTCGCTGAGGGGCTGTTTCGTGAGCCGCCGTTCGATCCGGAACGGCGCGAGCAGCTCCGTCGCTGGTCCGAATCGCTCGAGGGCACCGATCTGGTCCGATGGGCGGGACGGCTCGATCCGGCGTTTCTCAGCGGCGGCCGGCAGCGTGCCGCGCGCGCGGTCGAGGTCGCCCTGTTGACGGGACACGCGCTGTCGTGGTGGCAGCGCGAGGCGCGTGAAAGCGGAACGCTCCGGCCCTGGTACATTCACCTCACGGTGCCGCGCGAGGTCTTGCATCGCCGGCTCGCGGCCCGCGTCGATCACATGCTCGCAGCGGGACTCGTGGCTGAGGTGCGGCGCCACCTGGATGCCGGCGTCGCCGCGGACGCGGTGGGACTCGATGGAATCGGGTATCGGGAGGTCGTGAGCATGCTGCAGGGCACCCTGGCGGAGTCATCGTTGCGCGACGCGATTCTCGTGGCGACGCGCCGCTACGCGAAGCGGCAGGATACCTGGTTCCGGAATCAACTGCGTTCTCAGTCGTCGGTCGTCGGTCATCCGGTCGAGCCGGTTTGGCTTCTCGACGCTTCGCGCTCACCGGAAGCATTGGCCGGTGAAATTGTTGGACGTTGGAAACAGATGACTGACAACCGATGACCGAATACTGACATGAGAATCGGCATCACCTGCTATCCGACGTACGGCGGCTCCGGCGCTGTCGCGACCGAGCTGGGCCTCGAGCTCGCGCGCCGCGGCCACGAAATTCACTTCATCTCCTACGCGAGCCCGTTCCGCCTGCGCGGCTTCGCCGAGCGGGTGACGTTCCACGAAGTCACCCAGCTCGAGTATCCGCTGTTCGAGCAGTCGTCCCCGTATGCGCTGGCGCTCGCCGTGAAACAGCACGAGGTCGCCAAGCGCGAGCAGCTCGATCTCATGCACGTGCATTACGCGATTCCCCACGCCGCGACCGCGTGGCTCGCCAAGCAGATGCTGCTGCACGAGAAGCTCGACATGAAGATCGTGACGACGCTGCACGGCACGGACATCACCCTCGTCGGCCAGGACCCGTCCTACTACACGCTCACCAAGTTCTCCATCGAACAGTCGGACCGTGTGACCGCGGTTTCGGCGTACCTGCGCGAGGAGACATACCGCGCCTTCGGTTGCGGGCAATGCGACGTGCGCGTCATTCCGAATTTCATTTCGACCACCGATTACCATCCACCCGAGGGCGACTCCGACCGCAAGCGGCTCGCGCCGAAGGGCCACCGTATCCTCGTACACGTCTCGAACTTCCGGCCGGTGAAGCGCATTGGGGACGTCGTGAAGATCTTCGCCGGAGTTCGCAAGAAGCTCCCGGCGACGCTGGTGCTGGTGGGCGATGGACCCGATCGCGATGCAACCGAGCATCAGGTGGACGAGCTCGGACTGCGCAAGGACGTACGGTTCCTGGGCAAGGTGGAGAACGTGGGCGACGTGTTGCGCGGCGCCGATCTGTTTCTGCTCCCCTCCGCCACCGAGTCGTTCGGGCTCGCCGCCCTCGAGGCGATGGCGTGCGCGGTGCCGGTCATTGCCAGCGCCGCCGGCGGCATTCCGGAAGTGGTAGAGGATGGCAAGACCGGTTTCCTCGCACCGCCCGGCGATGTCGGTACGATGTCCGAGCGTGCCCTGCGCGTGCTGGAGAACCCGGACGAGCATGAGCGCTTGAGGCGCGCAGCGGCGGCGCGCGCGCTCGAGTTCTCCACCGATCGCGTCGTGCCGCTGTACGAGGCGCTGTACGAAGAGGTCCTCGCCTAGTGCGGCCGCTGCTGCGACTGATTCGCGCTCCCAATCTCCTCATCGCCGCCGCGGGCGTCCTCGCGGGCGGATGGATTGCCCTGGGCCGGATCGGATTTCCCAAAGAACTGGTGTTCGCGGCGATTTCGGCCATCGCGATCGGCGCCGTCGGCAACACGTGGAACGACATTCGTGACGTCGCGGCCGATCGCGTCAATCGCCCCGGGACGCGGCCGCTGGCCGCAGGGCAGAGCTCGCGTGGCGTCGCGGATGTGATTGTCTTCGACGGTTCGTTAGTCGGACTGGCATTCGCCGGATTGGTCAGCGGGTGGCTATTCCTTGCCGCCCTTGCCGCACTTGCCGTCATGTTTGCTTACTCGCCGCTCCTCAAGCCGAGGCCGCTCGTCGGCAATCTGGCGGTGGCGGTCGTTGCGGGCTCGCCGCCGTTCTACGGCGCGCTCGCGCTGGGCGTTCCGGCCGCCGGCGTCGTGCCCTGGGTACTGGCGGCGCTGCTGCATTTCGTGCGGGAAGTCGTCAAAGACGTCGCAGACGAACCGGGCGACCGGACGATCGGCCGGCGCACGTTGCCGATTGCCCTGGGGCGGCGGCCGGCAATGGTATTGGCCGCGGGTGTGGCGCTGCTGTTCGTGCCCGCCAGCCTGCTGTTGCCGCGGAACGCTGGCTACGGAGGGGCGTACTTTGTGATCGCACTCGTAGCCCAAATGGCGGTGCTCGTCGCCGCGACGTGGCTGTTGCTCGGCAGAGTCGAACGGGTGAGTCCGCTGCTCAAAGGCGCCATGGTGGTCGGACTGATCGCGCTCGTCGCGGGAAAGGTCGCATGAGTCTCTGGCAGGGCATTTTGCTCGGACTGGTGCAGGGACTGACGGAGTTTCTGCCGGTCTCGAGCTCCGGGCATCTGCGCGTGCTAGAGGTGGTCGCCGGCGTGCGGACCCCCGGCGTGTTCGTCGAGGTCACGCTCCACGTTGCGACCCTCGCGGCAGTGCTGGTCGTGTACGGCCGCCGCCTCGTGCAGCTACTGGGAGGTGCGATCCGTGGCCAGCCCGCCGAGCTCCGCATGCTCGGCCTGCTGGCGATCGCGACGGTGCCCGCCGGCGTCGTTGGTGGCCTGTTCCATCACAAGGTCGAGGAGGCAGCGACATCGCTCGTACTCATTGGCGTCGCCTTCATCGTGACCGGTTTCTTGAACTGGTCGACGCGGGGCAGCGCGGGGACCAAGCGCGATCCTGGAGTGGTTGGGGCGGCCGGCATCGGTGCGGCGCAAGCGGTGGCCGCCGTCGTGCGCGGCATCTCCCGCTCGGGATCGACGGTGTGCGTGGGACTGTGGAGCGGACTCGATCCCGTCGCCGCGGCCGAGTTCAGCTTTCTGTTAGCGATTCCGGTGATCGGTGGGGCGGCGATCCTCGAAGGCCGGCACGCGGCGGTGAATATCGCCGCCGTAGGTGCCGTGCCTCTCGCGGTCAGCTTTGTGATCGCATTCGCGGCCGGGTTGTGGAGCATCCGGTTCCTCGTCGCGGTGCTCAAGCGCGGCCGCTTCTATGAATTCGCACCGTACAACTGGGCAATCGGCGTGCTCACGATCATCTACGCGCTGTGGCACGGCTAGCGATCGACGACATCCCCGCCGCAGCCCTGGCGCGCCGCTGGGGCGTGCCGCAATGCGGTGTGTTCCGTACGCTCACATCCAGTCTCGATGCGATTCACGACCTCGGCGCACAGGGTGCCCCATCCGGAACGGTGGTGATCGCCGAAGAGCAGACGGCGGGGCGGGGCCGCGACGGCCGGACGTGGCGGTCGCCGGCGGGGGGCGTGTGGCTCGGAATGCTGCTGCGGCCGCCGCCGCCGCTTCCCGCGGCCGGAGTCTTGTCCCTGCGCGTGGGACTCGTGCTCGCCGACGTGGTGGAAGCCGTGCTCGGCGTGCGCCCGACGTCGCTCTCGCGGCCGCGGGCGGGACTGAAGTGGCCGAACGATGTGCTCGTCGATGACCGCAAGGTCGCGGGCATCCTGTGCGAGACTCGCTGGCAGGGCGACGCGCTGCAGTGGCTCGCCGTCGGGATCGGCGTCAACGTGGCGAACGACATTCCGGCCGAACTTGCGGATCGGGCGGTGTCGTTACGCGAGCTGCGCTCCAACGTGCGGCGCATCGATATCCTGGATCACCTGGTCCCGGCATTACTCCGGCTCACGGCGCACGGCGCACAGCTGACGGAGTTCGAGTGCGCCGCGTTCGCGCGCCGCGACTGGCTGCGGGGCCGGCAGATTCGCACGCCGCTCGCGGGTCGCGCCTCGGGGATCCGTCCTGATGGCGCGCTGCTCGTGGACACCGGCGCGGGCACCACGATGGTGCGCGACGGCCACGTCGAGCTATCTTAGCCGCCCCATGCTCCTCGCGTTCGACATCGGCAACACCGAGACGACCGTCGGGCTCTTTGCGGGCGACCGCCTCGAGGGACACTGGCGATTGCACTCGACGCCGCGTCGCACACCCGACGAGTGGGCCTACGCCATCACCGCGCAGCTTACGCACGCGGGCCACTCGACCCAGGAGATTCGCGCCGCCATCGTCGCGTCCGTTGCCCCGCAGATCACTGAAAACCTGTCCGACGGCGTCGAGGCGGCGACGACGCGCAAACCGATACGCGTGGATGGGCGGTCGAAGCTGCCCCTCGTCCTCAAGAAGGACACGATCGTCGTGGACTTTGGGACGGCGACGACGTTCGACTGCATTACTGTCGACGGAGGAGTGCGCTTCATCGGGGGCGTGATCATGCCGGGCCTGCGTACCGCCTCCGACGAGCTGGTGCGGAAGACGGCCAAACTACCGGCTACCGAGCTGACGCCACCCACGCGCGCGATCGGCCGTCGCACCGAGGACTGCATTCGCGCCGGTGTGCTCTGGGGCGCGGCGGACGCGGTGGACGGCATGGTGCGTCGCATCAGGGCGGAATGGCCGTCCAAGAATCGGCCCATAGTCGTCGCGACGGGAGGACTCGCCGCGCTGGTCGCGCCGCTCTGCAAGGAAATCGAATCGGTCCATCCGGATCTGACGCTGGTCGGGTTGCGGATCGCGGCGGCGGCGCTCGGCCTCAAGTGGTGACGGACGCCCGCACGCTGAACGCGTGGCGCCGCTGGGGGTACCGCCTCCTCCCCGGCGACCTCTACTCCTACATCCTCCACATGCGTCCCGCCGAATGGCCCATCATGGCGGGGCACACGTTGCTGGGCTACCTCCTCGCAGTGGGATTGCGGGGAGCGGGGAGCGGGGCGCAGTTGGGCCCTGCGATCCTGGCTCTTGTCGTCTGGGTCGTGTTTCTGAACGGCGGCACCCTCGCGATCAATAGCGTCTTCGACAAGGACGAAGGCGACATCGGATACCTGAACGCGCCGCCCGCGTTGCCGCGCTATCTGCTCCATTTCAGTCTGGTGCTGCTCTTCGGCGGGCAGGCGCTCGCCTTTCTCCTCCCGGTGGGATTTCGGATCGCGTATGCGAGCTGTTTCGTCCTGTCGATCCTGTACTCGGTTCCCCCGTTTCGCTTCAAGGCGGTCGCCGGTGTGGACTGGGTCATCAACATGTGGGGGTTCGGTACGCTCACGCCGTACGCCGCGTGGGCTGCGACGGGACGTCCCCTCGATACCGGGCATGGACTTGTCCTGCTTGCGTTCTGTCCGCTGTTCGCCGGGCTCTATCCGCTCACGCAGCTGTATCAGTTCGACGAGGATCGCCGGCGCGGCGACCGCACCCTCGCGCTGATCCTCGGGATGCGGGCGAGCCTCGTGGTTGCCACGGTCTCCACCCTGCTCGCGTTCGGGTTACTCGCCTGGGCGATGATAATTCTGGACGTCGGGACGAAAGGCTTCACCCTGCTCGTGCCGCTGGTCCTTTGGCTGGCGGTGCTCGTCCCGTGGCTGATGGACTTCGCGACGTGGAGCCCGAAGCAACACCAGCGGGGGATGTATCGAGCGCTGGCCGCCTGGGCCGTAACCGACCTCACGGTGCTGTTTGTGTTTGCCACGTAATGTGCGGCGTTTAGATTAGCAGGATCACTCCTCGAGGAGATCGCCTCAGATGACTGCTGCGACTGTCGATCGCTCCGAATTCCGGCACATACTGCTGAGTGGAACCATCGTCGGTGCGGTGACCGGGGCGGCCGTCGTCCTGTTTCTCCTCGTATCCAGATCCGGGCTCCTTCCGGCGGGAATCGTCAGCTCGTTCCTATTAATGCTCATCGTGCTCGCGGCCGGTGTCGCCGCGGCGTTCCTGCCCGGCTTCTTCGCCGCCTCCCGGACCGTTCAGGGAGTCGCGAGTGCCGCAGCGATCGGGTTGTGGGGTACGATCGTCTTTATGGCGATCGACATCATCCTGCTCCGGCCCTTGCACGCGTTCCCCTGGACCTGGGACGCCGTCGGCGGGGGAAGCACATGGTGGTATCTCCCGATCTGGTGGATGCTGGGGACGTTCGTCGCGTGGATGGGCGCGATCGTGACCGCCGGCCGCGGGGCACGCGGCGGTGATACCTCGATCCGGTCGCTGGCCATCCCCTCCGTCCTGGGTGGCCTGAGTGCGGGACTTGGCCTCGCGCTCGCGGGTGTGCTGCTGATGCCGGTCGCCGCCGGTGCCGGGTTCGTGCTCACGCTCGTCATATACGCGCTGGTTGTTCTGGCTCGCAAAGGGTAACGCACCGTGCCGAGATGGATGGCGCACTTGCTCGTGGTCGTGGGGTGGCTGCTGACCCCCGCCTGGGCGTGGGCGGCATCGCACGTCGGGCTGTGGCTCGGGGCGCTCGTCGCGCTGCGATTCGAGAGTCCCGTCGTCATGCTCGCCATCGCCGCTGCGGGGGCGCTGCTGTTCGGGTTTGCCGTGCTGTGGACCTGGGTTCGCTTCATGCGCCACCTGCCGCACCTGCTCTCGCATCACATGGCACCGCGTGCCTCCGAGGAGCATGCCGCGATCGCGGCTGCGGATTGAGCTTTTCCTTCTAATCGTCGGAGTCTCACCGCTCGCCGCCCAGGGACGGGCGGGGGGGCGTGACGTCGATCTGCGGTACGGCCGCTGGTATCAGGGAAATCAATCCACGAGCTACGAGCTGCGCACCGATGTGCCCCTCGCCGGAATCTTTTCGTACGGACTCGCCGCACAGGTTTTGATCCACGACAGCCTCGGACGCCACCACGCCTTCTACGGAGCCGGTTGGCAGCTGTACGCCTTTCGCCGCCGTTCGAGATTCGGGCCCTACCTCCTCGCCGGGGTTTCGCTCGGCGTCTCGACCGACACGGCCTCGCAGGAGCTTGCCGCGCTGTGGAGCATGGGTGCGGGAGTCGAATGGCGTCCAATCCCCTGGGCGGCACTCGGAGTCGAGACCGTGTACCGGCTCCAGGACGTCGGTCCGCGCGGGTTCTGGCGCCCCTCGGCAAACTCACGCGACGGCGTCGCAGCGTCCATCGGTTTCTCGGTGACGATCGGCAAGAAAGTGGATCGCCGCTGGCCGACTGGAGGGCGTAACGAGTCGACGCCGCCGCTCGTCATCGTAGCGCCTCGCACGATCACGGGTGACGCCGCCGATATCGTGAAGACCGCACTCGACGCGCTCGGGACGCCGTACGTCTGGGGCGGGACCGCGGAGAACGGCTTTGATTGCTCGGGCCTCGTGCAGTGGGCCTATAGCCAGCACGGTATCCGCCTCCCGCGCATGAGTCGTGATCAGGCGCGCTCCGGGAGCGAAGTGACTCCCGTGCTCGATGCGCTGCGGCCCGGAGACATCCTGCTGTTCGCGGCCCAGCCCGGTGGCGGCGTCACGCATGTGGGGATGTATGTCGGCGAACAGACGTTCGTTCACAGCTCGAACACCGGTGTGAAGCTGTCTCGCCTCGAATCGCAGGATTCCGAAGGGGCGTGGTGGGTGGCGCGGTGGGTGGGGGCGAGGCGGGTGGTGCAGTGAGTCGTGCCGTCGTGCCGACGTGTATTGCTTTCGTGCTTACCGTCGCCTGCGGCGCCGGGCGCCTGCCGGCCCAGCTGCACGGGTACACCATCGTCGTCGAAGAGAAGGACGAGCAAACCGTCGAGCTTGCCCGCGCGATGCGGGAGCAGGGCATCAAGGTGCGAACCAGGGTCCGCGGCGGCAGCGGACCGACGGCGGCGCTGATTTACTTCACTTTCAGCGACCCGGGCCCTGGGCAGCCCCTGTGGTTCCACGTTCGGCTGGCGGACACCCGGTCGGGCGAAATCGTTGGTGCGGCGACGATTCCGCTCGATTCGCTGACGACGACGCCGCGCGCACGGGCCCTGGCCGCAGTCAAGGCGCTTGCCCCTTGACACCCCCCTAGTTGCCTGAGCAGATTCCCCCCCGTCTTCATTAGCACTCACCATCTGCGAGTGCTAACAGCTCGCCAATTCAAAGAGTTACGGAGGTTCAGGGTATCATGGCAACAGCAACCAAGACGACCCAGAAGTACAAGGTCTATCCGTTGGCCGATCGCGTCGCGATCCGCCCGATGGAAGAGACCGAGACGATGAAGGGTGGGCTGTACATCCCCGATACCGCCAAAGAGAAGCCGATCCAGGGCGAAGTGATCGCTGTGGGGCCGGGGCGGCGGGAGAAGGGTGAGACGATCCCCATGGAGCTGAAGGTTGGGGATCGCGTCATTTACGGGAAGTACAGTGGCACGCAGGTCGAGTTGGACAACGAAGAGATCATCCTGATCAAGGAAGCCGACGTCATCGCGAAGCTCGCGTAAGCATTCTTCGGGAGGAAGCACAGACATGGCAGCCAAGTATTTGGAGTTCAGCACCGAGGCCCGAGCCCGCCTGAAGCGCGGCGTGGATCAGCTGGCCGATGCGGTGAAGGTGACACTCGGCCCCAAGGGCCGGAATGTGGTCATCGACAAGAAGTTCGGCAGCCCGACCGTCACCAAGGACGGCGTGACTGTTGCGAAGGAAGTCGAGCTCGAGGACGAGATCGAGAACATGGGCGCCCAGATGGTGAAGGAAGTGGCGACCAAGACCTCCGACCTCGCGGGCGACGGCACCACCACGGCGACCGTGCTGGCGCAGGCGATCTACCGTGAGGGCCTCAAGTCCGTCACCGCCGGCGCGAATCCGATGGCGCTGAAGCGCGGCATCGAGAACGCCGTCGAGACTGTCGTCGCCGAGCTGAAGAAGATCTCGGTGCCGACCTCGGGCCGGAAGGATATCAAGCAGGTCGCCACGATCTCCGCCAACGGCGACGCTGAAATCGGCGACAAGATCGCCGACGCAATGGACAAGGTCGGTAAGGACGGCGTGATCACGGTCGAGGAGGCCAAGAGCCTCGAGACCACGCTGGAGACCGTAGACGGCATGCAGTTCGACCGCGGCTACCTCTCGCCTTACTTCATCACCGATCCCGAGAAGATGGAATGCACGATCGAGGATGCCTACATCCTCATCTACGAGAAGAAAATCTCCACGATGAAAGACCTCCTGCCCGTGCTCGAGAAGGTGGCACAGTCAGGCCGGCCCATGCTGATTGTCGCCGAGGACGTCGAGGGTGAGGCGCTGGCGACGCTCGTCGTCAACAAGCTCCGCGGTACGCTGAAGGTCTGCGCCGTCAAGGCGCCGGGCTTTGGCGACCGTCGCAAGGAAATGCTGCGCGACATCGCCATCCTCACCGGCGGCCAGGTGATTTCGGAAGAGCTCGGGTTGAAGCTCGAGAACACCACGCTCAACGATCTCGGCCGCGCCAAGCGCGTCATCGTGGATAAGGACAACACCACGCTCGTAGACGGCAAGGGCAAGGACGACCAGATCGAGGGCCGCAAGTCGGAGATCAAGGCCCAGATCGAGAAGTCCACGTCCGATTACGACAAGGAAAAGCTGCAGGAGCGGCTGGCGAAGCTCGCCGGCGGCGTGGCCGTGCTGAACGTCGGCGCGGCGACCGAGACCGAGATGAAGGAGAAGAAGGCTCGCGTCGAGGACGCGCTGCATGCCACTCGTGCGGCGGTCGAGGAGGGCATCGTGCCGGGGGGCGGCGTGGCGCTGCTCTGGTGTCAGAAGTCGCTCGACAAGACCAAGGGTCACGATGACGATGAGAAGACCGGCATCGAGATCGTGCGCCGGGCGCTCGAGGAGCCGATCCGCATCATCGCCCAGAACGCGGGCGCTGAAGGCGCGATCGTCGTCGGGAAAGTGAAGGAGTCGAAGGACAAGAACTTCGGCTACAACGCCCAGACCGATAAGTTCGAGGACCTGGTGGCGTCGGGCGTGATCGATCCGACCAAGGTCACCCGGACCGCTTTGCAGAATGCCGCATCCATCGCGAGCCTGCTCCTCACGACCGAGTGCGTCGTGGTGGAGAAGAAGGAGAAGGACAAGGCTCCGCCGATGCCCGGTGGTGGCGGAATGGGCGGGATGTACTAAAAACTAGACGCCGAGACGTATAGACGCCTAGGTAACATAGACTTACGTAGTAGCGCTCCTCCTCGTGTGATGGTCCGCACGGGGGGGAGCGCTATTTTGGTGGCCCATGACTGCCCCCTCGGAAAAGGCGGCCCTCTCGCGAGAGTTGGCCGACTTCCTCATCGAGCTGTCCATCGCCCTGCACAAGCACGCGATGTATCCGGAGGGGCATCCCTCGCTCGCCCCGGCGGCGGCGGGGGTGACGCGGCGCGCGGAGCACCTGTTCGAGGAACGCGCCACCCTCGCCCTGGGCGTGGCAAGACAGCAGCTGGTCATCGAAGGCGTTGCAACCGACCCCAAAAACCCCCTCCTCTCCGAGCTCGCCGGCCGTCTGCATCGACACCATCTCGGCGCCGTGACGTTCCATCGCGGCCTGCGTGTGAACGAAGTCGTCGACGTGTTGAAAACGCTGGCGGTGGAGGCGGAGCGCACCGGCCAACCCCTCGGCCTCGGCGCACCAGAACAGCTCCGCGCGTGGGAACACGTCCGGCTGCATCCCGTCACCTACGAACGTCTCGAGCTGCTGCAGGAGGACGACCAGGCCGCGCTCGACGATAAGGGCGCCAGGGAACGCGGCCTGCGCAGCGCTCAGCTCTGGGTCGGTCTCGCGCGCGCGGCGCTGAGTGCGGACGCGATGGCGGGCGAGGACGGTCCAGCTTCGGCGACCGAACCGTCGGTGATCGCCAAGGCGATCGATGAGCGTCAGAACAACGCCGCGTACGATCAGGTGATTGTTGGATACCTGTTGCAAATCGCCGATGAGCTGAAGCACACCGGCGGCGCGGAAGCGGCGGCGTTGCGACGCCGGACATCGAAACTCGTCGGCGCGCTACAGCCGGGAACGCTGCGGCGGCTGATCGAGATGGGCGGCGACAACGCCCAGCGCACCAAGTTCGCGATCGACGCCACGCACGGGCTTGCCGTCGATGCCGTCCTCGAGATCGTGCGCGCGATGGCGGACGCGTCCCACAAGACGGTCTCCGAGCCCCTGGTGCGCATGCTCTCCAAGCTGGCGCAGCACGCGGAGCAGGGGACGGTTGAAGCGCGGCCCCAGGCGGACGAGGCGCTGCGCGAGCAGGTGCGCGATCTGCTGCAGGGCTGGACGCTCGACGATCCGAATCCCGACGCGTACGGGAGAGCCTTGCACCGAATGGCGGTGGCGTCACCCGCCACGAGCGCGCGGAGCACGTGGCAACAGACCGCCGAGCCACTCAGGATCGTGCAGACGGCGCTCGAAACCGGGGTGCTCGGGTTCGGCGCCTGGCGCGCGATCGAGCGGCTCGTGGCCGAGCACCAGGTGGGGAATCTCGTCGATCTGCTCGCCGTGTCGCCGTCCACGCCCGACGTGGGGCCCTTGTGGACGCGCGTCACCTCACCCGATGTGGTGCGCGAGCTCGCCAGCACCGAGCCACCGGACTTTGCGACGCTGGATCGCGTGTTACCGCGCCTGCCCGTGG
>WNFO01004094.1_pt1 | contig 12946 bp, 9 predicted proteins | sample 5400251 | NCBI WGS metagenome assembly WNFO01 (sample SAMN13153354, study PRJNA577476) | soil metagenome | isolation source: 100 cm saprolite under Madrone tree | place: USA:California | collected 2016-06-14 | reverse complement strand
AATCAGGCGATGAAGCTACTTGCTTGACACCTAATCTCCATTATGTACCTTATAGTACATAACCTAGGAGAACACGGTCATGCAGACGATCCAGATTGAAGCGTTCGGGAATCCGGCTGAGGTCTTGAAAGTGGTCGACATTCCCGATGTCGGCGCGCCGGCCGAACACGAGGTGGTGATCGCGCTCGAAGCCTCGCCGATCAATATGAGCGATCTCTTGATGATTTCCGGCCGCTACGGTTATCGGCCGAACTTGCCAAGCGTGATGGGAACGGAAGGCGTTGGCCGCGTCATCGCCGTCGGCAGCGGTGTGAAGCATCTGAAACAGGGCGACCGCACCCTGATACCCTATCCCGCGCCCGCATGGGCGGAACGCATCAAGACGGATGCGGGCCGGCTTCGGCCGCTGCCGAGCGGCGACGTCAACCAGTTCGCCATGCTGGGCATCAATCCGCCAACCGCATATCTGATGCTGACCGACTTTGTCGCCTTGCCATCGGGATCCTGGGTCATTCAGAACAGTGCCAACTCCGGCGTCGGGCGGGCACTTATTCCGATCGCGAAATCGCTCGGGCTGAAGACCGTCAATGTCGTGCGGCGAGACGATGTCGTTGCCGAGATCAAGGCCATCGGCGGCGACGTCGTCCTTGTCGATGGACCGGATCTCGCCAAGCGGGTTGCAGCCGAGACCGGCAAAGCCCCGATTGCCCTGGCCGTGGACGGCGTCGGCGACACGTCGACGACCAACCTCGTTGGGTGCCTGGCCGAAAAGGGCGTGCACGTGTTCTACAGCACGATAAGCGGCAAGCCATCCGTCGTTCCCGCGACGCACCTTATTTTCCACGACATTTCGATGCGCGGATTCTGGCTGGCCAATTGGTTCGCGAACGCGAAGCCCGATCAGATCACCGGGATGTACGATCGTCTTGTGCCGCTGGTCGCGTCGGGTGCGATCAGCGCGCCGATTGCCGGCACCTACAGTTTCGCGGAGATCGCCGAGGCGGTAGCCGTGGCATCAAAAAAGCGCGGCAAGGCGTTGTTCACGGTAGGTTGAACCAGCCGGCGGCTTGGCATCCGCATGATGCCCGCTTGTGGCGAACGTCATGGAGGCCGGCTCAGCAAGAGCCGGCCTCCGCTTTGTCAGGCGGCCCTCACCGTGTTGAGGAACTTGCCGACTTCGAGCTTGAGGCGGTTGCTGTCGCCGGACAGTGACTTTGCTGCGGAAAGAACCTGCGACGAGGCCGATCCGGTCTCGCTGGCGCCGCGCTGCACGTCGGTAATGTTGGAGGAGACCTGCTGCGTGCCCTGCGCGGCCTGCTGGACGTTGCGGGAAATCTCCTGGGTCGCGGCACCCTGCTCTTCCACGGCGGCCGCGATGGTCGAGGAGATCTCGGACAGTTTTTCGATGGTGCCGCTGATTTCCTTGATCGCGTTCACCGAGTCCTGCGTCGCGGCCTGGATGCCGCTGATCTGCTGACCGATCTCGCCGGTGGCCTTCGCGGTCTGCTCCGCCAGGGCTTTTACTTCGGAAGCGACGACCGCAAAACCGCGGCCGGCTTCGCCAGCGCGCGCCGCCTCGATGGTGGCATTCAAAGCGAGCAGATTGGTCTGTCCCGCGATGGTATTGATCAGCTCAACCACATCGCCGATGCGAGCTGCGGCCTTCGACAATTCGCTGACCCGGTCGTTGGTGGTCCGGGCTTGGCCGACGGCTTCGCCGGCCATCCGGGCCGATTCCTGAACCTGACGGCTGATCTCGTTGACCGACGACGCCATCTCCTCGGTCGCGGAGGCCACCGACTGCACATTGGTGGAGGCTTCCTCGGAGGCCGCGGCGACCATCGTCGTCAGTTCCTGCGCACGTTCCGCGGTCGAAGTGAGCGTACTTGCCGAAGCCTCGAGCTCGGTCGAAGCCGACGACACGGTGTCGATGATCTCGCCGACCGCGCCTTCGAAATCGTCGGCGAGCTTGATCATATCGGCCTTGCGCTGCTGGGCGGTGCGCAGTTCGCCGGCCTGCTGGTCGGCCTTCAGGCGTTCGACTTCGAGGCCGTTTTTCTTGAACACTTCCACCATGCGGGCCATTTCACCCAGCTCGTCGCGGCGTTCGACGCCTGGCACATCGGCGCTCAAATTGTTGCGGGCAAATGCCTCCATCACCGCCTTCAACTCGGCGATCGGCCGCGACAGACCCTTGATTCCGATCCACATCGCGGAGGCCAGGCCAATCAGCAGACCGACGCCCGCCGAGATCCAGAGCGTGCGGATCGTGGAATTGGCCTCGTCCGTCAGATCGTCCGCGATCTTGGCGGCGCCTGCGATGAGATCGTCGACCATCTTCGCATGCGCCTGGATAGCAGCATCGGCGGACGGGACGCATTCGGCCTTGAGCCGCGTGGCGGCTTTCAGGTTTTCGTCAGGCGTGTTCGTTGTTGCCGCGTATTGGATGCCTGGTTCGCACGCCGCAAATGCTTTCTGAAAACCGGCGATGGTCGGTTGAATGATGCCCGCCTTTTCCGGCATATCCTTCAGGATTGTCGCCATGGCGGACTCGTAGGCTTTCCGGCTGTCAGCAGTTTGCGCGAGGAACTTGGCATTGCCTGCATCGGTGGTTTCCGCCGCCAATTGAAACGCGGAGGACAGGTAATTTTCGGCCCGGCGACCGGCACGGGCCGCCATGGTGGTGGATTTGTCCATGCGGGTGACGATATCGGTGTTGGCGTCGTCCACCGCCCTCATCCGATGAGCAGCAAAAATGACGGTCCCGACCGTGACAATGGCCATCAGCGCGACGATCAGGCTGACCTTGAAAACAATCTTGAAATTGTTGAGCCACGACATGTTCGGTCCCCCAAGGAAGTTGGCGTTACCAGCCGCGTGGAGCGCAACCGGTCGTGTTCGGCGAAGCGGAAATCCGCCGTCACCGATTTATGGTGCGTGTTTGTTCGAAACTCGGAACATCCGTGCCCCTAAGCAATAGCGCTCGCGGCACTTCGTCAGGGTTAATTTCGGATACCGTGCAACTACGGGCATCCAGCCAAAACACGCGGCATCGCGTGGTAATGGCGTGGCACAGGACCGTCTTGATCGATGTCCCGGCAACCAAATGGCTGTCCAGGCTCGTCAATTATCGGATCGCCGAAGAACGCATGATCGCAAGCGGGACTCCAGCCCTGGTCGGGCCGGACTTCCTGATGATCGTCAGGCCGCCCTCACCGTGTTGAGGAACTTGCCGACTTCGAGCTTGAGGCGATTGCTGTCGCCGGACAGCGATTTAGCCGCCGACAACACCTGCGACGAAGCCGAGCCGGTCTCGCTGGCACCGCGCTGCACGTTGGTGATATGAGAACTCACCTGCTGGGTGCCCTGCGCGGCCTGCTGGACGTTGCGGGAAATTTCCTGGGTCGCGGCACCCTGCTCTTCCACGGCGGCTGCGATGGTCGATGAGATCTCCGACAGCTTTTCGATGGTGCCGCTGATTTCCTTGATCGCGTTGACCGACTCCTGGGTCGCGGCCTGGATGCCGCTGATCTGCTGACCGATCTCGCCGGTGGCCTTCGCGGTCTGCTCGGCCAGGGCTTTTACTTCGGAAGCCACCACCGCAAAACCGCGGCCGGCTTCACCGGCGCGCGCCGCCTCGATGGTGGCATTCAAGGCGAGCAGATTGGTCTGTCCGGCGATGGTGTTGATGAGTTCAACGACGTCGCCGATGCGGGCTGCCGCCTTCGACAACTCGCTGACGCGGTCGTTGGTCTTGCGCGCCTGATCCACGGCTTCGCCGGCCATCCGAGCCGAATCCTGAACCTGACGGCTGATCTCGTTGACCGACGACGACATCTCTTCGGTCGCCGAGGCCACCGACTGCACATTGGTGGAGGCTTCCTCGGAGGCCGCGGCGACCATGGTGGTGAGTTCCTGCGCGCGTTCCGCGGTCGAGGTGAGTGTGTTGGCTGAGGCTTCGAGTTCCGTCGAAGCCGACGATACGGTCTCGACGATCTCGCCGACCGCGCCTTCGAAATCATCGGCGAGCTTGATCATATCCGCCCTGCGCTGCTTTGCTGCGACCAGATCCTGCTTCACTTTGGCTTCCGCTTCGTCGCGGGCCTTCTCCTCGGCCTTGACCTTGAAGGTCTCGACCGCTTGCGCCATGTCGCCGACTTCGTCCTTGCGGTCGAGGCCGGGAAGCACCACGCCGAAATTGCCGCCGGCCAGTTCCTTCATGCCGGAGGTGAGGCCGGAGAGCGGGCCGATGATGCCGCGAGCAATGAAGAACGCGATCAGCAGGCCAAGCAGCACAGCTGCGCCGGCTACGACTTCCTGCATTGTGATGGTGGTGCTGATCAGGCCTTCGGTATCTGCGTTCGTCTTGGCGAAAGCTTTCCCGATCGATTCCTTCACCCCGTCGAGTTTTCCGATTGCGTCGACGGTCAGGGGCGTGACGGCTCTATAATAAAGGTCATCGCCCGCCACCAGGTTGGGCCCGGACTTGTTGAAAGCCTCAACGTATTTGGCGACACCGGTCTTGACGTTCGCCAGCAGCGCCGCGAGGTTCGGCGGCAGGTCGGCCTTCTCGAAAATCGCGATCTGCGCCTGGGCCTTTTCGGTGTTGGTCTTGAAGGTCGCGAACCCCTTGGGGTCGCGGGTCGCCAGCATCCGCCAGTTTGCGATGCGAACCAGAAGTACGTTGGCTTCGAGGGAGGCTGCGCTCGGGGCATAATCGGTTTTTGCCGCGGCATCGACGAATTTCTGGACGTCCTCCGCCATCTTGTCGCCGTCGGCGAACAGCGATGCGCGGCCGGCGACCAACTGATTGACGGCGTCGCCGAGCGCGAGGCGCTTGGCCTTCAATTCCTCGACGTTCTTGGCGATCTCCTTATAGGCCGCACGCCGTTCTTCGGACTTGGTCGTCTTGCCGGCCTCCACAAGAAGATCGCTCGCCTTCTTCAACCGTGTATCGGCTTCGGTGTAGGACTTCTCGTCGTGATCGAACGTGTAGCGGAGGATCGCGCGACGGATCGCCTGGAGGTCTGTGGCGATTTCGCCGACCCGGATGGTGTTGCTAGACTGCAGCTCCAGCGCCGCGATCTGGGTACGAAGTTCTCCCAACTGCCAAACCGCGAATCCGGCAAGGCCCGCGCAAAACAGCAGAAGCGCCGCGAAGCCGCCATACAAGCGACCGCGAATCCGAAGATTGAGAAACGACATGAGGTCAATCCTTGCTGGCGGTGAGTTGAAATCGGGGAGACGAACATCGCCACGTTTGGCGAACTTCACAATTTTCGTTCGAAGAGCGGATCGAGCGCTCTCGCGTCCGACAAAATACGGCTCGTAACGCTACGTCAGGGTTAATTACAGCGCCCGTAGGAATACGGGGGACGTCAGGCGGCCCTGACCGAGTCGAGGAATTTGCCGACCTCGAGCTTGAGGCGGTTGCTGTCGCCGGACAGTGACTTCGCCGCGGAGAGAACCTGCGACGAGGCCGATCCGGTCTCGCTGGCGCCGCGCTGCACGTCGCTAATGTTGGCACTGACCTGCTGGGTGCCCTGCGCGGCCTGCTGCACGTTGCGGGAAATTTCCTGGGTCGCGGCACCCTGCTCTTCCACGGCAGCCGCGATGGTCGAGGAGATCTCGGACAGTTTTTCGATGGTGCCGCTGATTTCCTTGATCGCGTTCACCGAGTCCTGCGTCGCGGCCTGGATGCCACTGATCTGCTGGCCGATCTCGCCGGTGGCCTTCGCGGTCTGCTCCGCCAGGGCTTTTACTTCGGAAGCGACGACCGCAAAACCGCGGCCGGCTTCGCCAGCGCGTGCCGCCTCGATGGTGGCGTTCAGGGCCAGGAGGTTGGTCTGTCCGGCGATGGTGTTGATGAGTTCAACGACGTCGCCGATGCGGGCCGCCGCCTTTGACAACTCACCGACGCGGTCGTTGGTGGCGCGGGCCTGATCGACCGCCTCGCCGGCCATCCGGGCCGATTCCTGCACCTGACGGCTGATCTCGTTGACGGATGAGGACATCTCCTCGGTTGCGGAAGCCACCGACTGGACATTGGTGGAAGCTTCCTCGGATGCTGCTGCGACCAAGGTGGCAAGCTCTTGCGCGCGCTCCGCGGTCGAGGTGAGCGTCGTGGCCGATGCCTCCAGTTCGGTCGAAGCCGACGACACGGTTTCGACGATCTCGCCGACCGCATTTTCGAAATCGTCGGCAAGCCTGGTCATATCGGCCTTGCGTTGCTTGGCCGCCACTCGATCCTGATCGCCCTTGGCGTCCGCTTCGTCCCGGACCGCCTGTTCAGCGTTCGCGCGAATGACGCTGATGGTCTTGGCGACGTCGCCGATCTCGTCGCCCCGGTCAGCACCGGGGATGACAATGTCGAGAGCGCCTGCGGCCATCCTTCCCATCGCGGCGTTCAGCCTGGTCATCGGTCTGGCGATCGCCAAGAAGGAGAAGATCATCGATCCGAGCAGCACCACGATGATCACCGTGCCGAATCCCAGATTGACGCGGCCGGCCTGCAGCAATTTATCCGCCGCGTTCGCCCGCGCGTCGGCGACCGCCTTTTGTGCGACGGGCACGCTCGTCCGCAGCAGGTCGGCGACCTGATTGGCGAGCGGAATCGTGCGCAATTTGCTGATGGCGTTCTTCGCTTCATCGGCATCGATGGCCTGCGTGCTGGCTTCGACGAACTCCTTGACCAGCAGTTCGAGGCTCTCGATACCTTCGCGCAGCGCTTTATCGTCGGCAAATCCGCGGGCGCGCTTCAATGACTCGGACAGCATCGTGGCGGCGCGGACAAGCTTTTGTTTTTGACCGGCTTCCCCGGTCGAGAAGAACTGCCAGCCTTCGGCGCGGACGGCGTTCAGCGCGCCATCGGCATCTCGCAAATTCGCCTCAGCGGCGCTCCGGTTCGCAGCTTCGCTGTTGCCGAGCAACGCATACAGCTTCTCGATGCGGCCGTCCCACTCGGCGGACAGCGTGATGCGCTTGGCATTGAGATCGAGCAGCTTGGTGTGAAGCTGCGCCTGTTCGTCGGCGCCTTCGGCGTATTTCTGGGTCGAGGCCCTGAGCCTGGTGAACAGCTCCCGTGTCTCTGGCAACACAGCCAGCGAGATGGCGGCATCGAGCCATTTCGCCTGCGCCGCTTGCGCCGCTGAAAACTCGCCCCTGAGCTTCTCGACATCAGGCTTTGTCCTTGCAAGGCGCACGCCGCGGACCGCGAGCTGCATGCTCCGCATTTCCGATTCGGCCCTAAGGGCGTTATCAGCAATCTGCTGATCGACGTCAGCGCGCTGATTGGCATCGGTGATGGACTGCTCCGTCAAACTCTGGTTGGCCACCATGCCGACCGACAGCAGGATGCTAACGAGGCTGGCAAGGCCGAGCTTGTTGCCGATGCGGTTGAACTTGATGGTCATCGCAGGATTGCTTTTCGATGGTGGGGAGACAAATGGCGGCGGAATCGGAATAACCGGAAATCTGCGTTCGAACGACGAGCGCTCTCCCGGTAATCATACGGTTCACCGGTTCCATGTTCGTTTAAGCGCGGCACCGTAGAACTACGGGGAATGGCGTGATCTTCACGGGTCACCGCACGCAGCGCGCGCCGCGCGGATGGCAACGCAGCCGTCAACGACGGGAAACCCGACGCGAAGTTTGACGATGATTGAAACGACGATCGGCGAACCGGTAGCTGCCTGCCGAATGACAGCCAGCGGTGGCGACCCGAGCCTGGCGGAGCAGCCTAGCCCAGCGATTCCGCCACAAGGCGGATCCTGAACACCGGCTTTTTGGCCTCGTCCAACAGCTCCATCTGCAATTCGCCGTCTTGTTTCAGGCTTCGGGAAACGCCGCCAACAAGGTTGCCGCAAACCTTGGTCATCTCGGACCAGGCATCTTCACGGCTCGCGAATTCGGATCCGTGGTCGGGAGCGCCCGAATAGCGACCATGGCTGACCCGGAAAAAATACAGCGACATTATTGAACCCATGCGTTGGGCCGCCCCCAGGCCTGTCGAAGATCGGCAGGTTGGATCGGGATTCGCTACCAACACATGAATGTATTCACCCGTGTGACTACGGGATGACGATGGGTCACGCGCCGCCAGTTTTTCGATTAAGCATGTTGCGTGCGCCGGCCAGCACCGGCGTCGCGTCAGTCGGTCGAGCGGCGCAGCTCTAGCACGTTTTCCGATTTCGCAGGCTCGGATTTGACCGGCTCGATCGCGCCGTGCTCGACTCGCGGTGTCTCGACACGCACGGATCCCGTGGTCCGCGACGCATCGGCCGAGCGGGTCTGCTCCTCCGGCGGATGCAGCACACGCGGCCGGGCCACCGCCCGCGCCATCAGCATCTGGGCGGCGCCCTGATGACGGAAGTCGCAATAGGCAAAGCCCATGCCCGAGACCGAACCACGGAAATTGCGCTCGTCCTTCTTGTCGAGATTGAAGCACGGCTCGAACGGAAGGCCCTTGATCGAGGCGCAGACGGACTGGCCGCGGACCTGAAGCGTATTGCCGGGAAGGCGCATGTGGCGCACCGGACCGGAACCGCTGAATTGTACGGCGCCCATGGCGCCACCGTCATCGAGCACACGGCCTGCGCCGCGGGTGCCGTCAAAGCAGGTAAACGCGAACACCTTGCCGGAGACAAACTTGCGGGCTTCCTCGCCACTCATGATCTGTCCGGCGAGGGCAGGCGCCATCACCGCACTGGCCGTCAACGCACCCAACACTAAACGCGCAAGCATGCTAAACTCCAACTTACCGAGCAGGGGCAACCGCTTGATATCTTTACCCGATGCTTACCATACCAACCGTGGCAACATTGGAGCAGCTTGGTTGGTAAAGTCTGAACAAACTCAGAGAATTTTTACCACGATTCTACCGCGAACCTGCCCGGCGAGGATTTTAGCGCCGGCCGCGACGACCTCGCCGAGGCCAATTTCATGAGTTATTTCAACAAGTTTTCCCGGATCCAGATCCCTCGCGAGCCGGCTCCAGGCGACCCTGCGCAACTCAATTGGGCACATCACGGAATCGATGCCCAGAAGGCACACGCCGCGTAAAATAAACGGCGCCACCGAGGACGGCAGGTCCATACCGGCGGCGAGGCCGCACGCGGCGATTGCGCCGGCGTATTTGGTCATCGAGAGAATGTTGGCGAGCGTGGTCGAGCCGACGCTGTCGATCCCGCCGGCCCAGCGCTCTTTTGCCAGCGGCTTGGCCGGCCCCGACAGCTCGCTGCGGTCGATCACCTCGGCCGCACCGAGATTTTTCAGATAGGCCGCCTCCGACATGCGGCCGGTCGACGCGATCACCCGATAGCCGAGTTTTGAGAGCACCGCGGTCGCGACCGAGCCCACGCCGCCGGCGGCGCCGGTCACGACGATCGGGCCGTCCTTGGGCACAAGGCCATGCTTTTCCAGCGCGAGCACCGCCAGCATCGCCGTAAAACCGGCAGTGCCGATCGCCATCGCATCGCGCGCCGACATCCCTTGCGGCAGGCGCACCAGCCAGTCGCCCTTGACGCGTGCCTTCTCGGCATAAGCGCCGAGATGAGTCTCGCCCATGCCCCAGCCGGTGCAGATCACCTTGTCGCCGGGCTTCCATTGCGGATGCGACGACCGCTCGACGGTGCCCGCAAGGTCGATGCCCGCGATCATCGGAAAGCGCCGCACCACCGGCGCCTTGCCGGTGACGGCAAGGCCATCCTTGTAGTTCAGCGTCGACCATTCGACCCCCAGCGTGACGTCGCCGTCCATCAGGTCGGCTTCGTCGAATTGCGTAAGCGCGACCGTGGTGCCCTTGTCCGCCTTGTCGACCCTGATCGCCTTGAACGTTGCCAACGCCAACTCCCCGGGCTTTTTTCTGATCCTTATATTTACCGGATCAGGCCGGCTGCGCAACCGGACGCACGACCGGCGCTTCGACGATCGGCAGGTTGATCAGGGCCGACAGCACGCCGAACAGCACCGAAAGCCACCAGATCGGCGTATACGACCCGAATTTCTCGAATACGACGCCACCAAGCAGCACGCCGAGGAAGCCGCCGACCTGGTGGCTGACGAAGGCAAATCCATACAGCGTCGCAAACCAGCGCGTGCCGAACATCAGGGCCACCAGCGCCGACGTCGGCGGCACCGTCGAGAGCCAGGTGAGGCCGGTGGAGGCGCCGAAAACGATCGCGGAGAATGTCGTGATCGGGAACGAGATGAAAGCGACGATCGACATCGCGCGCGCGAAATAGATCACCGACAGGATGTAACGTTTTGGAAATTTGTTTTGCAGCCAGCCAACACCCAGCGAGCCGATGATGTTGAACAGACCGATGGTGGCAATCACCCAGCCGCCGGTTTGCGCGGAAACACCGCGATCGGACAGGTAGGCCGGCAGATGCACGGTGATGAAAGCCAGCTGGAAGCCGCAGGTAAAGAAGCCGAGCACGAGCAACACATAGGAGCGATGACCGAACGCTTCCGCCAGCGCCGTCTTGAACGACTGCTGCTGCACGACCGGCAGGCTGGTCGATGTCGCCGGCGGCGTCGCGAGCGCGAGTGAAAGCGGAATGATCAGCAGCATCAGGCCCGCGAACACCGTCAGCGCCGCCTGCCAGCCAAGATTGCCGATCATCGCCACGCCGAACGGCGCGAACAGAAATTGCCCGAACGATCCGGCGGCAGTGCCGGCACCCAGCGCAATTCCCCGCCGCTCCGGCGGCAGCAGCTTGCTGAACGCCGATAGGACCAAATTGAACGAACAGCCGGACAGTCCGAAGCCGATCAGGACCCCGGCGCCGAGATCAAGCGACAGCGGCGTCGCGGCGTAGCGCATCATGACGAGACCGCCGGCGTACAGAACGGCGCCGACACACATGACGCGCAGCACACCGAAGCGGTCGGCGATCGCGCCGGCAATCGGCTGGCCCAGTCCCCACAACAGATTTTGCACGGCAAGCGCGAGGCCGAAGACGTCGCGGCCCCATGAGAACTCCCGGCTCATCGGCTGCACGAAAAAGCCGAGGCTCGATCGCGGCCCGAAACTCAACAGCGCGATCACGCAGCCGCAGACAATGATCACCAGCGGCGTCCGCCAACTGCCGATGCCGGGCTCGGTGCGGAGATCGTCTGCTGTAATCGCCATGCAATTTCCCTCTGGTGGTTGGCGTCGAAACCGAAAGACGGTAGACAAGGTTACAGGGAGTTAATGCATTCGCATGTAAATCCCAACCTGCATTTGGCCGAAACTTCTCGCCGCAATGCAGCGATGCAAATCAGGCGGGCAGCTCTGACGAATTAATCTGCCGGGCGCCTAGCGGCACCGCCGTATCGGTGTTATGTATGATTTGCTCGCTATGAGAATAAGTCGATTCCCTCATCGCGAACCGAGCCTCCGCAGCGCTGCGGCCAGGTCCGGATCAACGCCACACAGCTTTTGAAACCGCCGGCCCCCCGAGGCCGGATTTCTCAAAAGCTAAATATGCTCAAGTTGAGTATATTTGAATCAAGGAGGCCAACATGCCCATCGCAGCAATCTATGGTCCCGACGATTTCGGAAATCCCGTTCCCGGGCGCCCCGTCACCCCGGCGAGGACCCGCGTGAGCGCCGCGGAGCGCGCGCGTGAGCTGCCAAGGCCATCGCTGGAATGGACCCCCGAGGTCGAACGCGCCACCGCACATCTTTATGAACGAGTAAAGAACGTGATCTCGCCGGTCGAGTGGCCGTTCATGGCGCCTTACGTGAAGGCCATCAACGAACTGAAGAAGACGCGCGGCGCGGTGATCCTGGCGCACAATTACCAGACGCCGGAGATCTTCCATTGCGTCGCCGATATCGGCGGCGACTCGCTGCAGCTCGCGATCGAAGCCACCAAGGTGAAGTCCGACATCATCGTGCAGTGCGGCGTGCACTTCATGGCGGAGACCTCGAAGATCCTGAATCCGCACAAGACGGTTCTGATCCCGGACCAGCGCGCCGGCTGCTCGCTGGCATCGAGCATCACCGGCGCCGACGTGCGGCTGTTGCGCGAGCGTTTTCCCGGCGTGCCGGTCGTGGCTTACGTCAACACATCTGCCGATGTGAAGGCCGAGGTCGATATCTGCTGCACGTCGTCCAACGCATTGCAGGTGGTGGAGAGCCTCCACGCGCCCACGGTGATCTTTCTCCCCGACCAGTATCTGGCGAAATACGTGGCCTCGCAGACGAACATAAAAATCATCGCCTGGAAGGGCGCCTGCGAAGTCCACGAGCGTTTTACGGGCGACGAACTGCGCGCCTATCGCGAAGCCGACCCGACGGTGCAGATCATCGCGCATCCGGAATGCCCGCCCGACGTGCTGGCGGAGGCCGATTTCACCGGCTCGACCGCTGGTGATGATCACCGAATGCTCGATGGCCGACAACGTCCAGGCCGAACTGCCGGATGTCGAAATCATGCGGCCATGCAACCTGTGCCCGCACATGAAACGGATTACGCTGCCGAAGATTTTGGACAGCCTGATTTATCTCCGAGAGGAAGTCACGATCGATCCTGATATCGCCGAGAAGGCACGGCGCTCGGTCGAGCGGATGATCAATCTGAAGAATTGAGTTTCACGGTCGTCCCGGCGAACGCCGGGACCCATACGGCGCGGACTCACGTCTTTTGCAGTGTGTCTGATGCCTTCTGTAACAATTGACGCCAGGGATTATGGGTCCCGGCGTTCGCCAGGACGACAATAATGGAGTCAGACATGCAAGATCAGGATCGTGACCTCACGCGCACCGCCGACGATGTCGTCATCGTTGGCGGCGGTCTCGCCGGCCTGTTCTGCGCACTGAAACTGGCGCCGCGTCCGGTTACCGTGATTTCCGCGGCGCCTCTGGGCCAAGGCGCCTCGACGGCGTGGGCGCAAGGCGGCATTGCGGCGGCGGTCGCCGAAGGCGACAGCGCGGAAGCGCATGCGGCCGATACCA
>WNFO01003797.1_pt1 | contig 12947 bp, 12 predicted proteins | sample 5400251 | NCBI WGS metagenome assembly WNFO01 (sample SAMN13153354, study PRJNA577476) | soil metagenome | isolation source: 100 cm saprolite under Madrone tree | place: USA:California | collected 2016-06-14 | reverse complement strand
AGAGCGTCAAACGAGAATCGTCAAGATAGAGACGTCGAGTTAGTTGGTCACAACAACGACGTCCCCCTGTTCCCCTCTTCACGCGATTCTTCGCGGACATCTCGCAAGAATTCGATTACGCTCGTCTCCATGTCCCGCCTCATCGTGCGATGCCAGGGATGCCGCGCGTTGCGAGCCTGCGTCGACATGCCGGAATCGCCAAGTGTCATGAAGGGTGCGGGTGTGGCGGAACGGCAGACGCAGAGCGCTCACAACGCTTGGGGTGCAAGCCCGTGTGGGTTCGACTCCCACCACCCGCACGCTGGCTTGACTCGGCACCGTCGCCGAGCATAGAATGCCGGTGCGTTGTGAGTGCTCTGCGTGATCTTTCCGTCACGCAAAAAGGCCGCGGAGCAATCCGCGGCCTTCGCATTTCGTCAGTCGCCCTCGCGCATGGCGATCGCGATCCCAACTCAACTAGCCCATGCCGAACGCAACAAGGCCGCGGAGTGATCCGCGGCCTTTTGCATCTTCACAACGTCCAGCCTTAAGAGCGGGTGACGGTGTACACGCCGCAAGCCGTGAATTCGATCGTCACGGTAACCGTCTGGGTATTCCGCACCACGACGGCCGTGATCTTGCCCGCATCGAACCGGGGCGCCGCGGTGCAGCTCGCATTGTAGTGGAGCGCCGGGTTGGTCGTCACCGTGAGTGAATAGGACCTCTGCCCCCGCGTCCACGACGATGTGCCATTTACCGACCACGTGCCACTCGGCAGGAGGGCGTCCCGCATGATCGAGCCCGCGACATCGGCGGTGAAGATGGACTCCCACGTGCGCACGTGCTCCGCGGTGCTCCCGTTCCCGTACACGTAATCGGTGCGGAAGTTGGTCTCGCTGCTCTGCAGCGTCGTACCGTCATGGGAGGCCATGCGCTTGCCGTTGTCCGTCACGGATGACTTCTTCCCCGACACGAGGTCCACCGCGACGCGCCTGAAGTCCGTGAATACCCGCTCGACCGCGTGGTCAGCCACCAATTTCGTCGGGTCGATGAGATCGATCGTGCCCGAGACGGAATCGATCGAAAGGGGACGGGAGATGACGCAGCCGGTGTAATCGAACCGCACGGAGTCGGGGACGCCGTCGTTGTCGGAGTTGACGACCGGAGTAGGCGTCTCGGTCGGGATGCACTCCGTTGCCGTAGCCGAGCCTGCCGGCGCGGACGCATCGAATGGCGCCGTCGCGGCCAGACCGCCCGCGCCATCCATCGTCGCCGTCCCGATCTCTCCGGCGATATCCGCCACCACAGTCGTCGCGAGGCTCTCGGCCTGGGCTTGCGACAAGAGGGGCGTCGTGGGTGCCGTGCCGCTCTCGTTGTTACACGCCGTAACGAGCACCAGGGCGGCGCCCGCCCCGGCGAGTGCGAGTAACGATTGGCGTATGGTGCGCATAGACACATTCCTCCAGAAGTCACTGGGAGTCAGGTGCAAAACGTTGCTGTCTGCGGGTTGGGACGCGCGGGGTCATACCGTTGTTAAGCCCGTCCGGGGCGGGTGATCAATCGCACTTATTCTGAGGTCGCACGTCCGCGGTAGATTTGACACCCACATGATTCTCCTCCTCGCCCTCCTGCTCCAGCGCCCCGACTCGCTGCAGTCGAAGCCCCCTACCGCGCCACCGGCGGCCTGGCTCGCCCTGATCGGCGCCTATGCGGCGGAGCGCGACACGCTCTACGTCTACGAGGACCGCAGCGCCCTCGTGGTGCTCGCGAAGACCGTGGCGCCGGCTCGCCTCGCGCAGGCGTCGGAATCGGTCTTCACGTTCACGGGTCCGCATCTGTACGACGCCGAGCGCGTGGTGTTCCGCCGGGGCGAAATCCAGATGGGCCCCGTGACGCTGCATCGGCTGGCCATGGGTCCAGCGGATGGCGGGCAGCTCCGGCTCCAGCCGGTGCGTCCGGTGGCGGAGCTGTTGCAGATCGATCGCGGCCTCGTTCCGCCCGCCGAGAGCGGCGCGTTTCTGGCCCCGGATCTCGTCGAGCCGGCGCGCCTCGATTCCGCGATTCACTTGGACGTCCGTTATGCGACGACTAACAATTTTCTCGGCAGCGTGTTCTACTCGTCAGCACGCGCCTTCCTGCAGCGACCGGCGGCCGAAGCACTCGTGCGTGCGGCGCGGGCGCTCAAGCCCCTCGGCTACGGGCTGTTGATCCACGACGCCTACCGGCCGTGGTATGTGACGAAGGTGTTCTGGGACGCGACGCCGCCCGCGTCGCGTTGGCTCGTGGCGGATCCCGCGCAGGGCTCGAAGCACAACCGCGGTGCAGCGGTGGACATCACGTTGTACGACCTGGCGACGGGGCGGCCGGTGGAGATGCCCTCGACCTACGACGAGGCGACACCGCGGGCCGTGTCCGACTTCCCCGGCGGCACGTCGCGCCAGCGGTGGCACCGCGCCTTGCTGCGCCGTGTGCTCGAGGCCGAGGGGTTCACAGTCAACCCGAGCGAATGGTGGCACTTCGATTATCGCGACTGGCAGCGCTATCCGATTCTGAACCGGACGTTCGAAGACCTGCTCAGGTGACCTAGAGCCGGTTCGCGGATTCAAAGAAACGGCGCTAGCTCTAACGCTCTCCCATCCCCGGAAGGCCGTCATGCGGACCCGCTCACCGTTCCTCGCCGCCGCACTCCTGTCCCTCCTCGTCCCGCACACAAGTCGTTCCCAGGTGCCTGCCGATCTACGCGCCGCGGTCCGTGCCCGCCTGACCGCCCTCGGGCAATCCGACGCCACGACATGGGGCCGGTTCACCTCCGACAGCTTCACCGTCGTCAGTACCGACGGCCGATCGATGACCAAAGCGGACCGCATCGCGCAGCTCAAAGCCGGGTCGCCCGGGCCGGCCTGGATACCGCAGCACGAACGCTATCACGCGGTAGGCGCGGCGTTCGTGCATCGCTTCGACTTCGCGGAGGTCGCGTTCATGGAGGTCTGGACCCGCGAGCATGGCACGTGGCGCGCCGCAGACGTGCAAGTCACGGCGATCATCCCCGACTCGGCCACCGTTCGACACGCGGTCGACAGCGCGAACGCCGGCTACCTCGGCGCCTTCAAACGCGGCGACGCGTCCGCGCTCACCGCCTACTATACCGACAACGCCATCGTCATGGCGCCGAACATGGCCGCGTGGCAAGGGCGCGCCGGCATCAGTCAGGGCTTCACCGGCTTCCTGTCGCAGTTCAGTCTCGTGGACGGGCGCCTCGCGACCACAGACATCATTATCACCGCCTATTACGCGATCGAGCGCGGCACCTATGCGTGGACGCTTCACCCCAAGAGCGGCACCGGGCCCGACATCGTCGACAACGGGAAGTACCTGACTGTCTGGGAACGCCAGGACGACGGCTCGTGGAAGATCGCCCGGGACATCAATAACTCCGATCGCCCCGGCGCGATGTGAACGCCTGATCCATGTTCGTCGGCCACTACGGCGTCAGCTTCGCCGCAAAGAAAGCCGAGCCGTCGATCTCGCTCTGGGTGCTCTTCATCGCGGTCCAGCTCCTCGACGTCCTGTGGGCACCGTTCGTCCTGCTGCGTATCGAAAAGGTGCGGATCGTCCCCGGCATCACCGCCTCGAATCCGCTCGACCTCTACTATATGCCGTACACGCACAGCCTCGTCGCCGCGATCGCGTGGTCGGTCCTGGCTGCTGCGGTCTACAGCGTGGCGGCGCCGAGCGGTAGCAAACGCGCAGCCGCGGTCATCGGCGCCGCTGTCTTCTCGCATTGGGTGCTCGACTTCGTGGTGCACCGTCCCGACCTGCCCTTGTACGACAACTCCGCCAAGGTCGGGCTCGGCCTCTGGAACGTGCCGGCCATCGCGCTCGGCCTCGAAGCCGTACTGCTGTTCGGCGGCATGTGGCTGTACTTCCGTCTGGGCACGGCGCGCCGCAGCGCGATGCTGGTGTTCGGCGCCATCATGGTCGCAATCCAGGCGTACGTCTTCTTCGGCCCACCACCAGCATCCGACAACGCCGCGGCGCTCACGGCTCTCGTTGCGTACGCGGTCTTTGCGCTGATCATTCGCGCGCTGGAACGGCGACCGATGCCAGCTTGACGTCGACTTGACGCGCCGCATGCACGCTGCTTGCTATACCCGACAAGGAGATCCGCCATGCTCCGTCACCGCTTGCTCTCCCTCTCCCTCACGGTGCGCGGCACGCGCAACTGCTGGGAGCGGAACAGATTTGGGTCCAGCTATCCGTCGCCGCTGCCGAGATGCGAGACGGCGTCCTGATGATGACAGAGCGCCGCGTCGTCGATAACCGCGTCTTCCTGCTCGGCCTCGACGATCTGTACCGCAGCACGATGAAGCGGAACGAGGGCCTCGAGCTCCTCCGCTGCGCCCGAGAAGTCGCGTGGAGCCTGCACATCAAGCCGGCCGATGTTCCCGTCGAAGGCTATTACGCTGAGGACGCGCGACTGACCGAGTATTTCCGTCTGCTTCGCGCACTGCAGCAGGAGCCCAACAGCCGCGTCGCGGCGGTCGAAGGCCTCCCGGCATACCAGCGGTTGCATGCGGTGACGTCGTCGCGGCTCTTCGGGTTCCCCCGCAACGAAGAGAAGCTGCTGCCCGTCGGCCACGATGCGCTCTCCAACGCGCTACAAGAACTCGCGCCGCACTGGACCATCCCGACCCTGACCACCGCGGCCGAGCAGGCCGCTCGAGCCATGGATGATTACTCGCTGGTGGGCCTCGCCGCGCGTGCGCAGGACCCGGTCGTGCTCGCGGCGTTGCGCGAATCGGTCGTGCTGTACGCGCAGGTCATGTTGTTGGGACTCGCCTATGAGCCACCCATCTTCGAGTGGCGGGTCGACGAAGAGCTCGCCCGTCAGGCCAACCGCTTCATTAACGCCTTCAATGCGCTCTTCTCACTGGGCGTGCGCCTGCCCGCAGCGACTGCCGAGAACGCAGGAGCGTTCTCTGGCGGGTTTAATGTGAAAAAGATCGTGGGTCGCTGTGTGCGGGTCGGGTACGACGACACGCGCAAGCCCGTGATGCATTACCACTGGGGGATCACCCAGTCGCAGGAGGGGCTCGACGTTGAAGAATTCTGGGCGCCCGAGATCTGGACGACGGAGCGTTATCGGCGGGACCGGGCGTACAACACACCAGGCGGGGACGCCCGCGGGGCCGCCGGGCACTAAGAGGCGATGAGCCCTTCAGGGCTCGCGCCTTCGCCCAGCCGGCGCTTCAGCGCACGGTTAACACCCTCCAACCCGTGCGGCTTTTTCCCGGCGTTTCACATCCGCGGCGTCACCTTCCGCTCCGTGATCGCCGCGACGACGCGCACGCCGGCGTCCCGCGCATAAACCATCGCCTGCTCGAGCAGCCCGACCGGTAACGCCGTATCGGCCTTGAGGAATAGAATCCGGTCGCGCGTCCGGTCCCGGTAGAGCGCCGCGAGCTGCTCGCGGAGCGCAATGCCGGGCGCCGCGTGGCCGGACACCTCCAGGGACGTTGCCCCGCGGCGATCGATGGTCAGCACGATCTCATCCGGCTCTTGCGGTTTTGATTGCGAGTTGACCGCGACCGGAAGGTCGACCTGCATCGCGATCGCCGGGACGATCAGCATGAAAATGATCAGCAGTACCAGCATGACATCGATCATCGGCGTGACATTGATGTGCGGGAGAGGGCGGGGCGGAGCGAGCTGCATGGCAGCCTCCGGAGAGGGTTATCGACAACCTGCCTCTCCGGGATTGCAGCCACATTACAAATGGGTGAGCCTTCAGCGTGAATGCCAAGCCGTGAAGGTCCTCAACGAAGGTCCACCACCACGAACTGCTGCGAGAGTTGGGGATTCCCGGAGACTCCCACGAGCCACGCTCCGCTCGAGACCGCGATGAACCGGTAGAATGTCTGTCCGGTCCGGACCGTGTCCACGACGACTCCGTCGGCTGTTCGCACTTTCACGTAACCGGAGTCCACGGCCAGATACGCCGAAAGACCATCGGGAGACAGCGCGCTCGACCGGCCGAGCGTGAACGTGGAAGAGGTGAACGTTTGGATCAGATTCAAACTCCCGTCGAACAGCGATTCGTCGACGAGAAAGCGCGACCCGCTCCGATCGGCGGATACCCGAGGGCCATAGCGGTCCGCGGTCGGACCCGAGATGGCGAACGTATCCGTGGCGGAGAGATAGAGGCTCCCGCTCTCAGGGCAGCACGAGTTGTCGCCGATCACCAACAGCCGCGAGCCGTCCCCGGCTCGCGCCATCGGCACAATCGCAGTGACGGAGGCGTCCGTGCGCACGCGGCGGCTCAGCGTGCCGAGATCGAGCTCCCAAACGACTCCTCCGCCATCGGGCGTGGCCACGAATGCCTTGCGATTGGCCATAACGCGCACGTAGGCGAGCGACGGATTGCCGTTCGGGTTGAGCGGCAGATTCGCCGTATCCACCTGCCGGTTCTGAAGATTTACGATCGCCAAGCTCTTGCTCTGGCTCAGTGTCACGACGAGAGAGTCGCCTCCGGGCGTCAAGTCGAGTCCCCAAGGCCTGGAGAAGAGATTGATCGGCCCGGCGAAGCTCTTCGTGCCAAGCGAGAAGACCCGAACGCGATTGAGGCTCGGCTCCGAGAAGTAGACGACGTCGCGCGCCGAGTCATAGACCAGGTCGGGAATTCCGCCATTGAGCGGAAAGACGAAGGTCGGGCGGCGGCTGCCTGGAACGACGGTCGCATTGCCGAGCGACGCCTGGACGAGATGCCCCGCCGAGTCGCGCGCGAACCCCATCACGGTCTGCGTGCCGAGCCATCCCGACGACGGGATCAGGACAGTGAAGCTCTGACTCGCGTTCCTCGTCGTGACCGCCACCGAATCGCGCAGTGACGCGGGCGCGCCGATGCGATATCCCACCCATGCCAGCTTGTAGTTGTCCGACGCGTTCACCGCGAGTCGCAGCGTGTCGTTCGGGACGAACGTCAGGACCGGCTCCGGGCCGGACGCGACGCCATTCACCGATGGCAGAACGAGGTCGTTCACCTGGATCGGCGAGCTCACGGCGCTATCCCGGTGCAGGGCCGGGTCGGCCGCGATCACCTTCACCGTAAACGTGGAGCCCATGGTGGCTGATGCGGGAACCGGGATCCGCACAGACCGGCTCACCTGCTTCGCGAACGCATGATCGACGGAGTCGGTGGCAGTGAACGCGCCGCTGATCCGGACGACGGTCCACCATAGCCCCGCGTTGTCGCTGGCTGAATACGTCACCGTGACCGTGTCGGTGGGGACCAATACGATCGGTGTCGCATCCAACGCCGTCAGCTCCGGGGGAACGAGATCAGCGACCGCGACCGTGTCCCGGTCGATGGCGCTCACGCCGCCCCCCTGAGCGGCCGCGCTGAACGCGACGTCGCCCGACGGCGGCAGGTAGGGGAGCGCGTAGGTCCAGGTGTGAGACTGGGGACCATCGCCCGAGAAGTGCATCGAGTCCGCGGCGGTGACGAGCCCGGCTGCGCTCAGTCGAATGACGTCAACGACCGCGCCGCCTGAGGGAACGGCGGTCACGGCGACGCGGAGCGTATCCCCGGGGAGCGACGGGTCCGGCTGAACCGAGATTGACACGGCGATACGCGGCCGCAGTCCAGCCGAATCACCGCTGCACGCCAGCGTCACCATCACGCCAGCCGCGACTCCCACCAGCAGGGTCTGCCGCATGGGGGAAACTTCTATCTGATCGCCTCGCGGGCAATGGAAGATTATGACGTTTGGGGCGGGGGCGCTCGCTGCAGGAACGGAGACCGCACATCTTAAACCTCCATGAGAGCAGCGGCGGCGGTTGCGGTCGTGATCGTGCTTGCGGCGCCGGGGTGTGGCGACCCGTCCGGGCCGCAGCAGACTATCCATACGCTTCCCGTCGTGACTGATGAAACGTGGACCCGCGCGGCATCGCCGCACATCGTTCGCGGCCACCTCTTCATCTCGTCCGATGCCACGCTGACCATCGAAGCCGGGGCGACCGTGTTGTTCGACACGCTGTCGCTCTTGACCTTCGGCTCCGCTGGAGGGCCGGGAGCCCTCCGCGCCCTCGGCACCTCGGCCCAGCCCATCACGATGCGGAGCCTCGACACCACGGCCGCCCCGGGTTTCTGGGTTGGCCTCGCGTTGCGGAGCAACACGGCATCGGAGATGCATTACGTCGAGCTGAGTGGCTGCGGCTCCCAGTACCTCTTCGACAGCTTGCCTTCCGGATGCATCGGATTGGGAAGCCCGCTCCGGTCCGAAAACCCGACCCTGCTCATCGACCATGTCACTGTCCGAGACGCCCGCGGCGGGGCGGTGATCCTGTCGAACGACTCCCACTTTGCGACGGGGTCGACCCACTTGTCGGTTGTCAACATGCGCGGCTACATCGCCCAGATGCGCGCGCGCGAGTCGGCAACCTTTCCCCTCGGCGGGAGCTTCGCCGGCAACGACTACAACGAAGTCCGGTTGACGCTGGATACGCTGCGCGACTCGGTCACGTGGGCCGGTGGCGTGCCATGGACCGTCACGGATAACGTCCTCATCGAAGGACCGAAACAGCCCGTGCTCACGATCCCGCCGGGCGATACCATCCGGTTGCGGGCTTCGATCGTGGTCGGCGTCAACGCGCCGGGCGGCCTGCGAATCGGAAACGAGAGCGGCCCGAATGCGGTGTTACGTGCGGCCGACACGAGTTGGCTCGGGATCGAGCTCGCCTGGCATTCGATTCCCAGTAGCATCACCAATGTCGTGCTGGATAATTGCGGAAGGGTGGAGAACTCGAATCCGACATTCGCCTACGCATGCATCAGTGTGACGGGAGACTACTATGGGGTCCTCCCCGATCCCGCTCCCGTGCTGAGACACGTGACGTTCAACGCGCTCAACGTCGGACTGGGTCTCGGGGCGGGTGGCCGCCTCGGCGCGGGCTCGACCGACTTGACGATCAACGGTGTCAGCGGTTCATCGCGTCTCTTCGGGTTCGGACCACCAATCTCGATTAGCGGGAGAAGCTCGCCGAGCTCGATACCACCAGGCGACTACACCCGCACCATTCGCCACGAAATCTGGCTGACTGAGCTCAGTGTGCCGCATGATGATAGTTTTCCGAACCTCGGCGTGCCCTATCTCGTGTTCAACGGCATCTCGGTAGGGGACACGACCGCCATCAACAACCCCACGCTGACGCTTGTCCCGGGCATCACGCTGGCGTTTACGGGTGGATCGCACCTCTGGGTGGGGTGGGACCGGCCTGGCACCGTTCGCGCGATCGGGACAGCTGCGCAGCCAGTCACGCTCACGGGACAGGGAAGCAGTCCGGGCGCATGGGCCGGCGTCAAGATCGGCTATTCGGCCGACTCCGCGACGCTGTTCGATCATGTGATCGTGGACCGGGCGGGCGCCGCGGATCCCTGGGTCGCCGGATCGTTTCAGTTCTACATCGATATCGGACCAGTGATTCACAACTCGCTGATCAGCAACTCGGCCGGGTGCGCCGTCAACATCATAAACCAGCCGCCGTGGTCAACCGATTTCACTGACCCCGCGCTCGGGAACACGTTTACGAACAACGCCGGCGGAGCGGTGTGCGGTCCCTGAGGGAAATAGAAAAGGCCGCGGATCGCTCCGCGGCCTTTTGCCTTCGACGTCGAAACCGTTCTTACTGCGCCGCGGTCCCCGGACTCGCGGCCAAATCCGTCACTACCCCTGCCAGCTTCTGCACCTTCGCCCGATCACTCGACATCGACGCGTCCTGCCCCAGCGCGGTGGCCAGCTGCGTCAACGCGTCGCGCCGCGCCGCGCCCTGACTCTTCTGCGCCTTGCTCAGCTGCTGCCGCACCACTTTCAGCCGCTCGGCCGAGAGGCCGTTCGAGCGCTCGAGCTGATCGACATAGGCGTGGGCGACCACGAAGCTCGCTGGCCACGTCATCTTCGGCTGATCCTGCGCGTTGAAATAATCGAGATGCACGAGCTTGGCGGCCGCGATCTCGTTGGCGGAGAACAGACCGCCCGGCTGGAGCTCGAGCACGTCCAGCCCGCGCCCGATCTCGGAGCTGTAGATGTAGCCGTTGTACCAGTACGCGGACCACGTGCCCGCGTTCCCCATCTGGGTCCCGTCGATCGGGCCGCGATCGAAGAAGCCGATCTCCTTGGGATGCGCCGCATCGGTCCAGTCGAAGATCGAGATGCCGCCCTGATACCACGACTGCACCATGATGTCGCGGCCGGGGATCGGGATGAGCGAGCCGTTGTGCGCGACGCAGTTCTCGTTCGCGGTCTGCGGCGCGAGCATCTTGTAGTAGCTCCGGAACGTCATCTGTCCATTGTCGAGCGTGAAGAGCGCGTCCGCGCCCCACTCGGGCTTGTCGTAGTCGCGGCACTTGGGCTGCCCGCCGCCACCCCACTCGTCGGTGAAGAGGATCTGCGTGCCGTCGTTGTTGAAGGTCGCGGAGTGCCAGTAGGAGAAATTCGAATCCGCCACCGCGCCGATGCGCCGCGGATGCGCGACGTCCCGGATATCCAGCAGCAGCCCGTAGCCGCCGCACGCGCCGCCCGCCAGGCCGATGGTCGGATAGACCGTGATGTCGTGGCACTGGTTCGGGCCGGTGCGCCGCCGCTGGTTCACCTGGAACAACCGGTCGAGGATACTCTGAAGGTTGTCGCGCAGTACCTGGCTGTCGGCCGCCATCGCCGCGCCCGTGGCGCCCCGCGCCTTGACGATGCTGTCGAGCATCGGCGTCACGAACCGGTTGCTGAGGACCCGCTCCTGGCCGAAGAACCGAGCGACGTACCCACCGTGTGCCCGCGCGGAATCCACCACGCGCTTGGCTTCGTCGATATCCTGCTGCATCTCACCGTGCTGCGGCGGCGGCGCGAGTGAGTCGAAGATGCGCGGCGAGCTCACGATCGCGGCCTGCTCGGGCGCGGCGACGGGTACCTTGATGACCTCGATCCGGAAGAGCGAGCTGTTCGGATTCGAATCGGGCGACTGCCGCACGCACCCCGCCAGCTCCGTTGGCGAGCGCACCGGCGCCGAGCCGGAGACGTAGACGTACACGTTCGTAGAGTCGTTGGGGTCGATCACGACGGTATGCGTGTGCGAGCCGCGGCACGTCTGCACGTTCGCCAAGTACTTGGGACTGCTGATATCCGAGATGTCGAAGATGCGGATGCCGCGCAGCCGGTCATGCGACACCGAGTCGTGCACGCCGGCGCCGCTGCAGTCGAGCCGGCCGCTCGTTCCCTCGCCCGACACAAAGAGCAGGTTCCGGAACACCGACACGTCGCTCTGCGACGCGGGGCAGTAGTACGACTTTTTGAGCGTCGGATGCCCGGGGTTCGCAATGTCCCAGACCTGGTAGCCGTCGTAGTTGCCCTGGATCACGTAGTTCTTATAGAACGCGAGATCGGAATTGGTCGAGCTATCGAACGGGGACGGCGACGGGTTGTTCGAAACGAGCCGCATGTTCCACTGTGCCTGGCCGGCGTCGTAGCGCCCGGGCTTCAGGCCCACCCGCGGGTCCGGGGTGGGCGCGACGGTGGAATTGTTCGCTCCGCCGCCCGAGGCACAAGCGGTGAGGGACACGACGGCGACAACCTGAACCAACGCATGAAGCGATTTCATTGCCAATCCTATTTGGGTGTGATTGGTGCGAAGACGTCAGCGGCGAGCATCCGCTGCATCCGCTCGATTTCGGTCGTCTGATCGGCGTATACGCTGCTGGCCATCTTGTAGACCGGCTCCTCTTCACCGGCTCCCGAGGCGAACAGCTGATTCACCATCGTGATGGCGCCCTGGTGATGCTGAATCATCAGGCGCAGGAACAACGGATCGAAGTCCGGGCCCCGCGCGCGGTCGAGCTGCGCGAGCTGCTCGGCGGTCAGCATCCCCGGCATCATGTGTGTCGCATTCATGTCCGCCATCATCATGTGCTCGGGATCGGGGTGCGGCACCGCTTCGTGCCTGGTGGCGAGCCAGCGCGAGAGCAGCGCGATTTCGTCCTTTTGGCTGGCCACGATTCTGTCGCACAGCGTCTGCACCGACGGACCCGCGTTGTGCGACGCCGCCCAACCCGCGATCAGCACGGCCTGTGTGTGATGGTAGATCATGCCCGACATGAAATGCACGTCGGCGGCCGTGTAGCCACGGCGTCCGCTGTCGCCGACGGGAGGGGCAAACGCCTGGGCGGCGGCTGGGGCGGGGAAAGGCGGGATAGCCGCGGCGAGCGCGGCGTATAATATCCAGGGGATGAAGCGCGCCATGCTATCGGATTCTACAGCCTTCGCCGATGAGTGCAAACCTCGATGAGATCGCTCGTACAATCCTGCATCGTCATCGTTCTCGTGCTCATGGTCCCCGCATGCCGGCGCCCACCGGTGGCCGATGCCGCCGTCGATCGTGCGGCGGTAGATGCCGCCCTCGAGCAGTACCGTCAGGCGTGGCTCCAGGGCGATTCCGCGATGGCGCTCGGGCGGCTCTCCGGCGACGTCAAGTTTCTCTTTCCGGGCACTCCGGACCTCGATAGCGCGGCCGTCCATGCGTTGGTCATCGACGAGATGGGGAAGTACCGCATTCCCTCGCTCATCTTGAAGCGCGCCGATTTCTTTGTCGCCGGTGATCATGCGGTGGACGTCGGGACGTACGAGGAGATTCAGGTCCCGAAGACGGGCGCGCCGATTCACGGCACCGGCCGCTACATGACCGTCTGGCGCCGGGAGCCCGGCGGCTGGCGGATCTGGCGCTTCATGATCAACGAGCTTCCCAAGAGCTGAGGATGGTTCGAACACTCGCGCTCCTCGCAGCCCTCGCGATCCCGTCGTCACTCCTCGGGCAACGCAAGGGTTGCGGCGAGACCAAGAAACCGACACAGCTGCCGCCTGTCAGTGTGCTCCTCGATTCCGCTGATGCGATCGTCGAGCTCCAGCAGTTCAACGTGCTCCGTGAGG
>WNFO01003796.1_pt1 | contig 12948 bp, 6 predicted proteins | sample 5400251 | NCBI WGS metagenome assembly WNFO01 (sample SAMN13153354, study PRJNA577476) | soil metagenome | isolation source: 100 cm saprolite under Madrone tree | place: USA:California | collected 2016-06-14 | reverse complement strand
ACACGACCGGCCACAAGTCCTTCCGGGCCCGCGCCACGGTGCAGCTCGCCCGGCTGGTTGGCTGGGAGAACGCGCGCAGCGTGCTCTACGCCGGCGTGCCGGACATCGCGGTCGGCCCCCGCTGGTACTCGAACTACGAGATGGCCTGCCAGGTCGCGCAGAACCTCATGGACAACCGCGATCGCGATTTCCTCGCCAACGACGGCGCGCTGACCCCTGCCGAGTCCCTGGCCCTCGTGGAGGCGCTGCTGAGCGGCGAGGAGCCGGCGTACATGCTTCTCACGGTGGAGCTGCTCAAGGAGGGCAAGGGCCTGCGGCAGATCCTCGACACGATCCAGCTGGCCTCGGCGCAGCTCATCCTCGAGACGGGCGATGTGAACAACTACTCTATCCCCCAGCACAGCTACGAGTACTGCAACACCCTGCGCTGGTTCTTCGACACCTTTGACCACCCGCATCGGATCAAGCTCTTGTTCGTCGCGGCCGCCTTCGTCTGCCGCGGCGCCCACAACCAGCGGTACATGGGCGGGAACGGCCCGATCAAGATCGAGCCGCCCCGCGGCGCCGACGGCATGCTCCAGCACCAGCTGCTCGAGCGGCTCGACGACGCCCTCATGGGGCTCCGTGCTTTCGAGGCCGTCAACTGGACCGCGGCGTATCTCAAGGCCGGCTTCGACCGCGCCCCGCTTATCGAGACCCTCGCCACCGCGGCCGCGAAGACCGGCAATGATCCGCACAACCAGGAGCTGGGCTCGTGCCTCCTCGAGGACTACGCGCACTCGACCGCGCGTGATCGCGACCGGCTGCTTCTCGCCCAGGCCAAGCACACCGGCGGCCACCGGAAGTACGGCGATCATCTCGAGGCGTATCGGAGGTTCTCGGAAGCGTTCGGCCTCGCAGACCGCCGATAAGGGCCCATCTGCTTCGTTGCCGCCCTTGACCGCAGGCTCAACGTAGCAGGGCTACGCCTCGCCTGCGGCCTTCGGGCGGCGCCTCGCATCTGGACCCTTCTCGGCGGCCTGCGGCGTTGGCGGCTTAAAGAAACAGACGGCGGGCAATGACGCTCCCCATAGGGCTTCGCGCCTTCCATCACGCCGACTTCCGCCGCTTCTTCTGGGCCCAGCTCGTCGCGCAGACGGGCACCTGGATGCAGACGGTCGCCCAGTCGTGGCTGGTGCTCCAGCTCACGCCGTCGCCGTTCAAGCTCGGCTTGATCGGCTCGCTCCAGTTCGCGCCCATCCTGCTCTTCTCGATCGCCTCGGGCGCGCTCGCCGACCGCGTGCGCAAGCGGCGCCTCTTGATCGGCGCACAGGCGGCGCTCGGCTGCCAGGCCCTGGGGCTGGCGGCCCTGGTCGCCTCGGGTCGCGTCGAGTACTGGCACGTGGCCGTGCTGGCCTTCTGCTCCGGGCTCGTCAACGTGCTCGACCAGCCGGCGCGCCAGTCGCTCGTGGCCGAGATGGTCGGGCGCGCCGACGTCGCGAGCGCGGTCGCGCTCAACTCGGCCTCGTTCAACGCCGCGCGGATCGTCGGGCCCGGGCTCGGCGGGCTCTTGATCGCGAGCTTCGGCGTGGTGCCGGCCTTCGTCCTGAACGGGCTCGGCTTCGCCGTGGCCGTGATCATGCTGCTCGGATTGCGCACGCAGGGAGCGCCGAAGGCGCGCTCAGGCGAAGGCGTTCTGCGCGACGTAGTCACGGGCCTCCGGTATGCCGTCAGCACGCCGGAGATCCGTCTGACCCTCGGATTGCTCTTCATCGTGAGCATCTGCGTCTTCAACTTCACCGTCTACGTGCCGCTGGTGGTCCGCACGGTGCTGCACCTGGGCGCCGAGGGCTTCGGCCTCCTCATGGCCTGCCTGGGCGTGGGCGCGGTCACGGGCGCGCTTACCGTCGGCGCATTGGGCGCGCGCCGTCCACCCGCGGCCGTGCTGTTCGGCGCGGCGGCGCTCGCGTGCGGCGCGCTCATCGCGCTGTCCACCGCGCGCACTTTCTCGCTCGCTGCGGTCCTGCTCTTCTTCACGGGCCTGTTCGGCCTCGTGCTGGTCGCCAGCTGCAACACCGCCATGCAGCTCTCCGCGCCCGACGAGCTGCGCGGCCGGGTGATGAGCCTCTACACCCTGATCTGGGGCGGCGTCTTCCCGTTCGGCGCCTTCATCGTGGGCGCCATCTCAGAGCACTGGGGCGTGGGCCGGGCCCTCCTCGTGAACGGCACGGCGGGACTCCTGGGCGTGGCGCTCCTGCTCGGCTGGTGGACGCTTCGAGGCGCACAGGCCAGGAGAAGGCCTGCCGAAACCTAGCGTCCTCCCATCAGGGATCGCTGACCGGCGGCGGCTTCCGTACATCGTTCCACGGGGCAAACGGATTCTTGACGTGATAGAGCGGGGCGGCGAGGACGGGGTAGTGTCGCAACAGCACCGTCCGCATGGTGTTGTTCTCGACCCAGTCGATGCCGGCGCGGCTGTAGATCTCCGGCGTGTAGTCTTTCGTGAAGAACCGGTCGCTCTTGAGCCGCCGCGAGGCCATCAGCAAGAACACGCGAAACGCGGTGTCGCTGATCCCGAAGCCCTCCGGCTTCCGCTCCGCATACATCCCGACCATGAGGTCGACCCGGTCCACGTGGCCGTAGATCGCCCGGAGCTCTTCCGCCCACTCCGGCCTCGCCGCCAGCTCCTCGAAAGACTTGACGCGACGGAGATGGAACAATTCCCGGAAGCGGTTGTACCGGGGCACGCCTCGCTCGCGGTCCCTGACGATGTCGATGGCGGCGAGGTCGATGAACTCGTCGGGCGTGCCGTCGCTCTTCCGTCTCTGGAGGCGGCGCATCCAGTCCGGGTAATTGTGAAGGACCAGCGCGCCCGGGTTGGCCCTGCCCAGGGAATAGAAAAGATCCTCCATCCCGACCTGGTTCGCCAGCGCCCGATCCCTGGCCCCGGGACTGACGACGTCGACGGACGTGCGATCCCTGTCGGCGTCCAGCGTGAGCTTCGTTTCGAGCTCCTTGCCGTCCGCGACCCGATACACGGCCACGTGGTCGGGCATCAGGGCGTGCATGCGGTAGACCGAGACGAACTCTTCCGTCAGGCAGTAGTCCGCTCCGTGGTGATTGGTCTCCGAGCCCGGAATGCCGCTCACCAGCTCGCCTTCGCTGATGCGCCGGAGCACCTTCTTGATCCGCTCCGTCGCGAATCCCCACCAGTTTCCTTTCATCCCGACCTGTAGCACCGGGTGGCCGAGGATGGCGGGCGTCCATTCGAGCGTATGGATCTTTGCCATCAGGGCGACGTTCACGAGGCGGGCCGTCCGGAAGAGCTGCTCGTCGTCCCAGCCGGGGTACTCACGTCTGAGATGATCGCAGATCGCATTGTGCTCCCTGGCGAACAGGTTGTGCATGAGGCTGAGCCCGATCCACCAGTTGGCGGAGAGACCCGTCCCCTCCAACCCGTTCTCCTCCATGAGCAGCAGCCCGCGGTCATCCAGCGCGAGCCTGCCCCCCCGGTGGTCGCGAAGGTGCCGCTCTGCCTCCTCACTGGCGCCGTAGATCTGCGAGCCGTCCCACCAGTGAGACTCTGCATTCACGTACGTGACGGGGCCGTTGCCGTCATCCTCCTTGCGGGTGGGATCGCGCCGGGTACGCCGTATCCGCATCGGGCACACCAGAGGCTCGTCACCGGGCCTGGTCGGAACCTCGATCACGTCATCGGTCTCAGGATTGCCGTGGTTGAACCAGTCGTGCACCTGGAACTGGATCCATGCCGCGGCGAGAAGGTTCAGTGACTCCGCCGGTATGAAGCCGCCGGGCCTTCGCGCGAGCAGCCGGTTGCTGATCTCGCGAGGATTGGGCTCCAGCAGGCCGCCGTCGCGCTCCGGATCCACCTCGCTCAACGGGATGTTCCGGCCGAAGCGGGCCCCCGGGCTGCTCAGCGTGAAGTCCGACGTGTCCGCCGGGTTCGCCTCGTTCAGGCTGGCGCTGCCCATCTCCGGCTTCGTGAGGTCGTTGTACCAGCCGTCGGCCTCTCTCGAGTGCAGGTATGCCGGGCGGTAGGGCACCGGCGGCCGCAGCCCCGCGGGGTTCGACACGGGAATGTCGGACGTGTTGTGAAGGTTTCGGGCCCGCAGGACTTCGCGAAGCGCATCCAGATTCCCGATGGCGAACAGGAGCGGCATCCGGTGCCAGACCAGCCGGCGTCCCACGACGATGCGGATGCGGTTGATGATCCGAAACAACGTCACGTACACGAAGACGCCGAACGATTTTGGATCGGGCTGCCTGAAGATGACGCGCGTCATGTAGGCGGAAAGGACGATGCCGGCCATGAGCATGCCGATGAGGTGCGCGCCGCGGCTCGCCTTGGGTGCCATCAGCGCTTTGACGAACATCGCGAACACCAGCGCGTGTACGAACCCGGTGAACCGCCGAATCCACGTGTAGTCCTGCCGTACGAGCCACAGCAGCGCGATGTCGAAGCCCCACAGGATCGCCAGGGCAAAGTCCGGCCCAGGGTGCTCGACGGTGCAACCCGGGATCATTTCGTGCCCGGCATGACCGTGAAAGATCGCTTTGAGGTTGCCCTGGCAGATTCCGAAGATGGCCCAATAGAGGTGGAAGAGGAAGGCGATGTAGGCGAAGGTCCAGAACGAGCGGGAATACGTCTCGACCGCCCCCGGCTTGAGGAGGATGAAGAAGCATAGCGCGGGCGTGAGCAGAATCACGGTGGCCCAGATTGTCAAGATGACGCGGTAGTAGGTGACGCTGTGGATGAAAGCCCACCCGGTGCCCCAGACGTAGTAGGTGGCCGCATCGTGCGCGACGATGTGCGCGAGGAGAACGAGCAGCCCGGATAGAATGGCCACGCGGACGAATCTCCCATTGATCGGGCATTCGGCGTTGGCGGTCATCTCGCTCCTCCTTCTTCCGGGCTTCCCATGACGAGGCTTGCTCAGGCCGGCAAGGGCGCGTCCCACTCCGCGGCCAAGCGCCTGGTGCGCTCGACGTAGCGCGGCACGCCCAGGCGCGTGAAGAGTGCCAGCGCCCGGGCGAGGTGTGCGCGGAGCGCGCCGCGGTCGTCCTGGATATGCGCCAGCTCGGCTAGCGCCAGCTCGGTGCGGCCGACCTCGTGCTCCATGCCTCCGGACACGAACAGCTCGCGCGCCTCGCGCAGCAGCCTGAGCGCGTCCGCCGGATTTCCTTCGGCGTGCGCGAGACGACCCAGCAACCGGCGGTTGAGAGCGCTCGCGTAGTGGAACTTGCCCTCCTTGGCGAGCTCGAGACCCTCCGACGCCACCTGCCGCGCGCGGGCAAAGTCGCCCATCAGGAACAGGGCCTCTGAGAGATAGGCGGTGACCAGGCTCTGGAAATGCCGGTGGCGGAACCGCACGAACATGGCGAGCGCCTGCTCCAGGTGGCCGAGGGCTTCGGCGGGCTGGCCGTTCTCGAGATAGGCATAGCCGAGGAAACAGAGCGCGTCGGCCGTGTTGAAGGGATCGGGCGAGCGCTCGAGGCTCCGCCGGCAGCCTTCGATCCCGAGCTCGGCGTCCCCCATGAACGCCCGCATGCCGCCGGTCGCCCACGCCGCGTAGCTCTGCAGCCGCATGCTGCCGATCGCCGAGCCGAGGGCATCGACCTTCGCCTCCTCGGCCAGCGCCGCGTCGAACTGCCCGACGAAGGCGTAGTTGATCCCCAGGATGAAGCGGGTCATCCCCAGCCAGTACGGCTCGCGGGTGCGCTCGAGCAGCGCGATTGCCTCGGACGCGTGCGTCGTGACCTCGTGCGGCCGGCCCCACCAGATTCCATTCTGGGCGAGGACGAACTGGGCCTTGCCCATGGTCGCCTCGTCTCCGGACTGCCGCGAGGCTTCCAGCGACTTCCGGGCGTGCGCCTCGGAGCGCTCGTTGTCGCCGACGAAGCTCCACACCAGTCCGATCTGGAAGTGAAAGAGGCCGGTGAGGCGAGGGTCGGCTATCCGGTCGAGTCGCTCCTCGTGGGCGGCGAGGACATCGAGGCTTTCCCGGAAGCGGCCCAAATAGAGCAGGGAGTTGGCCAGCCGGAGCACGAGCCCGAGCGTCAACCGGTCCCGACCATCGGGCGGCAGCTCGGGAATGCGCGCGAGCGCGCCCTCGAGAGCCGCGATGGCCTCGGCGTGGGCGTGGCGGGAGGCCGCCTTGTCCGCGAAGCGCGTCAGATAGTCGACGGCCTTGGCGGTCTCGCCGGTCCGCGCGAAGTGATAGGCGAGGCGGTCGTAGACGTCTTCGAGCCGGTCCCCATGCAGCGCCTCGAGCGCCTGCCCCGCCGCGGCGTGGAGCACGCGGCGCTGCGGCGCGAGGATGCTCTCGTAGGCCACCTCCTGGGTCAGCGCGTGCTTGAAGACGTACGCCGTCTCCTCGCCGGCGCGCTGCTCAAACAAGAATTCGAGCCGCCCGAGCTCTTGCAGGTGAACGGCCAGGTCCGCCGCGTCTCCCCACATGGCCGCGAGCGGCTTCGAGGACGCGGCACGCCCGAGCACCGAGGCCGTCTGGAGCAGACGTTGCTGTTCCTCGGTCAGCCGCTCGATGCGCGCCATCAATACCCCCTGCACGGTGTCCGGGACGGCGATGTCGACGTGGCGGTCGCCGCGAGCCATGACCGCGCGAGTCAGCTCCTCGAGGAAGAAGGGATTGCCCTCGGCCCGGCTCAAAATGACCTGGGCCAGCGGCTCCGGCAGCTGCTGGCGCGGCAGGATAGACTGCGCGAGGCGCAGGCTCTCCTCCGGGGACAGCGGCGGCAGCGCGATCTGCGTGGCGTACGACTTCTCGATCCAGGGCGGGCGATACCCCGGGCGATAGGTCGTGACGAGGAGGAGAGGGATTCGCGCCAGGCCCTCGATCAGGGACGCGAACAGCTCTTCCGACGTCCGGTCGATCCAGTGCAGGTCTTCCAGGGTGATGATGAGGGGACGCGCCTGATTCGCTCTCAGCGTGACCCGCTTGAGCGTCTCGAAGGTGTTCGCCTTCACCGCCTCGGGGCTCAGGCGCTCCACTGTCCTCGTCTCATCCTTGAAGCCCAGCAGATTCAGCAGGTATGGCAGCGACTCCTCGGGAGGCAGGCGCAGCGCATCGAGGCCGAAACGGATCTTCTCCGCGGTCAGCTCGGGCCCGTCCGCCTCGGTGAGACCGAAGCCCTTCCGGATGAGGTCCAGGAAGGGCAGGTACGGAATGGCGCCGCCGTAGGAGACACACCGTCCTTCGAGGTAGCCCACGCCCTGGGTTGCCACCCGCCGGCTGAACTCGTAGAGGAGCCGCGATTTGCCGATCCCGGCGTCGCCGACGATACAGACGAGCTGACCCTGGCCGGCCACCGCCGATGCGAGCCGGCTCTGCAGCACGTCCAGCTCCTGGCTCCGCCCGACGAACGCGGCCATCACCCCGGCGTGGCCAAGCCCGTGCTGCTCGTGCCCCGTGAGGCGGTACGCCGGCTCGGCCGCCTCCCCAGCCCGGGCCACGCGCTCGAGCTTGAACCGGCGGTCGAGAAACGGCCTGACCGCCGCGCTCACCACGGGAACGCCGGGCGCGGCATCCTTTAACAGCGCCGTGAGGGTGGCCCAGCTCTCCTGCCTCGACTCGCCGGCGATCTCGACGCGGCCGCGCAGCGGAGTGACCAGGCACTGGCTCGTGTGAACGGCGATCTTGACGGCGAAGGGCGTGCCCTCCTCCATGGCCAGCCGCTCCAGCGCCTTGCCGATGGTCAGCGCCGCGTGCGCTGCTCGTTGCGGCGTGTCCTCGGCCGGCTCCAGGCCGAACACGGCGACAATTCCGTTCTGACCCAGCTCGTCGATGTGCCCGCCGAATCCGCGCACCTTGGCCATCAGGGTCTCGAGCTCACGGGCCGTCCCGGGCGAGCTGTCGCTCTCGCCTTGGTGGATGAGCGAGGCCCGCAGCAGGGTGATGCGGCGGCGCTCCCAGCGGATCCGCACGGGCGCCGCCACGGGCTCGGCAGGGCGAAGGGAGGGCGCCGGATCGGCGGCGGGCTTGGGCGCGGCTTCCTCGACCTGTCCCGAGCCCGTGCGGAGGCCATACTTCTCGATGCGCGCGCGCAGCGTGTTGCGCGAGATCCCGAGGAGAGCCGCCGTGCGCGAGACGTTCCACCCCGTCTGGGTCAGGGCGGCCAGCAGATGCTCGCGCATCGCGTCCTGGAGCGAGGCCTGGGGCGCCGCCTTCGCGGAGGCGGCCGCCGGCGCGGCGGCCACCGCCGATGGCAGCTCGAGGATGTCCGCGCTCACGACGCTGGCCTCGGTGAGGAGCGCCACCCGCTCGGCCATGTTGCCGAGCTCGCGGACATTCCCCGGCCAGCTGTGCTCGAGCAGCCGCGCTTGGGCCTCGGGCGAGAGCGTCTTGGGCGGCAAGCCGTAGTCGGCGCAGGCGCGGGACAGGAAGCGCTCGGCCAGCAGCAGCACGTCGCGCCCGCGCTCGCGCAGCGGCGGCAGCGAGAGCGTGAGCACGGCCAGGCGGTGATAGAGATCCTCGCGGAAGCCGCGCTCGTGCACAGCTTTGCTCAGGTCGGCGTTCGTGGCGCTGAGGATCCAGACGTCCACCGGCTCGCTCGTGGTGCTCCCCAGCCGCCGCACCGCCTGCTCCTCGAGCACCGTGAGCAGCTTGGCCTGGAGCGGCCCGGGAAGCAGCCCGATCTCGTCGAGGAAGAGCGTGCCGTGGTGCGCGGTCTGGAAGAGCCCGGGCTTGGCGCGCCGCGCGTCCGTGAACGCCCCGCGCTCGTAGCCGAACAGCTCGGACTCGAGGAGAGTGTCGGGGATGGCGGCGCAGTTGACGTCCACGAAGGGACCGTCGGCGCGCGGCCCCAGGCGATGGATGAGCCGGGCAACTAGTCCCTTGCCCGTGCCCGTTTCGCCCTGAATCAGTATGGACGGCATCCGGCGGCCGGCGTGGGGGCGTCCGAGGAGTCTGCGGATATTGTCGCGCACCGCCTGGATGGCGGCGCTCTCTCCAAGGATCTCGTCAAGGCCTGCCATAGCGCCCCAATCTACCCGGGTGGTTAGGTCACTGCCCGGGAAACTACCATTCTCCGGACTGTCCATCTGGGCAGTCCGAGCAAAACCGTTGCTCCCCATGTGCTCCTCGATGGCGCCCTTCCTCCGTGTGCGGAAGAAACGCACACGGCGTGCCATGAGGAACAGTAAGCGCAGCTAGATTCGCTTGAGCACCAGACTCGATGGCGAGTTGGGAAAGGGCCAGCCGGGGATCCAGGCGGAGAAGCGCCCCGCCGTGCCGCCGGCGACGACGATTCGCACGTTGGCCGGCTCGCGGAACTTCGTGACGCCATGGCCGCCCATGTCCGCCTGCGTCTGCTCCCAGACGAACTGCCGCGCGTCCGCCTTGGACCAGCCGTCGGCCGCGATGGTCCGCGCGTGCTCGGGAGCGATCACGAGCACGGTGTCGCCGAGGCCGGCGTGCGTCTCGCTCGCGATCACGATGCCGCTCCGCGCGATCGTCGCCAGGATCTCGCGCGCCGTGCGCCCCTGGGTGTTCGCCACGACCTGCGGCGCCTCCGCCGCGATGGCCGCCACCGTGCTCTCTCCGGCGGCGAAGCCGTGCTCGACGTGCAGCGGCTCCCACGGGCTCTCTTCCTCGTTCTCACCGATGCAGTAGGAGTAGCGGCCGGTCTGGGAGAAGGTGGACATGCTGATGCCGCCCGCGGCGGCGCCGCCGATGTTCTGCCACACCAGCCGCACCGCGCGGCCGATGGTCGCGTTGGCGCGCCAGCCCGGGCCGAAGACGCCCGCGCCCGAGTTGACGTCGAGCGCGGCGCGGACGGGCCCGTTGAGAATCAGGAGCGGCGCCACCGCGTCGGTCGTGCCCGAGACGCCGACCAGCGCGAAGGCGGGATCGCAGATCGCCTCGACGGCGGCGATGACGGCCGGCATGTACTCGGGCCGGCAGCCGGCCATGACGGCGTTGATCGCGACCTTCTCGACCGTGGCGCGGCCCAGCTTCGGCGCGACCAGGGCCACCAGCTCGTCGCGTGGCCGCCCGCTCGCCTCGACCGCCGCCGCGACGCGCGCGGCCGTCGGCACCACGACGGGCAGGCCGTCCGTCACGCCGCGAGCGTAGAGGGCCTCGAAGGGGTCCGTCTCGGCGGGCGCCGTCACGTGCGTCTCAGTCGCGCGCGTGATCGGACAGCACCGTCTTGATGTCGTTGACGACGAGATCCGGAACCAGAAACCCCGCGCTGTAGACGTTCCGGATGTCGCCCGCGCGGTCGACGAGGAAGACCTTGAGGACGTGGCTGTAGCGGCCGGTGAACCTGCCGCGCTCGTCGTATACGGGGGCGCGGTCCTGCCCGTAGCTCTCGAGCACGTCCCCGAGCACGCGCGTGGACGGCGCGGTCATGAACCGCCAGAGGGCGGGATCGGCGCCGTAGATCCGCGCGTATTTTGCCAGCCGGGCGGGACTGTCGCGGCCCGGGTCGAAGCTGATCGAGAGGAGCGCCACGTCGTGGTCGAGACCCTCTTCCTTGAGCTTATCTTGCAGATGCTGAAGACCCTGGCTCGCCAGCGGGCAGCCGAGCCGCTCGGGACACGCGGTATAGATGAAGCTCACGACGGCGACTTTTCCCGCCGTGATCCGCTCCGTGCTGACCGAGCGGCCCCTCGAATCCCTCAACACGAAGCCCGCCACGCGCTTCACCGGCGGCAGCTCGTAGCTGCCCGCCGCGGGCGGCACGAAGCCGGGCGAGAAGACCCCTTTGACGAACTCGTCTTCCAGCCTCGGCGCCCCGTGGCCCCCGGCTATGCCGGGTGCGACCGCCAGTCCGGCGAGCAGCGCGACGGCCAGGTCAGCGCGACGCCACATTGGTGCTCGGGCGCCGGTCGCCGGGCGCGCTGCGCGCCGCCCGCGGCCCGAACGCCTTGCTGTTGAGGTTCATGATGTGGGCGCGCCCGACCGGGTTGAAGTCGGTGGTGAACTTCGCCACCAGCTTCCCGTCTTCCCAGGCATAGGCCTTGAGCCAGTAGTCTCCCGGCTTGTCCCACTGCGAGAGCAGGGAGTTCGTCGCGTACAGCCGTTTGCCGTCCCAGGACGAGGAGACCATGTTGGCCATCTCGCCCAGCTTCACCTGCTCGATCAGCTTGCCCTCGAAGGGGTTGGTCACGTCATACACGCGAAGCGTGCCGTCGCCGAACGAGTTGACGTAGACCTTGCTGTCGTCGGGCGCGATGCTGATGTCCACCGGGAGATTGGCGCCGATCTCGGCGATGTTCTTGGTCGCCCACGTGCCGTCCTCTTGCTGATGGATCAGCACGAGCTGCCCGGTCAGCGCCGTCGCGGTGAACGCGTAGTTGTGGTTCGGCAGGAGCGCCCAGCGCAGCTCGAGCGGGGCGCCCGGGACGCTGAGGACCTGGAGCGGCTTGCGCGCGTGGAAGTCCCAGACGACCACGGAGCCGCCGAAGTTCTTCATCGCCTCGCCGTCCTTGACCAGCTCGCCGAACGGCCGCATGTAGTTCTTCTTCCCGCTGAACGAGGACGTCAGCATCCGGTTCAGGTTGACGTTGACGCGCACGTCGTAGCCGTACGGCGCTTCCTTCGGCATCCAGATGGCGCGGATGAACTTGCCGTCGTTGCTGTACTCGGCAAGCCCGGTGCGCCCCGAGCCGTCCTGCGCGTTGGACAGCGCGGAGATGAGCATGCGCCCCGGCAACGCGTAGAACGTGTGCGGGCCGACCATGCCGCCCGTGTCCTTGACGAAGGTCGAGATCGTCTTCACGAGCTTCGGCTTGGCGGGGTTGGAGCCGACGTCGAAGACGAAGATCTGGCTGGTGTCGAGCCCGCCCGCCCAGAGATAGCGCCGGTCGTCGGTGAAGCCGGCGTGGTGCGCCTCGTGCCGGCCGGGCACCGGTGCCCGGTTGATCATCTTGCCGTAAAACGGCGACTTCGGATTCGCGTCCACCGTCACCATGCTGTCGTTGCCGTCGCCGAGCCCCTTGACCCCGAGCGTCCAGACATAGATGTAGTCTTCCTGTCCGGTGACTTTCGGGAGGAACGGCGACTGGCACGTCTCGTCGGCGGTAGCGGAGCCGAACAAGCCGAAGACGAGGAAGGCGGCGAGAAGGATTCTCTGAATCATGTCGGTGTCTCCTCAAGTGTCCCGACCGTGAGCCCGCGAGAACGTCCAGCGAAGTGGGCCACCAGCCTAGGTCCGAGGCCGAACCCTGTCAAGCGCGGGGTCAGGCCTTGCGCTCCCGCATTCGAGCGGTCATCATCAGCGCCTATGGACCTCGAGCTGAAGGACAAGGTGGCCATCGTGGGCGGCGCCAGCAAGGGGCTGGGACGGGCTTGTGCGGAGGTGCTGGCGGAGGAAGGGGCGAAGGTGGCCGTGTGCAGCCGCACCCAGCTTGAGCTCGAAAAAGCGGCGCAGGCGATCCGTGACGCGAGCGGGACGGACGTTCTGGCCCTCGCCGGCGATCTCGACAAGCACGAGACGATTCGGGGGCTGATCGCCGCCACCGTCGCGCGCTTCGGGCGTCTCGACATCCTCGTCAACAACTCCGGAGGGCCGCCGCTGGCCCGGGCCCTCAGCGCCACGGAAGAGCAGTGGGCCACCGCGGTGGAGCGGTCGCTGCTGTTCTTCGCGCGGATGTCGCGAGAGGCCGTCCCCCACATGAAGCGGCAAGGCGGCGGCCGCATCGTCAACATCCTGGCGAGCACCGTGTATCAGCCCATCCCCAACCTCGCGCTCTCCGGCGCGACCCGCATGGGCGTGGTGGCGTTCGCCAAGAGCCTGGCCGACGAGGTGGGGCGCGATGGCATTCTCGTCAACAACGTGTGCCCCGGCTCGATCATGAGCGAGCGGATGCTGTCCAACGTGACGGCGCGGGCCAAGGAGCTCGGCATATCGCTGGAGGACGCGATCGCCCAGCGGGCGGCCGACACGGCAGTCGGACGCGTCGGCGATCCGAGGGAGCTGGCGAAC
>WNFO01016366.1_pt1 | contig 12949 bp, 13 predicted proteins | sample 5400251 | NCBI WGS metagenome assembly WNFO01 (sample SAMN13153354, study PRJNA577476) | soil metagenome | isolation source: 100 cm saprolite under Madrone tree | place: USA:California | collected 2016-06-14 | reverse complement strand
TCGAAGCGTCGTCGTATGAGCCAATCTTCAGTTCCCGTTGCGAGATAGATGCCAATAATTCGGAAGCGGCGGCAACGCAAATAATGGCGGACGAATGGGAGTAAGGAAAGCCACCTCTTTCTGGCTCCCACCGACGGCCGTGCAACCTCCACAGCTGGATGCGGCCATCGCTACACCCTACGCACAGGGTATTCACATCTCGATCGAACGCGGCGCACGTGATTGTTTGTGTATGCATCGACGGCAATTTATCCGCGGAAATGGGCGGCAATGAGAGTTGGATTTCTTTCAGTGAGCGAGCATTGGCGATCCTGAGTAAGAGGCCGGATGTAATTGAGTTCGAGAATTCCCCGCGGCATCCCAGCGCGATGGGCATCTCAGATACAACGGCGCCGGTACTGCGCAGATCTCCTAATCCTAATCTGTATTTCCCAAGCTGAATGCCGGTAAGGGGTGATGCTGCGACTACATGTGTCGGAGTAGAAACATGGAGGCGAGTCGAGTCTGCCGAGAAGGCGAGATGCCGCGGCGTGCGCTTGTTGCCGTTCAGGTTACGAACCGTACACAGCTCTTCGGGCCAAGATTCGGGGTAGCCGAGCGTAACACGGGGTATGTCCTTATATCGCGCCGAGTAGACGCGGTATAGCGTCGTACCCTGCGGCGTGAACGGTAGTGCAGAGAAATAAAGGTGTATGACGCTCTTGTTCAGGACGCTTCCGAAACGGCCAACAAATCGCAAGGCATCCTCCAGGATCTCGATGCCATATGCAGATGTAGTACGTTGCTGATGCGCAAAACAAGGAGCTACGTAAGTGGGTCGCAGAGAGGATACGTTAATGCACGACATACCTGGTTGAAGATTGCTAGAGCGTGCTGCATTAACTCTACGGCCGTATCGAGAAGTCCCATCAAGGTCATAGCCTCCAACCATTCTAGGAGTTTCTCCATGAGGAATGTCTCCAACATGCGTAGATTTTCACTGTCGCCTTCTATATGAGCGAACGCATGGTTGCAAGCGTATTGAAGCCCGGTAACAATGAACTGATAAACCGTCCCTGGGGTTACTAGTACGTCCTTGTTCGCCACTGAAGGACTGCCCATCCTACATATGTCCCTCCTCAAGGTCGTCGCCATCACGGAAAAACACCGCGAGCCAAGCTGGACCGAGGCTAGGTGCGGATCGATAAACCAACTTGGTGGACACCGTTCTTGCGAGGTGACATAATCACGGAACGATGGATGCCCGATGCGTACCACGAGGACCCCGGCCCGGATACGATGAACGACGAGGACGCATCCGAGATTCACTAGGAGTGTTTGAATGGCACCACCGGCCCCGTCGCTGTCTGCTTTGAGGAGGAAACAAATTGCTGACACGGTGAGTGGCCGCTTGGCCGCCAGGATTGTACCGACGACCTGATGGTATAACTGGCCAAGATTGACATCATTGGCCACCTCAGGAAGCGCAATGTGCAGTGCTTCCGTATACAATGCATCAAGGCTAACCTCCGGCGTCAAGGACGTTTCGACATTCAGAATGCGCGAAATAACGTCACGGGGTTGAACTCGATTGAGGAGTAGCGAGGACAAGAGCCAGGCCCACTGAAATAGCCCACCAGCTTTGGAAGCCAGTGCACTAGCGTCTCTTTTGATCTGCGACGCGGACCAAGTTTTCTCCAGCCTTGCCACCTTGCTGACCTTTTCTAGCTCGTGTTGCAGAAAATGTTCAACGTCGCCGTCATCCAAGCCGACGCCGACGGTCATGGGAATTCTCAGAGGCTCTAGATCCTCCAGACATTGGCGCATATCAACCCGTGGGCGACTGGTGAGGTAAACTTTGACGGTGGGAGGCAGAAGGGGGACTCCCGAGGATATCGCAGATAGAAAGGAGGGTCGGATGTCCGCAGGGCACTCGTCCACGCCATCTACTACAAGTACGACGGTGATCAAAGGGCAGATGGACGCGAACTCCTGGAGGGGGGTGACGATGAAAGAGGAGAACTGTTCCTCCATGGTGAGATTGACTCGGGTATCATTGGATTGTTCCATTGCTTGAATGATGAGTTCGCGCAGACCGGAGACGAACGACAGACCGTAAGCGAGGAGGCGGATCGCTGACAGGGCCATAGCTCCGTCATCATGTCGGAAAAAGAAACAGCTGTATGGCCGTCGCTTGGCGTGTAGAGTTGCTGCGAGTTCGTGGCTGATGGCACTCTTTCCAGATCCCGCAATGCCGTTGAGCCAGCACAACGCTGGCCCTTCAGGGCTACGGATCCATTCCCAGATGCGATTGATGTAGCGCGTTCTCGTTCCCGGAAGGCATCGGCGATCGGAACGCCAACCACTAGTGTCCAAGCCCTCCAAGACTCGCGTTCGGACGACGTCGTCGCCTAGTACAAGTTCATTCAGCAGGCTGTGGAGGGCATCAAATCAAGCACAACTTACGAAGGAATTTGACATCTATACCGGTTGAAAGCTGAGTCCCAAGCTTGAAAAAGGATAAGTCAACTGGGTGGAGGGATTACTGTGTCAGCACTGACATACCATGAAATTATTGATGCATTCGTCGACCTCCTCATTCAAGTCGTGGATAAGATCTGCATCTGCGACGCGGTTGATTGCGCGTCGCAAGGCATTCTCCTGTGCGAGGTCGGAGAGTTTACGAGAAATGTCTGCGAGCGAACTGTTGTCCCAGTCAGCAGATCACCGGAGAACTTGAAAGGGCAGTGATTCACTTACACCTCCAGAGCATCAATGCGTATCCTTAAGCCCTTATCTGTATCAATCTCATCATGTCCCTTGACCTCGGCATGTGCAACATCAAGGAGTTTGTTAATTTTAACGCAGATGTCATAACAAACTTGTTTGTTGTGTTTCGCCCCCTGGTCCGAGTCCCGCAATTAGAGGAGATCAGTACAGGTGCCAGATAGCAACTGACCTCGACGATGTCCATGATACTCGTCACCGTGCCTATGATGGCTTCGAGACCAGGCACCGGAGATATCTTGACCGCGCTCGCCATTATCTCTAGAGAAGCCTTCAGACCGTTATATACCTCATCCCGTCGCTTTCGTGTAAGGCTTTCGGAGGACATCCCAGGGTGGTATCAAGTAGCCTTCGTAGTCCGAGGCGCTTGTGGGTGGTGTGATTATTAAAAGGGCGCATACAGTAGGTCTTTCGCAGTACGGCAAAGTCACGGCACTATCGCCATTACGGGACGGCGAAAATGACTTGAATTTGATAAAGTATTGTACTACGTAACGTGTAACACGCTGATATAGGTATTGCCTTCTTTCTAAGAGAGGGCGGATATAAATAGAGAATAAATAATGGGGAGAGAACATTGAGCTATGCCGAGCGCACACGGCGTTTCAAAGCTCCCATGACCCAACTAGACAGCCTCTTCAAGCGCCTTTGCCGCATGGGAGCATGACAAACCACTTCCTTGACACAACTAAATCCGTCAATCCATGATACAAGAGGCGCACAGCCTTCGAGAAAACCAAAGACTTGCTGGCGACGTCCACATGCGCGGGAGAGTGAACCAGGCGTGGCACGGAAAGCGAAGCAGGGGAGAGGATCGTCGCCAGCAGTGTACTGATCCCCGGCGCATATGATAGGCTCTTGGTAATGTACTCCGGCCTGACGAGTTGAGATAAGACGCGGGACCCATGGGGGTGTGAGCGAACGAGAAGCAACGCTCGCCCAATCACTGCAAGGGAGGTAGGGTTAGTGTTACGCACTTCCATGATATGTAGGGTTACCTACATTGGTCCAAAGAAGGGATGCTTCTTAATTTCCGTGATATCGGACAGACGAGAATCACGATCCTTTCTCAGCAGCTGATCAAAAGCGTCAAAACCAATTCGAATGGCGGGGAAAGAGAAAACTCACTTGGCTCACTAGGTCAGTTACTTCTTCCGTCATCATCGGGCTCTCAAAAATGGCAGGTTCGTCGCATTTGATATGTTCAGATAAGTGATGGACCCAGGTAGGATCATCAGGCGAGACAGTATCGGTTTTGAATGCCTCCTAAGGATTTGAATGAGGAACGAGGCGTAGATAGAAAAGTGATGGCCACTCACCCTACCGCTCAGCATTTCGTACAGGATAACACCGAAAGCCCAGAGGTCGGCTTCGAAGCCGTACTCATGTTCAAAGAGGACTTCGGGGGACGAGAATGCTGGTGTACCAATACGGCCGCGCGTGAATTGCGCTTCCGGAGTACAGTCGCTGAACAGCCAGGCAATACCAAAGTCGCCGAGAACAATGTGTCCGTCCGTATCGATGAAGACGTTCTCTTGTTTTATGTCTCGATGTATGATATTTTGGGCATGAACGTGCTCGATAGCAAGAAGCTATGTTGCCAGATTAGAGGAGGTCAAATCATCGACTCGACAGCGGGGCTTACAAGTTCTGCCATATAGAATCGTACTGCGTCCATATTAAGTGTTCGCGATGTGTGTAGATCTTGCAGGTCACCTCCAGGGAGATAGTCCTATTCCACCATGAGTTGAAAAAACGTGCATTGGAAAACCTCTGCGCGTACCGTGACCAGGTACCAGCACTCGGTATCGTGGAAGCATGCATGAAGCGGAAGGATAAAGTCACTTCCGTTAAGCTTAGTGAGAGCAGCTTGCTCATTAAGGACCGTGCTGGAGGCGACTTTTCTGCCGGCTTCGGTGTACTTTTCGACGGCTTTCAGAGCATACAAGTGATGCGTGTCCTTCTCTCGCACGAGGTAAACGATCGCATTTGCTCCCTTACCCAAGGTGCGCAAGACCTCGTAATCATCGAGGCAAGGGGTGCGCGTCGGGGCCTATTCTAAACCGGACCAGAGAAATGACCAGGACTCACCTCCACCGAGCGTGCCCGCGAATGAACAAGTGATTGAACGTGAGATTGAAGCTTTGTGTTAAGCATGTGGTAGTCGCAGAGTGAGAGAGGTGGGAGACATGGCACAGTACTTATGGACGAAGAAATGACAGGGGTATTATGACGAGGGCAAGTTAGAATGAAATGGAACAAACAATTCCTGCTTACCGAAACAGGCAACTGCAACTGGCCTTCCCAATGAACTCCGTCCTCCGCCGTTCGCTACGTCTGCCCACCTCTTCAGTCCGCCAGCGACAACCTCGGACATCTAAGGCATTTCGTCAAATAACCCACCCGCATATATGTGGCCGTGCAGGGTGGAGGCAATACTCGACTCATAACCCGGATGGTTTCAAAGACAAGTCTGCTGTCGGGGTAAGTCATCCACACAACTCGCCTCCTTTTGCTGCCCTGCTCAATGCACTTCCGGAATGTAGGTGTTTACCCCTAAGGCCGCAGCTCTCTTCATTCTCGCCGGTACCGGTCTCTATTTTTACTTTAGATCGGAAAAGCAACGGCTGCAAGAGCAAAAGCGTCAGTCCCTCCGTGTCATCTCTACCCTTTGGTTATGTTCTTAAAACTTGGAGCAGAAAAGGAGATGGAGTCACGCTCTGTTGGTCGTGCTCACGTCGGTGGGCCGTTTGAAATGGTGACACACGATGGCAAGCTGTTTACAGACAAAGATCTTCTCGGAAAATGGAGTCTCGTCTACTTTGGGTTCACAAACTGCCCAGACATATGTCCAGAAGAGCTGGACAAGATGAGTGCCGCTGTGACTGAGCTAGGTGCACGCCCACTCCTCCGTCCGGCTGAATTACCCCTATTAATTAGTACGCTATGTAGACAAGACGTATGGCCCCATCGTTCAGCCAATATTCATCTCAGTCGATCCTGCACGCGATACCCTCCCTCAAATGGCCCGTTATGTACGCGACTTCCACCCTCGCCTCATCGGATTGACAGGTGATTACGCGACGACCAAGGCAACGTGCAAGGCATACCGCGTATATTTCTCGACGCCACCAGGTACTGAACCGGGTGATGACTACCTCGTCGACCACTCCATATTCTTCTATTTCATGGATCCGGACGGAAATTTTGTCGATGCCTTTGGAAAGTCCAACACGGAGGCAGATGTAGTCGAAAGAGTGAAGCGGGAGTTGGAGGAGTGGAAGGCGGAAAAAGGTCATTTGGTTTGATGACCGCGCGATGACTGAGACCGTACGCTATATAATACTTGCATACTATCATGATTATCATTACCACCACTCTGCAATGACTATTTGTATCTCCTGAGTCAGGAATTGCATTGGGGTATGTCGAAGGAAATATACGATGCACGTCCATTACGAGTCTGCCGCGGCCTCCCTCTCTCGGAGTTTCTGCTTTGACAACGCCTTCATCCTGCGGATGTAACTAGACACGGGACGCGCTCAGAACTCTAAAAATCGGTTCAGAGGTGGAAGAAAACCTACTCGTCGTATTGACACCTGGGATCGAGAATTTAACGTCAGGAATGCTCAACAGAAAAACGACGACAGAACGTACTTCTCATACGCGTGCCTCTCGTTCTCGCATTCCCATGGCAAATAGTATTTTTCCTTGCGGCAAACGTTCAGCGGAAGCAGCAAACTATGGGTACAGAAGCGAGGAACCCCATCATTCGGGCGGTCAGGACGATTCGAGAGCGACGAGACGTGGAATGAAGTTGATACATGGCGGTGCCAGGTTAGAGACGCAGCATACAAGTAGAAAGTAACGACATACGCAGAACACTGATCGCGCCAAGCAAGTGGGATCCTGTGAGCTTTGAGCTCTTCCTGTGAAGCTGTAGTGGAGGTCATATCTAGACTCCTGTTTGTCCGACTCGAACGCTGCTCGCTCAACACTGAACGACCGGCCGCCGGCCGGGCCGGATATATTCTACATCGATTACACCTCATCCTCTGCATTCAATAAAGGGTTGAGAAGGCAAACTCTTTCGCTCTACGAAAAGGGGGCAAACCACATAAGACTAATGGGATGCCCCTATGGGGAACTGCCCCAAACCGTCGAATCGAGAGTGTCCTATCCAAGAAACCGCAAGGCACAAGCACCTCAACGCTTGCGACAGAATTTGGTCTCTAGACCAACTCTTCAACAAGCTGCTACACTACATTGGAGCCCTACTGTTCCTAGAGGAAACACAAGCCTGCGTGAAGCCCCGAAGGTTGGATTGGGACCCAGGATGATTTCCCAAGTAGTTACATCATTGTAAACCTCGCTCGGTGCTCAGTTAATATCGGCTCCAAAACGTGAAACGCCTCCCACCCTATTCACCAGACCTCCCCACACACACCACAGGTACATGTGCGCGGAATACAAATTAGAAAAAAAAACTCAATTAGAGCAAATAGTGCACATCAGTGCCATTGTACCTACAGATGTACTCACAATCCCGGACCCGAGTCTTGGTACTCGTAGTCGAGCATTTTTCAAAAGGCAGGTCTCGCCACTGCACTTACCTCTGTGTCGAGATCAATAACTCCTCATCTTCATCCTGACTGCCCGCACTCTCATCTTTTCTTTGCTTCTCACGGTGGCCGTTTGCCGCTATCTCATGTGTGACCCCTTCTCCGCCAATATGTCTATGCCCATGTCCCTGGAAGTCATATGAACGTATTGAATCGGACTTCCTAGTTGGTGTAATATGAGACTTACGTGGTAGACTGCGGTCCAATATCCAGTCCAGTACATTGCACCCAACGCACGGTTGAAGGCATCGTCGCGGCTAACGCGCTCCCCAGGGGCAGGCGGAACACCGTATGTCTCATATGCTGGCTGGAAAGGTTGTGCGAGACTTGGGTCATGGTTCGGCACGAATGTCTCGAAATCAAGTGGGTGTGAGTTCTCTGAGTCCGGCTGCGTTACGCCATATTCCTGCACGACCTCCGTAGATTTTTTGAGCTTGGACGGATCTGGCGGTACGTTGTGCCATCTGTGTGGTGTGATGCAGGTGAACCAATAGTTTCCCAAAGTGAACCAAGAACCACTTACAATGGGGACTTCTTCACGGTATCTTTCTTCCAATCTTTGCCCTTACCATGATATACCTTATCGCATCAACTCGTCAGATTGACACGAGGTAATGGTTCAGTCAACAACTTACTTCATATTCCGCCGTTGCAGACTCCCATGCGGCAATTAACGCAGAGTCGTCCCAAATTTCGTTATGCGTCAACTCACGGCTCTCCTCTTCCTCCTCCACATCCTCGACCGCGCCGTTTTCTTCTGTTGCCATGTCCGCCGCATCATCGTCGTACGGTAACGCGCTGGATTGCTGCTCAGGTTCATCCCAATGCCGCGGCAAACCTGGAATACGCTTGCGCTTTTTCGCGGGACCCGGGCCTGGAAGAGGATGGTTGACATGAGGATCCATGAAAAAGGCACGACCTCCCTGAGTGATCGAGTAAAGGTCGGTATGGCCTACGCACGAGATAATGTTGAGTGGAAGGCGAACCAGTCCAAGCCCGCTTGTGAGCGGAGCGGAGCTCAAATTTAGCCAAGTGATGCTCCTCCGTTCAGTCCATCGCAGCCTGACTAAGTGACCCCAGGTCATCTAATCTGTGGCCCTTCTACTCCTTCCAAGTTGCGCCTGGTCAAAGAGGTAGTTGCGTTGCCGCTCTGTCTGAGCTCCTCCCCTGAGGGGAAACACCTCTCCTTACGCATCTTCTTTGGCTCCGGTCACGTAGGACTGGCTGGCATTTTGACGTATTCGCTACAGACCGCACAATAAGTGCTCTCTCTTCGCTTCGGCGAAGCAGGGCGGCATTTCCTTTTTGCCATCTCTAACACCAATGGGGCTATGAAGCTTTGGTCGTCCATATACCGTATGTCCTGAGTATCCGGAGCCTTATATCCCTCAGTGCCCATGTCCTCATCCGAAAGCTGGTTGGTGTTGAAAAGTCAGGTGGCAATGTCCAAATCGACGATCTGCAACTGAAATGTGTCGGTGTACACAAGATTATCTGGCTTTATGTCACGGTGGGCAATATAATGCTATTGCATTGCCCACCGTCACATAAAGCCACAGCTATGGTGATGGAGAAAGCAAGCCCCTTGATCAAGTCCTCGGAAAACTGGAGGAACTGACCACGATGTTCTCTGGTACCCTTTCTGAGGCGATTCGAGCACGTATCAGCACCGGCGCTGAGATCTGAGAGGCCAAACATGAAGACCACAAATAATTTCACAACTCCCTATCCCTACGGGCCGAGACATACCGACCCCCGCAGGCCATCATCTCGCTCACTCCAAAACCTGTCTGTTACATAAATCCCAACTATGTCACTACACTACATTCTCCCCATACTGTCGTACAAATGCGCATCTTTTAAAAAAATCAAAGATTTCTAACTTTCTTTCCCCTGTGAGTCTATCCTAAGGTAACCTCACGCCCATAATCCCCGCAGCTCACGTTCCTGTGCAAGCATCGTAGAAGCCTCCGGGAATCGTGAAGCGGTCTCGAACTGGAACGGGGTCGGACGTCTGCAAAAACTCCCACATTAGCGTCCACACAGCAAAATTTGATACAGTCTACTAACACGACTGGTCCGACATCCACCCAGCCATCCAAATCCAAGGGAGCAAAGCGGCCATATGCGTCTTTCTTACGCTCAATTTTGGTCGCCCATAACAAGACCGCAATGTTGATGAAAAGCGTATCGTCGGCCATGTAACGACCGACGCAGATTCTGCGTCCAAAACCATACGTGAAATGGCCTCGTTCCTTGATCTCCGACACGCTAGGCGCAATGTCCCCACTGGCATCGAGATACCTCGCCGGGTCAAAATGCTCCGTGTTCTTGCCAAAGATCTCGGGGTCGCGGTTCATGTGCCACACATTTGGGATACAAATCGTGCCCTTGGGGATAAACATCCCTTCGTACCAGTCATCCTCGGTGGTTTGGTGAGGCACGCCCGACGGAGCGATTGGCCTCCAGCGTAATGTTTCTTTAACCATAGCACGGACGTAGGGTAAGTGTGGGAGGTCAGCAAAAGTTGGTAGACGAGAGCGGCCAACGACCGCATCCAGTTCCGCATGCGCGCGGGCCTGCGTCTCTGGGTACGCAACCATTGCGAGCATCCACCAAGCCATCATTGCCGAAATGGAATCTGAACCACCGACACTACGGAGCAAGGCGGATAGGATATGGTCAGTTGGCAGGTCAGTTGGCAGTTACAAGTACGCAACAACACTTACTATATGGCTGCCCCTATCCACGCCCGTTCTAACGACGAGAGCTTGTTTTTCTCAGAATCACGGATCAATGTTGCTGCTATGCTTTGATGATCATCTCCCTTTGCCTTCGAAGGAAGAAACTTATGAGATATTTTTCTGACACACATACGTGAGATTCATACAACATTCGCCTCGGCCGTATGGAAAAGGCCCTCGAACATCGCAGTATCTTTCTTGTACCCAGCCTCAGCGTCGCGCTTCCATTTAGCCAGGCTTTGGGGCGATTTCTCAATCAATCTAATGCAGTTATAATCCATTGAGGTCACTCACCTGCTGGGGACATGTCGCAACCAGGGGAAAAATTGGACCAAGTGAGCACCCATAACAACGGCCTTAAAAAGACGTTCGGCAAAATCGTTAACCGCCTCGACGTTATGATCTTCTTCAGACTTAAGTGTAGGATAGCCATAGAGGATGGAGAGGGTCATCGATGTAGCAGCGCGACGAAAATGCTGATCCCATCGTCCAGGACTATAAAGCAAGCCACCAGCCTGAAGGACAGATTCCGTCATTTGCGTCTCATAGAACCCTTTAACTGCACGTTTACTCAAAACCTCATTGGTCGCCATACGCAGCCGACGCCAGCTAAAAATGTTTTCTTCATTCAATACATGCATAGACTAAGGGTGGACGTGGAGGAGGGGCTTACGTTTCACCATACTGGGCAAACCCAAAAAGGTGACCACCAGTCATGATGTCGCACGCGACAACACTACGCGGCCGATCTGAATATATTGCTGCACGTCGATCAAGCAGCTCTATGACAGCTTTTTGGGAGTTGATAACAACTATTGGCTGGCCAGCCGCATTGAGATAGGTGAGATCACCTGGTCAGGACACCCTCAGAAATGAACAAAACGAGCCTTAGAGAAAAATGAACTGACCGTACGCCTTATGCCACTCTGCGGACTTGAACCATTGCCCTGTCTTGTTCATCTCAAGAAGATTTCCTATGACCGGGTAACCACGAGGCCCTGGAGGTAGCTTTCGGAAGGGACTTGTGAGGTAGCGAGCTACGTAGAATACAATGAGACCGAGAACGACGCTGATTGAGAGAACTCCATGGTCTTTCACTCTCAGCCAAGGCTTAAGAAATGAAGACTTGAGGGCCTCAAGCAGGCCGAAGGAGGAGGCAGATGAAGAGGACATCACTGTCTGCGGATGGTTCGAGTCGATTGTACAAAGCACATAAACTGAGTGGCTTTGTTGAGCCAGCGGGGAGCATCACACAGCAGGCAGGAACGAATACGGAGAGTGCATATATAGTCGACGTTGTTTAGGGCCTGTTTCCGGTTGCCGAACAGGCTAAGCCACCTGGTACTGATAAGTAAAATTATAAAAAATTGGAGTTTTCCTGATGGGCGTATTTAAGTTCTCTATAGTCACGACATAAAGAGGGAGAGGGTCACGACATAAAGAGGGAGAGGGCGTCCGAGTCAAAAAGCCACAGAATGTCCCAGATTCCAGGATTCGAACGAACTAATACCGAACAAGAACCGAGCAAGTCGGAAGCGAGCCGTCGTTGAAACGAAGGCATCACGCGGGTGTGGTATCCTAGGTGTTCCTATTCTCTTTTAGGCTCATCTTTGATTCCTGCGACACCGGGAATCAGCCAGACCCCGTTGTAAATTCCCATCTTGGCCCTGATGCACCTTCCGTTATCGTCCCTTTATCACCACCACTTCCAAATTTCACCATCTTCCTCCTCTGGCCCCTGCTCGTTTTCACCTTTGTCTTCTCCTCACACTTCAAATTTTCAACCCCCATGCCTTCCTTCACAACACCAACCTCGGAGTTTCCGAGTCCCACTGCCAATGGAAAACGGTTCAATCTGTCACCCGCACGTCCAGTCCCTTAAACAGTTAAACTTCACACTCTCCTCATGGTCACCCTTTTCATACGTGTGCCACGCAAGAACATCAGTCCCAATCTGGATTATCTAGATGCCTTGATTCGATTGCCTATCTTCTACCAAGTCCTCTTGAACCCCACCCCTTCCACAATCCATTCGTGGAATAACTCTCCGACACCCACGGACAAATACTCCCACAGCGCCCGCAACATGCGCATACCCAGGCGACGCGGCGCCAGATGTCCAATTCTGCAATCGCAATGAAAGCACTGTCAGTGTTGCGTCGAACCTAGGCAAGCACGCGCTCCCGCCCCTGCATGCACCACCGCGACGGAGTAGCGCCGGCGGACACACCCCGGCCCGTAGATCAGGCCGATCAGGCGCGACGTCTGAGTGACCTACTCCAAGACGCGCTCATTTTTTTCCCCTCTCAAAACGAGAAAGCCTTAATATCGTGGATCGCGTCTCAAATGCACCCGGTGTCGCCGTCGTCGAGACAATGACGGTGCGTCGGCGGTGTGAGGTGAGGCGGCGTCACAGGCCCTCCAGCACACTGCTAAAAAGGGTGTTAACAATGCCCTGCGCTGCGTGCGATCCTGGACTAGCTTACGACTGACGACTGACGTTATTTAGTTTACAATAATTGCTCTGGCCAGGTCCAAAAAGTGATTCACTTCTCCTGTGCCCTGAACATCACATTCGTATTCCTAGGGAAACGCAGTCGGGAGAGTGGAAAGGTCAAAGATCATAATCGCGGGTAGGAAGGCCTGCCATGCGTGTTGCCTCAGTCCAAAAGGGAAATGTTGGTTGAACGCGGTGTCCGCTTGGTATCCGCTCGTCGTTGTAACTACCTCAGTCTCGCGAAGCTTCGCAGAGCGAAACCCGTCAAATTCATCTGAGTTTGGATAGATTCTTCATCTCTATGAGCTGCACTGGCTGGG
>WNFO01014695.1_pt1 | contig 12949 bp, 13 predicted proteins | sample 5400251 | NCBI WGS metagenome assembly WNFO01 (sample SAMN13153354, study PRJNA577476) | soil metagenome | isolation source: 100 cm saprolite under Madrone tree | place: USA:California | collected 2016-06-14 | reverse complement strand
CGACGCCAAATCTGTTCCTGTGCGGCAATACGCGACCCTGACGTTCCCCCTCGATGGTGCTCACGGACCACAAAGATGACTACAAGCATTCAAAGGAGTCCTTTGTCTCCGGTATGAGAGGCTCTACGGTTTCTCATGTTAACATGATGGCCCTCGTTGCCCTCGTATGTTTGCGTCCGCTCTTATCACGCGCTGCATTTGCTTACTTGCAATCCCAAGGCCTCTATTGCGCTACATTCCGCCATCCGCTCGCGCTCGCCACCACAGAAATCCTTTCTGTTCCTTTCGGAATGGCTGCTTCTCGTTATCCCTCTTCTCCTCTCAATGACACTCTTCGCTCATCGCCAAAGCACATTAATCGCCATCTTGCTTCTTCCCACCGCGTTCGTATGCTTCCTCTTCCCGCCATACCAGTCTGGTACACCTCTACCTTCCGGCGGCTCTCCCCGTGCACCTCTCGTGTCGCGCCACGAGCCTTCTAAGCAGGGCGCGGGGTCAGCCGATCAGACCGAGACGACGCGTCTGTCCGCGTTGAGTACCTACCGCGCGCATATGATACTCGTGACCGTGCTTGCGATCCTCGCAGTAGACTTTCCTGTGTTTCCCCGTATGCTAGCCAAGTGCGAGACCTATGGGGTGTCATTCGTGCGTTTATCTTTCATGCTTGCTCCCTTTTGTGGCACTTAAAAACATCAGTAGATGGACATGGGCGTCGGCTCATTTGTGTTTTCCCAAGGAATTGTTTCCGCGATCCCAGTCATACAGTTCGTTAAACTTCCAGCGGATTTGAGACCGCCGTTCAGGTTGGAAATCTTGTCTGTTCTTGAAAAGTCCCTGCCTGTGCTGGTACTTGGTTTGCTACGCGTCGTATTAGTGAAAGGTACGCAATATCCGGTAAGTTGTCCAAATTTGCATCCCTTTTGAATCGGATACGCTGATGATGATGATGTGAAGGAACATGTCACTGAATACGGCGTCCACTGGAACTTCTTCCTGACGCTTGCACTGATACCACTGTTACGAGTTTTCTTGCGTCCGTTCATCACGAGTGTGCCAATTTCGCTACTCGGGCTTGTTATGGCGTCAGGTACGTGACACATCCAAAACACGACGCCCCTTAATTCATACTTTCTCAACGCTATAGCACACCAGCTCTCCCTTTCTGTTGGTTTGACATCTTACGTCCTCAACGCAGCACGGCAAACCCTGATTAGCGCCAACAAAGAGGGTCTTGTTTCCCTCACAGGTTAATATCACCCCTTTTTTCCCCCTTACCGTGTGCGTGCTTATCCCAGGGATCAGGTTATCTTGCGATACACCTCCTCGGCTTGTCTACGGGAACATTCATAATACCTCACTCACCTTCCTATTTCCGCCGGCAGCAGGCTGCCGTGCGGAGACGCCGCAACAGCAACGCAGGGGCGCGCGCCGACGCCTCCACAAACACTCTCCAACATCGGGTGTCTATGCCCGTCCACCGTGAAAATGACAAAACGGCGACGGTGCTTTTCTCGTATGCAGTCATATACTGGACGCTTTTCGGCATCAGCAGATACCATATCGGCGGATCTGACGTTTCGCGCCGTCTCGTGCGTTTTACGTTTTTTTCCCCCTTCCGATCGATTGTTTCGATTGATGAAGTAGGACAGGTAAACCTGCCTTACATCGCGTGGGTAGCGGCGTACAACACAACCGTCCTATTGTGCTACTTGCTTCTAGACCTCGCATTTTTCCCTACGCCATTCTCCAAGAGCACGTATTCACCCGTTTCAGGCCTTAAAGTCGTCCGCCGACCTAGCAACAGCGACGACAATGTCCCGGACTCGGCTTCCACGCCGCTAATCATGCCCGGTCCCAGCCCTATGCCAGCACCCCCTTTACTTGAAGCGATCAACCGAAACTCCCTGGCCGTTTTCCTTCTCGTGCGTTTCGTTTTCCTTCCCTCCCCCTTTTGACCACGAGCGTATGAGTGCTAATCTATGTTTATCGGGATTGGATGCGGCACCACAGGCGAACGTGGCGACGGGCGTGGTGAATCTGTCGATGCGGACGATGTATGCCTCGAACGGGCGTGCAATGTGCGTGTTGGGAGTGTATGCGTCTGGCGTGTGTGCATTCGCGTGGGCCATGCGGGGAAGACAGGTGTGGAAGTTGTAAGATGAACTCGGATGTACGGCGAGGGATGGGCCTGCAGGAAGATGCACGTAACAAAACTAACAACGCACCCTCATCCTCTCTCCGGTGTTGCGTAATCTTTGACTACCAATCCATTTTAGAGATGGGCCGAGCATTCGTTGTGCGTTGGGTATTCATCGGACCAATACTTGGGTTTTGTCTACCAAGGGTGATGACCTTGGTCCACGAGAGTGTAACTCATTATTGGACAACTATATCAAGTTCCCCTGTAAGTGAATGCTGCGAAACTGGTCTTAATAGCCAAAAATCTCGGGCATGAAGAAGATATTGTGAAAGGAGGCATTAACTGGGTTCAGCATTCTTACTTGTGATGACCCGATAAGTCGTGGTAAATTGATGTCTCAAATGCTTGGGTAGGCATTATGGTGTGAACAATGGTGTAAACATTGAAAGTCAGCTACACGTCTACAACTTGATCTCCCGTACACCGTCTTTATCAACAACCTTTACGATATAATTTCCTGGGGCAACTACCAAACGCTGCGCTGTCTCATTTATAGCCCGTCGAAGAACTTCAAGGCCTTCTTCCAGCGAACCATCAGGGTTGTGATATCTAAATTATTACGCTCAGTTAGCCGCTGTAGGGCCTTCGGTAATGCGCATTCGGGCGGGAGGGACCGGGATCAAGCGCGCAAGAAAAGGCAAAGTATCCGAAGTGATTGCTTTAACTCACCGGTCTAATAAACCAAGTGCGAAATAGCTTCCATATCCATGGGCGGCAAAAGGCACCGAGGCCATAGTGCCGAGATAGTCGACCCAGTACAAGTGCGGTGACTTGTCCGCCGTGTCATATCCGCCGACGAGAAGGTTGACGGAGTAGGGCGAGCGTGAACGCAGTGATTCTGCCAGCGAGCGACGTATCCACGATGCAGCGGATTGCGGACGGAGTGGATAGAGGTTGCGGATGTGGTAGAGTCTGATGTTTCGCTCTATGAATTCTGCGAACTGAATGGTATCACCTGCACGGATCGATCGACGCGGGGGGGTGAGAAAAATAAAGATTGTAGTCCTGGTATGGGTATGAGGTGCGTGGACGAACCTGACTCTCCAGAGTAGGCCATTAGAAGGTGAGGGCTAAGAGTTTTGATCTTGTCCTCGTCGACTTTCATTTTCACGATAGAGCGTGCCGCAGTAGTGTCCGCGGCGATGATGACATAGTCCTTCCCTGTAAGTGCAAAAGAACACTCCATGGTGGTTATCGTTGACTTGTACTTGCTACGAGGGACAACACGACGCGCACGCTCTTTCTTCTTCACGTGCGGGGTCGATTCTGATTACGTAACGCGTTTGAGGTTTCCTTCCCCGAGCCGGCGCCGCGCAGTTTTCTATCCAATGGTTGACCTGTTCGGATCACTTTCTAGTTGGTTATGAGGCTTACTTATTAGTGCCGCATGACTGGAACGCCCCTGTAGATGAACGGATGTATATAAGGTCTGTCCTTCATTTGTTGCTACATACACAGATATGTCTTTTCTACAGTAGCCTAGCCGTACCGCAGTCAATATCACCATCCATAGGTTGTCATGAATCAGGCAGTAATTTGCTTAGAGGCACGAGATACGCCTCGCAGATGGCAGAGAAATAGAACTCGTGCTCCGAATTGTGTGGGTGAACGAGATTGTGGGCAATCTCGTGTGCCAAAGTGAAATACCTAGGGAAAGTGGCATCAGCAGGGATGAGGGACCGAGAAACAATGGGAATGCGAACCAGGAGATCAAGGCCTTGCTGAAATCGCCGCGTTGGACATCATGATCGTCTAACAAGCCCAAACTAAGATCGGGTGTCGGAGATACGCAGAAATAACGACGTACGCCAGGCTTCGAAATATCGTAAATTCATGAATAAACTCCCGCTTCTATTGAAAGCGACGAGCTGTCCTTCATTATCAGCGAAAACGTGCAAACTCGAGTGTGGAATCCTGTAGACATCCACAAGAGGGTTGAGGACATGAAGGAAGCGAGCGAGCACGTCGCGTTTGCGTTGGATAAGCGTCCCACGCTCTGGAAGATCTGCAATAAGGGAGTTAAACGTTAAGTCTCTGTGTTCAAGTTGGGTAAAAGGATCTCACCTGGCCCTGCAAAAACCTTTACACCACCCATGCTGCCTGTAGAATTAACGTTGTAAGGGGATAAGAAAATTACACGACAAAGTCGAATACATGCCGATAAAGTCCAGGTCCCCTGTCCTACCAGTAACATCGCAGTATCCCTCGTCCAACGACTCTCTCACCATTTGCATCTCTTCCCGGTTCCTGAGTAGATTACTCCTCTCGGGTGCACATGCCTTTATGGCCATGCCGATATTGTTGGCTATAGAATGAAACACGAGATGAAAAGCCCAGTATAGTATCAGATTCGAGTGACATACCGATGTTACTCAACGGAGTGATAGTAGGGCTCGGCTGAGGACGGATGATTGCCCTTGACGATTCTGGTTTGGCCGATGAGGATGACCCATCTAGCACATTTGCGTTCGGCAATGGTGGGACATCTCTGCTGTGAGGGACTGGGTTTGATGGAGGCAACAAGTCTTCGCCTTTGGGAGGGGAAATTGGTCGGGATGAGGAGGCCTCTGAACGATTCGGGCGTAGAAGGCGGCCAAGCTCATGAATGGCCGACGACGGGCGTGAGCGTTTCGACGATTGCTCAGGACCGGCGCTTCCGGAAGTTGCCGGTGGTGGTATCGATGGTAGAGCCTTTGTCGCTGTACTAGCTGGTGGCGGGATCTTCGTTTGCGTGGTCGGCATCTTCGTTAGTGTATCTGACATAGTTATTTCTGGAGGGTTCGAGATCAACGAAGCCCTCGTCTCAGCTCTCGCCTTTTCAGCTGCTTCACGCTCAGCCTTCTGTTGTCGTAAAATCCTGTCAACTAATTGGTGAATAACACACAAGTCAGCTACTTGAGGAAGATGAAAGGTGATAGCGGGAGCACCATTATATCCCCGTCGCTTAAGAGCCTTCAAATCCGTAGAAAGTATGGTCATGAATAACAGGGCATCATTGACCTTGGGTATTTCGAATATGAAACGACATAAGGAGGTGGAAACCCTAGAGACTCGATCATTAAATAACGGCGTAGCTCGTTCACGAACATACTCACTCATACATGTCCACCTGGGTGTTTCCAGCAAGCCAGAGTTCGATCGGTCCTTTACCTTCTCGTTTAGCAACCGCGGAGGCCTCATGCTTCTCAGAGTTGCGGATATCTCCATGATGTAAGGATTTGGTCACCAAGAGTTTTCCAAACACTTTAACAATGAAATTCTTCTCCTCATTTAGCCAATTGAACGAGACCTTGGTGCGTGACTGGGGATGCTCGTGAAGGAACAGAGGGAGACGTTCTAAAATCAGATGTCTAGTATCAGGGCCAATCTTCGAATGCGGCTCTTCGCGCGACGTCTCGTAGTTTTCCTTGACTAGGGAGCTCAGGCGTGGAGAGCCCAGGAAGAGGTATAGTTCTGATAATGAATGAGTAACGCATGGAAGACACCAAACAATCGACTAGGTACCTTCTAAAATGTCTTCTTGCGGTGCGCAGAAGATGCGATCACCGAAAAGTTGGTATGCATTGGTATCATCTGCAATGGCTACTTTACTGGGTTGAAGCAAGTCGTCTTGAAGGTCCCAGTCGTCTTCATCCCCCTCACTCGAAGCTTTACCGCCGTCTTTCTTCATGCGGCGAGATCCAAGGAGTACGTTCGACCGTTTCATGCGGATAATTGTTCCCTTCGTAAGGAGTCGCCTACTCACTGCGAGGTTGCGAAGCTCGAAAAGATAACTAACAAAGGATGTTTTAGAGCCTTGCTTCTTAAAGCTTGATCTATACTCACTTCTCTCGGCCGTTGGCAAGCTGGTACATTCTCCGTGGATCCGCTAGCAAAATCTGAGCGATCTCTTCAACGGATGGCTCTTGCCTAGTACCGCAGGCTGCAAGGAACACATTGCCACGAGCCCCAAAATCTACGAAAGCAAATAGCTTAGAATGAAGTTCCGAGCCTCCTGCTCCTGAGAAGTAACACTGAATAGGTTGTAGTCTTCTGATAATACTCTTGTCTCCGATGGACTTTACGGGTACGAAGGGCATCTCTGAGAGCTTCCGTAGTTCACCCGGAAGGAAATCTACATGGTAGGGGAGAATATCAGAATCACTTCAAATGGGTATAGGTAAATGAGTCTACCTGGAACACGGCCAGATAAAACCTCGAACCACTGGCGTGCTGTTGCCTCATCTCCTGGTGGAAATCTCTCCAAAAGGGTCAACAGTTCGGAAGTTGGGGGGTAGTTCTTGAGTTTGAGTTTAGTTGCCGCTCCATCGAGAAGTAATGGATCCACTACGGCAAAACCCAATGCTGCCCATTCAGGGCCAGCATACAACTACCACGTATTGTTTGAATGAAGGTAAGTGGTGAGGTGATAGATCTCTTACCTCAAGTGGTTTCGCCAGCACTTTCTCCGACCCAAGAACTGCAGGGACGAAAGCGAGATCACGAAAATTGTTAGGGTCATAATCGGAATACTTGACAGATAAATTGTCCAAGAAGAATATGAGAGCCTTGGCCCGCACGGTGGGATTGTCCGACGCAGCAATACGGAGAATATCTGGCAAGGGAGGTGCCCGCCTCAGACCCAAGGAAAACACGAATTTGGCTGCCCAAGTAGTGAGTCACTCAGATCTTCGACCGCAATTCACCACAAAAACTTGCCTTCATCAGACATCGGTCTCCATCGATTATCGGCACTCCAGTCCATAATAGGTAAGCCAAGCTCACGAAAGATGTCAACTGGCTCATAGAGATCCATGGCTTTATGTCGTTGAACTTTCCGACTTGGCCAAGTAGCCAATTGTTCTTTACCCGCGCCTTCCTTTGGAAATGCGGATGTCTGTCGCAAACGTTCAAATTCCTGGGACGTCATAGTTGATTGTATGGACACTAGATACTTGACAAGGTGGACTATGGAGGAACGAGGCAGACCTGTCGAAGACGATCTGCAATTCCACGTGTTTGCGTACACCAAGTGCTTGCAACACCTTCTCCAAAGCGCCTTTGACAACCAATCCGGATGGCATTGTAACGATGGGAAGGTCCCGGAACAAATTCACACTGGAAAAGTAAGCCTGCTCTGGTGTCTTCAAGCCGGTTGATGTTGGGATGCAAGCCTTCGGACTCAGGATCTGGATAACATCTTCTTGGGCGGTTTTTGCCAAAGATGGCCAAGCTCGGGCCAGCACAGATAAGACCCGTTCTGCCCAAGGAGCGGAGTGTGTGATATCAAATTCGGCGTTGGCAGCAGCTACCTTCGGGTCCGTTGCATGTCGGAGCCAATCAACGATAGATAGCTGCTTCCAAGGAAAAACGGATGCGAGGACATCTGGATCAAATGACCTGGTGATACTCGTAGGAAGCAGAGTACTCGGTAGAGGACCATCGGTTGGAATGGTCGCTCCACCGGCTCTAGCATTTAAGAATGTTTGAGCATCCGACAACTTCATGATCTTCTCAGGAGGCCCAGTGATTGAGATCACCAGCGCATCTAGGAGCTGCGATCTACCTTGAAGAAGATTGGGATTGTTTCCTTGTTTGGCAACACCGATCCACCACTTGAGACATGCAATCGTTTCTGTCTCAGAAAGAGGGTACAAGCGAAGTTCGGCCAGTACGTCCACAAACGTTATATTTTTGATCATCCCTCGGGAACGGAGAGCGGCTATCATAATCTTCCCACCGTTGACGATATCATCGGAGATAACTGGAAGGCGTTTGAGGAAACCGGAGAACTCGGGATCGGGAATGTGGACCTGGCTGGCACTTCGTACACCTTCTGAGGAGATGATCGAGAAGGGATGGGTAGTCGCGCAAATAAAAAAGGCAGCTTCCATCGAATTGGATACCACGGGAGATGGGGTGGAAGAGTGAAACGTGAAGAACTTGAGCGCATGAAGAGCGCGTCCTCGTAGCCAGGACTGAACTTCTTCGTCAGGAAGTCCACCGGGGCCTTTCCCGGCTGCGGCGCCTTCCCACATCTTCTTAATCGCATCCAGCTCGAGTTCGTAGGCAGAACGTGCCAAAAACCCTCCGACGTAAAGAAGCTCCTTATTCCAGACTGCATCAAGAATTCAGGATGGGTGTATCAGGAGAAAGAAGATGCTGACCTGCCACATTGCGATCACTAGAATTCCGGAATTCATATGTCAGTTCGAACATAAGAGTAGGAAAAGGCGTACACCAGGTCAATCGATTCTCGCTCTACTGTCGGAATGAACCGCGTGGCCATATGCCCCCCGATACCAGTGGTTTGACCAGTCGAGTGGCCCTATAGAGATAAGTTTCCCCACAAAAACGAAACAATATATTCTCACAATGAATACTCGGGCAGAACCAGTCCTGTTCGACGAGTCAATCATAACATTTACTCTGAGTGATGTGACAAACCCTTCCAGATCAGCCCGAAGCCCTTGGAATACACTCCCTGTAGCGTATGCCGCTTTTCCCTCTGCCTTGACACTCGAGTCATATTCGTCCTTCCCCGTCTAAGCAAACGTAAGAACCAACTTTGAGGATGTTTCACGACAGTACAGCTCACATATATCAATTCATAGCGCAGTCGGCTGGGAGGATTCTTCTTGGTCGAACGTACCAGTTCTGCCGTCATTTTCTTGTCGAGCCGTACGTCAACATTTGCAGCAAAGATAGTCAAGACAACGTTCGACGAATTTGCCTCTAAAAGGTTGATCGATTCCTTAGGCGTCACTGGCACTGGTGTTGGTGTCCTTCGCGGTGTCGAGGACGCTCCGAACCCAGCGAAGAGTGACGAGAAGAATCCACTAGCTTGATGTGTCATGGTCTTCAGTGCATCGGCCTTATATGCAGCGGAGGGCTTTTCTGAGCCAACGGTGTACACCCATCGAACCACTTCCGCATCGATGTGAAGGGCTGTCAAGGAGAAGGTACAGATAAATTCTTCCCTAAACTGCAACATAACTCACGCATGGTTTCAATTGATTTCACATTCATCATGGCCATAGGGCTCATGCTTTTGAGACCCTTCAGCATCGGCACCTCCTTTGACACGCCACGATCCTTGGACAACTTGACCAACCGCTTATCATCAAAGTATACGCTAACCTCAGAAAGATGTGTCATGAATGTAATAGAAGAAACCAAAAAGCGGGTAAAATCAAAAGCCGGGGGTATAGGACCAGGTTCCCTGAGCGTCATCTGAAACGTGGTCCATGGATCAACTACATCATCTACAGTTGGTATAGTTCCGCGGCGGGCATATAGCTGACATAACTTCGTCGGTATGAGATTCAAATACGCTGTACGAAGATGACTGACCTGATCCTTTTTGTCCTTCCAATAAAAATTCATCCATTTCCCTAGTATGTAAAAGTAGGACCGTGGCGAATTTGTGAGGGTAATGTTGGCGTACCTCCCGAGGTGACCCACGGCTCCTCAGTAACCGAAAACAAACTGTAGAAGCCTATGAACGCCGTGCATAAGAAGATGTATAGATTCGAGATAGTGTTTCGACCGACCTACGCCAAAGGCGCCGATCTTCTCCTCATCGGGGTTACCCTCAGCTAAGGAAACGTGAGAAGGTGACAGCGGTAAATGCGAATGTCTACGCACCGATCTTCTTGAGCCGATTCCAATCTTCCTCTCTGAACAGTATCCCATTATTCTTAAACGTCCATTGGTGGACCTGTGCGAGTAATCGTAGAGTACAGTAAGAACACAGCAATCAGTCAATCATAAGGAAACCACGTGCCACGGCTGTTTTCAGGTCTGGGAGATCCTCTTGCTTGGGTTTGTCTGGATTGGGGTCGTCACCTTTCTCTCGGAACATGTACCCTTCGGTTTCAAACCGAATCTCGACCGAACGTGCCCCTGCATCATCGGAGTTCTGCAGAAGCTCTCGAAACACTGTATTTGGTCAAGGACTACTCAGGGAGCTCTCGGGAGACGGAACTGACCTGTAAATTCTCCAGAATAACGTGCCAGAACCTTGTCGATAAGAGCTCGCTGATTCACCTCGACTGTCTCATCATGCCCCGCTGCCCACTGTCGTAGTTGAGGAAAACGTCAGCACGAGCTTCAAAATATACTCATCGATGACATCCACACACCAGAGCTTGTTTTGAGCTGGCCATAGTTCCAGACGAGTTTGGTCGATCACGAGGAACCGTACCAATCGCGCAATCGAGGTCGTCTTAGAAAGGTGAGAAACCAGCACCTACTCACTGGCGGCCTTGCTCCCAAATTATTGTATAGTTGACGGAGGTATATGCGCAATGTTCAGGACTGAGACAAGCGAACTGTGTTGTCTGAAGTTAGGGGACAGCGATAAAGACTGGTTGAGAAGGGGAATGAGAGCTCGGAGAGTAACGCAGCCATTAGACGCGGCAATTATAGCAGACGCGTGGTCACAGGAGTGGATAATTCGAGTCGACTTATAATCAACTAAGCGGTCAAATAACCTGATTCGAATATTATTACAAAATATATAAAGACAATCAATCTCTTCTCCTATTCATTGCCACATGTCAAAATGTCAGATTCTGAGCCTACATAAAAGCTTCCCCAGCTCTTAGAGTTACCCCGGACCTCAGGGCTGAAATAACAAATCGTGGCACAGCTAAGAAATTCCGAAATTTGCTGCCGATGGCAGATTTCTGAGTATCTCGGCTGTACCATGACACTGTTGGCTACTGTACACAGCATGTCGTGGTGATTGTGTCTTGTGTAGTTGCAGTTGTCTTATGTACTTTTTCATTATCCTCCCTTTAAAGTGATGCAAGTTCACATTAATACTATTCTGCATCGAGATAATTTTCTGCACCCGACAATGAGACGCCGAGTTGAAAATTCCTCCCATTCCCTGCCGCTGAACCTTGTGTGCTTTCATGTTTCTCAACCAAAACTGACACCCCAAGTGCTGCCAGACAGGCGTCGCCAGCCATGACAGCCAGCCAACCACTGGCAGCTCACCAACCTCTCAAGCGTTGTCGCTGCAACAAGCACCCTCAAAGCCGTTCTCCCGCTCCTCCTCAATTCTGCAAGGGTGGCTCAAAGCGATGTGAAAATAGGAATAAAGGTGTGTGGGCACCATTGTAACTGATAATATCCATACTGATTTGATGTTGTGTGAGTAGGTAGGTGTTTTTGCTGCCTCGCGTTTCTCCCTCCGAGTCACCTAAAGCAGTGCTTTTCGATTCAGCAGACTCCCACCTGGCTTGCGAGCGCCTGTCTCCTCCAGGACATTCGGGTCGCGCTCACGCAGGGACTTTCACGGCGACCAGGCCCGTGCCAACGCTCGGTTGGCTGTCCTCGCAGAGGCCACTTGGCCTTGTGCCTGGCTTCTACCGTGTGCAGGTTTGGTGCCTCAATGTTGGCTGTTTCACCTGCAAAGACAAACTGGGGGCGATCAAGTTCCGATCTCTTGGCCTGCATCTTGAACTCCTATGTGTCCCCAAGTGCGAGTCTGTGCGACCTGTCCTGGAAGACGCACAGGAACAACATGTCAACCACGGGTTCGCCTCCCTTTGCCTTCTCGCGTGTGACTGCGACTCGGGAAACTCTTCCGCAAGGTGTGTTTCTCCCCCTTTTTACTCATACGAGACCTGTATGCCAGCAGTCCCTCACATCACTGTCACATCCACAGCATGCCAAGCTCTTACTCTCATTCCAACACCACCTCAAAATGCTCTCCGAGCGTTTCGCTCCCCGGTCGCGCTCCGCGGCACCCGTGTTATCCTTGTACTCAAGTAATTCCCCTCCGAGCTCTAGACAGAGGCTGAAGTCATCCTCACATTACGCATCAAAGTTGTTAGCAGCGAGAATGAGGCCGGTGAGCCTCAGCCTGGGTGGATGAGAGTGCTCGCGATAGAGATCATGCACGGGTGCGGCTCCCTTCTATATGTCATATCTGGTACACTGGCTTACCGATGAGACATGCAAGCTTTGCAGCAATGCCAACTTCATGCGCAATGTCTGGCAGCATTTCGATGCCCTGGCAACCGAAGGTGCGCGCTTCAGCGCACGCGTCTTCACCCTCCTTATCTTTCGCCCTCAAGCGCCTGGTCACTTCGCGTCCCCGCTCGGCGTCTCTGCACAGATGTACGATGTGGGTGTGCCCACGAGCCACTCACAACCGCACCTTCATAGCCACCATAGCTGGGACGGCATCGCAGAGATGGTAGCGACGGTATAACGAGGGCAGCTCCGCCACAACCGAACGCCGATCGCGAAGCGACGAGGGATGAGACAAGGGCTTCACCGTTTCCGCCCCACCAGAAATGACAAGGCGAAGACAACGGCGATTCTTGTCTCGAATGAAGTCCGAGTCAGTAATTCAATTTCAAGTTCCCGTGCGTGGGCTACGGGCCAATTATCTCATGTACCATAACGTAAGTACGATGCTATCTCCTAGGTACATCGAAGAGTCGATAAGCAGATACTACATCGAATCCAGTGCAGATAGAGGCTTACTCACGATCCACATCCATCGTTAACTCATCCGGAACAAGAAGATCTCGGATTACAGTGAACTACAGTAGGTACGATGCCACACGCTGCTCGCTCCCTTCTCTCTCCTGGCGCTGTTCGTTACTGCGCGTCTAAAGTACCAGTTTCGTACGTGTTAGATCTTCGAGGAGTGGACCAAGTTTGTTCAGATATCATACTCCTTTACGCTTCACCCAGGGCAACGTCGATTTACATTTAATTTCCGATGAAAAATCAGCAAGCTTGATG
>WNFO01003795.1_pt1 | contig 12950 bp, 20 predicted proteins | sample 5400251 | NCBI WGS metagenome assembly WNFO01 (sample SAMN13153354, study PRJNA577476) | soil metagenome | isolation source: 100 cm saprolite under Madrone tree | place: USA:California | collected 2016-06-14 | reverse complement strand
ATTATTGTTGTTCAGGTTTCGGCCTCGCGACATGTGCATAACATACAAGACAGACAGGCAGGTCCGCCGGCAAATTGTATTATAAAAGTCATGCGGCGTCATTTGAGAATGGACCGAGGCCCAGTCAATGACAGCCCTGGAGAACGTGGGGAGAGAGTCCGGCAGGGAATGACAGGATTAGGGACGACAGCTTCGTGTTATCTCTTTCCCCCGAGAGGAAGAGGAGGGGGCGCCAGTGTGGGGTGGGATTATTTGTTTTGATCAGCTGCCTCGCGTCCTAGGTCGCACTAGTACGTTCCCCTCCTTAGCGGGCAGTTCATGACGCCTTGAGCTTATGCTCCGTGTCCAAATCTGGGCAAATGCTCGGAGAAGACTGTCCTAATGTAAGATGGGCCTTATGGGGGTGGGGGGCGGCGATGACATGCCAAGAACGTTCCCTCTGAGTCGAAGCACTTACGCCACCTTTTTGACCAAGACGCGAAACGTTGGTGAGATGAATGCGAGAAGAACGTCAGCCCGCCATAATTGCGTCACAGAAATACGTGAGATCCGGGTTGTCGGTAGCAAAAACAAGCCTTGTCTCAAGGCGCATAGATATCGCACTCTGACGGCCCATCAGATGTGTCATCCAGCTGGCTTCAAAACGGCAGATGTCATAATGAGGAAAGGCATCACCTCGCCGCACGGTGCGATTGGCTGCAGAGAGTAACGCAATACCTTTTTGACGCAAGATAAAAATCATCACGCTAGATACAGGGGAGACCTACGAACAAAGGACAAGATGAACGTGTTGCAGAAAAAATTATCACATAAAGGAAAATAAAGAAACATGAGAACAACAAGAAAGAGGGGAAAGGAATCTCTACCTTTGTAGATCATTTTCAATACTCCACTGCATCTTCATCATCCGCCTGCATCGCCGTAGACTCATCCTTTCTTTCTGGCTCGTCTGGTTTGGGTCCATCCTGCCTCGAGGTTGGTCCGTGTCTCTCCTCAGTAGCCGTCTCGTCCACATCCATCCTAGGCTCAGACGGGGAAAGCTCGGGGACAGAGTTTTCAGTTTTTTCGGTATTATGGACGGGACTAAGACCGGGTTCATCCTCCGTTTTGGCCGCCTCTCGTTCCACCTCCTTGCGACTCTCCTCGTCGAACACTCGCTGCCGAAGTTCCCGAATCTCATTGACTGCGGTATCGCGCTCCCCGATAAATGCACCCCGTTCCTTCTCAGTAGCTTCTGCCGCCTTGAACACCAAAATTCTGTCAATATCACGGCGACATCAAGATGAGACAATGCTCACCTCTGCTTTTCTTTTGGCAATGAAAGCCTCTTGAGAGGGGGTCAAGACCGCTGGAAGATAATAGAGCGGTGGAGGATGTGATCGTGGTGGTTCAAGGGTCCATTTGTGGGGAGGTGGAGGGCTTGCATCGTCAGAAGGAATCACATCTGACGTGAGCAGGAAGTTGGCGAGAATTGGTAGCCTCGAGCGACGGAGTCGATGCTAGTAACCTTAGTTCGCCGACGTCAAGACGTATGCAGAGGTGACTCACGATCGTGTTCTTCAATTGGATCTCCTCCTCCTTTCGGTTTGCAGTGTGCTTGTCTTTCTTCGCCTCTTCGGCTCTCCTGACAGAGTCAGTTTCTTTTCGGAGTCTATCCTGTAGCCTTTTATCAATCAACTGTCGTTTCTTGGCCTGAAACACGGTCAGAAACGGAGCAGTTGCGGATGCAGATAGACCCTCGCACCGCTTCGCTGGCGTTTCGGGCCTCGTCTTCGGTCTTTGCCTTGTTCAGAGTGCCAACGAGAAGACCAAACATACTCTTGCCACGCTTGCGCTCCCTAGGTCCGATAGTTAGATCCAATCGTGGTCGTTTCTTCGGTGCGAGTGCCGCAGCTGCGGTTGCCTCAGCAGGTTGCATGTCTTGCATTGTCGCATCCGCATCCAGAGCTTGGTCATTGCCAGGGGATTGCACTTGTCTATATAAAATTACACAAATACATTAGTTTAGAAGAAAGCAAAACGTGTATTTGACCGACTCGTCTGTCGACATGCCGAGGACTGTCCTTTGGGAGGTCAAAGAGGGAAACAGGCGGAGTTTGAATTGACGGGGACGCGCGCGTGGACAAAGCATGGCAGGGCAGCCCGTCCTTGTCCATCAAATGGGCCCCAGATCGACCACACATCGCCCCAGACCACGGCTGACGCAACCTGCTGGCAAGAAAAGAGTTTTACCCAGGAAGGATATCTCTCTCGGAGACCGGGTGCAACGTCTCTTCACATCATTGTGTGCGCAGATTGACGCAAGCCATTTCACAAACGCGATCAAGACATGCGACAAACGTGTGTGCATCTCCATCCCTACCGATCTATTTTGATATTTGCTTTTCTCTCACAAGTTCTCCGCCTCGCACCCGATGACAATGATGCCAAACAGACAAAGTTATTCCTCCTTTTACAAACGGAGCGTTATAGCGATGCCCTTGCATTACTCGGGGATGCTAACCAGTCCTCTGTATTCGAACGCGCGTATTCGTCTTACCGCCTCCAACACTTGGACGAAGCAGTGCGCCTGCTCGATGGGATCAAAGAGAGACAAGAACCAAGTCGTGGAGCCCTGCACTTGGAGGCACAACTAGTACGCAGCACCTCAGGATTGGAAACGCAATCTGAGTTCGTCCTTTGGCAGAACTACAGACAAGGCAATTACCAGACTGCCCTCGACTCATATAACCAACTCCTCGACTCCTCCGACCCGGTAAATATCATGATTGCGTACGCATTCATTGGTTCGATGCCTCTAACCATCGCCTACAGGGCTCTGAGGAGTACTCCGACATCTTGACAAACCTTCAAGCATCGCAGATACACCTCGATTTCATTAACGCTGATTACCTTCGCGTCCTTGACGGTCTCAGCTCGGATGTGACGGGGTCGCTGGAACATGCGCCTCCCCCAGTGCCACCAAGTTCGTCCTATAGCACAAATCTAGGGGCAGTACCGTCTGCAAATGAACCTGAGGACGTGGGGGGGAAATCCGCCCCAGTGCGAAAGGTTCGTGCACGACGCGTGCCCAAGGGTGTAGTTCCGGGTGTTGCCCTTCCCCCTGATCCGGAACGATGGCTTAAGAAATCTGAACGATCAACGTTCCAACAAGCACGAGGAAAGAGGAAAGGCGGCGGGGGTGTTACACAAGGGTTGGTGGAAAGTGTGGGCAGTTCAACCACGGGTGGTCATGGCCGAGGCGGGACACACGGCAAAGGGAAAAAGAAGAAGTAACAAGGTAGGTTCAGGTCCTTGTGAGATTGTATCCCACCCTCATGCCATGAGGCGTCATCAGGGGTGGTCTTAATAGTACATATTCGGGTGATCATGGCCCCTTTTTTCACAGAAGTGACATGCGTGGGGCATATGTCTTTTTACTCTCGTCATAATCCTTCCGCTTTTCGCTTTTGCTCTACGCTGAACACCGTTAACCCAAATCAATATTAACCGTCACGTGGATCACTCGTTCCGCCTCGACAGAGTGAAGTAAACGCCGACTACTCGATTCCACGTCTGCAACTTTCTTACCTCGGAGAAGCAAAAAATTACGGGATGCCCTGGTGCATTATCCTGTCTGTGATCCCTGGAGAAATCTTGTCATCGACCTCATGGTTATAGCACGTCTTTGGCGTTCATTTCCCGACACGTTTTATCGGCAATGGACGGGCTCTATCTCTCGACCGAAATCCAAGCTCCGAGTAAACTACCTGGGTTACGAGTTGAAGGTTGCTATTATGTGTAGGTTGACTATGTGCCGTGCTGCGCTCGGGCGCGGAGGACCTCCCTTTCCTCAACTGTTCGGGATATCTCTCAGGGAAGTCTGATTCGACGTGGATGCGTGTTTGAGAAAGGGTCAATCACATGGATTTCGCGTGGTCATACACGCGAAAGCAATGTTCAGTAAGTGAAATTCCGGCCAGGCTCATGTCACATTGCGCGACAGCTTCTAACTCCCCTGCAGACTCATCAGTTATGAATTCCTGGAATGCGCAAGGTAGCTGGCAAATACATATAAACCCCATCCAGCGCGTTGAGGGTACTCAGACTTCAACGGTCTTCTCCCTTCTCATCCTCCTCTTCGATCAACATGTCGCATCCCACCGTCCGCGGTGTTGTTGTAGTCACGCGCAACGGTGACCGTGCTGGCTATCACCAGGACCCTTACACCTACAAAAGTTCCCATACCGATTCCACCCCTCTGGGCGAGGTTCGCCAGCACGCACCTTGCGTGTGTGTTGTCTATTGATCCATTTATTGGTGGTCACGTGCAGGTCCAAGCGTTCCAGCTTGGCGCAATCCTACGCAAGGAGTACTTCACCGAGTCCTCACCCAACTACATTCGCAATGTCCGCACCGACCTTGTCAACCTTGATCAGGTCCATGCCAGAATCAAAAATGGTGGCGAGGGTCGTGTTGTCTTTGACTCCACTATCGCGCTCCTGCAGGGCTTATTCCCTCCCACTCCGTCGAACACTATCGTGCTTGCGAATGAGACTTCCGTCACTGCCCCACTCGGGGGATATCAATACGTTCCTGGTAGGTGCTGTATACATGATATATGTTGGGTTGTTTCCCTGACCCCGTTGCAGCTGAGACCGTCGAGCCCTCCAATGATCGCTCGCTTGAGAGCTGGACGGACTGCCCAGTACTCGCAATTACTTTTGTGCGATACGATCTCTGACATGAACCCTCCAGACGTTCGAGGCACATGTGAAAACGTTCTACGATTCACCTGAGTTCAAGACTGCGGCGCAGCAATCTCAGCCATTTTTCAGGATCGCACATGACTTCATCTTTGGCCGCCTTGCGTCCGATCTGACCCTTGAAAACGCTGTAAGTTCCCTCCAGAAGAATAGTGGGGCTAGCACGCTGATTATTACATCGTAGATGAACGTATGCTTCGCCTGCTCTAACAGAGTGATTCGGCCTTACGGAGGATATTCATCTCATTTGTAGATCTACGACTTTATGCATCATCAATTGACCCATAACAAGACCTACGCGCATCGCCTTCCACCTACGCTGATCGAGCAGGCGCGCTACTGGGCTAATTTCCATGAACAGGGTGTCTTCACAGACACTACTATTGGTGGCATTGGGAACAGTGCGCTCCAGACCCTTATTTGTCGTTAGCAGTACCTGACTACATTGTCGTAGTCCCTGGGCGTACGCTTCTCCAGTCCATCATCAGCTCACTGGAGAGGATCGATTACGATGGCGACCCCTTGCAGTTCCTGCTAGAGTCAACCACCTACCAGCCGTTCATTTCTCTCTTCAAGCAGACGGAGATGGAAAAGAGTGACCCCACACTCCAAGGCATTCGTGCGTGTAATCGTGACTGTGTCAGTTTTCCCTGTCACGTAATAGCGCGCCTGCAGCCGACTATGCATCAGCTCTTGTCATCGAGCTGCGTCGCGGCTCACTTCCTGACAATCGCGACTTTCTGCGCTTCAGGTTCAAGAACGGGACTAATGATGACTTCCGTACCCTCCACGTTTTTGGCCACAAGGCTGACATCCCTCTGACCGAATTCATTTACCGCGTCGAGGTATTTGCTTGTTTGCGCGTAGACATAATCAAGCGCCTCAGACCACCATTTTCTGCAGAATGCCGCGATCGGGTCTAATACGGAGTGGATGAAGGCTTGTGGCGCCTCCAAGGTGTCGAATCCGATGCCGTGGGGGATGCCAGCGCTTCCTCTCTTGCAAGAGGGAGACGCCAAGCAATCATTCGCGACCGGGTTGTACGGAGCACTCTTTGCCGCTCTATTCATGCTCGCTATCCTTGCTGCTTCCAAATACTTCAAGCGCTCGCGCCGTGGCCGTATCGTTCTTCACGCGAACGGCGTAAGTATCTCTTCGCCGCCCTGTGACCGTATATTCGGTTAATCATGTCGCAGGATGAGGGTTCGCTCGTTCTCCCGACGGCAGACAAACGCCCTGTCCTAAGCTACTAATTGTGGCGCTCGCCTCCGACTCAATTTGCCCTGTTTGCTTTGAGATATTCTGATGGACATTTGTGTCTAAGTTAAGGGCGGCGGCGGGCGAGGGCTATGGCCTGAATCCCACCGGGCTCATGATTTCTCGCATGTCAATGGTCTCACCGTCCAGGGGGCATGCGACGTGTGAAAAGGTGCACCTGTGCATTTAGCTGTGTTTGTACTTAGTAGTGTTCTCTCATATCCGTGATATTCTATTCGTTTACAACCACGGTGGGAACATCGACCACCGGCACGACAAGAATGCGCCCTAGTTCATGTTGCAATCACGAGGTTTTGCCTTTTTCGCTTCCGCCTCTGTGGAGCTTTTCGCGACACTAACTAGGGCGTGACATCACTTGAACTTGAATCTTGTCTGTCCAATTAGTGACTGACTGATGGGATCTGAGGTAGTGTCATATAGATTTGAAGGAGAGGACTCGGAACCCTCTAAATCCATGTTGTGGAGTGGTTAGAGTAGTTGGGTGGGTAAGGGCAATCTTCTCGAGTCAGCTTCGCAGGGCGGGTAGGCCGTCTCCGAATCGATGGGATGGGAAACAAAGGTGAATGAGAATGATGACAAATCAATGCTGATCTCGGTTCTTTGTCGACAAGGCTACCAGGGCAGAACGGGAGAGTGGGACTTTCATCGACTCTTTCAGAGAACTAATCCACGCAAATCGCCATCGCCATCGCTGACCGTCGAGAGGCGCGAGACGAGAAGTGAGAAGAGGAAATGGGATCACAGTGCGCGCATTTAATCTCCAAGACTCAAGAGTCAAGATGCGCAGACTACCCCAGGCTGTAAATTCGCTGCACCCTACCCAAGCAAGAACAAAGAAACCAAGGCAATCATCACAGAAGAGCCCAATGTGATCTGCGAAAGGCAGGTACGCTACGTACCATCACCGTACTCCCACGCGGGCGCCATGTGACCCTCGAACTCGATTCAAGCAGCTGCTTGTCACCACCGACCAGCAATCATGACTACTATACTTCTCGTGACTACTGGCACACTAGCTATACCTCCGTGGCTCGCAACAACAAAGATAGCTTTATTTGATTTGATTCTTAATTTCAACTCGTTCCGTTTACGTGCAGTGGTTGCCGGTCCCGAAAAACTCTCCAAAAAGGGCGAGTTTATTATGGCAGGGACTGCCAGTGGGAGTGATGGCGCAACCCGAGGACCCAAGTATGGGCTTCTGTGAGCTGGTGCTATGCCAGACATCTGTGCCCACATGCTTTAACCCATCACCCCTATAAACTCCCGCCTCCTTTTCTCTTGGTAAAGAAAATGCCACTTCCACAGTTCTTTCTGTCCAAGCCGGACGTCCTTTTCAGGATCCGGAGAACTGGTGTTCGTGCATGGCTATATGTGACAGCATTCTTTGCGTCGAGCATCGAGCAGGCTACCCTTCCTGCCTCGCAGGTGCAGTCCCCCTATCTATTGGGTCTTGGTGAGTCATTTTTGGCTCTGTCTAGGGTCTGGGTTCTGAGCCGTCTGTTATGGTATTACAGGAATTGGCGATATCACTGGGTAATGGTATCTCCTTTTTCATAATGCATATACTGAAACGATTCTCCATGACCGTTCTGGGAACACTCGACTCAGACCTGTGGTAGAGACCAACATGATGGTACGTTTTCAATTTTTGGACCTTCATATCATTCCTGTTTCATTTCGTATCATCCCGGTTGTTTTCGCATACTCCCTGTATGATATCGAATACTCGGGTCATCGGCGAAGGATGTTTGCATCAGCCTGACACTTTCACATGAGAAGTGGAGGCTTCCAATGCTTCCATGAAGGCTACATGCCAGTCCCCGAGTGCGTTACTGGAACGAGCACCGGCCCATGCTTCATCGTCGTCGACTGCGACCCTCTTCGCTTTAGCATAGTACGCGAAGAGAAGTCTACGCGGGTGGATCTAAACTTCTGTCTTGAGGAGTGACAATTAAGTCGAGTTTTGACGTTTCATCGGACTAGGGATATGCCTATCTACCCCAAACCGATTCGGGGCTCCATATACGCCAGCGTAGCCGTGCGTTCATCGTGGCCGATGCGTCCAATTCGACGAACCGATTTGTTTTCATCAATGCCGGTCAGTCAGTCGTTTGTATCTGTAACACGGGGTCTTACTCTTGCTTGACGCCATCCACGTGCCATCAATTTGATGCGACATCCGGCGTGGCGCGTAGACATTGCCTTCGGAGACAGCGGAATCCGGCGTTCCATCGTTTCCAGACTCTCTGAGCTCTTTCCCGATGTCTACGGCGACAGCAATATAGCGATCGTCAGCACGCACCAGCACTCAGGTGTCGGCGGATATCCCGAGAACCTTCTCCCGCAGATCACGTCGTTGGGCTATGTCCCCGAAACAGCAGCTGCTATCGTGCAGGGTGCCGTGCTAGCCGTGCAGCGAGCGCACGCAAGTCTTGCACCTGGCTCCCTCTCTCTTGGGGATGTTACTATCAAAGGTGGTAACCGCAATCGCAGCCCGAGCGCATACCTGGCGAATCCTGCGGAAGAACGAGCTCAATATGATGGCGATCAAGACACAACGCAAACCCTATTGAAATTTGCGGGTGCCAGCGGAGAAGCGAGAGGGTTTTTGGCCTTTTTCCCTGTGCATGGGACTAGTCTGTACGAGGTAAGCCTGTTCTCTTTTTCAGGATGATTTAGTATTGACTACTCACATTGGAAGAATAATACCTTAATCAGCAGCGATAACAAAGGCATGGCTGCCTACTTATACGAATGTAGGTGTCGAGGAACTTGTTATTGTGCTCTTTTTTTTAATCGCTGTGTCCGTATCGCAGCTTCTGAGGAGCCAGACGCGATGCCCGGTAAAACCAAGTTTGTTGCGGGATTCACCCAGTGTGAGTTCGACCGGTTCTATCTACCTAAGACCTGCTCACTAACACTTCCCCTAGCCAATGTTGGAGATACCAGCCCTAACACGTAAGCCCTATCCTGTATCATATGAGAGCCTTGGCTCAACTTTTGAAGTCTTGGTGCTTTCTGCGAGAGCCCCGGTAAGGCTTGGGATGGACAACCGTGTGATTTCAATTCTTCGACATGTGGTGGCACTGTTCAAAACTGACACGGACGGTACGGTTTGGTCCTTTTTTTGATTTATATCCGAAGTCTGAATGATGGCCTACCTAGAGGGCCCGGTTTCCGGATCTCAGACTTCGAGTCCAATCGTATCATAGCGCAGCTGCAGGTCGATGGCGCCCGCTCGCTTATGAACGGCAATCTTGCTCCGGTGACTGGTGCTGTACGCAGCGTACACACATATCTCGACATGTACGTTAATTATTTGTCCACATTCAATAGGTAAATTTTTTACTCAACACTGAACTTAAGGTCCTCATACTCGTTTACTCTTCCAAATGGGACGTTGGTACACACTTGCCCAGCGGCACTTGGTGCGGTCGATCCCAGCTAATTTTTCCCTGGAGCTAATTTGGCATTTATGAAGGGTACTCGTTCGCTGGTGGAACGACGTTCGTCCTGAATATCTATCACTGAAAATTTCTGTTTCTTAATCCATTCCCATCTCGTGTTAGTGATGGCCCTGGGGCGTTTGACTTTATACAGGGCGATAACGCGACTAGGCCGCGGTAATTCCCTCCATCTGTCCGACGACAAACCCGCTCTGACGTTTATTCAGGAACCCGTTTTGGGAGCTCGTCAAAGGTGCGGTTCTCCCCGTTGTGTCGGCGCAAAGTCGGCGCAAATTGCCAATCGCCTCGATTGGCTGGACGCAATTCAAATTTGCATTGTCTCTTCTGCTGACAGTTTTCGAGTACTTGCGTTTACGATTCTTGTGACTTGTAGGCGCCATTACGCCCCGACCGAATGAGAATCAAGTCGCTTGTCAATTCCCGAAACCGATTCTTTTGAATACTGTTCGTACTACGGCTGCTGCTTTCCGGGGAAGACGCTCTTTCCGTGCTGATTTGTTTGTTCAAGGGATATGCGCATGTCCCGTATGATTGGTCTCCCAGCATTGTGAACATTCAGATGTTCCGTGTTGGCAACCTCGTTATATTGGTCATCCCGGGAGAAATGACGACGATGGCAGGGAGACGGATACGGTATGTCCAAAGACCCGTTTTACATTTCGTTACGGAACTATCAGAAACCTTCTGGTCCATTTTGTTTTATTTTGTTTAAAAGAAAAAGGTGGCGCACGGCTCATCATGTCTTTCATCTGTACAGAAACGCAGTTCGGGCTCGACTCACCGCTGATGGAATAATTGGCGAAGACGCATACGTGGTAATTGCAGGGCCAGCCAATACATACGCGCACTACGTCGCAACAATTGAGGAATATGGCGTACAACGTTACGAAGGCGCTTCGACTCTCTTCGGACCTTGTAAACTCTCCTTAATTCGGTTTTGGCTCTAACGAAAATCGCTTGTTTATGTTGGGATGTTGTTTGCAGATACCCTCGACGCGTACATTAACAAGTATTCCAGTCTGGTGTCCTACTTGGCCGACAATGTGACTGCCGGAGATGTGCCTCCGTCCGGCCCAGCTCCTCCTGATTTGACGTCAAGTGCAATATCCTTGCGCGTACGTCGTGCTTTTGCTTTCTCAAAATCTGAATACTGCTTAACACCAGCGACTGCTCGTCATCTTCTAATAAAAGACTGGCGTCGTCTTCGACAGCGCGGGCGTCGGCCATAAATTTGGGGACAAGCTAGTCGATGTGCCTGCAGGGTCAACATTCACAGCTGGCCAAACAATCACAGCCCAATTTGTTGGGGCTAATCCTCGTGTATGTCATGCCTTCAATTGCCGTCATGATGTCAACCTATAGACTGATGTCGACTTGTACTGAAGAATAACTTGCGACTGGAGGACACATTCCTGTCTGTTGAGCGGCTCGTCAGTGGCAATTGGAAGGCCGTGCGATCAGACTCGCACCCATCGACTATATATCGATGGATAATGACGAACGGTGTAAGCCCCTCACGTAAACCTAATCGTTAAAATCTCATATCCAATTATTTGGAAGCTAATTGGAACTAGCTCCGTCAACATATCATGGTAAGTGGGAAAGGGCTGTCTGTACGAACCCTCTTTGACACTAATCTGTACAGGACTGTCGAGCCTGGGACACCAAGTACGCTGACCGGACGCCTTAGCATTTTGATATTATCCAACTAATGGCTCTTTCAAGGTGGAACTTATCGACTGGTATATTTCGGCGACTCTAAGCCTGTCATTGGGTCTATCTCCTCGTTTTCTGGGACTTCGTCTAGCTTCCAAGTTTCTTAAGCAGTTACAGAACTATCCAAATGTCTTTGTTGTTACAGAATTTAAATACAACAGCGTATTTCTACTACACACGGTAATCCATACACGGCAAATACTGAGCACTTATGGGGTCCAGAAACCGAATTCGATCAGCTCTTCTGTCGCACGGGCCAAGCGGCGCATCCTTTGCTTCAGATGCTCACGCTTTTCCCGGACCTCATCTGACTCCCGTAGGAATTCCCTACAGCGCTCAGCAGCACCAGAATCGCTGAACCTGAAACTCTTGCGGAGAACGGTGATAAGGTCTTGACAAACCCCTCGGACGAGTTCCATGTCGACAATGAGTGGGACATAGTCAACAAAGCGATGTAAAGCAACTAAGAACCCATGATTTAAATGATCTTCCATCATGCAGGAAGGAAGGGACGCAATGAGACACACCTTCAAAGCCTGCGTATGTCGCGGCCATGTCTTCGAGCGCAGGATCAGAGGATTGGGGAGGGAGGAGCTTGGCGAGTTCGAGCACATTGATCCCACGAAATCCGGCTTTACTGAGCACTGACATTGCTTGATTAATTTGTGTGGTAAAATGAGCATGGGGTTGAAGCCCGTCTGGAGAAGCCATACGGTCCAAATCCCGTAGTAAAGTATTTGTCGAGGTGCGTTCACGTTGTATTTTGAGGTGAGACACGAATTTGTCCTTATACTCGCGGTAATGCTGATCACTTCGGGTATGACCACTTCGCTCCAACTTGAGGAGTAGCCTTGTGGCGACCTCGGTCTTCACGAAACAGTCTTTCAAGTGGACATCAATCACGTCCCTGGAGAAATGTCAACATGACCAGGCTAAGACTAGGTGGAAGTATGGCCACACCGTAAGTGGACGTGCAATGCACCGTACGAGAGATGCCCACATCGTGCTTTAATTACCTTCTCAATAAAGGTTTTAAGCAAATTTGTGGCTTTCTTGATGAAATCCTCTGTTGGCCTGGTCCATTCCGCTGTGGTGGACTTGAGGTAGACCTCTGCCACCCCACTTTGTCCCACATCCGGGAGACCGCGGGCAGTAGAACTAAAACGAAAGGTCAATTAGGGTTGCAAGAAAGGGTGATATTACCTCACCGAGTCCTTTTGTTGATGACCTCATCTAGGTATATTATATCACGGGTTCCCTTACGAGCAGGAGGGTCACCCTCTTCAAGCAGGATGTCCGGGATCGAAGCAAACTCGTGTGGCTCATTGTCTTCTCGCCATGGGCGAAAGTCGGGGCATGTTTCCCTGAGATTCTTCTTGAATGTAACGGCTTGGTCTTCTATGAGATACAACAGATTACCATCTTCACGTCCGCTACGCTCTATCCCACCCTCAATGTCATTTACGAGTCGGTCAAGTAGGGTGTTTATTTCCCCGATGCTGTCGTCTGACGGTGGCTTGCCTAGCGCTTCCAGTTCACTGGCAGTTTCTTCTTCGAGTTCCCGGATCTGCAGACTAAGGTCCAGAAGTCTGCGAAGGTATTACTCCCAAAAGCTTTGAGCATTCGAGATAGATTGTTGCATACCTAGTTGAAATCAATTCCGACAGGATTACTTCAAGGTGTTGTACAAGCTTTTTCGTGCCCAGATGGCCCCGAGCCTGCCGAAGTCCTCGCCAAACACCTG
>WNFO01003794.1_pt1 | contig 12952 bp, 10 predicted proteins | sample 5400251 | NCBI WGS metagenome assembly WNFO01 (sample SAMN13153354, study PRJNA577476) | soil metagenome | isolation source: 100 cm saprolite under Madrone tree | place: USA:California | collected 2016-06-14 | reverse complement strand
TCCTCGTTCACTCCCCTCATCATCCCACACGTTCTTACTGAGCATGGAGGCTCAATCATGAAACGATTCTTTTTGCTTACACTCGCTCTGGCCGGTTCGCTCGCTTGGGCGGCGCGGCCAGTCGGCACAGCCGCAGACCATACTTCTCACGAAACAAACGCTTTCACCCCGGATACTATTCCTTGGGGGCCGGCGCCGCCGGTCGTGCGCCAGGGCGCACAGTTCGCGGTGCTCGAAGGCGACCCCACCGCTTCCACCGGCGACTTCACGATTCGCCTGAAGATGCCCGATGGCTTCCGCATTGACCCCCACTTCCACCCCCGCCGGGAAAACGTCACCATTATTTCCGGAACGTTCAAAGTCGGCATGGGCGATGAGTTTGACGCCAACAAGATGAAAGCGTTCATTGCCGGAAGCTTTGCCTTTCTCGACCCCGACATGCACCACTACGCCATGGCTTGCGGTGAGACTATCGTGCAGGTCCACGGCCAGTCTCCCCTGCAGTTCAACTACGTCAATCCTGGCGACGACCCAAGCAGGAATAAATAGCCCGGCCCTCGCTCGCACAATGGGCACCTTCGCGGATCATCTTCGGAAAGCCGTGAATGAAAGTCGGTGCGCCCGTAAAACGGCCCGGGAAGAACCGTTTCCTGGGCCTAACCCGCTGAGTAGCTTCGTCAGAAACTAGCGCTGGAGCATCGCTGCATGTGAATTCAAAAAGGAAATATTGCAATCACAAAGGAGAACAAAGATGGCTGTTGACATGGACAAACTGAACGCATTCGTAGGGCAATTCGTTAGAGATCTGGGAGCCGCGGTCCACTCCGGCATGGTGGTTATTGGCGAAAAGCTAGGTTTGTACGAGGCTCTCGCCGGCGGCCCCCTGAACTCCGCCGAACTCGCCGCCAAGACCAAGACCGATGAACGTTATGTGCGCGAATGGCTGAGCTCCCAGGCTGCCGGCGGCTACGTCACGTATAACGAAAAGTCGCGCAAGTTCAGTCTGAGCGAGGAGCAGGCTTTTATGCTAGCGAAAGAAGATAGTCCCGCCTACATTCCCGGGGCCTTCCAATTGGCTCTCGGCTCTCTAGCCGCTGTTCCCAGAATTGCCGAATCCTTCCGCTCCGGCGCAGGCATGGGCTGGCATGAGCACGACGATGCCGTGTTTCATGGCTGCGAGAAATTCTTCCGGCCGAGCTATGCGGCCAACCTTATAAGCTCGTGGATTCCATCTCTCCAAGGTGTACAGGCCAAACTCGAAGCTGGAGCCAAAGTCGCCGATGTGGGCTGCGGCAAAGGCGCATCCACCGTGCTGATGGCCAAAGCCTTCCCAAAATCACAATTCTTCGGATTTGACTATCACGATAAATCCATCGAGGGCGCTCGCGCCACTTCCGCCAAGGAAGGTCTCGAGGTTCGCCTCAACTTCGGTGTTGCCAAGGCCAAGGGGTTTCCGGGCAAGGACTACGACTTGGTTACGGTCTTCGATTGTCTCCACGACATGGGTGATCCGGTAGGCGCTGCAACCCATGTGCGCAAGTCGCTGAGCAAGGACGGCACTTGGATGATCGTTGAACCCTTCGCCAACGATGAGCTAGAGGACAATCTGAATCCGGTTGGCCGCCTGTACTACTCCTTTTCAACCTTATTGTGTACGCCCTGCTCGCGCTCTCAGGAAGTCGCGCTGTGCTTGGGCGCGCAGTCCGGCGAAAAACGCATTCGCGAAGTCGTCACCACGGCCGGCTTCACCCGTTTTCGGCGCGCTGCGGAAACACCATTTAACGTCGTCTACGAAGCCCGTCCATGAGCCGTTCACTCAAAGCAATTCGACCGGGCGCTTGCACCCGTGCCGGCGCCCTCATGGCTTTTCTAGAGTCTCGAATCTCTGCCTCAATTCGTCGACGATTTCTTCGGATTTATTCTTCAGTGGAGCAGACTTCAGTCTGGCAATGGCAACGTATGGACACGCATGGATGATTTGGCCGGCGATCCCAATCGGGAAAATGCAGTCGCGTCTTTTGTCCTCCAAGGGTTGCGCCACCCAATTCAAGGAAACGCTTGTTCTGAAATCCTCCCGATCCCGCGCTATACTCGGAGCACTCGACATTCTTGTCGACATCGGCGTTCCTGCCGAGAAGGAGGTGATCCTGTGAGGTACGGTTTACGTTGACGCAGTAGAGGAGGCGCTTGTGAGGTTACCGAGCGCCTCCTCCTTTTCTTCCCTCTGTCCGAGTTCCATTTCCTATGATTTGACGAATCTTGGGGTCGCAGCTTTTAGCTTGTCCTGAGCCTCGAAGGGCTCCGGCATAACACCGCAACACCCACAACAGTCATTTGCGTTACTTGCGTCCCGGATGCTTTTGCGGGACCGAGCGGAGCAGGCCGACGCTTTTTCTTCCCATCTCGCTCCGCGACCGCGGCGTCCTCCCCCCCGAAAAGTATCCCTTCGCCCAGGACCAAAACCTCGGCATCAAGGATCCCGACGGCAACATCCTTTCCATCAGCCAACATCTCTGCTGACAATCAAGTAGGCGGGTGGCGCCGCTAACTCCGACTGGCGCGACTTCACCTGTCCCGCCGCAGCCCCAAGCCCAACCACCTGCCTCACCGTCCGCTTGCCCTGAGCAAGGTCGAAGGGTCAACCCACGCGAGCCAAACAGGGACGTCCCCTGGCTCAACTGGAGCCCCATCTCCAACATCCCCCAGACAGCAGGCTCCTTTAGAATCAACACTTACACACCCACCCCGCAACTGTTGATTCTAAACCGCTTACGACAACACTAGGTCCTTCATCAGCAACACTTACAAGAAACAGAGGGGAGGGGCATTGTGGCACAGCCAATCCTGGCTGCGCCCTGAGGATACAGCAGTGGCGCAGCTCGTGAGAGCTCTCTTTTACTAACGACCAAGACCAAGAACGGAAAACCAAAACGAAAGACTGAAAACTAAAAACTAAAAACTAAAAACGAGTCACTTCTTCAACGGTGGCGCTGGATACTCCGGCAACTTGTCCTTGCTGGTGTCCGCCCGCTTCACTTCCAATTCGTCGAACAGCAGCGACGGGCTGATAATCGTCGTTGGCGCGCCGCCCGCTCGATTGCTCACCAGCTGGTCGTTGCCCACGGCGATCAAATCGCTCCGCAGCGCCCGGATGTCCAGTTCGCTGAACACTGCGCCTCGCACCAATTCTTCGTGCCCATCTTTCGCGTACACGCGGTAAAGCAGCCGCGGCGAATTGCCCGGTCCCAGTGTATCCACGCGATAGCCGTAGGCTTTGCCCTGATCCGTCACCATCTGAACGACTTTTTTCCTCAACTCCTCGGGCGACTGCGCCTCCGAGCTTTTCACCACCAGCACCCCCAGGTTCGGTCCAGGAGGCGAGCCCGGCGCACCTCGTCCGTGGCCGTTCGAGGCAGGGAAGTCGCGAATCGGCACTCGGCCAATTAGATAATTTGCCAGCGTCCCGTTCTCAATCACGTTGACCGCTTGCGCCTTCACGCCCTCGCTGTCAACCGCGTAGCTTCCCACCAGGCTCTTTCCCTGAAAATCCTTCATCGTCGGATCGTCCACTACCGACAGAAAATTCGGTAGCACGCGCGTCTTGTAACTTGTCGCAAACGCCCCCGTCGTCCGGTTTGGTTTCCCAAGCTGTGGCTTTTGCCCCAGCATATTCTGCCCGATCAACGACGCTACGATGTCGTCCGCGGCATCCGCGGCGAACAAGACCGGCCCCCGGTATTCCTCCTCCACGATCGGCGCTTTCCGCAACGCCACCACCGTTTCCAGCATCTTCTTCGCTTCGCCAATCAACGCCTCGCGGGTCGGCAATTCTTCCTGCTTCGCCACCATAAACGCCGGGCTCCGGCTCAGTCGCATTCCATCCGCCGCTTGCGTCGAGCTGCTCAGTTGCACGCTGTAGGTTGTCTTTCCGCTGCGCGTGACCGTGCCTTCGGAATTCACCAGGTACTCGTTGATCGCCGAAAACCGCGCCGACGCCGTCACCGACTGCACGTCTGGATACTGCCTGTACAAATCCGTCACATCCTCTAGCGTTTTCTTCCACGCCGCTTCGTCGATTTTCAGCGACACTGTAGGTTCCACCGCGATCATTTGCGGCGCCTTCGCGAAGTCATCCACGGGGTTGGGGTCCGCGCTGAACTGCTTCATCGCCGCCTGCTTTTCGGCTAGCGCCTCGCCCGCCGCTTTGTAGGCTTCGTCTGTCGCCAGCCAGATCTGGTGCCGCAACGCGATCGGATCGTTATCCAGCGGCAGAATGTTGGATTCGCCCTGGCCTCTGCCGAAATAGCTGTCTTGCTTGTAATCGCCGATGCGCACCACCACGCGCAACACGCGGGCATGAATGTGCTGGTTTTCTCGCAGCGCTCCGAAGGTGGCCTCCGCCCCAAAGTCCTCGATTTCATTCACGCGGTACTCGACGTAATAGGGCGCCCGCACTTGATCCATTTTGAGTTGCGATTTTGAACGGTCCAATTCCGTGAGCAACGCTTCGAGAAGGCCGTCGCCCTTCGCCGCCGCGTGCGCGGCGACCATCGCCGCGTCCGGCGTTGCCTTCGCGTCTTCAGTTCTTGCTTGACTGGATTTTGCGTTCAGCAGCAGCAGAGCCGCAATCATTATTCCCGTCATTCGTCTGTAACCATGCAAATGTTTGTAACCACGTAAGGCGTTTGGCAGATGAAGACTTTTCACGGTTTCACCTCCGCCTTCATCTGCGCCTCTTTGGCGGTGACTGCGTCTTCAAATCCCGGAGGCGGCAGCAGCGGCGGACGCTCATGCTCGTGCGCGCGTTTCTGCACCTCCATCTCGGAAAACAGCATCGATGGGGCCACTGCCGCTACCGGCACTTGCCCGCTCTCCGCGCCACACACTCCGTTGAAAACTTTCGGTTGATCTCCGGTAGTCAGAATCCGAGTCAGCGCCGCCAGTGGCGTGCCCACAATGTCCACGCCGCGCACCAATTCATCCGGACGTCCGTCGGCGTACACCTTGTAAACCAGCACCGGCAGGACTTGGAACGCTTGCGGCAACGATCGCGTCGTCAGGGTAAAACCTCCCTGGATGTCATCGAAATACAGCCCGTAGGGCTTCCCTTGTTTTTTCACTTCATCGATCAGCTTCTGCCGCATTTCCGTTTCGGGCACTGTTTTTGTCGATGTCACGATCAAGTTGCCCTGGCGCCCCGTGGGCATGCGGCCAGGCTGGTTGCGCCCGTGTCCGTTCGATTTGCCGAAATTCTTGACAGGCATCCGCGACATCAAAAAATTATTGAGCACTCCATCCTTGATCACGTCCACGCGCTGTGCCGGTTCGCCCTCATTGTCAAAATCATACGCGCCCGCCAGTTTCAGTCCGGCCATCTCGTGCAGTGTAGGGTCATCAATCACGCTCAGAAAGTTCGGCAGCACTTCCTGCCCGATCTTTTTCGTAAAAGTTTGTCCTTCCTCTTCATCGCGCTGCCGGTGGCCTTCCAGCCTGTGCCCCAGCACTTCATGGAAAAATACCGCCGCGGCCCGCCCGCTCAAAATTGCCGGTCCATCGTAGGGCTCCGCGACCGGGGCTTTTCGCAGCGCAATCAAATCTGTAGCCATCTTCTCGATTTTCTTCGACAGCTCCGCTTCGCTCGGAAGACCGCTTGCTGCGGGGGCCTGGAATGTTTCGACGCGCAGCAAATCCATGCCGTCCTCGGCGCGCGTTTGGGCTTCCATAATCAGCCGAACAGAAGCGCTCGGCGACACGATGGCGCTTCCTTCGCTTGACACCATTCGCGAATTCGAACGCTGCACCTGAATCATCACCGTCGCGTAATACACCTCGGGATATTTCCGGAATGCTCCGGAGAGTCTCTTGATCTCTCCTTCCCACGCCGCGCGATCAAACGCAGCTGCGGCAGGTGCTTCCTCAATGTGCGTCTGGGGTTTCTCTTTGGAAAAGTCCGGCGACTTGTCCTCTTCTTCGGCGCGAACCGCGGTGTTCGTTCGAACGTTCAGCAGCGACGGCACCGCGCGTTTGTATTCGCGGTCCGTCAATTCCCACAATACTCGCGCGATAGCGTCCGCATCATTTCCGAGCGGCAAACTCCCCGAATTCACTCCGCTGGGGCGGCTCTGTCCGTGAGTGTTGTCCAGTTCCGGGGCGCCAACGCGCATGTTCACATCGGCAAAGCGCCGCTGCGCTGACGCATTAGTCAGCAAACTCCCGTAAGCGCCGACGAGCACCACGAAATCTTGGTCATACACGGTATAGCCGAGGTAGTAGGGCGGCTGTTCCGTTTTGCCTAGCTCCGCAGTCGCGCGCGCGATCTCGCTTTGCATCGCTTTCAGGACCGGGTCACTGGTTGTGCTGGCGGCTGGCGCCGTAGGCGTCTTCTTGTCGTCCGCTCCCAGTGTTACTGACAATCCCACAAGCTGCGCCACGAGCATCCAACACAGTGCAGCGCGCAGCAATTTCGTCCCGCGGAATCGCACAGCTCCACGTTTTGCCGAGGATTCAGAGTTCTTCATGTAAGGTGAGCTCCCGTTGCCACGGCCTATCGAAGAGTGTCTATTCTCAAGTGCATGGCGTAATTGCCAAGTATGTCCTAGTGGTCTGCGCCGTGCAAATCACGTGTCGCCAAAGCGTTCACCGCTTTTCAGCCGTGTGCCATTTGCAAATTCAAGCGCTGAAACTTGCTTGCGTCCCTCCAGTTTGACGGCCCGAACGCGCAAAACGGTTGCGTCACCGCAGCAAACGAAAAGTTCGTTTTTCTCGAAAAGCAGGGTTCCTGGCCCCGGTGCGTCCGCGGCGCTCGGCAAGCTCGCGCTTCCTTCGTTAGACACCACTTCGCCCCAGATGTGGCCGTTCTGTCCGCGAAATGCCGTGTAGGCCCCCGGCCAGGGCGCAAATCCGCGCATGCGGTTGTAAATCTCCAGTGCCGGCCGGTTCCAATCGATGCGGCCGTCTTCTTTTTTCAACATTGGCGAGTAGCTCGCTTCCGCGTGGTTTTGCACTTTCGGTGTGATTGTTCCCGCTGCCAAGACGCGCAACGTCTCGGCCATCAGCGGTGCCCCGAGGTGGGCCATTCGAATGGCAAGCTCGGGCGCAGTTTCGCTTGCGCCAATTTCGACTTCGCGCTGCAGCAACATCTCCCCGGTATCCATCCCCGCATCGATGCGCATGGTGGTCACGCCGGTTCGCGTTTCGCCATTCACGATCGCCCAGTTGATGGGCGCCGCGCCGCGGTATTTAGGGAGCAGGGAAGCGTGCAAATTAATCCAGCCCAGTTTTGGAATCGGGAGCAATCGAGCCGGGATAATTTGTCCGTAGGCGATGATGACAATGCAATCGGGAGCGAGTTTCCGCAGCAGCGCTTCGCTCTCGCTCGCACGAATCTTCTCGGGTTGATGCACTGCAAGCTTGGCCGCCAGCGCCACTTCCTTTACCGCGGGACTAGAAACTTCCTGGCCGCGCCCGCGCGGCCGGTCCGGCTGCGTAATCGCAGCAAGAATTTCAAAGTCAGATTGTGCGAGGAGATGTTTAAGCGTAGGAACCGCAAACGAAGGCGTGCCGCAGAAAACAATTCGCATCATCAATTCACTGCGGCCGCCAAGCGGCCGACTCCGGCACTTACCACTCGCCCTGTTTCCTGAGCTTCTTGATTTTCCGTCTGATCAGGTCGCGCTTGAGCATGCTGAGGTGCTGCAAAAAAAGAATTCCATTCAAGTGATCAATCTCATGGCAGAAGGCCCGCGCCAGCAGGTTTTCACCACGAATTTCGAACTCCTCGCCCTTGGCATTCTGCGCTTTGATGGTCACAAATTGCGGCCGCAGCACGTAGCCACGAAATCCGGGAATCGAGAGGCAGCCTTCTTCTTCGCGAACTTCGCCTTCGGCGTGAATAATTTCCGGATTCGCCAGCACGATTTTGGCTTCGGAGTTTTTCCCTGCGGTCACGTCCACAACCGCAATCCGCAAGCTCTTTCCAATTTGCGGAGCGGCCAATCCCACGCCCTGAGCCGCGTACATCGAAGCAAACATGTCCTCAGCCAGTTGCTCCAGTTCGGCGTCGAATATTTTCACCGGCGCTCCCGGCTTCTCCAGGACGGGGTCGCCATACTTGACGATGGGATAAATTTTGCGCGCAGCAGACGGCGCTTGCGGGGTCTCGATTGCCGCCGTCGCGGGGGCTTCAGAACGCGTCGATTTGTCTGGCATAGTTGTCGAAATTTCGCCGCATTTCCGCGAGCGAGTCTCCACCAAATTTTTGCAGAAAAGCATCCGCCAGCACAAGTGCCACCATGGCTTCGCCCGCCACCGCTCCGGCCGGCACCACACACCAATCCGAGCGCTCGTAGGCCGCCTTGACCGGTTCTTTGGTGACCATGTCGGTAGTGTGCAGTGGTTGGCGCAAAGTCGAGATCGGTTTCAAGTACCCGCGAACCACCACATCTTCGCCGTTGGTGATCCCGCCTTCCAATCCCCCCGCGCGGTTGGTATGCCGCCGGAACCGTCGCGCGGACTTTTCGTAGAAAATCTCATCCTGCACTTCGCTTCCAAAGGAACCAGCGCCCGCCACCCCTCCGCCGATCTCCACGGCCTTAACTGCCTGCACGCTCATCAGCGCCTGCGCCAGGCGCCCATCCAGTTTTTCGTCCCACTGCGCGTGGCTGCCCAGCCCGACAGGAACATTGTGGGCGACGATTTCAAAAATTCCGCCGACGGTGTCGCCTGCTTTCAGAACCGCATCCACTTCGGCCTTCATTTTTTCCTGAACGCCTGCGTCAATGCAGCGCAGTGGCGAATCCAGGTCCTTGCTCACGGCCTGAATCTTATTCCAGGGGGCAGGTTTTTCCACCCGCACATGCCCTACCTGAATCGTATGGCTGGCGATGTGCGTCCCAAACTCTCGGAGCAGCAGCTTCGCAAACGCCCCGGCCGCCACCCGCGCCGCGGTTTCCCGCGCCGAAGCGCGTTCCAGGATGTACCGTGCGTCGTGGTAATCAAATTTCTGCGATCCCGCAAGATCGGCATGCCCCGGCCTCGGCGCAACGAGCTTTCGCGCGCCAGCCTCGTAGTTTCCCTCTTCCACAGGCAGAATCTTTTCCCAATTGGCCCAATCCTGATTCTCGATCCGCAACGCAATCGGCGCCCCGATGGTTTTTCCGTGGCGCACGCCCGCGAAGATTTCCGCCGTATCCTTTTCAATCTTTTGCCGCCCACCGCGTCCATAGCCAAGCTGGCGGCGGCGCAACTCTTGATTAATGAATTTCAAGTCAACCGGTAGTTGCGCGGGCAGCCCAGAGATAAACGCGAGCAGCGCCTGCCCGTGCGACTCACCCGCGGTGTAAAAGCGAAGCATTGCTGTTCAGTCCCCGCACGAATTTGCGCGTATGCGATTCGAAACTAGCGGAATAGAAACAGTGTAGCCGCCGAAGCGCCCCTCGTCCAGAGCGGCCCCACGGCACTGTTTTGCTGAGCCGCATGTGACGCGCCCCGCGATGTCGAGGTACAGGGCGCCATTGCTCCCATTCGCGCAGTTCCGCCGTCCAAACAGATAATCTGCGGCGTCCCAAGTTCTGTGAAGTCCATTTCCTACGCCGCTCCCTTTCTGGAGGCATCTGTGACACGACGTAAACTGTCCTTGATCCTTTTGCTGGCGGCATCCATGGCCGGGCCGTTGTGGGCGGGCACGCATTCTGCCGCAGCGTTCAAAAAACTCCAATCTCTCTCCGGTGATTGGGAAGGGAAGGACCAACACGGCGTGCCCGTCAAAACCACTTTTAAGGTTCTCGCTTCAGACACCGCCGTCATGGAAACCCTTTCCCCCTCCGGCATGGAAGAAATGGTCACGCTCTACAGCATCGATGGCGACGGCATCGCCCTCGTCCATTACTGCCCCACGAACAACCAGCCGCGCATGCGCGTGGTCCCTGCTTCCGATGACATCAAGGAGCTCAGCTTCGACTTCGAAGGCGCCGGCAACCTCAAGTCACCCACTGCCGGCCACCAGCATCATCTGGTCCTTCGCTTCGACGACTCCGACCACCTCACCGAAACGTGGACGTGGCGCCAGGACAACAAAGACATCCCTATGCTCTTCCACCTCACCCGCAAGAAAAACTGAACGGCTTGCCGTCACCACTTTAACGAAACAAATTTTGCCGTGGCCTCGTTTCTACCTCTAGACGCCCTGCATCCGCGGGTGTGTACCTGAGAGAGGTTGCAAATGGCTAGCTTCTGGCAAGATGTGCGCTACGGATTGCGAGTGCTGGGAAAGAATCCCGGGTTCACGGCGATCGCCATCCTGACGCTCGCTCTGGGGATCGGCGCGAATACCGCCTTGTTTTCTGTCGTCAATGGCGTGCTCCTCAATCCGCTGCCGTTCCCGAATCCCGACGAGCTCGTCGCTGTCTACTCGAAGACCGGGACGTTCCAGGAAAGCTCCATCGCCTATCCCAATTTCCTCGACTGGCAGAAGGACAACCACTCTTTCGCCGCCTTAAGCGCTTTCCGCTCCGACGACTACAACCTGGTTGGCGCGGGTGAGCCGGAGCGCGTTCACATTCACATGATTTCTGCGGAATTTTTTCCCGCCCTTGGCTTGCAGCCGCTGCTCGGCCGCGTGTTTCGCCCCGAAGAAGACCAGGCGGGCGCCGGTCCGGTGACGATTCTCGGTGACGGGCTTTGGAAGCGCAAATTTGGTTTGTCGCAGGACGTCTTGGGGAAAAGCATCACACTGAACGGCAAATCCTACACAGTCATTGGGGTGGCCCGCGGGCGCATCACAGGCTTGAGCCCCACCGACATATACATTCCCATCGGCCAGTGGACCGACCCCACTTTCTGCGACCGGCGCTTCAGCATGGGCATGAACTCTATCGGACGTCTCAAGCCCGGCGTCACCATCGAACAAGCCCGCGCGGACATGAATCGCATCGCGGAAAATCTCGCCGCTGCTTACCCCGAGGCCGATAAGGGAGTGGGCGTCTCTTTGATCGCGCTCAAGGCCGATGTCGTCGGAAATGTGAAGGGAATTCTGCTCGTGCTGCTCGGAGCCGTCAGTTTCGTGCTCTTGATCGCGTGTGCGAACGTCGCCAATCTGCTTCTTGCGCGTTCCATGGGCCGCACTCGCGAATTTGCGATTCGCGCGGCTCTCGGAGCCAGCCCCGCGCGGGTGATCCGGCAGTTGCTTACTGAGAGCGTCTTGCTTGGCGTCGCCGGCGGTTGTATAGGCCTTCTCCTCGCCAAGTTAGGCGTGCGCGTTCTGCTCGCGACTCTGGCCACGAATGTGCCCCGCTCGGAGGAGATCGCGCTTGACGGTCACGTGCTCTTCTACACTCTCGGAATCTCCGTCTTGACCGGCATCGTCTTCGGATTGATTCCTGCGCTCAAGACGTTGCGCCCTGATACTCACGAAACGTTGAAGGAAGGCGGACGCGGTTCGAGCGGTACGCGCCATCGCGCGCAAAGCGTTTTCATCGTTGTCGAAATGGCCATGGCCGTCGTTCTTCTCATCGGCGCGGGACTGATGATCCGCACCCTCTCGGCGCTTGGCAATGTTAATCCCGGTTTCGATCCGCACAACGTTCTCACATTCGCGATCTCCTCGACTTCCAATTCCGCTGCCTCGCCGGATCAGCTTCGCGCCATGTACCGAGAGACGTTGCGGCAACTCCAGGGCGTTCGCGGCGTGGAAACGGTTTCGATGATGGGTGGTTCCCTGCCAATGACCGGAGATTCCGAAGTTCCTTTCTGGCTCGAGGGGCAGCCCAAGCCGGCAAACGATAACGACATGCCCTTCGCGCTCTTTTATTTGGTGAATCCAGGCTATCACCAGGCCATGCGCATTCCTGTCGAGCGCGGCCGTTCGTTCACCGACCGCGACGACGAGCACGGCCCCTCCGTCGCGCTGATCGACGCCACTTTCGCGCACAAGTATTTTCCGAATCAGGATCCTATCGGAAAACACCTCAAGGTCGGGTTGCTCGATATGGAACCGGAGATCGTCGGCGTTGTCGGTCACGTCGAACACTGGGGTTTGGGTTCGCGGCAAAATCAGAATTTGCAGGCGCAACTCTATCTGCCAGTTTGGCAGGTCCCGGACAGATTCTGGACGCTTTTGGCCAACGGCAGCGGGTATGTCGCCCGGACAACGGGCAATACGGGAGACATCACCGGCGCCATTCGGCAAGGCGCCGAAAAAGTCGTGAGCAGCGCGGTCCTCTATGACGTCCGGCCGATGGAAGAAATCGTTTCTCGCTCGATTTCCACGCAGCGGCTGACTATGTTTCTCCTGAGCGTTTTCTCCGCCCTGGCTCTGGTTCTCTCTGCCGTCGGCATTTATGGGGTGATTTCTTACCTGACCGGCCAGCGCACTCACGAGATTGGAGTTCGCGTAGCGCTCGGCGCATCCAGCAGCGACGTCATGCGCATGGTGTTGGGAGCGGGAATGAGAATTGCGCTGATAGGCGTGGCCATCGGACTTGCCGCTGCATTGGGATTGACCCGGCTTATCACCACGCTGATCTATGGGGTAGGGACTACTGATCCGATCACGTTTGCAAGCGTCGCCATTCTGCTTTCAAGTGTAGCGCTCTTCGCCTGCTACATCCCCGCGCGCCGTGCCATGCGTGTGGATCCCATCGTCGCTCTTCGCTACGAATGATAGCGTGCGAGGCGGTGGCTACTCAGAGCGCAGAGTAGTGAGCGGGCTGACGCGAGTGGCGCATCGCGCTGAGCGACTGCGAGGCAAAGCGCTGACTTGACGTGCACTTGCGGCACGGTTAGGCTTCCGTTGAAGGTGTTGTGACGAGAAGTACATCGCGGAAAGCCAACGCGAACAGGTACTCGTGGCAGACACTCCTCTTCAGGTCACCGGCCGCCCGACAAAACAGGAAGAAACCGTCTCCGTTGCTGAAGTATTAGGGGATGCGGTGAAACGCGCGGTGGCCGCCGTTCA
>WNFO01004698.1_pt1 | contig 12954 bp, 13 predicted proteins | sample 5400251 | NCBI WGS metagenome assembly WNFO01 (sample SAMN13153354, study PRJNA577476) | soil metagenome | isolation source: 100 cm saprolite under Madrone tree | place: USA:California | collected 2016-06-14 | reverse complement strand
TACGGCCTCGAGGTTCCCACTGGACGCTGCTAGATGCAGAGGTGTACAATGGTCGTTATCCTGTGGGTCTGTATTCGCTCCGTACGCCAATAAGACTCGCGCGACATCGACATATCCAGCTGACGATGCGAGATGTAGTGGTGTCTTGCCTTTGGTGTCCTGTAGATGAACAGCTGCCCCACGTTGAAGTAGCAGCTGTGCGGCCTCAAGCATCCCATTTCGGGCTGCTAGATGCAGCGGAGTCGCGTGGTCATTATCCTGTACGTCCATATCCGCACCATATTCCAGCAAGATCTGTATAATGGCAGAATATCCGCCCCGTGATGCACCGTGTAGTGATGTTCTGCGTTCCCTGTTCCGTCCATGAACACTTGCGCCATGTTTAAGTAACAACTGCGCAGCCTCGAGATTCCCCTTGTTTGCAACCAGAAGTAGTGGAGTTGAGCCCATCTCATTCCGTGCGTTCACGTCCGCCCCGTTCTCGAGTAAAAGCCGCATGATGCCCAACTTCTTATCGTTCAAAATGGTGTATGCACCCATCAGTGTATGGTGTAGTGGTGCCCAGCCAGCGTTGTCCCGGGCATTGATATCTGCGCGGTGCCCAATAAGCATCTGAATAGCTTCGAGAAGTCCACCGGATGCTGCTAAATGCAGTGGTGTCTGTCCTTCGCAGTCTCGAACATCCACGTCTACGCTGTGCGAAAGCAACACTTGTAGAACCTCGAGGTGTTTACCGCGTACCGCAACATGTAACGGAGTCCCATGACCACCGCCGCTGATGGCTATGTCTTGTGGACGTTTCACAACGAGGTATTGCACCAGGCGAAGGAATCCAAGATTCGCAATATGATATAAGGGGGCTGCTTTGAGTCGTCCCACGTGCGTCTCCCACCGCCAGGTTTCGCTTCTATAGGACATCCATGCAGCGAAATGCGGTTTGTCCTCGTCAAGGAGATGGTCAATTCCATCAGTAATGTGTGATATCGCGTTTTCGAACTCGAGATGATCCGCAAGGTGGAGGGCGGCGTATTGGGCTAGGGGGGAGTTCTTGAGGCTCTCTTCGTTGATCTGGTACTCGAAGCGGAGTAGGATACCCATGCAAGCATGAGCCATAATTGCATGCGCAGATTCGAGGTGGATGTGATGATAACGACAAACATCCGCTTGTGAGGCGGCGAGGCGATTCGAAGTTAGGAATTCCCTAACGGAAAAATGTGAAAACTGAACGATCCGGGATCCCTGGGCTTCAACAACGGTAATCAAACTGGAGCATGCTGATAGTACGGCTTGCTCTTGATCTTCCCAGCGCCAATCCTCGTTCAGCTTGGTAAGTCCACCGGTCGCGCTGAAATCGACGGCAAGGACTTCCGCTAACTCTTGCACCCGAAGCGGGCGAAGTGCCACCGTTAGGCATTGTAAGAGTCGATGAGCGTGCTCTCGATTAGATTTGGGTATTTCCTGTAGTATCCGCTCGTATGTCTCATCCAGGGTTTCAGGCAAATCTGCGAGAATACTGCGGATGCTTGGCGCAAGACAGCGGCGTACAGTTTCAAATTGACACGAAACCCATCGGAACCTGTCTGAGAGTATGAGAATGTGTCGCGAGCGAGTATTTAAACTCGTACATTCCACAAGCTTTGTCGGACAGCGTTTGGACGACCAACTTCTTGTCTTCCTCCCGCCACCTTTTCATCTTTCTATCCGAACCAACAACGGAGTTGATGTAGTCAACGATGTCCTTTTTTTGTCCACTTTCGTCGTGGAGGGATATGCGGTTGGATGTCGATGTCAAGGGTTCAAGAGCACTTCGGATGTCAACCTCAGGCCGACTCGTGATACAAAGACGTAGGTTCGGGAGGCATAACCCGATGAGTTCCTCTACAAGGCCAAGGACCTTTTCACGTGATGACTGTATCCCGGATGTGTCCGGACATTCATCGAGGGCATCCACAATGATGTACGTCGGGACTTGCCCTGCGGCCTCGAGGATGTCCCGGAGGCATTGGGTAAGCACACTATCACTGGGCTGCTGCGATCCACGATGGTATGCAGTGTAGAGGCTAAGAAGAATATCGCAGAAAGAATCAGATTGGTCACTGAGCTGGACGAGGATAGAGGCAAGCAAAGCGCGGGCATTCTGTTTTTCCTTGTCTCAGAAGTCGAAGAAAAAGTAGGCCATGTGTGCCGACCCAGTTTTGGAGGTGCCTTCGATATCCTGGATGATTGTAGAACTGGTGAATGTCAACATATTAGTAACTCTGCCCGAAAAAGTCTTGTAGTGACATACGTAAGTACACTCTTCCCTGAGCCCGCTGTGGAACCTGTTAGTAAGAATTAGAGCAAAAAGGACGATGAGCCATACGCTTTCCGTGGATCCATAACAAGGAACCGGACGCTTTCCAGATTTTGAAGGTGCTACTTTGAGTGAACCATACCGCGGTGCCTTTATAATGAGCATCGCACGCAGTGTTGTAGTTTACAGATGGATCCGGGGGAGAGAGCCATTTTGTGATGTCCTTTCGTAACTTGTCCCCTATGAGAGCGTCTGAGTTTCTACAGCAAACAAAACGTGGTTATAGGATCACGAACGGTTCAGATCATTAACACCGCTTGCTATCTGCCGACTAATTCTCTCAACGCCTAATCATAGAAATTGAAAGTATTCAGTGTGCGGTGGAAGACAAGATGAACGCGATCAGTGTACCAGCGATTTGGTCGTCAACATCCTTTACTCTGACGTGGACGCCCTGTATCTTGTTATCGACGCCTTTCACTTTATCACTGATGTCCCCTAATTTGTTATCGATGTCGTGTGTGGCTTTCAGACCTTCTGCAGTGGCCATGCGAGCCTCCTCTTGAGTCAGCTTGTCGAGTCTTTGCAGCGCATCTTCGATATCTGTCCTTCCTACCAGTCGCTTCAAAAAGGTTTCTAGAAACAGTAAGCCGAGAGGAATACAGTCCATCGCCAGGGGTCAACTGACTTGCACTATTCTGATTTATCTCTTTCGTCGCGATGGAAAGAATGAAAAGTACTTCGGTCGTGACTTTCACAATCATATCTGCCATGTTAGGAGTCTGTAGGATCTTCATATAGGCCTCGAGTCGTCTGAAAAAGTTTTCCATCCGCCCGAAGAGTTCAATGACTGCGTCCTGGCTACCCTTTACAGCCTTGACAGCCTGAGGGATTTAGGGTTACAATAGTGTGGGCAAAGAGATCAAATCGAATGCACTCGCCGAGAGGAGGATTCCAATGCCCGTAAAGATCGCCGCTGCAGGTGGAAATGCCTGAAAGATGGATATCAGAAAGTAAGTCGGACTCCCGGGTTCAGAAGACTCACCAGGCCAGGACTCGCGCCAATGATTGCAGAGAACGTGTACAATACATTCACGGTCGGATCCAGCCATTTTATCTGTCTACTATCACTGCTGCTGTGGGAGTGATCGAATCCAGGGGTATGCTCTCTAAGTATGACGAGGATGTCTTCGGGAGAACGGCAGGTTTCAACCCTACGAAGTAGTGGGTCGGAGGTAAGGTCTTTCCCGGTCTTCTTTTTATACGCTTCCAGAGCGCTGTCGAAGATAGATTGATAGTTGGAATGCGAGGTGGCCGTGGGAGGAGTTTGGGACATGATGGAACAAGCAGTAAAGAGGGGTGATACCTGTTCTAGTACACGGCGTTCAACATGCCAATGGTAAGCGCTAAGCGCTGAGGGTCTTCAGCTCCAACCACCGGCATCAGATATATCAAAATAAACTCTACCTCTAAACAGGTGGTCAATGTATGCCCGCCGGCGCAAGACTCGAAATTGACGCGAGCTGGACGGTTCAATGTCTCTGGACTTGCCCTGCATAAGCTTGGATGTCTTTTCTCATTCATCCGAGCTTCTTTTTTCTGGACTTCTGAGTCTTAACTCAGAGTTTCTGGCGATTGTTTGCGATATTGAGGTCGCTCTGTTGTCACGCATTCATCGGCTCCGGCTGTCATTGGTCGGAGAATCGGTCCCTATACATCATGAATTCATGATAGTCAATGCTGCTCCGGCTGTCGTCCATTAGGATGACGGGCCCAGCACATTGTGCTCGTCGGCATTGTTGGTGTCAGCGTTATGGGGTCGTGGGTACGCCACCCAAGATTATGCATGTCTATGTTGTACCCCGTTTGTCTTCGGCGATCTCACTTAGAACCGTCCAATTGAAGGTCGTGAGCTTACAACACATGATCGCAACATTCAAGCCCAGGGAATTATATTATTCCAAGGTGCAGAGCGTGGTTCGTATTATTCAAGTTCTTTCCGTCTATAATGCGTATATATCATGGCCAGACGAGTTGGTAACTTATGGAGTATGGTCGAGACTCGGATGGACTCTTATCGCACCCTTGAGCTGTGATAATGGTGAGTAACGGTAACAGTAGTATCCCAGTCCAGTGGACCATACCAACACAACCCGAAAGATTCGTTGTCTGGGTGCATGTCTATCTTCATGAGTTGGCAGCCAAACGAGCAGTCGTTCGATTATACCTTCTTTCCTTCTATCACCGCACCAATGGCATGTCCCTAACCAATCTTGGACGGAGACTTCGAATTTTTGTCACATCGTGCATCGTGCAACGCTTGCCAAGCAGCACCTCTAGATTACGAGCCCGTGTATGGATATACCATCCCCATTTCATTGAAAGGGACTTCCACGCTTGGAACAACCTGGCTTCTCGAAGCAGCCGTTGATAATAAGCGATTTCCGTTGGCTGCGATGTCGAGGTAAGGGTGTGATGTGTGGTATTCCGAATGCCTATTTCGTTCAGAAAACGTGTCTTCAAGTTAGCTCGGGTAGCGGTCGAGGTGACTATAAAACGAACATTCTCGCAAGTCTTGCCTTTGCCAACCTACCAGAGTGACCAAGACTACACCCACCGTCCTGAACCACAATGCGTCCGTTCATTGTGCTCTTTCTCATTCCCTTTTTTCTCGTTCTCGCCAGAGCAAAGCCCGTCCCTAAGAAGTTGTCATCTGAAGGTTCTGATCCTCATCCTTTATGTGTTCTCTTTCTCGTAGCTAACGCACTTCTCCCCTGGAAGCCGCACTTGTGGATCCGAAAGAGCACGGCTTCATCCCCAGGGATGTGAATACAAATTCCGCGGAGATCCCCGTGCCCTCCTGAATGGGGTCGAGTGGACACCGAGTCCCTAAGCGATCCTGTTGGGAAGTAAAACAATGCGTACCCACACTCTAGTACAAACCATCAGTTTCAGATCGGCATACAAGGTCTACTCATGAAAATGCACTCGCCTCTTGTTCCGGGGCACACCATAAGGAACGTGTCCGTAAATGGCCTAGGCAGCAGAGTAACCACCCATGTAGCTTCATATCAAAATCAGTTAATGGCGTTTGGCAGACCAAGGTCTTAAAAGAAAGCCGGTCAATGTTTCAAAAGGCTAGGTACGGATCGTCATGTAAACCATCTTCTATTTCATCTATAAGAAATTATACTCTGCATTGTATTGCTGAGCGTGAGAGAAGAGCCGATCGGAGAGGAGGGCGGGGAGGGGAGAGCTTATCAGTTGGCTTTGGTGACGGGAATCTAGGTGCAGTGGGGTGTAAAAAAGGGCTCACCACTTGCTCACAGTGAGAGAAAGTGGTAAGCCCATTTTTACAACAGACCAGCCCTCAACGTCGAGGCTTGAGACGGAATTTGGTCGATACGTGGATGGATAGTCGTAAGAAAGCGAATGAGCGAGAGCGAGTACCTTGGGGATTTATAAGCTGCCCCGTGCGTGTGAACCCCGAGCGGATATTGCCGCGACGCGTTCACTTCATTCCCAAACCCACCAGTTTGTGCGTTCCTCTCTCCTACTCATACATCTCAGGACCAATGGCAAACAATGGCACTGGCGGTGTCCTTCGGGTTATTTCTACATTCCCACTTGTAACGAATGATATGTCAGACTTGTCGGCTCACTCAATTGCGGAATGGGGCTTGTTCTGTTCTCCCAGCCTAATTTCTACATGGGCCATCTCGGGTAATTGCTGTGCCATGCATGATACATACGCATTAACGCGGTAAATATCAATAATACGGGGTTATACTGTCGCTTTTCTTCCTTCAGTTGACCGGCTTGTTTTTGATATATTTGGGCCCACAGTTTTCCCTTTAGGTATGGACATCCAGTGATATTCTTATTCATCCAACCATCACTTATGCGACTAAGTTAGTTCCCTGGGTCTCTGTGGCCTCATTTATCGGGGCGAATGTAGTCAGGTTCGTTGGTTATTTTGTCTGGATAATCCGACAACAATAAAAGGCCATTCAATGATTTCTATTTCTCTATTTCTCATCGCTTGACTTACAATTTGATTGGGCTGCATAAACTGTAATACTATTTATATAGAGATAACCCCATCATCTCGACGAATTATCCCTCGTTCGAATGTTATATGGTTTCAAAGCAGAACTCTAGTGTGTCGAACAAGGCGCGGACATGGGCGAAATGCGAAGGCATTTAGGCTTTCCGAACCGAACCTATCCTGGCCCACATTCGAATCATCCTATATATGTATCCGAGTCCTGCTGCTGGGTATCGCATAGCCGTGGTTGCACTGCCTGTGTGAATCTATCTAATCGACGCCTGTTTCTGGCCTCTAGATGCCTCTATCTATCCTCCTGCGGAATTCCCTGTCGTTGAAGTCTTCTCGCTAATTCGATTTTGAAACAATTTCTTTCTCCCATTGACTTCGTACCGGGAAGGGGAAGCGGCACGCGCAGGGCCGAATAACAAGTCCTCGACTCATGGATGCCATGTAAGGGAAACTGATGGGACCTTTTGACTTCGTTCTCTCTACCTATGAAGCTATCATTTTTGGTCATGGCGTTATTGCGTACATCTAGTCCCGGTTTGCATATTCATATTGTTGGAATTGAGTTGAGCTCGTGCGGCTCATCCCTAGCTAGGATTAGCACGTGCACTAGTTCCATTCATTCTATTATTATGAAGTACCTGTATTTACCTTTGCGCACCCTCGCGCGTTTGCCCACAAATCTCACTCTTTTCTCCGCACGCATTTCGGTTTTTCCTACGTATATGCAATATGACCATCGTTCCTCATAATTGACTAGCAGTCCACGGAGTGTATACTCGGCACGGCTCGGCAGAGGGTGGGTGATGAGATAATGAGAGAGAGCAAACAAGGCCAAAGAGAGATGGAGGGGAATATCACATGAGAGTTGGAACAAGCCTGGTGGATTCGTCCATGTTCCAACGACCAAATGTCTTTACTTACTCCGTCAGAATCTCATGCTTTTCAGTCCTTTCTTTCCTCCATAGACTACGATTATTCAGTCGTCGAATCCCTGGTCGCCTCCGCCGAATGGACTTCCATCCCAGATGACATAGGCATCCCTGTCCCCCATGCTGGCCCAGCCAAGGAGGCCCTCGCAAAGGCAACAAAAGATCTCATCACCCTCCCACCAGCTTCCTCTTCCTCCCCTAGCAATTGGGAACCAACGGAACTGAAAGATGTCACCTTCTTCAAGCCGTGGCGTCTCCCTCACAGTCCCACGACTTCCGGATCTCATCCGACAATTCCGCAGGACATTCCTAAACCGCGGAATGGGTTCGACCATCTGCAGAGCATCGTAAACAACGTTGGATCTTCAAATCAACCTCGTTCTGCAGCCTCGCGACTGCATAGATCACCCGCTTCAGCGTCCTCCTCCTCTTCCTCTGCTACTACCTTGGCCGGTCCATCACGCCCCCTCCCATCGAAGCGTTCGCGCTCGGAGGACTCGAGCTCTAGCAGCACCTCTCACAAACGGCAACGGCCATCATCTTCGCGGATCGGCTCATCCACTCCGTCCCAGGCCGCCCCTGGTAACAAACCGACGCTTCTCAGCGCTTCGCAGAAGAAGGCGAATCACATACAATCGGAACAGAAACGACGAGCCAATATCCGCCGTGGATACGAAGCTCTCTGTGATACTATACCGGCCTTGCGGGAAGCAATCTGTGCCGAAGAGGAGGCGAATAGTGCTTTGGGTCTTGGAAAGAAGCGCCGTCGAAACCGTATTGGCGATGACGGAGAGAAGGTTGACGGCCGTGCAGGTCCGCGAAGCGAGAATATTGTGCTCGCGAAGAGTAAGCCTCACGCTTCCGTCTCTTGCACGCAAGTTCACACTCTTGTAGCTGTGGAATATATCCAACAATTATTGGCGGAACGTCAACATTTCACTGAGCGATTACAACGCGCGTGGGCAATGCTCCCTCCAGGGCACCCCGCTCTTGGCCTTGCAAGGCCACCAGGGGAATTGCCTCTCTGGGAGCGTGAATGGTCGGGCGGCCTGGATGCCAAAGACGATGATGATGCGGGCGACGCCAGTGGCGACGACGACGAACCATAGGATCATGCTGCATATAATACATTATGCGTTGAGTATATCGCTGTACCGTTCTATCGTTAATTTTTTATGGGGACTTTCGAACTTTGGCTCTATCAACTCAATAGGATGTTACTGTATCAGCATGTGGCGTGTTCTGTGTCGATACGTTGCATAACTCGCTCACTGGCAAGCGGGTTCCGAAGGTGTCCGCGTCAACATGTGAAAATCCTGCTACAAGGATGCCACGAGCGTTTGTTGCAACTCGCGGACAAGGCGTTCTCTCTTCATGCAGCACACTCTAAACCCTGATTCGATCAACATAGTGATATGGTGATACCTGTCCAAACTTCCATAGAACGCGCTCAAACGCCGGTCTGCCGATGTTAGGGCAGGAGCTCGATTTTCTATCCCTCATGGTCGTTGTATGAGCACTGACAGCGCCGACAAGTCACTACGCTCAACGGGGCTCCGCGGCTCCGACTTTAAGAAAAAGGAAAGGAACCGTACCGCATTGGTACACTGGATGGTCTTAATTGGGGTACTATCCGGTTCGGTTACCGGAAGATTGAGGAGCGCCCACGAGGAGCCTCAATCGGGAGAAGATCCTTAGTAAAATGCACCATTGAGGTTTCCATGGAGCCACAATGCATGCTCGGCCTGTCCTCATGGGTTGAGTTTCATCGCAAGGCAGAGAACCCAGGGCTTCAAAAACACACTTTGCAAATGATCGAACTAGAGGGAACACAGGGCTATCATACGTATCGTGTGACTGTTATTTGTTGGGTGGCGGCAATGCACATGGAACAAATCCAACATCTTACTACTAGGGCTACAGTCATGATGGCGAACCGTGTGACTGTGCTTCCCTCTCGGTCTGCCCCTCTGTTTGTGGCTCCACACAATCCCAAAATGAGAAGTGAAACTGCCCTGGATGGTACTATATGGTACTGTACTACATGTCCGGTGCTTGATGGTGTCGCAATCCCCGGAAAGCTTCCGCGGGCCTGGGCGTCCTAGTCCCGAGTCGGCGCTCAAGGGGAGGACGTGAAATTGATAGGTGTTTCTCAGAAGCAAACCAAGACATATGGAGCTATTTCTAGATCGGCGTCGTCTGTAGGCCTCAGTCGAGCAAGAGGGGCTACCGTGGAAATAGTATTCCATTCTACCAGCTTGAGGTTTAGTATTTGGCTTCTATGGGAGAGAAGATGCTACATCCGTCCATCCATCCATGGTATCTTTCCAGCGAGAGCTTCTGACCGCGCGTCAAAAATGACTGCGCGTGCCTGGAACGACGCCAACTCAGAATTCTTTTATGGCTCGCCCACGCATTTGCACGCGACCGCTGGCAGAAATCATGGTCGTGAGACTCAAATGTCATGTCATGCGTCAATCAGTCTAACTTTTGATGTTGTAATCACATTCCCGAATTTCTGTTGCGAAAGAGGGAGCACTACAGTAGTTGAGCGACCCAGGCCATGGATCCGGAGCTCAATTTTTACCCACCCACGGTTCAAGAGGGTAAAAGTAAAGCTTCGGACGGAAAAAAGAAGAGGCGCCTCTTTGCATTTGCCACTACTGTACAGCACTGCACTCGTTTCATGGGGGACTCGGAACCCTAGTCTGAACTTGGATGGGGATGCTGTACCAGCTAGAATGCACACGGGTAATGAATCCAGACAGAAGTCAAGCTGAACACGTTGCAACCCCCTTCGTTGCCTGTCACGGGTCCAGAATGTGCCGTTTGAACGGTTATTTCAGTTCCACGAGTTGCGCGTGTGGCATTTCTAGTGGCACACCCATGCACAACCCCTTGCTTCCTCTTCCTTCTCATCCGACGTTTCGCCATCTAGTGGGCGTAATGATCGATCTTGCCCTGAAATCGGAGCTGCTACACAGTTATACTGTAACTTACGAAAGTTTGACAGCTGAGTTCGTAGTTAAGTCGATTTAATATTTTTTGGATATAGGTTATGTCGCAAAATTTGGGGTTACCAAACAGTTATTCTGTCCCGCCCAGCGAGTTTTTATTTTTTTTTGGGTGTGAGAAAAAAATCTGGCATGACCTGCCGAACAGTCATTCAAACTGAGCCCTAATGTATCTACCGAGGAAAAAAGGGTCCTATTGTTTTGGATCTTGCTGTAACTGGACGGTGAGGTGTCTCAACACCGGCACGTCCTTGCCATTCTATGAAAGTACAGTCGCTTAGCGACCATTCTGTCAAGTGTCAACAGCCACTGCCGTGATGTGTGATGCCAAAAACCTACGCCACGGCACCACCCGGAAGAAGAGACAACCGTGAGCATGGAATCACAGTCGGCCCCTGACCGGCCTGAACCGGAATTTCGCGTGAGTCTCGCCTGCCACGCGGCAGGTTGCAGACTGAAAGCGTTCCTTGGTGTATCTTTCTAGAGCAGAAGAATTCGATCGGGAAGTAGTTGGACGGCTTGGATAGAAAGATGTAAGTAGCACTAATATTCTAGTCCTACTAACACGCGACTTTGCCGATGGCCCGGCGGGCTCCTCCCTTGATGGTACATTCTCTCTCGAACAGGAGCAGGATTTTACCATCGAGATTCACAAAGAACCACCAGATGCTGGACTTTGGCGGTGGGAAAAAGAATCCAGTTTTCTATTCTCTCACTCAGATATCGCAGAAACAAACTTCCGCTTCTGCGCCATCTTGGTTACTAACGCTCTCTTCTGATTTATGGGTGGGTCTTGTGATAACTGACATGTCTCAGACGCCCCTACTACAGGCTCGTGTCGCCTTTTGCTAAACGTGGGCCGTCACAAGACATACCAAAATGAAACACAGCCGCGCGCGCTACTCATTCTTTGCCAAAGAAAAAAAAAGGAAACCAACAATCTTACTTTCCGACCGACGGTCGCCGCGGTCCTGTCTAACTTCTCTTCCCGTGGAATATACTGTACTCGAAGGTAGTAGCGAGCGGTTCTTTTAGGAGGTCTAAGCCCCCGGACACTGGCGAGGGGACTCGGACGCTTCAGTTTTGCTTTGAAAGCCCTTCACGACTGCACTGCAAAGCGATCCCAGGGAAGTCTCATCCAAACAATACCAGCGGAAGAGTTCTCTAGTAAAAATCCATCGATAAAAATTCGTCGAACGTGATTTGATTTCCACTAACAGGACGTTGGTCATCATCACCCCCATCGGTGTGCAAGCCAGAGTGGCCCAACAAGCGCCCGATCCATTCATCCATCTCAGCCTGAGCGCTTAGGCTCGCTGGCACGGCAAAACACTTTCTCAAGTACGTTCCTCCTGCTAGTTTCCATGATGCTGTACCCTTTGGTGGCGGAGCTTTCTGGACGCGGTCCTCAGAGAAGCGTGTGGGAAATCACCCATTTGTGTGATGATATCAATGGCGCTAAACTAGTGCCATTATCGACTCTCGTCGGCTGTCAACCGAGGTGGGTGCTCACGGTAGTTTCATTCCAAATCGAGTATCGCGAGCGCGGCAAATCCCACACAACCGCTTCCAAATGTTCACGAGATAAAACCGTCGGCAATACCAGTACCTGCAATGCTACTAAAAATGCTATCCACGACGTCATTTCCCCAATGAGTTTTCTTGCCCGGAAGCTCGCCTATTGGAGGGTCGGTCTGAGTGTCCGCTCGGATCGACACTGGATTACGAAACTCGTCGTCTATGACATGTATTAAATGCAGCCGATGCGTAAGGTGGTTTAATACGTTAGAATCGACCAAAAAAGGGAGAGAATTGCATAATAGGATGGTTGCGTGCGTCATAACAGTGATATGAAAGAGTGTTTAATAAGCCATAGCAAGAAAAGAAAGCAAAGCAAGTTCGAACGGAAATCGAACCTCGCTTTAGTTGGTCATGAGGTGACCCTTCATGCACTCGTACGCAGCCTTGCTTTCCAGCAGCATAAACTCGTTCATGACCGCGTCGATCACTGCACCGTCCCGTGGTGGGGTAATACTCTCTGCGGGGTTGATTTTCGCACAGGGATCCAGTCCCCGTAGCTCGGTCCACTTCCCCCGCAGCTTGACTTGGTATTCCTCGCAGATGGCCTTCACTACGGACCACGCGCCCGAGGGTGGCCCACCGACGCCCCACAGCAGCTGGATGTCACTCGTGAGGATCTCCAAGACGCCACCTCGACAAGAAGGCAGCAGGCGCGTGAGGGCATCGATGACCGCAAAACACGGGATGTCGTCGTCCAAATCTCCTGCTTGGTACCAGACGGTACCCACCTGGGCCTTGGCCATCCACATGTAACAATCCTTGATGACGATTTGCAGCTGGTACACAGGCTGGTCGACTGCCGCAGGCGCACGTATGGAGCCGGAAAACCCGCCGGGTATAAGCTTAAAGAGGCTTCCGAGGATGCCTTCCGGGTCTTCTTCCTTCAGGGAAAACTTCGGCGGAAGGTGTCTTGCATCTGTGCTCGTGTCAAGATTCGCGCGCGCGCGCGCGGAGCCAAGTCCGCGCCAGCATTTGGCGTGAAGGATCGCGTCGAGGTGTGTCCATAGGAGCTGCCGGTTGAAGTCGTCCGGCAGTGGAACACCACAGTCCGCAGAGGCGTAAATCACAAAGAACGGA